>Ga0335083_10009424_pt1 | contig 11849 bp, 9 predicted proteins | sample Lox_Sample_42_FD_206716 | JGI IMG/M metagenome (GOLD analysis project Ga0335083, IMG submission 206716) | Soil microbial communities from Loxahatchee National Wildlife Refuge, Florida, United States - Lox_Sample_4.2 | ecosystem: Environmental > Terrestrial > Soil > Wetlands | place: USA: Florida... | reverse complement strand
GACCTCGATCTGGGCCGGCAGCGCGGCCCGGGCCATCAGCGCCACGCGGTCGAGAATCTCACGGGTGGGCGTGGGCCGGAGCGCCAGGTCCGCCGGATTGGTGAAGCGGAGCAGCTCCTTCGTCAGGTCGCGTCCCCGCCGGGCCGCGACCAGGATCTCGTCGACGGGCCCCAGCGCCGACGGTCCCGCCTCCACGCGGAGGAGCGACGCGTGGGTGAGGATGCCGCCGAGCAGATTGTTGAACTGGTGGGCGATGCCGCCGGCGAAGCGGGCGAGCGCGTCCAACCGGTCGCTCTGCACCTGCCGGCGCTCGAGGGCCCGGCGCTCGGTGCGGTCGTGCAGGATGGCCTGCACCAGGGGGCCCGCCGGCGTGTCCACCCGCGCGAGCGTCACCTCGAGCTCCACCTCCGTGCCGTCCCGCCGGCGAACCCGCTCCACGTGCGTGACGGAGCGATCCGACGCGGCCTCGAGCGGCGCGAGGAGCCAGCCGTCGCCCCGCCCGGGCGCGAGCAGGTGGGCCAGCGGCTTCCCGCGCACCTCGTCGAGCGTGTGGCCCAGGAGGGCGAGCAGGCCGGGGTTGGCGTCCCGGACGCGGCCATCGGGCTCGAGGGCCGCGATGGGATCGCCGGCGCCCTCGAACAGCGCCCGGAACCGCGACTCGGACTCGGCCACCTGGCGCCGCTCTTCTTCGGAGATCCGCGCCCCGATCACGCTCGCGACCCCCGAGGAGAAGAGGATCGCGAGTGCCGCCTCGTTCAGGAACGGGGCGGGGAGCGCGTCGTCCGGGATCATCCGGAACGTCAGGGCTTCGAGTCCGAACGCCGCCGTGGCGAGGGCCAGCTGCCATTGGGCGGGCCAAGGGATGAAGAGCGCGGTGCCGAGGACCACGGCCGGCAGTATCGCGGCGGGCTCCCAGATCCGGGCGGGCACGATGAGCCCGCCCACGCATGCCGCCGTGGTCATCACGAGGCCCATCGCGAGGGCCAACGAGCGCAGCACGGAGGTGGAACGACCCGGGGAGGCCAGGGCCGCGATCAGGATTGCCGCCGCCAGCGTGGCCACCCGGACCAGGAGGAGCTCGTGGGCCACGGGTTGAGGCAGGGTCTGCGCGAGAAACTGCCGGACCACCAGCGCCATCGCCACCACGACCGCGACGGCCCGGATGGGCCGGGAATGGGCGGCGGCGGACGGAGCGGGGGCGGGGGTGGGGGGTGGGGTGGTCATCGGACGGGCCCATAGTAGAGCGGTTTGTGAGGAAGTGCCAGCGGCCTTGCGTGGTGGCGGGAACCGTGGTTGATTACTGACCGTTCAGTAACTAAGGTTGCGAGATGAACAAGACCAAACCCCGCTGGCACCGCCGTAAGGAAGCCCGGCCCGAAGAAATCGTCGCGGCCGCCCTCGGGGCGTTCGCGGAGCACGGTTATGAAGGAACGCGGCTGGACGACGTGGCACGCCGCGCCGGGGTCACGAAGGGCACGATTTACCTCTACTTCAAGAACAAGGAAGACCTCTTCCAGGCCATGGTCCGCCAGACCGTCGTGCCCATCCTGGCGCGCGCCGAGGAAGAGGTGGCGGGTTACCAGGGGAGCTCGGCCGAGCTGCTGCGGACCATGGTCCGCAACTGGTGGGGTGCCGTCAACGGCACGCCGCTCGCCGGCGTGGTCAAGCTGATCGTCGCCGAGGCCACGAACTTTCCCGAGGTCACGCGGTTCTACTACAGGGAAGTGATCCGCCGCGGTCAGTTGCTGTTCGCGCAGGTGCTCCAGCGCGGCGTGGACTCCGGAGAGTTCCGGCCCGTGGACGTGACGCTGACCGTCCGGCTCGTCACCGCGCCTCTGCTGCTCACGGTGTTGCACACGCAGTCCCTCTACCGGTGCGTCCGGGAGCCCTTCGACGTCGACCGGTACATCGAGACGCACCTCGACATGCTGCTCCGGGGGCTCGCCCCGGTACCCATTGGGGAATTGAACCATGCGTAGACGTTGGTTGGTGCTGGGGCTGGGCGCGCTCGCGCTGGTGGGGCCGGCGGTCGGCCAGCAGGGGAGCACGGGGGCTCCGGCGGCCGTCCATCTCTCGTTCGGCGACGCGGTCAAGATGGCCACGGGCCAGGCCGCGCCGGTGGAGCTGTCCGGGCTGGCGACCGACGAAGCGCGGGCCCGCGTCCGCGAGACCCGCTCCGCGCTCCTCCCGTCCGTCACCGCGGGCGCGGCCTGGGTGAACCGGAACTTCAACATCAAGTCGTTCGGCATCCCGTTGAATTTCCCCGGGGTCCCGACCGTCGTGCCGTCCTTCAACAATTACGACGCGCGACTGACGCTGAATCAGACGCTCTTCGACTTCTCGAGCCTCGGCCGCGTGCGCGCGAGTGAAGCCCAGGTGCAGAGCACCTTGGCGGCGGGGGATGCGACCACCGAGAGCGCGGCGCAGGTCGCGGCCCTCGCCTACCTCCGGGCCGCGCGGGCGCAGGCGTCGATCCTGGCCCGGCAGGCCGATTCGGCCATCGCCGCCCAGGTCCTGGCGCTCGCGCAGGCGCAGCAACAGGCCGGCGTCTCGGGCACCCTGGACGTCACCCGCGCGAAGACGCAGGTGGCGGTGGCGGCCGGCGCGCTCGTGCTGGCCCGGAACCAGTTCGACCAGGCGCGCATCGCGCTCGCCCGGGCCCTGGGCGTCGATCCCGTGAAGACGGTGATCACGCTGGACGACACGCTGAGCTCCGCGCTCGGCGCGGCCCCGGTGCCCACCGATCTCGATGCGGCCGTGGGCCAGGCGCTCGATGCCCGTCCCGAGCTCAAGGCCGAGCAGGCGCGGGGAGACGCGGCCCAGGTCTCGAAGGCGGCGGTTCGGAACGAGCTGCTCCCGCGGGTCGGGTTGGAGGCGGACTACGGGCTCAACGGCATCACGTGGCCGAACTCGTTCGGGACCCGGCAGATCGCGGTGGCCGTGAGCGTGCCCCTGCTCGACGGGTTCCGGCGGGAAGGCCGGGAGGCCGAGCAGGACGCGGTGATTCAGGAATCCCAGGTGCGCCAGCACGATCTCCGGCAGCAGATCGCCGCCGACGTGTCGGGCGCGCTGCTGGACCTCCACTCGGCGCAGGCGCAGGAGCGCATCGCGGCGGAGCAGCTGTCGCTGGCCGCCGACGAGCTGTCCCAGGCCGAGCAGCGGTTCAAGGCGGGAGTGGCGGGGAGCATCGAAGTGATCGACGCGCAGGCGTCGATGGTCAGAGCGCGGGACGCGGTCATCGACGCGCGGTACGGCGCGGCGGCGGCCCGGGTGTCCCTGGCCCGGGCGGCGGGCGCGGCGCGGACGCTTCACTAAAAGGAATCCACGAATGGCGACGACGGTAGAGCGGAATTCGACGTCCACCACGGAAAACGGCGCGATCGGCGGCGCGTCCATCACCCCGGCGCCCGAGAAGCCGGCGGCGGGGCGGAAGCGCATCATCCTGATCATCGTGGGAATCGGCCTGGCGTTCATGGTCTTCACGCTGGCGCGGCGCTTCGTCTTCAACCTGAGCCACGTCTCGACCGACGACGCGCAGGTGGACGGCCACGTCGTGCCCATCCTGCCGAAGGTCGGCGGGTTCGTGGCCGAAGTCCGGGTCCAGGACAACGCCGCGGTGAAGGCGGGAGACGCGCTGGTGATCCTCGACGACCGAGACTACCGGGCGCGGCTCCAGCAGGCCGAAGCGGACCTGGCCGTGGCGCTGGCCAATGTCTCGTCCCCGGCGCGGGTGGGGCAGGCGGAGGCCCAGGTGAACCAGGCGGCGGCCAACGCCGAGCGGGCCCACTCGGACCTCGACCGGATCCGGCCCCTCGCGGCGCAGGGCATCGTGGCTCCGCAGCAGCTCGACGGCGCGGAAGCGACGGCCCGGTCCGCGGATGCGGCCCTGGCCGCGGCGCAGGCGGCCCTCGCGGGCGCCGATGCCCGGGTGGCGGCGGCGCGGGCGTCCCGGGATCAGGCGGCGCTCCAGCTCTCCTACGCCCACGTCGTGGCGCCGATCTCCGGCATCGTCAGCAAGAAGAACGTGGAGGTGGGTCAGCTGGTGCAGGCCGGCGAGCCGCTGATGAGCGTGGTCCCGATGGACGACATCTGGGTCACCGCCAACCTGAAGGAGACCGAGGTCGCCAACGTGAAGGCCGGCGAGCCGGTGGACGTCACGGTGGACGCCTATCCCGGGAAGCACTTCACCTGCTCGGTGCAGAGCATCTCGCCGGCGACCGGCGCGCGGTTCTCCCTCCTGCCGCCCGACAACGCCACCGGCAACTTCACCAAGGTGGTGCAGCGGGTGCCGGTGCGGATCGCCTGCGCGCAGAGCACCGATCCGGCGCTCCTCCTCCGCCCGGGGATGAGCGTGGTCGCGACCATCAAGACCAAGTAAGAGGAGCCCGTGGCGACCGCAGTCGCGGCGATTCCCGGCGCCCTGACGGCCTACGAGGCCCAGCGCTACCGGTTCCGGTATCTCATCGCCGTCACCGTCTCGATGGCGTCGGTGCTGGAGCTGCTCGATACCAGCATCGTGAACGTGGCGATCCCCCACATGATGGGGAACCTGGGCGCGACGCTGGACGAGATCGCCTGGGTCTCCACCGGGTACATCGTCGCCAACGTGATCGTGCTACCCATCACGGGGTGGCTGTCGGCGTACTTCGGCCGGCGCCGCTACTTCGCGGGCTCGATCGCGCTCTTCACCATCGCGTCGTTCCTGTGCGGAAACGCGGGCTCGCTCAACGCCCTGATCTTCTGGCGCATCGTCCAGGGACTGGGCGGGGGCGCGCTCCTGTCCACGGCCCAGGCCATCCTCTACGAAGAGTTCCCCAAGTCCGAGTACGGGACCGCGATGGCCATCTTCGGCATCGGGGTGATGGTGGGGCCGGCCCTGGGCCCCACACTGGGCGGCTACATCGTGGACGCGTACGGCTGGCCCTGGATCTTCTACATCAACATCCCGATCGGGATTCTGGCGTTCTTCATGACCATGAGCCTGATCCGGGATTCGGAGCACGCCGTCCGGGTCGACAAGATCGACTACTGGGGACTGCTGCTCCTGGCCGCGGGCATCGGCACGCTCCAGACCATGCTCGAGCGCGGGGAGCGCTTCGACTGGTTCCAGTCCCGCGAGATCGTGGCCCTCGCGGTGATCAGCGTCGTCTCACTGGTGACCTTCGTGTGGCACGAGCTGACCACCGACCATCCCGTCGTGGACCTCCGCATCCTGAAGAGCGGGCAGCTCGCCGCCGGCGTGCTGTTCGGGGCCGGGCTCGGCATCTGTCTCTACGCCACGGTCTTCGTCATCCCGGTTTACATGCAGAACCTGCTCGGGATGACCGCCGAGGAGACGGGGTGGGTGCTCCTGCCCAGCGCGATCGCGAGCGGGCTCACGATGGGCATCTTCAGCCGCTCCAAGCTCGATCCGCGGGTGTCCATCACCATCGGCGTGGCGCTGTTCGGCTGGGTGATGTGGAAGCACGCGCACTTCACCATCCAGAGCGGGACCTCGGACTTCTTCTGGCCGTTCATTTTCCGGGGCATGGGGCTCGGCCTGATCTTCGTGCCGCTCACCAACCTGGCGATGGCCGAGCTGCCGATGAGCAAGATCGCCCAGGGGACGGGGCTCTTCAATTTGATGCGGCAGCTGGGCGGGAGCGTGGGCATCGCCCTCTCGGCCACCCTGCTGCAGCGCTTCACGACGATGAACCGCGCGGTCCTGGCCTCGGACGTGACGATCTACAACCCGGTGCTGCAGCAGCGGCTCGGCGGGCTCACGGCCAAGCTGATCGCGTCCGGGACGCCGCCGGCGGTCGCGCAATCCCAGGCGCTGGGGGTCATCAACGGCCAGGTCACGGCGCAGGCGATGATGCTGTCGTTTGAGCATATGTTCATGCTGTTCGGCGGGACGATGGTGTGTCTCTTGCCGCTGCTGTTTTTCATGGGGAAGAAGAGCAAGCTGCAGGGCGGGGGCACCGGGCACTAGCACCGGGCACCCCGTTAACCCCGGGGCGCGGCCCCCGGGTTAACACCGGCCACCGCCGCGGTCACCAGCAGGGCCCGCACGATGCCGAGCGGGCCCTGCGTGTTTTCGTACCACTCGGAGGTCCGGTGCGTGTCGCCGGCCGAGCCGCCGGCACCGAGCGCGATGGCGGGGATGCCGAGGGACATCGGGAGGTTGGCGTCCGTGGAGGACGCCGCGAGCTCGTGCGCCAGGCCGAGTGCGCGGTTGGCTTCGAGGGCCGCCTGGACCAGGGGGTGCGCGCGCGGGGTGAGGCCCGACGGCCGGCGGCCCAGCGGCTCCAGGTCGAGCTTCAGGAGTGGGGTGCCCGGGGTCCGGCGGGCATTCTCGGCGTCGCGGGCCCGCTCGAGTGCCGTGGTGACCAGCCCCTCGAGCCGGGTCAGCGCTTCGGTGCCTTCGCTCCGGATGTCGAGGTCGAGCCAGGCCTCGGCCGGAATCGAGTTCAGCCCAGTGCCGCCGCCCAGGCGGACCACCGAGCAGCTCGACGGAGGGTCCTTGGGGATGGGGAGGTCCGCGACGGCGGCCGCCGCCCGGCCGACCGCGCTCGCGGCGTTCGCCACGCCGAAGGCGGCCCAGGAGTGACCGCCGGGGCCCCGGAATCGGGCCCGCATCCGGACCGAGCCCACGCCGCGATGAATGATCCGCTCCACGCCCGCCCCGTCGACCGCGATCATGGCGTGGGGCGCGAAGTCCCGGGAGCCGAAGAGATGGCGGACGCCGCGGAGGTCACCGGAGCCCTCTTCGCCCACGGTCCCCGCGAAGAGCACCGGCCGCGACAGGGGAACGGCCGACCGGGAGAGGGCCCGGGCGAGGGTCACGAGCGCCGCGAGTCCCCGGGCGTTGTCGGAGATCCCGGGGCCCTCGAGCCGGGAGCCGTTCCCGTCCCGCCGGACCGACACGTCCACGTCGGAGCCGAAGACGGTATCGAGGTGTGCGGCCAGCACCACGGCGGGTCCCGCGGAGCGCCGGCCCAGCCACCCGTGCACGTTGCCCGCGTCGTCGAGCCGGACGCCCTCGAGTCCCGCGTCACGGAACCGGTCGGCGAGCCAGGCCGCCCGCCGTCCCTCCGCGCCCGTGGGCGACGGGATCGCCGACACCGCCGACTGCACCGCGAGCGTCTCGGCGTCCGAGGCTTCGATGGCGGCGCGCGCGTGAGCGATCCGCGGGTGCGCGATCAGAGCGGCGATGGCGTCCGACACGACTCCACTCTAACTGGCTTGACGATGACGAGGGAGTGGGTACACTAGCCCTATGGACGAGCGCGAGCTGATCTACGACTGGAATGCCCAGGGCACGCCGTTCGACTGGTCCCGCGCCCGGATCGACCTGAACGACGAGACCCTGCGGGACGGCCTCCAGTCCCCCTCGGTCACCGATCCGGACCTGGAGACCAAGCGCCGCCTGCTGCATCTGATGGCGGACCTCGGGATCGCGGCCGCGGACATCGGCCTCCCCGGCGCGGGCCCCCGGGTGGTGGAGCAGGTCCGGGCGCTGGCCCGCGAAATCCGCGATCACCGCCTGCCGATCTTTCCCAATTGCGCCGCCCGGACCGTCATCGCCGACATCGAGCCCGTCGCCAAGATCTCCCAGGAGATCGGCATCCCCATCGAAGCCGCGACCTTCATCGGGTCGTCACCCATCCGCCAGTACGCCGAAGACTGGACCGTGGACCGGATCCTCAAGTCCACCGAGGAGGCGGTGACGTTCGCGGTCAAGCGCGGGCTCCCGGTGATGTACGTGACCGAGGATACCACGCGGGCCCGCCCGGAGACCCTGAAGCGCCTGTACGGCGCGGCGATCGACTGCGGGGCGACCCGGATCTGCCTGGCCGATACCGTCGGACACGCCACCCCGGACGGCGTGCGGGCGCTGATCGACTTCGTCAAGAAGGAGATCGTCAAGCAACAGAACGTGAAAATCGATTGGCACGGACACCGCGACCGCGGCCTGGGGCTCGCGAACTGTCTGGCCGCCATCGAGGCGGGCGCGGACCGGGTGCATGGCACGGCGCTCGGCGTCGGCGAGCGGGTGGGGAACGCCGAGATGGATCTCCTGATCGTGAACCTGAAGCTCCTGGGCGCGTATACGGGGGACATCAGCAAGCTGCCCGAGTACTGCCGCACCGTGGCCGACGCGGTGGGGATCCCCATCCCCATCAACTATCCCGTGATGGGCACCGACGCGTTCCGCACCGGGACCGGCGTGCACGCGGCCGCGATCATCAAGGCCCAGAAGAAGGGCCACGCCTGGCTGGCCGACCGGGTCTACAGCTCCGTCCCGGCGGGAGAGCTGGGTCTGGAGCAGCGCATCGACATCTCGCCCGTTTCCGGGCTCTCCAATGTGAAGTACTGGCTGGCCACGCACGGCTTCGATCCGGAGAACGAAGCCGCCTGTCAGGTCCTGTTCGACGCCGCGAAGCGCACCGATCGGGTCTTGTCCGAGGACGAGTGCCGGCGCTTGCTCGAGCAGGTCCAATGGCGGTAGGCGCCCTCGGCGACCTGACCCGCTCTTCCCTCGACCTGCGCTGGCACCTCGACCCTGTCGCGGCCAGCCAGGCCGGCGTACCGAGCCACGACGGGCGCCTGGGACGCTACGGCGCCGCGAGCCTCGCCCCGCACCTCGCGGCGCTGCGGGCGCTCACCGCCGCGTTGGAAGAAGCGCCGACGGACAGCCTCGACGACGAGATCGACCGCACCGCCCTGTTGAATGACCTCCGCGTCACCCTCGCCCGGTTCGAGCACGAGCGGCCCCAGGCCAGGAATCCCGAGTTCTGGCTGTCCCATCTCCTCAACGGCCTGTACGTGCTGCTGGCGCGCCGCGACCGCCCGCCGGAACACCGGGCTCGCGCGCTGATCGAGCGGCTGGAGGAGATCCCGCCCTTTCTCGACGACGCCCGCGCCACGCTGACCGATCCGGTGAAGGTCTTCTGCGAGACCAGTCGCCTGATGATCGGCGGCGGGGTGAGACTGATACGGGAGGCGGGGGCCGCGGCGGCGCTCGCGGCGCCCGAGGGAGAGCGGCTCCCGGCCGCGATGTCGGGCGCCATCGCGGCGCTCGAGTCCTTCTCGGCCGACCTGGAGCGCTGGAGCGATTCGGCGAGTGGCCGGTTCGCGCTCGGCGAAGAACGCTTCAACTTCCGCCTCCACTATGAGCACGCTCTTCGGGACACCGCGCCCGAGCTCTGGCGGTACGGCCATCGCCTGAAAGAAGAAGTCGAGGCCGATCTGACCCGCCTGGCGCGGCAGATGGACGGGGCCCGCTCCTGGCGCGACCTGGTGATGCGCCTGCGCCAGGATCATCCGGCCGCGGAGGAGCTCGTGCCGGCCTACGCCACGGCGATGACGCGGGCGCGCCAGTTCGTCGAGAGCAGGAACCTCGCGCCGATACCCGCCGGCGCCCTCGACGTGGTGCCGACCCCCGAGTTCCTGCGTCCCCTGATTCCCTTCGCCGCGTACGACTCGCCCGGGGCATTCTCCACGGACCGGACCGGCTGGTTCTACGTGACCACGCCGGAGCCCGGGCTCCCCGCGTCCCAGCAGGCCCGCATGCTCGGCGACCATTGTCGCTGGGAAGTGTCCGCCACCGCGCTGCACGAAGGGTATCCGGGGCATCATCTGCAGATCATGTACGCGCAGGCGCAACCGTCCTTCGTCCGGAAGATCGTCGCCACGCCGCTCACCCTCGAGGGCTGGGCGCTCTACTGTGAGGAGCTGATGGCCGAGCAGGGGTTCTACGAGACCCGGGAAGAGCGGCTCTTCCAGCGGGTCCATCTGCTCTGGCGGGCGCTCCGGGTCCTGCTGGATGTCGGGCTTCACACGCGGGGTACGACCATCGAGCAGGGCGTGGACCTGCTGGTGAACGAGCTCGGCGTGGATCGCGCGAACGCCGAAGCCGAGGTCCGGCGGTACTGTGCCTGGCCGGCCTACCAGCTGTGCTACGCGGTCGGTCGCCGGGAGCTCCTGGCGCTCCGGAACGACTTCCAGCGGGCGCGCGGGACCGGCGCCGGCATCCGGGCCTTCCACGACGCGATCCTTCCCTACGGCGGCCTTCCCATCTCCCTCATCCGCTGGGGCCTGGGGCTCGCGTGAGCGCGGATCGGGAGCGCCTGCCCCGGCAGGCCGTGCTCTTCGGATGGGTCTCGCTCCTGAACGATTTCGCGAGCGAGATGGTCTACCCGCTCCTCCCCGCCTTCGTCACGAGCATCGGTGGCGGCGCCGCGGCCCTGGGCGCGCTCGACGGCGCCGCCGATTTCGCCGCGACCTTCGTGAAGTTCTGGGCCGGCAAGCTGGCCGACCGGCGGGAGCGGCGCGGGCCCCTCATCGTCCTGGGCTACTTCGTGGCGGTGGTGGTCCGTCCAGTGATCGCGCTGGCGGGGGCGGCCTGGCAGGTGATCGGGCTCCGGGTCACCGACCGGATCGGCAAGGGCGTCAGGACGCCGGCCCGGGACGCCCTGATCGCGGACGTGACGCCCACGAGCCTGCGCGGCCGGGCCTTCGGGCTGCAGCGGGGCATGGACCACGCCGGCGCGGTCATCGGGCCCCTCGTGGCCTGGTACCTCCTGCAGTCTCACACGGCGGGAATTCCGAAGGTCATCGAGTCGAGCGCCATCCCCGGCGTGCTGGTGCTGATTCTGGCGATCTGGGCGACGCGTGGCGGTCGGGCCCGCGCCGTGATGCCCGCGCCGGCGGTGGAGCCGACGGCTCCCGGCCGCGTCCTCGAGGGCTCCCGGGTCCCGGCTTCCGGCTCCCGCTCCGCCCTGTACGTCATCGCCTTCTTCTATCTCGTCCGGATGCCCGAGACCTTGATGATCCTGCGCTCCCAGGAGCTCGGTGTCCCGGTCGCCTCCGTCCTCCTCCTCTGGGCGGCCCTGCACGTGGTCCGCTCATCCTCGAGCTTCGTGGGCGGCGCGCTGAACGACCGGCGCGGGTCCGCGTCCACGATGTGGCTGGGCTGGGCCTGCTACGTGTTCATCGCGTTCGGCTTCGCCCTGGCCGAAGGCCCCGGGGCCGCGTGGGCCCTCTTCCTGGCGCTGGGTGTGGTGGCGGGGCTGACCGAAAGCCCGGAGCGCGCCCTGGTGGCGCGGCTGGCGGGCGGAAAGCAGGGGTCGGGCTTCGGCTTTTACCACGCGTTGACCGGCGTCGCGTCCCTGGCCGGCGCCATCGCCCTCGGAGAGATCTACCAGCGGCTCGGCGCGGCGCAGGCCTTCTTCGCGAGCGCGGCGGGCGCGGGGGTGCTGGTCGGCGCGTGGTCGGCGGTGGCGCTGTCGGCAAGGGAGCAGGAGTAGCGGGGCTGACGAACGTCGGACGCCCAGTCCACCGGCCACTCGCGAGCGCACGACACCTCCGCACGCCTATGGTCCGCGCCAGCTTCTCCGGCCGTTCACGTCACGAGGATCGCGACCCGGCATGCTCCGGTGCCGTGCGCTCGCTCGGGCCGGCCACGTCTCAGCAGCACCGGACTTTCCCGCCCTTACGTTCGAAGAACTCCCGGACGTATGCCTTTTCGTCGAGCCGGGGCGGGTGACCGGCGCGGCGGCAGTGTTCGAGGTAGGCCTCGTAGTCCGGCGCTCCCACCATGCGCCGGAGCGCGCGCACCAGCCGCTCAATCACCCGACGCATAGGCACTCGCGACGTAGGGGGCCTCCCGCACCGTCGCCGGCTTGCGGCGGCTCGCCACCAGCAGCCACTCCCGGACCGAGATGACGAGCAGCAGCAGAACGACCGCGGTGAACACGATGGTCATGGTGGCGTTCACGCGGTCGTTCAGGATCAGCCGGCCCGCGTGCGGGTCGGTGGACCCGGCGAGGGAGGCGATGTGAGCCAGGAAGCCGAGCTTCGGGTCG
>Ga0335083_10009423_pt1 | contig 11850 bp, 11 predicted proteins | sample Lox_Sample_42_FD_206716 | JGI IMG/M metagenome (GOLD analysis project Ga0335083, IMG submission 206716) | Soil microbial communities from Loxahatchee National Wildlife Refuge, Florida, United States - Lox_Sample_4.2 | ecosystem: Environmental > Terrestrial > Soil > Wetlands | place: USA... | reverse complement strand
TAAAACGCGGCATCTGGTGAGCGGCGTCGTGTCGGGCATCGGCGGTTACGGCAATTGCATGGGCGTGCCGACGGTCGGCGGCGAGGTGAATTTTCACCGCTCCTATAACGGCAACATCCTCGTCAATGCGATGTGCGTGGGGCTCGCAAAAGCCAACAACATCTTTTTGTCTGCCGCGAAGGGCGCGGGCAATCCGGTCGTCTATATCGGCTCGAAAACCGGCCGCGACGGCATTCATGGCGCAACCATGGCATCCGCCGAATTCAGCGAGGATTCGGAAGAAAAGCGCCCCACCGTTCAGGTCGGCGATCCTTTCACCGAAAAACTTCTGCTTGAAGCCTGCCTCGAATTGATGGCGACCGATGCGATCATCGCCATTCAGGACATGGGCGCGGCCGGCCTCACATCGTCTTCCGCCGAAATGGCCGACAAGGGCGATTCCGGCATCGAACTCGATCTCGACCGCGTGCCCCAGCGCGAAGAAAACATGACCGCTTACGAAATGATGCTGTCGGAATCGCAAGAGCGCATGCTTGCGGTGCTGAAGCCGGGGCGCGAAGCGGAAGCCGAACGCATCTTCAGGAAATGGGAACTCGATTTCGCCGTGATCGGCGTGACCACCGACACGCACCGCCTTGTGGTGAAACACAAGGGCGAAGTGGTCGCGGACATGCCGGTGAAGGCGCTTTCCGATGCGGCCCCGCTTTACAAACGGCCGTTCACGAAAATCGCGCCTGCCAGCGGCGAACCGAAATTCGATTCAAGCAGGCCGGCCATGAAATCGCTTCTGAAGATCATCGGCTCGCCGGATATGTGTTCGCGCCGCTGGATCTGGGAGCAATATGATTATTCGGTGATGACCGATACGGTGCAATGTCCCGGCGGCGATGCGGCGGTGGTGCGCGTGCATGGCTCGAACAAGGGGCTTGCCATCACGACCGACGTGACACCGCGTTATTGCGCGGCCGATCCGTTCGAGGGCGCGAAACAGGCCGTGGCCGAAGCGTATCGCAATCTCAGCGCGGTCGGCGCCCGCCCGCTCGCCATCACCGACAATCTCAATTTTGGGAATCCGCAGAAGCCCGAGATCATGTGGCAGATCGTGGCCGGGATCGACGGCATCGGCGAGGCGTGCCGCGCGCTCGATTTTCCGGTGATCTCGGGCAACTGCTCTTTATATAATGAAACAAATGGCGAAGGCATTTTGCCAACGCCGGCCATTGGCGGCGTCGGCCTGTTGAAAGACGTGCATCGCATGGCGACTGTCGCTTTCAAGCGCGAAGGCGACGCGATTATTCTTCTCGGCGAAACCAAAGGCCATCTCGGCCAGTCGATCTATTTGCGCGAGATCGAGGGCAAGGAAGAAGGCGCATGTCCGCCCGTCGATCTCGCCGCCGAAAGGCGCCACGGCGAATTCGTGCGCGAATTGATCGGCGCGGGCCTCAACACCGTTCACGATATTTCCGATGGCGGGTTGCTCGTGGCAATCGCCGAAATGGCGATGGCCGGAAATATCGGCGCCATATTGGACGCAGCCGCCGGCATAAAATTCCTCTTCGGCGAGGATCAGGCGCGTTATGTGCTGGCCGTGCCCGAAAAAGAGGCGCGAACGCTGCTCGCGCTGGCGCAATCGGCCGGCGTTGCGGCCGCTTTGCTCGGGCGCACGGGTGGAGATAAGATTGCGTTGAAAGGCGCGGGCGAAATTTCGCTCGCCGAACTGAAACAGGCGCATGAAGGCTGGTTTCCCGCCTATATGGGTTCAACCGAGCTTCCGCCAGGGAATTGAAGTGAACTGACAGGTGCCGCCATGGCGATGAGTGCCAGCGAAATCGAGAAGCTGATAAAGACGGCGTTCCCCGACGCCGACATCACCATCACCGATCTGGCCGGCGACAACGATCATTTCGCAGCCATGGTCACGTCCGCCGCCTTCAAGGGAAAATCGCGCGTGCAGCAGCACCAGATGGTTTACGAGGCGCTCGGCGGGCGCATGGGCGGGCAGCTTCATGCGCTGTCGCTGCAGACCGCGGCCAAGTGAGCTTGACGCCACCCCGGCCCGTACCTAGATGATTGCGATGGAATAGGAGAGCCTCATGGACCCGGTTCAAGACCGCATCGCCAATGAAGTCGCCACCAGCGACGTGCTGCTGTTCATGAAGGGCACGCCGGTGTTTCCGCAGTGCGGGTTTTCGGCGGCTGTGGTGCAGATTCTCTCCAATCTCGGCGTGAAGTTCAAAGCCATCGACGTGTTGAAGGATCCCGAGATCCGCCAGGGCATCAAGGAATTCTCGAACTGGCCCACGATCCCGCAGCTTTATGTGAAGGGCGAATTCGTCGGCGGCTGCGACATCCTCAAGGAAATGTATGAGGCCGAAGAACTCGGCCCCTTCCTCGCCGAACGCGGCATCGCGCTGGAAAACGTCTAACTCCCGAAATGCCGCTGCCATACGGGTGCAATCCTTGGGCGCGAGCTTAAGGCTTCGGCCAGCGCGTTAAGTTTCGGCAGATTGGCCGTGCGCCAATTCTTGCCCACGCTCCAGCGCGAGAACATCGCCGCGTAGATGTCGAGAATCGAAAAGCCGCTCGCCAGCAGCCATGGCCCCGCCGCGATGCGCTCCACGATCAACATGCGCTCGCGGATGCGGTCGCGCGCTTTCAACCGCAGCGCGTCGGCGGCCTCACCCTCGGCCGCGAAACGCTGCGGATAATCGACGATCTCCACGATGGGATAGATTTCCGACGCCATGAAAGCGAGCCAGCGATAGGCCTGCGCGCGCTCGGTGCTGGCTTGTGCGGGCAAAAGCCGCGCGTTCGGGAAATGATCGGCAACGGTCAGAAGGATCGCCGCCGACTCGGTGAGGATTTCGCCTTCCGGCAATTTCAGCGCCGGGATTTTCCCGCTCGGATTGATGGCGAGGAAGGCGGGCTCTTTCTGCTCGTTCTTTTCGAGCGAGACGAAGCGGAATTCATAAGGCGCGCCCGCTTCGGCAAGGGCTGCTTCCGCCGCAAACGCGCCCGATCCCTTGTCGCCGAAGATGGTGTAGGTCATTACGCAATTCCCATCGCGCCACGTGCATTAGATGGGAAACAATCGCATGATTGCAAATGAAAAGGCCGCGAGCGGTCCCGCGGCCTTCGCATGGCGAATATGCTTTTATTCAGCGCGAATAGAATTCGACCACCAGGCTCGGCTGCATCTGCGCCGCATACGGCACATCGCCGAGCTTCGGCGTGCGCACGAATTTCGCCGTCATCTTGGTGTGGTCGGCATTGATGTAATCGGGCGTGTCGCGTTCCGCGCTCTTGGCCGCTTCGATCACCAGCGCCATGTCGCGCGCCTTGGGCGAAAGCTCGATCGAATCGCCTTCCTTCACCTGGTAGGACGCGATGGTCACGCGCTTGCCGTTGACCTTCACATGGCCGTGGGAGACGAGCTGGCGCGCGGCGAACGGGGTGGGCGCGAATTTGGCGCGAAACAGCACCGCATCCAGCCGCTTCTCGAGCAGGCCGATCATGTTCTCGCCCGTGTCGCCGGGCCGGCGCGAGGCCTCGACATAATAACGGTGGAACTGCCGCTCGGTGATGTTGCCGTAATAGCCCTTGAGCTTCTGCTTGGCCTGAAGCTGGGTGCCGTAGTCGGAGAGCTTCTTGGCGCGGCGCTGGCCATGCTGGCCCGGCCCGTAGGAGCGCTTGTTGACGGGGCTCTTGGGGCGGCCCCAGAGGTTTTCGCCCATGCGGCGGTCGAGCTTGTATTTCGAGGTCGTGCGCTTCGTCATGAAAAGTCCGGTTCCGGCGGAAAGGGGATCGCGGGGCCCCCGCGAAAGGCGCGCAATATAGCCATGGACCTTGGCCTGTCAAACATTGCGTTGGCGCCGGTTTGGCGGGGATTTTCGCCGGATTTCCGGGGCGCCGCCCTATTCGAACCTCGAAAATCGAGAGGGGGTCCCCCCTCCGGCCGCTTTGCCCTCGCCACGGCCCCACGTGCGGGCAAGAAGGATATGGGAAGCAGGCCACAGACTTCCAAACCCGATGGACTTAATCGGGCTGGCCGCGTGGTCTATAGGATGAGTCCGCGCGGGCGTGGCGGAATGGTAGACGCACCGGACTTAAAATCCGTTGGGCCGCAAGGCCTGTGCCGGTTCAAGTCCGGCCGCCCGCACCACGCTTCGCTACGCGACAGTGAGCGAGCTTGGCTCGATGGCGGAACTACGTGCAATAACCAATTGGAATACAAATGATATTACCCGCAATATTTCGGCGGAAAAAGAATGGTTGTGTGATGACAAGCACTGATGATCTCAGAAAAATTTCAGATGAAGCAAATGCTTTGCTCCAGGAAATACAAGAAGGCGGTATTGCTGCTATTGCCTGTGATTTGCAAAAGGCCGGTGACCAGGCGAAGAAAGCCTGGTCAGGTTCTAATCTTGGATACCATTCGACGGTCTACTATGCGGGATTGCAGCCAGTACCAGCACACATACAGTTTAGTCCAGAATGGGGTCTTGAAGATCGGTGGCCGGTCCATCAGCCCGACGACCGCTGGCAAGAAATGGACTTCGAGACTGTCTATAATGAAATCCTTAGGCGCGCGGGAAATCCTGACATTGATCGATTCACGAAAGCCTTAGTCAGGATCAGAAATCAATTTTCAGATTTGAAAGAGCGCGCATTGTCAGCGCTTATTCATGCGCAAAGTAGTAGCAGAGACGCGTTTATTCAGCGGAAAATTGATCAGATTGAAAAGTTGGCAGTTAGTGATCCAAAAACAATCGAGGCAAGTCTCATCTTACATGGCGCCGGTTGGTCTCGGGATTCGACCGCCATCACGCAAGGGTATCGCGTTGCACCGCATCAATCCGTTACCGCGTTGGCTCTATCTGAAATAGTAACAGAAAATGGACTTGAGGCGCTTGAGGCCGCGGCGCGATCGGGTGTTCAACATTTGATTCGTGGTGGAAGCCAAGAGGGCGACGAGCAAGTCAATTTTGTGCCACCGAAGGAGGTCCCGGCATCTGATCGAGTGGTAACGCTTGATCATAACTCGGAACGTTACCAAACGACACTGAAAGAGCTCGATGCGCTAACGCGCGAGATCGAGGTAAAGAACGACTACGAGGATGTTGCCGACAAAGAAGAACGAATTGCAGAACTTTCTGCGGGTAGACGGCTCTTACAATCGACAAGAGTTCGTGCTGCTGCTGTTGGCGCGGTGCTTGGACCCGCACTGATGTGGCTCGCACAGAAGTTTGCGGGGAACCTTGTTGGCGATTTGGCGAACTCTCTCTGGGCCCTGATTAGGAGCCTGATTGGACTCTGAAATAATGAGCATTCGGCTCATGCAGACATGACATGGACAGGGCTTGCCCCCTTTCGCTTCTTCACATTCACCGCCACATCCACATCGCGCCCCAACCGGCTCAGGATCGTCAGCAGCCTGTCAATCGTGAAGCGGCCGAGATCGGCGTTGCGGATACGCGAAAAATCGGCGGCTGCGATGTTCGTGAGCGCATGCGCCTTACGCACGGTGATCCCCAGTTCATCCAGCGTGCGCACGATCTCGGCGGCCAGGAGCGCCTTGAGTTGATGCAGGTCTGCATCTTTTCTTCCCAGATCGCGGAAGATGTTGCCTGAACCGCGGACGGTTTTGAGTTTGGTCATGGCAATTGCTCCTTCAAACGTTTGATCCGTTCGCGCACGAGATCGATGTCCGGCTTCGGCGTCGCGATTCCCTTTTTCGACTTCTTCTGGAACGCGTGAACGATCCAGATGTCCTCACCCAGCTTTAGCGCGTAAACGATCCTGAAGGCATCGCCACGCGATTTGATCGCCAGTTCCCATACGCCGCTGCCAAGTCCCGTGAGCGGCTTGGCGATGTCGGGTGTGGCGCCTTCGGCCACCATCGTCAGCGCATTCGCCGCGCGGTCCTGCGCGTCTTTGGGAAAATCCAGAAAATCCTTCAGTGCCGCTTTCAGCCAGTTGATCTTTCGCGTGTTACGGATCATGCAATCCCTCATGTAGTCAAATTTGACAACAAATGCAAGTCTTGCTTCTGCTTCTCACTTTCGCCCGCCCTGCGTCAAACCTTCCACCTCGTGCTTGATCTGCGTCAATTTACAAAAATGACGCCAGCGTCATTATTCTAAACGTAAGAAATTCGCGTTCAGGAGGACGCTTATGACGCAATCAGCAGAGGACAAACAGAACACCGGACGTGTCGTCGAAAAGAACGGCTGGAAGGTCACGATGACCCCCGACGATCTCTATCGCAATCCGATGGAGATCGCGTGGAGTTTCGATTACGCGCTTGGGAGCGGCAAGGTCGAAGAGCTTTACCGCCGCGCCAAGCAGAGCCAGTGGGATTCCGACGAGACGCTGCCGTGGGATACGCAAGTCGATCCCTCGAACCCGCTGATCGCCGACAACGCTTCGCTCTATCACAAGATGCCGTTCTTCCAGAAGCTGTCGAAATCGCAGCGCGAAACCTTTACCGCGCATTCCACCGCGCAACTCCTCTCGCAATTCCTGCATGGCGAGCAGGGCGCGCTGATGACGGCGGCGTGCGTCACCCATTCGGTGCCGGACGCAAAAGCCAAGCTCTATGCCGCCACGCAGACGATGGATGAAGCCCGCCACGTCGAGGTTTATTCGAAATATTGCGACAAGATCGCGATGGTATACCCGATGTCGCCTTGGCTGAAATCGCTGATCGACGCGACGCTGCAATCGGATCGCTACGAGAAGGTGATGATCGGCATGAACATGATCGTGGAGGGGCTCGCGCTCGGCGCCTTCGCCAACATGTATCACGCAACCACCTGCCCGCTGCTCAAGGCGCTGACCTTCAATGTGATGCGCGATGAATCGCGCCATGTCGCCTTCGGGCATGTGTATCTGGGGCCCGTCATCAAGAAGCTCGACGAGGCCGCGCGCGAAGACCTCGCCGAATTCGCTTTCAACGCGGTCAACATCATCGTGCAGGCGACGAGCGTGGGCCAAAGCCAGACGCTCGCCAATCGCCTCGATCCGGGCTTCGTGGAGGTGCTTGCCAATGCGGGGATCGAGCCGGACGATTTCTTCAAGGGTCTCGAGGAGGCCGCCGCCCAGGGCATCCTGCAGGACCTGCCCCCCGGCCAGATCCATTCCATCAAGGATTTGATGCTGCCGGCTATCGCCCGGGTGGGGCTGATAACCCCCTCCGTCCGTCAAAAATACGCCGAAGCGGGCATCCCGATCTTTGAAGATCAAAGGGTTCTCAAGGCCATGGAGGCAGGGGAGGCCGAATTCCAGGAAGCCGCTTAAAAATTAACGAACTTTAGGGTATACTGTCCTGAACTTGCCGTGCTCCCGATGAGCCCCCCTCATTGTCAGGGAGCACGGAATTTTTTTGTCCGCTCATCCGCTGTTCAGGTTGAGCCGCCTATTCCTTCCGCCCGCGGCGCGCGCGGGACAGGGAAGGCATCATGAAAAAGATCGCGATTGTGTGCGCCGCGTTGTTCGCGGCGGGCTCGGCGCATGCGGCCGGGGCAAGCTGGCTGGGGCGAATGTTGTTCGTGCCGGGCGCGCATTTCGATGCCAAGGCCGCACCGCCCGCGCCGGATTATTCGAAGCAAAGTTCGTGGGCCGCATTGCCGCAAATGAAAGACGCGAGCGACGTGGCGCCCGGAGGCATGTCGCCCATCGATCCCGCGCACGCGCCGGCCGATGTCTTCTTCATCTATCCCACGAGCTATTTTTCCGGGAGGCACTGGAACGCGGATATTTCCGATGCCGCGACGAATGCGAAAACGGACAAGGGTTCCTTGCGCAATCAGGCGAGCGCCTTCAACGGCTGCTGCGCGGTCTATGCGCCGCGCTATAGGCAGATGACGTTCGGCGGATTTCTCGAGCCGTCGGATGATTCCAAACAGGCGATGGGGCTCGCTTATTCGGATGTGAAGCGCGCGTTTGTCTATTATCTCGCGCATTACAATCACGGCCGGCCCTTCATCATCGCCTCGCACAGCCAGGGCTCGCGCCACGCGAAAATGCTGGTGCAGGAGATGATCGACGGCACGCCGCAGATGAAGCATTTCGTGGCGGCTTACATCGTCGGCAATTGGCTGGACGAGGACTGGTTCAAATCGCTCAAGACCGTGAAAGTGTGCGAGAGCGCGGAGCAAACCGGCTGCGTCGTCACATGGAGTTCGCTCGCGGACGATGCCGACGCGCAGGAGCAGCGTTATGAATTCGTCTCGCGCTCCGGCCTGCCCGCGGCCGATGCGGAGCATAAATACGTTTGCACCAATCCGCTGACCTGGACGACGGCGGATGTGCTGGCGCCGGCCAGCGACGATATCGGCGGCTGGGTCTATGGCGGCGGCGATGCGCCGCGCGCAATCGATCCGCATCTGGTTTCGATGCGCTGCGACGACGGCGCGTTGTTCGTCAGCCGCCCCGGCGATTGGCTCTATCGCGCGCGCATGCTGCCCGGCGGCAATTATCACGGCTACGATTATCAGCTCGCCTATATGAACATCCGCGAGAATGCGAGCGCGCGGGTGAAGGCGTTTTTGCGGTTGCATCCGGACTGAAAATCGCAGCCGCCGCAGAGGCGGGCCGCGAGCGGATAATCTATCCCGCCGTACTCGCCAGCGTTTTGACGAATTCGCGGATGCGCGCCGCGTTTTTGCCGACGTCTGACACGCCCACGCGGCTCTTGGAGCGGATATCGAGTTTCGCGCCCATGCCGGAGGGCTTCACGCGGATCACGATATCGTCGGTGAAGCCAAAGAAGAGCGACGTATCGGTGGCCTCGATGCGGCCTTCGTCGGGCGCATCGGCCACGATGGTCCAGCCCATGTCCTTCGCCGCTTCCAGCGCGCGGTTGAAGAGCTTCTCGGGCGGCGTCAGGATCGCGATGGTGTGGATGTCGCCGTAATATTTCCGCTGCAGATAGGAGGTCGTGTATTTCTTGCCGTCCGGCATCGTCACCATCACGGGCCCGTCATAGTCCGGCCCGTTCATCGCGCCTTTGCGCAATTGCAGCAGCGCTTCGAATTGCGGGGGATGTTCGATGTCGGTGGAGATGTCGTGGATCGGCGGCGATGTCTTCGCCACATAAATATCGTAGAGCGGCAGCACCAGAACGATCGCCGAACCGATCAATCCGATCAGCCCATAACGCGTGCCCGCGCCGTTATTGGAGATCAGCGCGGAGATCACCCAGGCGAGCCCCACCAGGAAGGCCGCGATGCCGATGTAAAGGCACCAGGGAAAAAGCGTCAGCAATCCGAATTTGAAATTCCACAATCCGATGCGCGTGCCGAAGCCGGCCGCAAGCCCGATGACGAGCGAGATCAAAAATCCCGCACATGAAATTTTCGCCATCACCGGCAAGATGCGCATGGCATTCTCCTAGCCTCAGGCCGCAACGGTCGGCAAGCGGTAATTGCCGAAGCGTTCGCGAAGCGTGGTCTTCTGGATTTTTCCCGTCGCGGTGTGCGGGATTTCATCCACGAAGGCGACATCGTCGGGCATCCACCATTTGGCGATTCTGCCGGAAAGATATTGCAGGATTTCGTCGCGCGTGGCTTTGGCGCCCGGTTTCAGCACGACGATGAGCAGCGGCCTTTCGTCCCATTTGGGATGGCGCACGCCGATCACGGCGGCTTCGGCGACGGCCGGATGGCCCACCGCGAGATTCTCGATCTCGATGGAGGAAATCCATTCGCCGCCGGATTTGATGACGTCCTTGGCGCGGTCGGTGATGGTCATGTAGCCGTCGGCGTCGAGGGTTGCCACGTCGCCGGTGTCGAACCAGCCTTCGTCATCGAAGGAGCCGGTTCCTTCGCCGCGGAAATAGCCTTTCGCCACCGCCGGCCCGCGCACTTTTAAGCGCCCGAAGGCTTTTCCGTCGCGCGGCAGCTCGCGGTTTTCGTCATCGGTGATTTTCATTTCCACGCCGAAGGGCGGATGGCCCTGCTTGCATTTGTAATCGAGCTGTTTGTCGTAAGGCAGTTCCGCCATGCCGGGCTTAAGGGTGCCGAGCGTGCCGAGCGGGCTCATCTCCGTCATGCCCCAGGCGTGAACGACCGTGATGCCGTATTTCTTCTCGAACGCCTCGATCATGGCGCGCGGTGCAGCCGAGCCGCCGATGACGACGCGCTTGAGATCGGGCAACGTCTTCCCCGTCTTCTCCAGATAATCGAGCAGCGCGAGCCACACGGTCGGCACCGCCGCCGTCATCGTCACATGTTCGTTCATCAGAAGCTCGCAGACGGAATCGCCGTCGAGTTTCGGGCCCGGCATCACGAGCTTTGCGCCCACCATCGGTGCGGAAAACGCAATCGCCCAGGCATTGGCGTGAAACATCGGAACGACGGGCAAGATGGAATCCACCGAACGCAATCCCATCGCATCGGCCTGGCCTGCGGTGAAGGCATGCAGCACATTCGAGCGATGCGAATAAAGCACGCCCTTGGGATTGCCCGTCGTGCCCGAGGTGTAGCAAAGCCCGCAGGCCGTGCGTTCGTCGAATTCCTTCCACGCGAAATCGTCGTCCACCGCGGCGATGAAATCTTCGTATGCCACCAGATCGGGAATTTTCGCCTCCGGCAGATGCGCGCGGTCCGTCAGCGCCACGAACAGTTTGATCGACGGAACCTTCGGCGCGAGGTCTTCCACGATCTTGGTAAATGTCGTGTCGAAGAACAGAACCTTGTCTTCGGCGTGATTGGCGATCCAGGCGATCTGATCGGGAAAGAGCCGCGGGTTCAGCGTGTGATAAATCGCGCCGAGGCCGGCAATGCCGTACCACGCTTCCATGTGGCGGCTCGTATTCCACGCCAGCGTCGCCACGCGGTCGCCGAGCGTCACGCCGAAACGGTCGAGCGCCTTGGCCACGCGGCGCGCGCGCTCGGCAAGCCCGGCATAATTGGTGCGATGGATCGGGCCTTCCACCGTGCGCGTCACGATCTCGCGTTTGCCGTGATAGAGTGCCGCGTGATCGATGATCTTGTGGACCAGCAGCGGCCAGTCCTGCATCTGCCCCAGCATCGTTTCACCCCTGTTCCGATCGGGCACATCATAAGAATGTGCGCACGGCGGGGCAATGTGGCAGGCTTTGCGCGTTCAATGATGGCGAGCCGCGCCCATGGCATCGGGGATCATGACCGAAATCACCCAAACCGACGGGTTGAGTTCTGCCGAGGCCGAGCGCCGTCTGGCGCAATCGGGCGAAAATGCCATTGCCGAAAAGCAGGTCTCGCTGGCGCGGCGGCTGGCGGCCTATTTCTGGGGACCGATCCCCTGGATGATCGAGGCAGCCGCCATGCTCTCCGCCATCGCGGGGCGCTGGGGGGATTTCGGCATCATCGCCGCGATGCTGCTCATCAATACGGGCGTGGGCTTCTTCGAGGAGAAGAATGCCGACAATGCCATCGCGGCACTCAAGCAGCGTCTTGCGCCGATGGCGCGGGTCAGGCGCGACGGCGCATGGAAGGATATTGCGGCACGCCTGCTCGTGCCCGGCGACCTCATTGCGCTCACGCTCGGCAACATCGTGCCGGCCGATGCGATTGCGCGGGGGCCGGGCGTGCTTTCCGTCGGTCAATCCGCGCTCACCGGCGAGTCGCTCCCCGTGGACCGCAAGGACGGCGACACGCTTTATTCCGGCTCCATCGTGCGGCAGGGCCAGATGCAGGCGCTCGTCACCGCCACCGGCATGAACACTTTCTTCGGCAAGACGGCGCGGCTGGTGGAAAGTGCGGGCACGCGCTCGCATTTCCAGCGGGCGGTTTTGCGCATCGGCAATTTCCTCATCTTCATCACGGCGGGGCTTGTGACGCTGATCCTGATGGCGGCGCTCTTCCG
>Ga0335083_10009422_pt1 | contig 11850 bp, 7 predicted proteins | sample Lox_Sample_42_FD_206716 | JGI IMG/M metagenome (GOLD analysis project Ga0335083, IMG submission 206716) | Soil microbial communities from Loxahatchee National Wildlife Refuge, Florida, United States - Lox_Sample_4.2 | ecosystem: Environmental > Terrestrial > Soil > Wetlands | place: USA: Florida... | reverse complement strand
TCTCAGACCGAATGGGTCACTAGCCAGAGTTTTTCCGATACTGATAACGGCAGCGTTTTGCCGAATGAACTCCTCAATCCCAATCCCGTGCTGATCGACATCTCGGGCTATCTCGGTGTCATCCCTCCGGACCCTGATCCGAACCATCCAACTCAGGCTGTCGGTGCAGGTCTCAATATCATCACGACCAAAGAGACCGATATCAGGGTAGGCCAGAGCATGATAAATTGCGGTTTTTCCGGGCAGAACCTGCAAGCCAGCGACATCACTTCCATTACCGTAGCCGGCCAGATTTTTAATTCCAGTCCTTATTCTTTTGTTTATGGCATTAGTATTCCCAGCCTGCCCGCTACGGACGTGCCCGCCGGCATTGCCAATACGTGGAGTACTCTATTGAGCCTGGCAATCGACCCAACGATCCTCAACGGGCTGACACCACCCGCAAACGTTCCTCCCTCCCAATATTTGTCCTATGTCCTGCAAAATGCCGGTTTGTTTCCGCCTGCGGCTAATGGTAAATTGGTTATTCAAACACTGGGTTTTGTTTACGACCCAGCCACCGGGCGACTCGGGTTCGCCGGCCCGATGTCCTCGTCTATCAACTCGCTGTTAACGGCTAGCTCCACCTTTACAGTCTTGCACCTGGTCAACGGACAGCCGGTGATTGACCCTGCGACTGGCAAGTTTAAGACTGATACGGTCAATTGGGTTGATTCTTCGACTATCACATCCCTCTATAATGCCAGCCAGGGGACCCCTTCACCCAGCATGGGACAGCTCGGTTACCAGATTGGCGGTCCTGGCCAATTCAATATTACCGCCGGTTCAATTTCATTAGGCAATACCTACGGCATCCTTTCCGATGGCGTGGTACAAGCGGAAGGAGGAAACCGTTATGGTAACCTGGCCTCGATTACCGCAGTGGGAGCTACGATCAATGTGTTAGTGACCGGCTCTCAGCAGATCAGCGACCCTCTCCAGCCTGCCGGGACGGATAATCCCTATGAATCTCCCCTGGACATGCTGACTTCGACCATCGCGGCGCTCGGCGGGGGGGGCGTCAATGTGACTTGTACCGGCGGCTCAATGGATCTGGGCGCTCAGGAATTGTTGAATATTCCGAGGAACGTAGGAGCGGGTATTTACACTACCGGCGGCGGCAACGTCAATATCATCGCCCAGGGTGACGTGAACATAGACGGTTCCCGGGTTGGGACTTATAATGGAGGCAATATCCTCGTTGAATCATTGGGTGGCACCGTTAACATCGGGAGTGGCAGCAGCACTGTGAATGATGTTTATGTGTCTTATGTAGACCCTGTCACCGGCCTGGCCGAGTCTTATCCTGAGGCAGCTTTTGGTAGCGGTATTATAGCTAACACCCTTGTCCCGGCGATACCGGGGGAATCTGTCTGGCCGCCAAATGTCGCTGCTCTTCCTGGAAATATTACCGTGCTGGCTCCCCGGGGCAACATTATTGCCAGCCTGAGCGGTGTGTTGCAGGTGTCGCTCAATGGCAATGTAACGGCTGGACCTACAATCACTTTGGAAGCCGGAACGCCCGCGGGTGGCGATTGGAATTCTAAAGAACCGCCGGTTTATGTCGGCAATATTAATACGGGTAAATCCGGAGTCATTGGCGGTGAGCTCATTGTGCATGCCACCGGTAACATCGATGGAGAGCTAATTTCTCGGCAGAATGCAGATATCACCGTCGGACAAAATTTCAGCGGTACGGTTCTTTCCGGCGGTCAGACCAGCCTCGACGCCGGTGGCAATGTCCAAGGCACCATTGTTGGGATCGGCTCGGTCAGCGTTACCGGTGGAAATATCACGGCGTCGGTGCTAAGCCAAAATGCCAATGTCGGAGGTGTGCAGTCCGATACCCTCGGCAGCTCCGCTTCGGCTACCAGCTCCAGCCAGTCCGCCGCGCAACAGGGCAACAGCCAATCCAAGCAACAGATTGCCGCTGACGAGACACCCCAGCAGGATAATAAGAAAAAGAAGCCCCAAATCCAAAAGGTCAGCCACGTCACCGTTATCCTTGCCAACGTAAAATAATAAAATGATGCCGTTCGCGAATAATGGAGGCTGCATGGTGTGCCGCTTAATGCGCGAGTGTGGAAATTTGTGGTAGGCTGCACCACACACGTGTGCTGCTGCGCCGCCATCCCGCCCAAAATTTTGCAGTTATTTGTTAATGGCATAATCCCGTTATTCTTTGTTTCGTTGCAGGTTGATTAAATATTGCGCCGTTCCGGGAGGCGCCAGATTGCGTTTCACAATTTCGGCAAGGCAGTTCGCCCTGTTCTTCCTCATTGGGAGATCTCATCCGGGAATAAAAAACCGCAAGTGATATGCGGGTTCGACTAAAACAAAGAAGTAGTCAAACGGCGCGTTACACTATTGTGGGATGGATTGCTTAACAAGTATCACCTTGCCACCGGCCAGCCCAGCCGTGTCGGAGGCAAATAAAAAAACTGCAAATGCCAAGCCCGCAGATGATGCACCCGAAGAAATCAGAGATCAAAAACCGATGGGTGGCTTTGTCCCTTTAGGTAATACTTCCGAAGCAGCCCAGTGGTTCATCTTTGAAAATGATTCGGCATATGATGCAAGCTGGTTCGGACATCGCCCCAAAACTGCTTCTCCACGGCGGCAAAAAACGAGGTAAGGATTGATTAGATTGCAGTAAACCAGAACAGAAATCAGAACCAAGAGAAGTAAATAGGCACTCAGATGGATGGCTTTGTGTTCTGCTGTTCTTGAGAGAACTTCCTTAATTTCCCTTCACCTGCAGACTGCCGAAGTGGCCGGCCATTCCAGGGCAAAAGCGCCTGCAATGGCCGGCCGGTCTCCGTTACGGCGAAACCAATATGAAGAACGAGTTCGTTGGGCCTACTGTGTTGGTGTAGGCAAACGTGCCGTTGCTTCCAAACGTATTCGTATAGATTGGCTTCCAGCTAATCAGCGGCGTCAATACGTTGGTCGAAGTCAAAAAGCGATATTGCACCCCGGCCGGACAGTTCGTTCCGGTGAGCACGATCTGGCCGTTCCCCGCCGTCAAAGAAATCTTCGGCGTCGGCACAGTCATGATGAAATTTGCCACATTGACAGTGCTGGATCCGCCTGGACCATAAACCGTGAGCGTCACAGTGAAGTTGCCCGTGGTGGCATAAGTATTAGTCACATTCCCGCCGGTGGTATTGGTGATGGTCGTGCCATTGCCAAAATTCCAGACCCAGTTGGTAATGCTGCCCGTCGCGGAATTGGTGAAAATAACCGTCAACGGGTTAAACCCATTGGTGGCGGACGCGGTGATGGAGCCTGCTGCCGGCGGGGTGACCGCGGACGCGCGGGTGAAAGTCATCGTGCCGCTGGGATTCAGGGTAAAATAACCCACGAAATAGCCCGGCCCATTCGTCACAGTCGTGACAGGATTCGTATAGCCCAGCGGGCATACCTGATAGAGGTCGTTCCGCTCGGCGGACGTAAAGCTGGCGGGTGTCCAGCCTTCCACGGAAGTGGATAGGGACCCACCAAAATCCCCGTTCGTCGTGGATTGCGGATCGCTAATAAAGGCGCTGAGAATGGAGGAGGAATAAGTCACCGGTTCCCGGACCAGGATGCTGTTATTGTCCGCATTGGTAATGTTAAGAAAACCGGAAATCGTACCGGCTCCCACGCCGACAGAGTTCATCAAACTCCTGGGAGTGGCTTGCGCCGCCTGCGTAGATCCGGACGGCGGTTGGGTTTGATTGTTCACGTTAGTTCGTGGAACCGTGTACCAAATCGTGTTGGCGGGGAAAGCCCCCAGGCCCGACACCCAGGGCGGCGGGTTTCTCGTGCCACTGGACGGAATCCCCGCAAAATCGGACCATTGCAGGTTATTATAATTCGTGAAGGCATCCGTCAGGGTGCTGGCGGTAAAATTGGTGATGTTGATAGTCGTTCCGGCGGACAAATTAAGAAAATTAGTGATGTTACCGAGATTAACCACCAGTTCGTAGCTGCCGGCATTGGCCCCGGTTTTACGAAACCCGCTCAATACATCTCCATACGGGTTGTAAGTGAAATTTTGCGCGCCTGCCAGTCCCGGTAAAAGAACCAACGCCAGGGTCGCCAGCTTAAGACTCAATCGATCCAATGATAAAAGCTTAGTCATAGGGGCGTAGTATAAAGAAAAAGCAAAGGCTCAACCACCACTCTACAGACATCGGCATCCGTATTTAGGACATGCTGGCCGCTTGAAGCGGCCTTTATTTTTCAGGGCATTTACGGCCCAATTCCGCATCTCCACCAACCGGTCCGCCATTGTCACGAAATTGTAACCACCCCCTGATTCCCGTAACTAAATGACGCAAAGTTGTAACTTGCCGGTTATCGCAGCGGTAATAAAATCGTGCCACGTCTTTGGGTATGAAATCGAAACAAGATAATGTCTTTGCCAGGCGCGGCTGGCTGTTCGCCTGCCTGCTGGCAGTTTGTGGCTTGACCCTCTGTGCGGCGGCGCAGGACACCAATTTTAATTTTCAAGTCGTCCAGGCGGCGGCGGACAAGGGAGACGCCAAGGCCCAATTTGATCTGTCCGCTTATTACGCGAAAAGTAATGGCCACCGCCCGGATTATACCAATGCCCTTAAATATCTCCGGCTTTCCGCCGGCCAGGGCTATGGCGATGCCGAAGTGGCGCTCGGCTATTTCTATGGTCGCGGCCTGGGCGTTCCCCGTGATGTGCCTACGGCGGTCCAGTGGTATCGCAAGGCCGCAGACCAGGGAAATGCGCTGGGAGAATACGCCATGGGCCGGTTTTATGCCACCGGCCGCGGTGTCACCAATGACATGACTCAGGCCATTCAATGGTGGGAAAAAGCCGCCGCGCAGGATCAGGTGGATGCCCAGGACGCCCTGGGTGAAGTGTTTCTTCTCCCTGGAACCGAATATGGCACCAATTATCTGAACTTTCCGGAGGCTGTTAAATGGTTGCGCAAAGCCGCCGCGCAAGGCTCGCCCGCCGCCATGAATAATCTGGGTGTGGCCTACGAGAATGGGTATGGCGTGACACGGAATTTTTCTGAGGCCGCCAAATGGTATCGCCAGGCGGCGGAACTGGGAAATGCCTCAGGCCAGGCCAATCTGGGCCAGCTTTATTTTGATGGCCGCGGTGTACCCAACGATTTTGTGCAAGCCTATAAGTGGTTTAAATTGAGCGCCAGCCAGGGGAACCCCATCGGCACCGCCGGTTATGGCAATTTCCAGACTCACGAGTTACTAACTCCCCAACAACTGGCGCAAGCGGAACAGTTGGTTCAGGACTTTCACCGGCATCCCACTAATAGCGGCGATTAAGAATTTGCCGGCCGGTTCCCGGCAAGTGCAACGCCGTTGCGCGCTGCTTTATTATTGGGAATCACCCGAGACCCAGCTTGGATGCTGCTTTAATTGATTTTCCAGGGCAGTTTGTTCCTGGGCAATCTTGTACCCCAGATACCCATCTGCTCCCAGCGCCCCTTCCAACGCGGTATCCGTGTTGGCGTCAATTTGGGCCTGGGTCGGCTGCCCCTGCTGCGGGGTATTATTCGCTCCAGGCTGGGCCTGTTGTGGACTCGATGAAATGCCTGGATTTTGTAGGTTCTGCGTCGTGTTACCGGCCTGGTCCTGGGAAGATTGAGAAGGTTGGGAAGACTGGCTTCCATTGGCCGCCATTTGTTTTTGGCCATTCATCGCAACAGAATAATTCCGCTGCACCTCGGTAATCATTTGCTTTTGCTCGTCGCTCAAATTCAATGCAGCCAGTGTAGCCGGATCCATGTCCTGCATTGAAACCTGCATCGGAATCACCGGTTGTTCGGCTGGGGAAGGCAAGGCTGTCGTAGAGGCCACTTCCTGTTCCGGGACCGGCGCTTGTCCTAGAAAATAAGCCACCATTTGGGCCTGCGCCTGCACGGACCACGGGCCTGCCACGCTCCCATCCACGTGCAATTCCTCGCGCTTCCAGTCAAAAGCCCTCTGGATGTTTCCCCGCACAATATCGTCCACCGTCGATTCCGGGCAGCCGGCCGCCCGCAGATTGGCCACAAACGTACGATAACCGTTCGTGGACATAAGCTGATCCCAATGGAACGGCGCCGCAACCGTTTGCACCACTGGCGCCGGCGCGGTTTGCGGTTCAACTGTGGTCGCGACCGCAGGAGTGCTGGGGGCAGAAACCAGGATGGTCCGGGGATGCTCCCACAGGAATACGGCTGTCCCCAGCAACGCCGCGTTCAGCAGAACGGAAATTTTTATCGTCGTCTTCATGTTATGCCGCTCGTTAACACATTCTAAATTTTACCTTAAAATGCTCAAGGTCATTCCGCTCGCTTCTCATCATCTATATAAGCCAAGACCGGCGCGGACTTAAATCCGCGCCGGCTGTGATCTGACAACTGTTGGCTCAGTCCAAATTAATGTTGGAACTGATACGGAGTCGGCCAGGAACCCTGGAGCGGATTGCCGTAATCCTGCGAGCGATAAACCTGCATCGAGGGCACCGGAATGATCGCGTTTTGGGCCGTCGTGGTGACGTTGCCACCAGGATTGACGGTCGTATTGATCTGCGTGGTCAATCCGGTCAGGATGCCGTCGCCGATTTGGGTTTGAGGAGCCACCTGGCCGGCCTGGCCGTACAGGTTTTCCTGGCCCCACCAGGTATAATTTCCGGTTTCGATCGCGGTGTCGCTCTCGTAAACGCCGTTAAACTGCAAGTACACAGCGGTACCTGAATTCGCGGCGGAACCTGTTCCACCAGCGCCGGTGTTGTCGTTCAGGAAGGCGTGTCTGGCATCAGAGATGCCCAGGTAACCCAAATACACGATGCCTTTGCCCGATCCATCGCAATTCAAGCTCTTTTGCACACCGCTGCCGCTGTCATAACCGTCGTTGCCCACCGGGTTATCCGAGACCGAGGCCGCGGGTCCGTATACGCCACTGAATGTGAGAGTACCAGGCGTGCCAGCCGGATAAGTGCCGTTGAGGGAGGTCTGGGAAACCAATTGGCTCACCGGCAGGAGCGCTGCGTTGAGCATGGTGTTGACTTTGGTGCCGGAACCGAGGTTACGGCCGATGATGCCGATGCCATCAACACTGTCAGCCGAATTTCCGGTCAGGTAGTACGCGTTCAAGGATTCACCGGCAATGAGCGCCGCAGCCAGGGCCGGCTGGGGAACATTGGTGACGCGGCCGTAGGTCGCATCCGGAGACGATTCATAACCCTTCATGGGGGTAAAGCTCACGATGCCGACGATGCCGTATTGGGTCAAAGCCGGGGACGGAGTTTGCGAAACTTTCTGGGAGGTGTCCGCCATGGTGAAGTCAGGATTCACCTGGCTGCCGGCGCCTTCGATCGATTGGATTGTGCCGGTCGTCGCATAGCCGCTGGCCGGGGTCAAATAGAGCGGGGGCTGGCCAGGGAGGGAATATTGAGTTCCGCCAGGAGCGGCATTCGGGTTTTGGGCCTGGAACAATGTTTGTTTGAGCGTGGTACCGGCTACCGCGGAGATGCCCGCTTCGGAACCAGTCCAGGAACAATTGATGATCACGTCCTGCCCGGCGAGGGGCCCGGATTTGAGCGTGCCTTCGAAAGTGATCGTGTTGGCGCTATTAGCGTTGTTGGGTGAGGGGGAAATAACGCCCGCCGCGTTTCCCGCAGGAACCGTAGCAGAGGGAGTGGCAAAGATGTCTCCCGCCGTGGTGCATGCGGTATAGAAGTTGGCGCGAGCCGCCGTCGAACCCGTGATATAAACGGTGATGGGGGCCGCTGAAGCCACGCCTGCCAGGGAGATGACTCCCAGACCTACCAGCGCGGAAGTGAATTTATTCATTTTCATACTTATTTTGTTGGTTGTTTTTGTTATTTATTTTTTCAGACTAGGCAACTTTCCGGGAGGACCGATAACGCAGAGCAAGGAGCAGCAGACCGCCGAGGGCAGAAAGGCTGTAAGTAGCGGGTTCCGGAACCGCATTGATTCCCCGGAAGGTGATCGTGTCAGCGCCGTCGTTGGCATTGATGCTGAACGTCCCGACTTCAGTCCAGGAGCCAAGGACCGGATTCCTCGAAGTGCCGGTGATGCTGGCATCCCACAAGGTCAACGTGGCCGAACCGTTGCTCAGATTAGACATAGGATTGTCAATCAAAGCCGCAACGCTGTTCGCCGCATTACCGGGCGCGGTCGGAGAAGCAGCCACTGCCGAGCTCCAGGGATCCGTAGGAATGCCGGAGCTGGATGAATAATTACCGGTGTTCACGCCGCCCAGGGCTGAAAGCGCGTTGTTGACGGTGCTGGCCGAAGTAATCGTCGGCTGTGAACCGGTGATAAAGATCGCGCCACCGGGACCTTGCAATCCGCCGACCACACCCACCGCAACGTTGTTTGCCCAGAGAGTATCCTGGGAGATAAAAGAGCTATCGAATGCGCTTTGGCTGATGCTCCAGCTTGCCGAATAAGTGGTGGTGAAATTGATGAACGAACCCAGATTAATGACATAATCATTTTGGGCCGCTGCCGGTCCCGCTGCGTCATTGAATCCAAGTCCGAGGACTCCGCCGCCTAAGGCCGGTCCCGCTTGTGCGTGCGCCATCGTGGTGCCCGCGACGCCAAGCGCCGCCAACAAGGCTGCTTTATACAAATGTGTCTTCATATGTAATATGTGTTTTTGTGTAGTCTGTAGTTACTAAATGTTCGATACCCTCTGGCCACTTTGGGTGGTTCAGAGCGCACATCCTACAATAACCGCACGGAAAAAACTTCATGTTGTAGGACGCCTTCCACCTGATTTACGACACGATAAAAATCAATATAAATATCTTATTATTAACATCTTATAAATTAAGTGTCCGAAATTAGGCCCTTGAAATGGCCCGTGTTACCAAAATGTCACGTAGGCCTAATGCTGTAGTCCCATTGGCAACTCATGATAGTCCGCTCCCTGCTGCCCATGGTCCTCCCCCCTCTCTCAAGGCCACCCATTCGTCATTGCATCGCGAATCTGATATCCCTAAATTTTCCTTGTCACCGATTTGTAACAGATGCGACATAAATCCGTCGCACGGGACGGCCAGTATTCGCAACTTATGCGTTCTAAGAGGACCAGGCGGCTCTCCACCCAGGCGTTAAAGGTTTTACTCATGGCAGTCGTGAGTGCAGCCGCACGCGTTTGGGGCCAGGACTCCACCAACGCGCCTGCCGCTGCCAAAGGCCAGGACGCGCTCCTGGATTTGTTGATCCAGAAAGGCATTCTCACCCAGCAGGAGGCGGGCAAAGTCCAGGCTGAGGCGGCAGCCATGAACACGAACATCCCGGCGCAGATGCCCTCTTCCACCTCCACCAAATGGATCGTCAGCCCGGCGATCAAAAGCATGGAATTATACGGAGATATGCGGGTCCGTTATGAATCCCGCACGGCGGAAGATCCGGGAGGAGACTCCATCAATCTCCAGCGCTTTCGTTACTCGTTGCGCGTGGGATTGCGCGGCGACATGTTCGATAATTTTTTCTACGGGTTCCGTCTGGAAACCGGTAGTAGTCCGCGTTCCCCATGGGTCACGTTTGGCACGTCAACGTCATCCAGCACCGCTTACTACTACGGGCCGTACGGCAAATCCACTGCGGGCCTCAACGTCGGGCAGCTTTATATTGGCTGGCGTCCGGCGGATTGGATGAGTGTGACCGTCGGCAAAATGCCTAACCCGCTTTTTACCTCCACTATGGTCTGGAGTGCAAACATCGAACCTGAAGGCGCGGCCGAACAGTTCAAGTATACTGTGGGCCAGGCGGATTTCTTCGCCAATTTCGTACAGTTTCTTTATGCGGATGAGAATACCGCGCCTACGACCTCGTTTATCGGGCTGCCAGACACCAGCAAAGGCGTTTTCCAGATCGCCTGGGAGGCCGGCCTTGATTACCACATCACTCCCAAACTTTCTGCCAAGGTTGCCAGCACGATTTATTCTTACTACGGACTGAGTCGGAGCACGGCCACTTCGGGAACCGCGACTTCGCCCTATTACGGGGATCCTTATATTGGCGAAGGCGCTTATGGCGGCCCCAATTCACAATCTACCGCCACGCCCGGTTATATCACCTCCGTCTATGGTTACAGCGGATTCGGGAACGGCAGTACGTTGCCGGGCTATGAAAGCGTCAATTACCCAAATAACCAGGTGGGGCTTAATGATCTGCTGGTGCTGGAAATACCTTTTCAAGTGAATTACAAATTCAAAGGGATGGATGCCCACCTCTTTGGAGATTACGCGTACAACCTGGATGGTGCTCAACGCGCCGAGGCCGCGGCGCAGGGCTATGCCGCTTATCTGGCCACCCTGCAGCCTCCCGTCATCCAGGGTTTTTCTGCTCAAACACGCGATGTGCACGCATATCAGGTTGGAGTAGGCATCGGGAGTGACGATGTCGAGTACGGCCCTTCGCAAGGTTTGGTTTATGGGACCGGTTCACCCAAACACGCCTGGGAAGTCAGGACTTACTGGCAACACATCGAACAGTATTCGCTGGATCCTAACCTGCTCGATTTAGATTTTTTCAACGGGCTTGAAAACCTGCAGGGCATTTATGTGGCGGCGTCCTATGCGTTTACCGGCAATGTCATCGGCACATTCCGTTACGGCCACGCCAGCCGCATCAATGATCAACTGGGCACCGGTGGCAGCAGCGGCGACATCCCCCAAATTAATCCCGTCAATAATTACGACATCTATCAGGCGGATTTGACGGTGCGGTTCTAATTGGCCCGCCGCGGTTATTCCGTCATCAGGCCTACTTTGGTGATGTCCAGTTGCTGAAGAATATCCAGCACGTTGACCATGTGCTGATAGTCCACGTCGTCCGCGCCCTTCAACACCACGCTCGGATCGGGATCCGTTGCCTTCACGTCCTCCAATTTTGTCCGCAGGTCAGTCATCGTCACGTATTCGCCGTTTAAAAAAGTGTCCCCGTTGGGATTGACCATGATGTTATTGACCTTCGGCTTGTCTTTGCTCTTGTTCGGATTTCCGGAGGGCAAATTCATCTCCAGGTTATTCATCATCTGCGGCGTGGTGATGATGAAAATGACCAACAACACAAACACCAGGTCCAGCAATGGCGTGATGTTCAGTTCATTCAACGAACTATGATGGCTTTGGGAGGTTTTTTTCATTGAAGGACATCATCAGCTTGTTCCTGCACATCAAAACGAATCGTTATACTCGGTGGAAAATTGGTCGGCGGCGGGCGGTCCAGGCTCTTCACCGCGGCAATCGCCTTGCGCACCGAGTCATCCCAAACCGTGTTGCCCGAACCTTTTTCCCATTGCGGATTGGAAATTTCTCCGTCCCGGTTCACCGACACCTGCACTTCCGCCACGTAGGCGCTGTCGTTCATGTTGTCCGGGCGCGCCCATTTTGAGCGAAACGCATATTCCAGCGCGCCCTTGTAGATCTGCACCGGATCAGAACTGGTATCCACAGCTTTGCCGCCGTCAAAATCGAATGCCGGCAATTCCTGTGCGGGCGGCGCCGTCACCGGCGGCGCGGCGGTCGGCGCTTTGGCTTCTTCCACGGGTTTGGGTGCTATCTTCGGCTGCTCCGTCACTTTCGGAGGTTCCACCCTGGGCGGCGGCGGTGGCGGTTTGGGTTTCGGCGGCTCTTTGATCAATTGCACCGAAATTTTTTGCAGTTGATGGCCCAGGATGCCCGACCGCGCGGCAAAATATAAAAGCACTGCCAGCAATACCGCGTGAAAAACAAACGATATCAGCAAATTCACCCTCGATGAATTTTTCTTCTTGCGCGGCTGGGATTGCGGCTGCATGGCC
>Ga0335083_10009419_pt1 | contig 11851 bp, 13 predicted proteins | sample Lox_Sample_42_FD_206716 | JGI IMG/M metagenome (GOLD analysis project Ga0335083, IMG submission 206716) | Soil microbial communities from Loxahatchee National Wildlife Refuge, Florida, United States - Lox_Sample_4.2 | ecosystem: Environmental > Terrestrial > Soil > Wetlands | place: USA... | reverse complement strand
GACCAGCGCGAGCGTGCGGTCCACGCCGTTCAGCATGCCTGCCGCCTCGATGGCGCCGATCATGCTGGTCGAGCAGGCCATGACGGTGGAGAAGGCCGGAATCGTCGGCGGCGCGCCGGCATCGAGCAGCACCTCGCGTGCGATGTTGCTCCAGGTGAGGTTCGGCACCACCGTGCCCCATGCGAAGAAGTCGGGGACGGCGCCGTCGAGCTCGCCCAACATGTGGCGCACGACCGGCAGGGAGAGCTCGATCGCGTCGAGCCCGGCGAGCGGGCCGTCGACCTTGGCGAACGGCGTACGTACGCCCGCGGCGAGCCAGACGACGGGACGGGGCGAGTTGGTCATGTTTGGCGTAGGTCGGGCTCGCGCGGCGATGGCGATTATCATAAGGGCACTTGCGCGACCGACAAGCTATACCTATGTATTCCCGTGCGCCGCACGCCGAGCGCGCGCCCGCCGCTTCAACGAACCCTCCCCGCAGTCTCTCCGCGAGGCTCACCCGCATGTCGATGTGGTTTCTCGTGGCCCTTGCGCTGCTGCTCGCCGGACCACTGCTCACGCTTGCTTTCGGGCGCGCGTCGGTCGGCGGGGACTGGCGCACGGCGAGCCAGCGCGCCGCGGGCCTCGCGCCGGACCCGGCCGAGCACCGCGAGCCGGTCGTGCAGGTGTACGCGAGCCGCGCGTTCGGCTGGCGCGGCGCATTCTCCGATCACACCTGGGTCGCGGTGAAACCCGAGGGCGCCGCGCGCTATACGCGATACGAAGTCATCGGCTGGTATGCGAGCGGCGGGCGTCCGGTGATCTCGATTTCGAGTCAGCGCGCGCCCGACGCCGAGTGGTACGGCGCGCCGCCGCGCCTGCTGCGCGACTTGCGCGGGCCGGAGGCGGCCGCCGTGATCGAGCGCCTGCCGCAGGCGATCGCCGCCTATCCCTGGCCGACCGAGTACCGCGTATGGCCGGGGCCGAACAGCAACACGTTCGTCGCGCATCTCGGACGCGCGATTCCCGAGCTTCGGCTCGCCATGCCGTCGACGGCGGTCGGCAAGGACTACGTTTCGCTGCGCGAAATCGTCGGTCCGTCACCCAGCCATACCGGTGTTGCCGTGTCCCTGTATGGTCTCGTCGGCGTGACCGCCGCCTGGGACGAAGGCCTCGAGGTCAACGTGCTGGGGCTCGTCGCGGGCGTGGACGTGCGCCGCCCGGCGCTCAAGCTGCCCGGCATCGGCCGTGTGCCGGGCGACGGCTGACCCCGAGTCCGTCATCGTCCTTCAGAGGCGCATCAGTGAGGAATCAGCCTCGAGCAGATAGCGGCGGTTCTGTTCCTTCTTCTTCTTTTTCCGGCCAAATGAGGGGATGGGCTTGCGCGTTGCTTCCTCGGGGGAGCCATCCGCCTCCGATTCGGCTTGCGCATAGCGGCGTCCGTGGCGCGGCTCGCGCGGGTCGTGCGCCGCCGCGATCGCCGCGAGTACCGCCAACATCAGCAGTGAAGGAATCGCGATTTGTGCCGCGCGCGCGTCAACAACGCCCGTGGTGAGCACGGCGGCGAGCCAACCTGCGGTCGCGAGGGAGCAGACGAAATCGTGAAGCAGGAGCGCGGCGAGGCCGGCTACGAGGACAGCGACGATCGGGACGATCAAGTTCCAGTGGGCCACGATCCGCGCCAGAGGATTCGGCAGCGGCGTGGTCCAAATCTCCTGCAGGAGCAGGAGCGTCGCGAGCGCGAGGAACATTCCGAAAGGTACGCGCAGCCACAGCGAGATTCGCGTGGGCGAGGCGTGCGCCGCCATGGCGAGCATGACCCACGTGCAGATCCAAACGGCGGCGATAAGAATCAGCGCGCCCCCGGCGTACTCCTCGGCGACCGTTACGCTGTATGCCGTGGCGAGCAGCATTGTCGTGGCGACGACCAGGGCCAGGCGCTGATAGACGTCCGGGTCGCGGCGGCGTGGCCACAGCGCCATGGCGAAGAACAGGGCGACCCCGGTAGCGGCCATGACGGCGACCAGCAAGGCGACGCTCGAGGAGAGCATCGACGTGGTCGAGGCGCTCGCCGCGGGGCGCATGGCCAGGACGTCGCGTCCTTTGGAGAACACCACGAGAAACCCGACGCCCGCTGCGACCACGATCAGCGACGACCATCTGAGGACGGCGGACCGCGAGGGTCCGAGGCGGCTATCGCGCATGCATGAACTTGCTGTCATCTACAACTTCAATAGTATGCCATGAACTAGCGGGGCGTCGGGCTTCTGCTCGGCGCGTCGGCGGATGGCGCCGTTCGCGCCATTGGTCCGATGGTCCGTCTCCGGCAGGATGCGCGGGCCGCCGGTGCACGCTAGGTTTGCGCCAGGACGCGAGTCCCGAATCCGGCTCGCGTCGGGCCGCTGTCCAAGCCGTACTCGCGCCGTCCGCGCGCTCCGCCGAACCCAAGATCCCATCCATGAAGCTGATCATCCGGAACCTGTCGAAGCGCTACTCCAACGGCGTGCAGGCGCTCGCCGCCGTTTCACTCACCGTACCGCCGGGGATGTTCGGACTGCCGGGGCCCAACGGCGCCGGCAAGTCGACGCTCATGCGCACGTCTGTGAAATCGGGCGAGAACCGCCTTACACTGGTCGTCGCGGGCGAGCCGGCGAAGGCGGGGATCGATCCGCTCAACAAGCTCATCGACCGCGACATCGGCGACAACATGGTCGACGTCGCGCGTCCCTAACGGGGGATTGCACATGATGAAACGAGCGCTGCTGGCTTCCGCCATCGCCGTCGGCGCGGTGGCCGCTTTCGCCCAGGATACCGGGTACCGCGGGCTCGGCGCGGAGAGCATCACGCCGGGGACGATCGCCAAGTACGCGCCGCCGTCGCTTCCCGCGCGCTTCACGCGCGACATCGAGACGATGCTCGACGTGCGCGCCCCCGGCCTCGGGATCGTGGCCCCCGACGGCAAGCGGCTGTACTTCGGCTGGCGCATCACCGGCTCGCCGCAGGTCTACCGGCTCGACCAGCCGAAGGGCTTCCCGATCCAGATGACGGGAGGCGAGGAGCGCACCACGCTCGACGCCGTGACGCCGGACGGCAAGTGGCTCGTGCTCTCGCGCGACACGGGCGGTCAGGAAAACCCCGGGCTGTTCCTGCAGTCCGCTCTGGGCGGCCCGCTCAAATTGGTCTTCCAGGCCCCCAAGGTGCAGGCGTTCCTCGATTTCGTGAGCGCGGACGGCCGCGAGCTCTACTATCACGCCAACGACGTCGCGCCGGACAGCTACGCGATCTACCGCTACGACATTGCGGGCGGCACGCGCACGCTCGTCTTCGGTGAGAAGGGCCTGTGGCAGGTCGCCGACCACACGGGCTCGGGCGAGAGCCTGAAGCTGTTGCTCGTCAAGGTGCCGAGCTCCCTTGCGACGGAGTTCGTGGAGTACGTTCCCGCCACGCGCAGGCTTACGCCGCTGCTCGGCGCCGGCGAGACCGTGGAGTACGACGCCGCCTACGCCGCGCAGTCGGGCGAGCTGCTGGTGAGCACGAACAAGTTCCGCGATTTCCGCACGCTGTATCGCTGGAAGATCGGCGCCGACACCTCGCAGAAGAGCTTCCGCGAGGTACTCGCGCCCACCGGCATGGACGTGGCGAAGTTCACGATCGACGAGGCGCGCACGCACATCTATGCGGAGACCAACGACGGCGGCTACGCGCGGCTGGTCGTGCTCGACGCGAAGACCTACGCGCGCGTCGCGCTCCCGTTGCCGGCCGGGTCCGAGCAGGAGGTCGTGGGCTTCGCGAGCAGGGACGGCCGCTTCGTGACGATCGGGATCGAGACCGCGCAGGCGCCGCGCACGAGCTACGTGTGGGACTGGCAGGGCAGGACGCTCACGCAGTGGCTCGTTCCTTCAGCGCCCGAAGTCGACCTCGCGACGTTCGTTCCGGCGAAGCTCATGACTTACTCGGCGAAGGACGGCACGCCGATCCCGATGTTCGTACGCTTCCCGAAGGGGTGCGCGCCCGACGAGAACCCGAGCCGCGACCCGTGCCCGGTGATCGTCCAGTTCCACGGCGGTCCCGAGGGTCAGACGAAGCCCGGCTTTTCGCCCTACCGGCAGATCTTCGTCGATGCGGGCTACATCGTCGTCGAGCCGAACGTGCGCGGCAGCGACGGCTACGGCAGGAAGTGGCTCGACGCCGACAATGGGCCGAAGCGGCTCGACGTCATCGGAGACATCGAGGACGCGGGTCGCTTCGTTCGCGCGAAGTTCGCGCGCAACGGCAAGGCGCCTCGCGTCGGCGTGATGGGCGGCAGCTATGGCGGCTACGCCACGCTCGTGGCGATGACGATGTTCGCCGGCACGTACGACGCGGGCGCGTCGGTGGTCGGCATCGGCAACCTCGAGACTTTCTTGCGCAATACGGCGCCGTACCGCAGGGCCCTGCGCGTGTCCGAGTACGGCGATCCCGAGAGGGACGCCGACGCCCTGCGCAAGCTCTCGCCGGTGACCTACCTCGACCGCGTGAACGCGCCCATCCTCCTGATCCAGGGAGTCAACGATCCGCGCGTACCGGTGGGCGAGGCGATCCAGCTCCACGACGCGCTCGAGAAGCGCGGCGTTTCGGCGCCGCTCATCCTGTTCGCCGACGAAGGGCACGGCGCGTCGCGGCGAAGCAATACGACGCTCGAGCTCGGGCACATCCTCAAGTTCTTCGACGAGAATCTGAAGCAAAAATCGAACGGGTAGGAGGCTTCGCGCCGAAGGCTTCACCAGTCGAGGTCGGTGCAGTAGCCGAGCTCGATCAGCAGCGCGCCGATCTCGTCCTTGACGGCGGCGCGCTCGTCCCTCGTGAGCTCCCTCTGCCAGCGTCCCATCGAGTCGCCGTGTATCGCGCGCGTCACCTGCTCGGCGCTCGACTCGCCGCCGAGCGCGCGGGGGTGCTCGTGATAGCGCATCACCGCGGGCTCCCACGCCTCTTCGAGATAGGCGAAGAGCGCGCGAAGGTAGGACTCGGGACGCGTCACCAGCTCTTCGTAGCGGATCTCGCGGTAGTGGGAAGCGCCCGCTGTCTCCTGCGCGAACTCGCGTCCGGCGCGGACCGCACGCGCCCAGTAGCGGGCCGCAAGCCGGGCGTCGCGCGTGTAGTCCACCGGCGCTCCCTCCGGTGTCGTCCAGCGCATCGTCAGCAGGGACGCCACGACGTCGCGTCCGTCGCGCAGCATGTGCAGGAACCTCGCGTCCGGAAAGATGCGATGCAGGTGTGTGAAGTAGAAGACGTTGTTGGGCGACTTCTCGGCCACCCGCGCCTTGCCCTCGTACCGGCGCAGCGGCTCGAGGAGGTTGACGATGAATCCGCGGAAGATCTCGTCGACTTCGCTCTCGCCCATCCGCGATTCGGCCAGAAACGGGGCATACTTGGTCCGAAACTCCGCCCAGAGATCCGCGACACACGGTATGACCTTGAGCTCCGGCCCGCAGGCGATGCGCGAGTGCGAATCCAGGATGACGCGCAGGAGCGTGGTCCCGGAGCGGCCCGCCCCGCCGATGAAGATGGGAGACCGGCCGGCATCCTCGCCGGTGGCCGGGCTTGCCCGCGCGGGAGCTTCGCCGGCCGGCACGGATCGAAGATCGGTTTCGGGCATCCTCGGAAGGCCTCCAGCCCCTATGCTACCGTCATAATCTCCCATGTGCCTTCTTGTGTACACCGGTGCAACCCCGCAGCCGGCTCATGGCTGCCCAAGCAAGGAGAATGCGAACGAGGATCCTCGCCCGAGTCAAGGACTTTCACCGGATCTCCGGCGAGGCGACGATTCGAGCGCGTCGGCGAATGAGCCCGAAAGTGGAGGCGACGACGTGCGATGGGCACGCTGCATCTCATGACATTGCGCCGCCTCGCCCGGCTCCTCGCCTGCGGCTCGGTCGTGCTGGCCGCACCCCTCGCGTGCGCGCAGGCGACCTTTGCCGATGCCGGGCTGTATCTGATTCGCGATGGCGATCTCATCGGTCTCATAGACCGGGCCGGCAAGGTCGTGCTCGCTCCGGACAAGTTCGGCTACATCGACAGGAGCGGCAAGGTGGTGATCGCGCCCGTGTATTCGTACGCGCGGCCGTACGAGAGGGGCCTGGCCTTCGTGCTCGACAAGGGCAAGTCGATGTTCATCGACGAGCGCGGCAACGTGGTGTGGAGTAAGCCGTGATCGGCTTGGGGCTCCGCGAGCGCGCGTTCTCCCTGATCGAGGTCCTCGTCGCGCTCGCCATCGTCGGCGTGCTCGCCGCGCTCGCAGTGCCCGGCCTGTACTTGAGCTACGTGCGCGACCAGGTGGTCGAGGCGGGGTCGCTCGTCGACGTGGCGAAGAAGGGCGTGGCCGCGGCGTGGTCCGGCGCCGGTACGATGCCCGCCGACAACGCCGAAGCGGGGCTGCCTCCGCCCACCAAGATGGTGGGCAACACGGTAAAGTCGGTCAGCGTGAGCGACGGTGTCATCGAGGTGGCCTTCGGCAACAAGGCGTTCGGCATGCTGCAAGGCAAGGTGTTGAGCATTCGCCCCGCCGTCGTCGAGGACGCGCCGATCGTGCCGATCGCGTGGGTCTGCGGCAACGCGCCACCGCCGGAGAGCATGACGGTGCGCGGACAGAACCGCACCGACGTTCCGGAATCGGCCCTGCCGGTGAACTGCCGGTGAGCGCTATGCGCGCTGTGTTGCTCGGCGCCGCGCTCGCCGCGGCGGGCGCAGCCCACGGCGAGGGCTACGCGCCCGAAACGTACACGCTCGAGCTCGCCGGCTCGCGCCAGTCGGTCGACGTCTATCGGCCCTTGCATGCGCCGAGCGCGGGCGTGGCGATCGTGGCGCACGGCTTCGGCCGCACCCGCGCCCGGCATCGCGACCTCGGACGCGCGCTCGCCGAAGCCGGCGTGACCGCGGTGATCCCGGACCTTCCGAGCACGGTCGACCTCTGGGCCAACGGCCGCGCGCTCGCGGAGCTGACGCAGGGCCTGGAGCGCGGGGCGATTCCTTCGCTCATCGTCGACCGTGCGCATGTCGTCCTCATGGGCACGTCCGCGGGCGGGCTTGCGAGCCTCCTTGCGGCGGCGCGGTTGCCGGGCCTCGCGGGCTGGATCGGGCTCGATCCCACCGACCGCACGGGCAGCGGCGCCGCGGCAGCGGCGCAGCTTGCCGCGCCCGCCGTGGTGATGCTGGCCGAGCCTTCGCTTTGCAACCTCATGACCAGCGGCCGCTCGATAGCCGAGGCGCTGCCGCACCGATGGCGCACCGTGGACGTTGCGGACGCCTCGCACTGCGATTTCGAGGATCCCACCAACAATTTCTGCAGGGCCGTGTGCGGCGGCTCGTCGGATGCGGCACGCGCGGCGATCCGCACCGAGATCGTCACCACCGCGCGCGAGCTGCTCGCGGGATCGAACGAAGCGCCATGAGGCTCGCCGTGCTCGACCCCGGCCATTTTCACGCTGCGCTCGTGCAGAAGAGGATGTACGCGGACGTCGAGCCGGTCGTGCGCGTCTACGCCCCGCAGGGACCCGACCTCGAGGACTACCTGCGCCGCGTGGAGGCCTTCAACGGCCGCGCGGAGGATCCGACCGCGTGGCGCACGCGCGTTGCGGCGGGCGAGGACTTCCTCGACCGCTTCGCGGCGGACAAGGCGGCCGACGTCGTCGTGATCGCGGGCAACAACCGGCGCAAGACCGAGTACGTCTCGTGCGCCGTCGGGGCGGGCGTCCACACGCTGGCCGACAAGCCGATGGCGATCGACGCCGCGGGCTTCGCCGCGCTCGAAGTCGCGTTCGCGACCGCGCGCGCAAATGGCGCGTTGCTGTACGACATCATGACGGAGCGGCACGAGATCACGACCATCCTCCAGCGCGAGCTCGCGCGCATCCCCGCGCTCTTCGGCGAGCTCGACTGCGGCACCGCCGACGACCCGGCCGTGATCAAGGAGAGCGTGCACTACTTCGCGAAGAAAGTGTCGGGCCTGCCGCTGCGGCGTCCGGGCTGGTTCTTCGATACCGCGCAGCAGGGCGAAGGGCTGGTCGACATCACCACGCACCTCGTCGACCTCGTGCAATGGTCCTGCTTCCCGGGTCTCGTCCTCGACTACCGCAACGACGTGCGCGTGCGGGCCGGCAAGCGCTGGCCGACCGCGCTGACGCCCGAGCAATTCAGCGGGGTGACCGGCCTCGCGGCGTGGCCCGATTATCTTCGCAAGGACGTCGCGGGAGACGGCAACGCGCAGGTCTACTGCAACGGCCGCATCGACTACATGGTGCACGGCGTGCACGCGCGCGTGTCGGTGGTGTGGACCTACGAGGCGCCGCCGGGGACGGGCGACACGCACTATTCGCTCATGCGCGGTACGCGCGCGAGCCTCGTGATCCGCCAGGGCCGCGAGCAGGCGTTCGCGCCCGTGCTCTACCTCGAGGCGCACGCGACAACGGCGCGGGCGACGTGGGAGGCGGGCGTGCTCGCGGCGCTGCCGCACGTGCAGGAACGTTATCCCGGCGTCGACCTGCGCGGCACGCCGCGAGGCTTTGAGGTACTCGTGCCCGCGAGCTATCACGTCGGCCACGAGGCGCATTTCGGGCAGGTGGCCGATGACTTCCTGCGCTACGTGGGTGCGCGCGCGCTTCCGGCGTGGGAGGTGCCGAACATGCTCGCCAAGTACTACACGACCACGCAGGCGCTGGCGCTCGCCACGCGCTGAGGCGTGCCGGCTCGCGCAACGGCCTACCGGTTCGCGAATTGCTTCGCGCGCGAAAGCGCGACGACCCGGCCGGGCCCCGGCTGCGCCGGCGCCTGCGCGGACTTGGCGCGCGCCAACTCGCGGCGGATCCGCGAGAACGTCTTGCGAAGGTCGGTCTGAGTGCTCGGCACGTAATGGAACGTGGGGTCGAGGATCGACTTCATGCGCGACTCCATGTCGTGGCACGCGTAGGCGCTACTGTCGCCGCGAAAAGGCCGCGACCGCTGCCGGGCCGGCGCTGAAATTCCTGTAGGAGGCCGGCCTACCGGGGGCCGCCATTGCCCACGACGACGCGGCTGCTATCCTCGCGGTCGTGACGACGCGCACGGACTGCTGCGCCCTCGACGCCGCGGACGCCCTGGCGCCGCTGCGCGAGCTGTTCGCGTTGCCGCGAGGACGGGTTTACCTCGACGGCAATTCGCTGGGACCGCTGCCGAAGGCCGCCCTCGGGCGGCTGTCGCGCGTGGCGGCGCACGAGTGGGCCGAGGGGCTCATCGCGAGCTGGAACGACGCGCGATGGATCGACCTGCCTCGCGTGGCCGGCGACAAGGTCGGGCGTGTCGTCGGCGCGGGGCCCGGGGAAGTGGTGGTCGCCGACTCGACGTCCGTCAATCTGCACAAGGCGCTCGGCGCCGCGCTCGACCTTACGAGCGAGCGCGCTCCGCAACGTCGTGTGATCCTCACCGAGCGGCACAACTTCCCGACCGACCTCTACATCGCCGGCAGCCTCGCGCGCGAGCGCGGCCCGACGCTGCGGCGCGCCGACGATGTGCTCGCCGCACTCGGCGGCGACGTCGCGGTGGTCACGCTGACGCAGGTCGACTACCGCACCGGCCGCCTCACCGCGATGGCGCCGGTGAACCGCGCCGCGCACGAAGCGGGTGCGCTCACCGTGTGGGACCTGTCGCACTCCGCAGGCGTCGTGCCGATCGCGCTGCACGGCGGAGCCGCCGCCGAGGCCTGCGACTTCGCGGTGGGCTGCGGCTACAAGTACCTCAACGGCGGGCCCGGCGCGCCCGCATACCTGTGGGTCCATCCGCGCCATCTCGCCCACATGCAGGAGGCGGGCACGCCGCCGCCGCTGCCGGGTTGGCTCGGCCACGCCGACCCGTTCGCGTTCTCGGAGGACTACCGGCCCGCGCCCGGCATCGCGCGCTTCCAATGCGGCACGCCGCCGATCCTGTCGCTTGCCGCAATGGAATGCGGTGTGGACACCGTGCTCGCGGCGGCGCCTTTCGGAGGCATGCCGGCGCTGCGCCGCAAATCGCAAGCGCTCACCGAGCTCTTCATCGCGCTGGTCGACGCGCGCTGCGCGGGTCTCGGCCTTACGCTGCGCACGCCGCGCGACCCGCAGCTGCGCGGAAGCCAGGTGAGCTACGCGTTCGAGGGCGACGGCTACGCGGTCATGCAGGCACTGATCGAACGCGGCGTGGTGGGCGACTTCCGCGCGCCGGACCTGCTGCGCTTCGGCTTTTCGCCGCTTTTCAATCGCCACACCGACGCCTACGACGCATGCAAGACGCTGCGCGCGGTCCTCGAAGGCGGCGCCTGGCGCACACCGTGTCCGCGCGGCCGCGTGACATGAGCGGCATCGCGCCGCTCCTGCGCGCCCGCCGCGCGGCGGTTGCCGGGACCTACACGCTCGCCCTGCTCGAAAACGTCTGCACGCTCGCCTACCCGGCGCTCACCGGCCGCGCCGTCGACGACCTCGTCAAGCGCAGCTACACGGGGCTCGCGCTGCTGGTCGCGGTGTGGGCCGTGCACCTCGTGCTGTCGGTGGTGCGGCAGCGTCTCGATACGCGCGTATTCATGGGCCTGTACGCGGAGGTCGCCTCGCACATCGTCGGGGCGCAGCAGGAGGAGGGCCACGGCACGAGCAAGGTGTCGGCGCGCGTGGAGATGGTGCGCGACATCGTCGGCTTTTTCGAGAGGGAAGTGCCCGCGATGTTCCGCAACGTGATCGCCGTGGTGGGCTCGCTCGTCATGCTGTTCATCTACGACGTGGACGCCGGCTTCATCGCGATGGGCGTGCTCCTTCCGGCCGGGCTCGTCAACGCGTGGTATTGGCGGCGCGCGGTCCGTCTCAACAAGGGCATCAATAACCAGATCGAGCGCGAAGTCGACGACATAGAATCGGGCCGAGCCTTCCGCATCCGACGCCATTTCCTGCTGCTGCGGCGCTGGCGCGTCCTGCTGTCGGACAGCGAGGCGTGGACGTGGGGCGCGACGGAGCTCGCGACGATGGTCGCGCTCGTCTTCATCCTCATCGACTTCACGCAGTCGCCGTCGTTCACGGCGGGGGCGATCTACGCGGTGCTCGCGTACATCTACGACTACCTCGAGGGCTTGAACCAGGCGCCGACGCTGGTCAACAACCTCGCGCGCCTGTCCGACGTGCGCACGCGCCTTGCGGCGGGTCCGGCCGCGACGTGACCCGGGGCGAAACGGCTTAGCGGTGCAAGTGGGTCGGCGGCGGGACGGGCACGTGGTAGGGCTGCTTGTCCTTGCGCGAATCCTGCGGCGGCCGCCGGTCCTTCGTGTTCGGCGCGGAGCCCCAGCCGCCGAAGTAGGCGGGGTAATACACGTCATCGCCCTGCGGGGCCGGATAGCCGTAGCCCACGTCGTAGCCCAACGCAACGTCGCGGTCCACCGCAGCGTTGCGCTTGGTCGCCGCGGTGCGCGCTGCCATCGATCGCGACAGCGCCTCGCGCTCGCGCTGCAGCTCGGCGATGCCCACCGGGTCGACGCTGCCGCTTTCGATGCTCAGCTGCTCCCCGCGGCAGGGCTGGTCCGTGTAGAGCACGCCCAGGTTGCGGTCGAAGCACTTGTACACCGTGGTGACGGCGGCGCCCGCCGGCAACGCCGTGGCGAGGAGGAGGCCGATGACGCCCGCGAGGCGCGCGCGGCAACGGGCTTTTGCGTTAAGCGACGACATGAGAGCGATCTCGGCGGAACCACTATACGCCGCTTTGTATCGGGCTAACACTCCGCCAGGCCCTTGCATTCCGGCGCCATGAACTGCGCCAGCAGCCGGTGGAAATGATGCACGCCGCGCTCCTGGGCGGGGGAGTAGCGTCCGCCCCGGTACAGGCGCGAGCGCACGCCCTTTTGCACGGCGGACAC
>Ga0335083_10009417_pt1 | contig 11854 bp, 12 predicted proteins | sample Lox_Sample_42_FD_206716 | JGI IMG/M metagenome (GOLD analysis project Ga0335083, IMG submission 206716) | Soil microbial communities from Loxahatchee National Wildlife Refuge, Florida, United States - Lox_Sample_4.2 | ecosystem: Environmental > Terrestrial > Soil > Wetlands | place: USA... | reverse complement strand
CTTGCCCAAGCGCATCACGATCAATGAGGAAGGCCCGCGCGAGGGCTTCCAGTCGGAAAAGAAGATGATCCCGGTCTCCGAGAAGGTGCGCCTCATCGAGGCGCTGGCGGAGACCGGCCTCAAGCACATCGCCTGCGTGTCCTACGTGAACCCCAAGCGCGTGCCGACCATGGCCGACGCCGAGGAAGTCGCGGCGGCGATCCATCAGAAACCCGGCATCGAATACGCAGCGCTGTACCTCAATCAGCAGGGCCTGGAACGCGCCCTGCGCGGACCGCTGCACGTCGCGGGCAGCGTGCGCATCACCGCCTCGGACACTTTCTCGCGCAAGAACATCGGCAAGTCGGTGCCCGATTCGCTGATCGAGCAGCGCATGTCGCTCAAGACCTTCAAGGACCGCGGCATGCCGGTCGAATGGGGCGTGGTCCTGGGCGCCTTCGGCTGCAACTACGAGGGCGAGCTCTCGACCGAGCTGATCCTGCAGCGGGTGCAGTCGATCCTCGACGAGGCGGAACTCGCGGGCTTCAAGCTCAGGGGCGTCAAGCTGACCGACGCCATGGGCTGGGCCAACCCGGCCTCGGTCTACCGCCTGATCGGCGCCATCCGCGACAAGTGGCCCGACCTCGAGGTCGGCCTGCACCTGCACGACACACGCGGCACCGGCCTGCCCTCGGCCTTCGCGGGCCTCCAGCTCGGCGTGACGGACTTCGACGCCTCGATCGCCGGGTTGGGCGGCTGCCCGTTCGCCGCGACCGACGGTGCGGTCGGCAACATCTGCACCGAGGACTTCGCCTTCATGTGCGAGGAGATGGGCATCGAGACCGGCCTCGACGTCGATCACCTGATCGAGGTCGCCAAGATCGCCGAGGACGTCGTCGGCCGGCCGCTTCCCGGCCACGTGATGCGCGGCGGCACGCTCAAGGCGGCCAAGCAGCGCGCCTCGACCTGAAATTTTCCGATCAATAGTCAGCGGACCGCGGGCCTCCAGGCCCGCTCGTGAGGCGGGCCCGGAGGCCCACGGTCCGAAAGAGGAAACACAATGGGCGTTCTCGACGGTATCCGCGTCCTCGATTTCGGCCGCTACATCGCCGGTCCCTTCTGCGGCACCATGCTGGGCGATCTCGGCGCCGAGGTGATCCGCATCGAGAAGCTGGAAGGCAGCGAGGATCGCTGGGTGACGCCCGTCACCGACGACGGCCAGGGCGCCATGTTCCTGCAGATGGGCCGGAACAAGCTCGGCCTGACGCTCAACCCGATGAAGCCCGCCGGCCGCGAGATCGTGAGGAAGCTCGTCGCCGTGTCCGATGTCGTGATCGCCAACCTGCCCTACGAAGACATGAAGAAGATGGGGATCGACTACGACACGCTCGCCTCGGTCAACGAACGCATCATCCTCGCCACCAACTCGACCTTCGGCTCCGAGGGCCCCTACGCCACCCGCGTGGGCTTCGACACGATCGGCCAGGCCATGTCGGGCGCCATGCATCTCTCGGGCGACGGCGAGGTGCCGACGCGCGCCAATGCGCCCTACGTCGATTTCGGCTCGGCGCTGCTCAGCACCGTGGGCGTGCTGGCCGCGCTGATGGACCGCCAGAAGAGCGGCAAGGGCCAGAAGGTCGAGACGGCGCTGCTTCGCACCGCCATCAACATCACCAACAGCCATCTGATCGAGCAGTCGATGCTGAGCCTCGACCGCATCGCCACGCTCAACCGCGGCTTCACCGCCGGCCCCTCCGATACGTTCAAGTGCAAGGACGGCTGGATCTACGCCATGACCATCGGCCAGCCGCTGTTCGTGCGCTGGTGCCGCCTGATGGGCAACGAGGACCTCTCGGCCGATCCGCGCTTCAAGGACGATCTGGCGCGCGGCGACAACGGCGAGGCGCTGTCGGAGATCATGCAGAAATGGTGCTCGGCCCGCACCGTCGCCGAGGCGCTGGAGCAGCTCGAGGCCAATCGCATTCCCGCGGGCGCCGTCTACACGCCGCAGCAGACGCTCGACGACAAGCACGTCAACGAAGCGGGCTTCTTCCACAAAATGGAGTATCCCGGCGCCCGGAAGCCGATTCCCGTGCTGCAGGAACCGGTGAAGCTGTCGCGCACGCCGCTCACGATCCGCAGCCGCGCGCCCAAGCTCGGCGAGCATACCGACCAGATCCTGCAGGAGCTGGGCTACGCGCCCGAGGCGATCGAGAAGCTGCGCGCCGATAGAGTGGTATGACCGCCGCCGACCGTTTCGCGGCGATCCCGACGCTGCTTGCCGCCGACGCAGACCTGTTGCGTCGCGGCCGCTGGCTCACCGTCGAGGCGCGCATCGATATCGGCAACGAGCCTTTCTTCCTCTCCATCGCCGACGGCGCGCTGAAAGGCTTCGAGCGCGGCGCCCGCCTGATGCGTTCGACCGCCTTTTCCTTCACCGCGACCGACGAGGCCTGGACCAACTACTGGGAGCCGATGCCGGCGCCCGGCTGGCACGACCTCTTCGCGCTCACCAAGCGCGGCGTCGCCTCCATGGCGGGCGACCTGCGGCCGCTGCTGCAGAACCTGCAATACTTCAAGGACCTGCTGGCCCTGCCGCGGGGACGACGCTGATGGCGCCCAAGCTCGAACCCATGATCGGCCGCTACGTCCGTGCGGAGATCGAGGGCGTGCCGCATCGCCTCTATTTCGAGGAGGCGGGACAAGGCATTCCGCTCGTGTGCCTGCACACCGCCGGCGCGGACAATCGCCAGTACCGGCACCTGCTTGCCGATCCCGAGATCACCAAGCGCTTCCGCGTGCTCGCCTTCGACATGCCCTGGCACGGCAAGTCGACGCCGCCCGACGGCTGGGAGAAGACCGAATATCGGCTGACCACGCAGTCCTACACGGCGGCCATCCGCGCCTTCTGCCAGGCCATGGAACTCGACAAGCCGGCCGTCATGGGCTGCTCGATCGGCGGGCGCATCGTGCTCAATCTCGCGATCGCGCATGCTTCGGAGTTCCGAGCCCTGATCGCGCTCGAGGCCGCCGACTTCCAGCAGCCCTGGTACGACACGGCCTGGCTGCACCGGCCCGACGTGCATGGCGGCGAGGTCTGCGCCGCCCTGGTCTCCGGCCTGATCGCGCCGCAGAGCCCGGCCGTCACGCGCCACGAGACGCTCTGGATGTACATGCAGGGCGGCCCGGGCGTGTTCAAAGGCGATCTCTACTTCTATCGCGTCGACGGCGATCTGCGCGAGAAGGTGAAGACGATCGACACCAAGGTCTGCCCGCTCTACCTGCTGACCGGCGAGTACGATTTCTCCTGCACGCCTGACGACACGCTCCGCACCGCGACGCACATCCCGGGCGTCGAGGTGACGATCATGAAGGAAGTCGGCCACTTCCCGATGAGCGAGAACCCCGCGAAGTTCCGCGAGTATATTTTGCCGGTGCTGGCGAAAATCTCTTGATCTTCCGGACCGCGAGCCTCCGGCTCGCTCATGGTCAAGGGCGAGCCGGAGGCTCGCGGTCCGTAAGACCTAAGAAATGATCTCGTAATGCGCTTCGGTCGGCTTACCGGCCTCGCCGTTGATCGGCAGGATGTCCTGCGGGCAGGCCGACATGGCCACGATGCAATCGAGCTCGGCGCGCAGCAGCACGTAGTCGCCGGGCTTGGTCGTGGGCGGATCGAACGAGAGCTTGCCGTTCGGCTGCCAGGGAATGTTCATGAAGAGATTGAGCGGGCTCGGGCATTCCGGCGGCACGAGGCCCAGCCCCTGCATCCCGGCAAAGAGATTGTCGGTGCAGTTGTCGTGGTATTCCTTCACGCCCAGCAGGATGTAGCGCTCGCTGTCGCAGGCGGCCATCAGCGTGTCGTGCGCGCCGAGGCTCGTATCCTCGACCATGGTCAGGATCCTGCGGCGCCGGTTGGTATAGAGCCCGTCGCCCGGCCGCGGCACCATCTTGGTGAGCGTGGCGCGCGTGTGCTCCATCGACATGAACTCGGTCAGCATGTGCGCGGTGAAGGCCCAGGTGTCGACCACCTGCTTGCCGAGCGTGTTGACGATGCGGATCGACTGGCCGGCCTTCACATAGGCGGCCTTGCCGCGGCGGGCGGGGATGGTCTCCATCGGTCCTGGTCCTCAGATATTGGCGCCGTGGACGGCGTCGATGACGGCCTTGGCGACGTCCGCCGTGCGCGCCGTGCCGCCGAGATCGGGCGTATGGAAGCGCGGATCGGCCGTGACCCGCTCGATCGCCTTCATCAGCCGGCCGCCGGCCGGCTTCTCGCCGAGATGCTCCAGCAGCATCACCGACGACCAGAAGGTGCCGACCGGATTGGCCACGCCCTTGCCCATGATGTCGAAGGCCGAGCCGTGGATCGGCTCGAACATCGAAGGGAAAGCGCGCTCGGGATTGATGTTGCCGGTGGGCGCGATGCCGAGCGAACCCGCCAGCGCCGCCGCCAGGTCCGACAGGATGTCGGCGTGGAGATTGGTCGCCACGACCGTGTCGATGCTCTGCGGCTTTGCCACCATGCGCATGGTCATGGCGTCGACCAGCATCTTGTCCCAGGTGACGTCGGGGAATTCCTTCGCCACCTCGACCGCTATTTCGTCCCACATCACCATGGCGTGGCGCTGCGCGTTCGACTTGGTGACGACGGTGAGGAGCTTGCGCGGCCGCGATTGGGCGAGGCGGAAGGCGAAGCGCATGATGCGCTGGACGCCCGCGCGCGTGAACATCGCGACATCGGTCGCGACCTCGAGCGGCGAGAGCTGGTGGGCGCGGCCGCCGACGCCGGCATACTCGCCCTCGGAATTCTCGCGCACGATCACCCAGTCGAGCTCGGGCCCATTCACATGGCGCAGCGGCGAGGTGATGCCCGGAAGGATGCGCGTCGGCCGCACGTTGGCGTACTGGTCGAACGGCTGGCAGATGTTGAGACGCAGCCCCCAGAGCGTGATGTGGTCGGGGATCTCGGGATGGCCCGCCGAGCCGAACAGGATCGCGTCGTGGTGGCGGATCTGGTCGCGGCCGTTCTCCGGCATCATGCGGCCGTGCTTCTTGTAGTATTCGCCGCCCCAATCGAAATGATCGAAGGTGAGCGCGAAGTTGCCGTCGCGCTTGGCGACCGCTTCCAGCACCTCGACGCCGGCAGCGATCACCTCGGTGCCAATGCCATCGCCCGGGATGGCCGCAATCCTGTAGGTTTTCATGGGCCGCACAGGAACATGCCCGGCGCCTGAAGGGAAGCATTCGTGGCGGATGTGTGGCCAAGCCCGGGGACGGCGCGAAAATTAAAGCACGCCCTGCCGGGGCACAGCGTCTCAAAGCCCCCCGTACCCATCGTCGCACGCAACGTGCATGCCTTGATGGGAGACTTGCCATGTCGTTCATCGCCAAACCGGCCCGTGCCGTGACCGCCGCCGCCCTCCTGCTCGCCCTGCAGGCGCCGAACGCCTTCGCGGCCGGCAACGAGGCCTGCCGGGAATATGCCGTTTCGGCCATCCGCCAGGTCCACCTGATGCACGAGCACCCGGCCTGCAACCGGGGCAACGGCCCGCGCTGGAGCGACGACTGGAACGCCCACTACGAATGGTGCCGCGGCGTGTCGTTCGAGGCGCTCGCCATCGAACGCGACGCCCGCACCAACTGGCTGCGCGCCTGCGGCGGCTGAAGCCTAAAGGATGTGGAATACCTCATACACGGGACCGGTCGGGTCGACCGGTCGCCACGCAGACGATGCGATTGAGGAAGCGGTACTTCTCCGATGCCGTCTCGAAATAGGGCGTCGAGCGGAAATAATACTGGCTGGGCTCGACCCGCTCGCCCTTGTTGAGCGCCTCGATCACCCAGGCGGGGCCGTGCCGCATGCCGCGATAGCTCATGTAGATCAGATGGTCGTCGTGCGTCTTCAAGGTGAGCCGCACGTCGAGCATCAGGATGCCGTCGCGGCGCAGCAGCAGCCAGTCGCCGGCCGGCGCCGGCAGCACGGTACCCCGGAGCTCCTCGCCCTCGAACGTGCCGCCCTTCACCGTCGCGATGCGACGGCGGCCATAGGGGGTCTCGCCCACGTCCGTCATGTTGGGATCGACGTCGAGCGTCAGCGTGAAGAGATGGGCGGAACGAAGCGTTGGTTCGGTCATGGTTGCCCTCAAATCCTGGCGCTGCGGCCGGCCCAGTAGGGCTCGCGCAACTCGCGCTTCATGATCTTGCCGATGGTGCTGCGGGGAAGCGAGTCGCGAAATTCCACAGCGACCAGCCGCTGCGTCTTGCTGAGCTGGGCGTTGGCCCAGTCCTTCACCTCGTCCTCGTTGGCCTTCGCACCTTCGCGCCGCACCGCGAGCGCCATCGGCGACTCGCCCCATTGCTCGCTCGGGATCCCGATCACCGCGACGTCGATCACGTCGGGATGCTTCAGCAGCAGCACCTCGATGTCGGCGGCATAGACGTTGAAGCCGCCGGAGATGATCATGTCCTTCTTGCGATCGAGCAGGACGACGAAGCCGTCCTCGTCGATGCGGCCCATGTCGCCGGACTTGAAGTAGAGCTGGCCCTTGTCGTCGTGCCAGAACAGGTCACGCGTCTTGTCGTCCTGCTTGTAGTAGCCCTTCATCATGATCTGGGCGCGGCCCGCGAGCTCGCCGACCTCGCCCTGAGGCAGCACCCTGCCTTGCTCGTCCAGCACCACGATCTCCGAGCCGAGACCGGGCTTGCCGACCGTGTGGAGCTTGTCGGGATGGAGGTTGGCCTCGAGCGTGCAAGCGCCGCCACCTTCGGTCAGGCCGTAAATCTCGATCAGCCGGCCCGGCCAGCGCTTCACCGCGTCGGCCTTGATGTGCGCCCGCAGAGGCGCGCTGGTCGACAGCTTGCACTTGAAAGAGCTGAGGTCGTACTTGTCGAAGTCTGGATGCGCCAGGATGCGCTGGTATTGGACCGGCACCAACATGGCGTTGGTCACGTGCTCCCGCTCGGCGATCTCCAGGAACTTCGCCACATCGGATTTCGGCATCAGGATGGTCGTACCGCCGATGCCGAGGGTCGCGAGCACCGCCACAAGCGTGGTGTTGGAGTAGAGCGGCGTCGAGGCGAGCGAGATCGAGTCCGGGCTGTAGTCGAGGGCCACGAACCGCACCGCCAGCAGGTCGCGCATGGCGTGGGTATGCAGGATGCCCTTGGGCAGGCCGGTCGTGCCCGAGGAATAGATGATGTTGAAGTCGTCGAGCTGCCCCAGCGGCACCTCGAATGGCGCGTCGCTCGCGGGCGCCAGCCACGCCTCGAATCCCTGCCAGCCCTCGCGCCTGAAATCGTAGGCGATGCGGCCGCCCGCGATCAGCTTGCCGAGCCGGCCTTCGTAGGGCTCGACCAACGCCCGATATTGGTCCGACAGGAACAGGACCTTGGCGTCGCAATCGTCGAGCATCTTCTCCAGCGCATCGGCTGCGGCCATGGTCGACAGCGGCACGACACAGGCGCCCGCGCGCAGGCCGCCCATGAAAGTCTCGAGATATTCGACCGAGTTGGCGGCCAGGATCGCGATCTTGTCGCCCTTGCCCACGCCCACGGCGGCCAGGGTTCGCGCCACCTTGTTGACCCGCTTGTCGAGCTCACCCCAGGTCCGCGTCGTGCCCTCGCAGACGACGGCACGCTTTTGGGGAAATTCCCTGGCGTGCCGCGCGATGCGGACGGGAATCGAAACGTATTCCGGAAACTCCTCGACCGTCGGCTGCGGCACCAGCATCGAGTCGGGCGGACTCATTTCTTCGGCTCGACCTTCTGCACCTCTCCGCCGGCCTTCTTCCAGGCGCCCAGCCCGCCTTCGAGATGGGCGACCGGCGTCAGACCCATGTCCTGCGCCGTCTTGGTCGCCAGCGCCGACCGCCAGGCGCCGGCACAGAAGAAGATGAACTTGTTGCCGGTCTGGAAATAGTCCTTGGCATAGGGGCTCTGTGGGTCGATCCACATCTCCAGCATGCCGCGCGTGACGTTGATGGCGCCCGGGATGGTGCCGTCGCGCCACAGCTCGCGCGGATCGCGGATGTCGATGAAGGTGACGCCGGGCTGGCCGACGAGCTTCCTCGCCTCGTCGACGGAAATGGTCTCGATCTCGGCATTGGCCTCGTCGACCATCTGCTGCACGGTCTTCCTGATCTTGAGCGGCATCGGCTTCCTCCTGTCCGATGCCCTCTTTTACTAGAGGCGCGCCCTCAGAGGCGACCCCTTTCGAACTCCGCGCAGGACATTCCGAACTGCGACAAACCTTCCTCGAGATGATCGCTCAAAAGCGGCTCACCGATCAGGTAGGCGGCGACACGGCCGCCGTGCTCGCGCAGGCCCTGGGCGCGCGTCGCCTCCCACTCCTCCATCGTGGCGTCGCCGCGACCGAGCTGCAGAAGGGCGATCAGGTCGGCCTTCTCGTCCTCGCCCATCTCGGCGATGAAGGTGCGTATCTCCTGCAGCACCGGATTGTCGGAATGCTCCTCGAGCACATCCACCATGCCATCGTCGCTGGCGTTCGAGCCGGAGTCGGGATCGGACCTGGCATCCTGCACGTCGAACTCGCGCGACTTCACGATCAGGAAGCAGACTTTTTCGGACGAGATATTGAGCGTCGGCATGGCAGACCTCCTGCCATCCAACGCTCCAGATGGGCCGGGGTGCCGATTATTTCTCGGGAACCGAACCCCTCAATTCAGCCAGCCACACGTCGGGGCTGCTGTCGGACGGCTGGCGCCAGTCGCCCCGCGGCGAGAGCGAGCCGCCGGACGAGATCTTCGGCCCGTTGGGCAGCGCCGAGCGCTTGAACTGGTTGGTGAAGAAGCGACGCAGGAAGAGCTCCATCCACTTGCGGATCTCCGCCAGTGAGTAGGCACGCTTGGCGGAGGCCGGAACATTGGCCGGCCAGGCCCCCTTCTTCACATCGTGCCAGGCGTTCCACGCCAGGAATGCGATCTTCGACGGCCGATAGCCGAGCCGCGTCAGATAGTAGAGATTGAAATCCTGCAGCGCGTAGGGGCCGACGAAGCTCTCGGTCGACTGGATCACGCCCTTGTCGTCGGCCGGGATCAGCTCGGGCGAGATCTCGGTGTCGAGGATGTCGTGCAGGGTCGCCGCCGTCTTCCTGTCGACGTCACCAGAGGCCGCCACGAAGCGGATCAGGTGCTGGATCAGCGTCTTGGAAACCGATCCATTGGGATTGTAGTGGGACATGTGGTCGCCCACGCCGTAGGTGCACCAGCCCAATCCCAGCTCCGAGAGATCTCCAGTACCGACCACCAGCCCGCCGTGATGATTGGCGAGACGGAACAGGAAGTCGGTGCGCAGGCCCGCCTGCACGTTCTCGAAGGTAACGTCGTAGACCTTCTTGCCCTTGGCGAAGGGATGGCCGATCTCCTTCAGCATGGCCATCGCCGACGGCTTGATGTCGACCTCGCCCGCCGTGACGCCGAGCTCCTTCATGAGCTTCCAGGCGTTCTTGTAGGTCTTATCGGACGTGCCGAAACCCGGCATCGTGTAGGCGAGGATGTTCTTGCGGTCGCGGCCCAGCAGATCCATCGCGCGACAGGCCACGACCAGCGCATGCGTGGAATCGAGGCCGCCCGACACACCGATCACCGCCTTTTGCACGCGGCTCGACTGCAGGCGTTGCGCCAGCCCCTGGACCTGGATGTTGTAGGCCTCATAGCAATTGTCGCGCAGCTTGGCAGGATCGGACGGCACGTAGGGGAAGCGCTCGATCGCGCGTTCCAGCCGCACGCTCTTCTTCGGCGCATCGAGCGCGAATTCGATCCGGCGGAAGCGCGACACGCGCTCGCCCTCGTCGCGTCCGTTGTCGGCGAAGCCGCCGTTGCGCAACCGCTCCTGGCGGATGCGGCCGAGATCGATGTCGGCCCGCACGATGGTCGAGTCCTTCTCGAAGCGCTCGGTCTCGGCCAGCATGTCGCCGCACTCGAAGATCGCCGCCTGCCCGTCCCAAGCGAGATCAGTCGTCGATTCGCCCGGACCCGACGCCGAATAGGCATAGGCCGCACTCGCGCGCGCGGATTGGCTGCCGCACAACAAGCGGCGCAATTCGGCCTTGCCGATAGTGATGTTGCTCGCCGAGAGATTGACCAATAGTTCGGCGCCCGCGAGAGCCGCATGGCTCGACGGCGGGATCGGCACCCAGATGTCCTCGCAGATCTCGACGTGGAAGGTCATCGGCACACTGCCGGTCGAGCGGAAGAGCATGTCCGTTCCGAAAGGCACGGTGCGGCCCGCGAGCGCGATCTCCTTCTCGAGCACGTTGGCGCCGCTCACGAAGTGGCGCTTCTCGTAGAATTCGCGGTAGTTCGGCAGGTAGGTCTTCGGAACCACGCCCACGATCGTGCCGCGATGGATCAGCACGGCGGTGTTGTAGAGGCGGCCGTGCGTGCGAAGAGGCGCGCCGACGATCAGGACGGGATTGAGCTTCTTCGACGCCTCGACGATCGCCGCAATCGAACGCTCGACCTCGTCGAGCAGCGCGTCCTGCTGCAGCAGATCGTCGATCGCATAGGATGAGAGGCCGAGTTCCGGAAAGACCATGAGCACGATGCCGGCTTTGTCGCCTTCCCGGGCGAGCCTGAGCGTCTCGGCGAGATTGTAGGGAGCATTGGCGACCTGGGTGCGCGGCACGCAGCAGGCGATGCGCGCGAACTCGTGCGAATAAAGCGAATAGAAGTCTGGCAAGGGATTGTGGCCGGCGATGGTGGGCGCGACAGGGATTGAACCTGTGACCCCACCCATGTCAAGGGTGTGCTCTCCCGCTGAGCTACGCGCCCATCGCCGTGAAGCGGGACCGTCTACATGGACAATTTCCAGTTGGCAAGGGTGCGGCCAAGGTGCGGTACGTGACGCCGCCGCTCGCCCGCGCTATGAGGCTGGGATGAGTACGCCGCCGTCTCCGGCCGTCCACGAAGCCCTCGATTGCCGCCTGCCGAAGCGCCAGACCGCGCCGATCGTGGTCGCCTCGCCGCACAGCGGGTCCCTCTACCCCGCCGATTTCCTGACCCAGGCCGCCGTTCCCCTGGCCGCCTTGCGCCGCGCCGAGGATGCCTTCGTCGACGAGTTGTTCGGCGCCGCGCCCGACCTCGGCATGCCGCTGCTCTCGGCCCGCTTCCCGCGTTCCTACGTCGATGCCAATCGCGAGCCCTACGAGCTCGACCCCGGCATGTTCGAAGGGCCGCTACCCCGGCCGCTCAATCATCGCACCACGCGGGTCGCGGCCGGCCTCGGCATGATCCCGAGGGTGGCCGCGAGCGGCGAGGCGATCTATCGCGGCCGCGTCTCTTCCAGCGAGATCGAACATCGCCTGAAGACCTGCTGGCGGCCCTATCACACGGCTCTCTCGCTCCTGATCGAGCAGACCTACACGCTGTTCGGAGGCGCGCTCCTGATCGATGCCCATTCGATGCCGTCTTCAGCCTCAGGCATCGGTTTGCGCGAACGCGAGGCCCGCATCGACATCGTGCTGGGCGACAATCACGGCGAAGCTTGCGCCGCCGCCCTCGTCGACTCCGCCGAGCAGTGGTTGCGCGCACGGGGCCTGCGCGTTCAGCGCAACCAGCCCTATGCCGGAGGCTTCACGACGCAGCGCTACGGCCAGCCCGGTGTCGGACGGCACGCCCTGCAGATCGAGATCAATCGCGCCCTGTACATGGACGAGGCCCGCCATGAGCGGCTGGCAACGATCGGGGTCACCGAACGGCTGATGGCGGATTTCCTGCAGGAGATGAGCCAGCGGGCGCTGGAAACCCTGCTGCCGCGGCCACTCGCCGCCGAATAGGCCGGCCTTCGGCCAAAAAAAGGGGCCGTGACTAGCACGGCCCGAGTTTAGGGAGGAAACGCCCAAGACGGGCATACAGCA
>Ga0335083_10009416_pt1 | contig 11855 bp, 7 predicted proteins | sample Lox_Sample_42_FD_206716 | JGI IMG/M metagenome (GOLD analysis project Ga0335083, IMG submission 206716) | Soil microbial communities from Loxahatchee National Wildlife Refuge, Florida, United States - Lox_Sample_4.2 | ecosystem: Environmental > Terrestrial > Soil > Wetlands | place: USA: Florida... | reverse complement strand
GGCCGCAGCCGGCGAGCGCGTGCGCCAGCGAGGTGGTGGCGCGTGGCGCCGTGAGCCGTGTCAGTGACGGCCGCAGCTTTGTTCTTGCTGACGGCCGCGAGGTCCGGTTGGCCGCGATCGAGGTGCCGCCGCTGTCCCCTGGATCCGGAGCAGCGCCGGACGGTACGGCCGCGAGGGACGGCCTTGCCGCATTGCTCGGCGGCGCCGAAATCGTGCTCAGACAAGCCGAGCCGCAAAAGACCGATCGCTACGGCCGAATCGTCGCCTACGCTTTCGTCACCCGCGACGGCAGCGAGCATTTGGTCCAGGCGGACCTGCTCGCCGCCGGGCTTGCCCGCGTCGCGCCGCGGGCCGGCGGCCGGACCTGCGCCATGGAACTTTTGAGCCGGGAACACGCGGCACGGCGGGCCAAGCTTGGCCTCTGGGCCGGTTCGTATTATGACTCGCTCGACGCCGAGAACCCCGCCGCGGTGCTGGCTGAGCAAGGCCGTTTCGCGCTGGTCGAGGGTAGGGTGGTTTCGGTCCGCGAAAGCGGGGCCACCATCTACGTGAACTTCGGACGGCGGTGGAGCACGGACTTCACCGTTACGATCCTGAAGAGAAATGAGCGTAGCTTTACGGCGGCGGGACTTGAACCGAAGAAGCTATCCGGACGACGTATCCGCGTGCGCGGATGGATCGAGGAGCGCGGCGGTCCATGGATCGAGGCGGCGCGGCCGGAACAGATCGAGTTTGCCGACCGCGAGTGACGGCCAAAAGCGTTACAGGAGCATTGCAAGCGAGTTGCAGTTGAGTTGATGGACAGGGCGGTGACCAGGTGGCGGCTTGAAGGATCGGGGAGGTTTCGGCTTCCCCATGCCGGCATTGCCGTGCTCGCGCTTGTGCTCTCCGCGCTTGTGCTCGCCGCCTGCACCGCTTCGCCGCCCGCCGTCGAGCCGCAAGCTTCGCTGCCGCCGCTGGCCAAGCCCGCCGAGACCAGCGACATGTCGCCGGCGGTGCTGCGCGAGCATCAGCGCATCCTCGCCGCCTATGGCGGTGTCTACAACGATCCGCGATTGCAAAGCCTGCTCGAGCAGACCGTCGAACGCCTGGTGGCGGCGTCGGAGCGGCCCGATCTGCACTACAAGGTCACGATCCTCAATTCGCAGTCGATCAACGCTTTCGCGCTGCCGACCGGACAGCTTTACGCGACCCGCGGCCTGGTTGCGCTTGCCAACGACGAATCCGAGCTTGCGTCGGTGCTTGCCCACGAGATGGGACACGTCGTCGCACGGCACGCCGCCATTCGTGAGGAGCAGGCCAAGCAGGCGGCGCTGGTCGGCCGCGTCGTCACCGACGTGATCAGCGATCCGGAACAAGGCGCGCTGGCGCTGGCCAAATCGAAACTGGCGCTGGCGAGCTTCTCGCGCTCGCAGGAACTGGAGGCGGATGCGATCGGCATCGGCATCGCCGCCCGCGCCGGCTACGATCCCTACGGCGCGGTGCGCTTCCTCACCTCGATGGAGCACAATTCCGAGCTCAAGCCGACGCAGAGCGGCGACATCGACCCGCGCGCGCCGGACTTTCTGTCGTCGCATCCGGCGACACCGGAGCGCATCACCAACGCGCGCGCCAATGCGCGGCAGTACACCATTCCGTCCAGCGGCGCCGGACTGGACAAGCAGGCCTATCTCTCCGGCATCGACGGCATCGTGTTCGGGGAAGATCCGAGCGAAGGTTTTGTCCGCGGCCGACGGTTTCTGCATCCGCGGCTCGGCTTCACTTTCACGGCGCCGGAGGGATTCACGCTGGAGAACACCGCGGAGGCAGTACTCGGCGTCAAACACGGCGGCGGCCAAGCGCTGCGGCTCGACGTCGTCCGGGTGCCTTCGGAACAGACACTCGCCGGATATCTGACCTCGGGCTGGATCGAGAACATCGATCCGGCGACGGTCGAAGACATCAACATCAATGGCTTTGCCGGCGCTACCGCCGCCGCCAAAGGCGACCAATGGGATTTCCGCCTGTACGCTGTTCGGTTCGGCAGCGACGTCTATCGTTTCATTTTCGCCTCCAAGCATCGCACAGTTGAGACCGACCGGACGTTCCGCGAGTCGGTCGGCACGTTCCGCCGCATGAGTCTGGCCGAGATCGAGGATGCCAAGCCGCTGCGGCTTCAAGTGGTGACGGTCGGCCCAAGCGACACGGTCGACAAGCTCGCGAGCCGGATGGCCGTTGCCGACCGTCAGGTCGAACGTTTCCGCGTGCTCAACGGCCTGGAGCCGGGCGAGCGGCTGAAGACCGGGAGCGAAGTCAAGATCGTGGTTGAATAGCGCGGCCGGCCTCAACTCCGAGTCAGCGCCGTCACCGTTTTGCGCGGCAGCGACGACCCGGCGGACAAAGTCTTTTCGGTCCAGGTTTCGCTGACAAGCTTGTCAATCGCGTCAGCAGCCGAAAGAAGGGTCTCGGTCGGAAAAAACGCGGCAACGTAGCGATCGGGCCGCAACAGATAGAGGCCCGGCGGATAGCCGGCGAGAAGCGCCGCGAGGTCGCCGCGCAGATCGCGCGCGACGATGGTCGGAGGATCGGCTGCGGACGCATCCTCCTTGTCCGCTACCGCGATGCGCCGGATCTGAAGTTGGTTGGTTTTTTCGAGGCAGATTTCGCCGAGCGTTTGCGGCGGCGTTCCCGGCGGCGCCAGAAGTGCGAAGCCATCGCCGAGAACGTCGTCGAGCAGTGCAAAGCCCGATGCCGTCATCACCAGCGCTTGCGGAAACAGCTTGCCGACCAACGATTGTTTGGACTTGGATACGGTTTCAGGCGCCAGCAAAAATCCGCGACGGAATTTCGGCTTCGGCTTGTACTTCATCTCGGCAAAGTAGGAACGGGCGGCGGGAAACAGCGCCAGCGCGCGGAAGAATGTGCGCACCGCAAAGGCCTGCAACGCTCCGCGCGGCATCATCACGTAGCCCATGCGGATCGCGAGCTGGATCATCTCCGCCGCGTGGTCGCGCCGTTCGATTTCGTAGGTGTCGAGGAGCCGCTCGCCGAGCCGGCCCGATACGACGGCGGCAAGTTTCCAGGCGAGATTGTGCGCATCGCGGACGCCGCTGTTCATCCCCTGGCCGGCAAACGGCGGCGTCAGATGCGCGGCATCGCCGGCGAGAAATACCCGATCCGCGCGCCAGCGGTCGGCCATGCGGGCGTGAAAGGTGTAGACCACTTTGCGGCGCAGTACCGCTTTGTCGTCGGTGCCGTACATCCGCAGCAGCCCGGTCACGTTGTCCTCGGCCAGCACGTCGGCATCCTGCTCGCCGTCGTGCAACATGAGCTCGAAACGACGCGTGCCGTTCGGACCAGGCAGCGAAAGGCACGGCCGCGCCGGATTGCAATAAACTTTGGTATCGCGCGTCGGATCGGTGGTCTGTTCGAGATCGATGATCAGCCAGCGTTCCCTGAAGGTCGAGCCGTGCATGTCGATGCCGAGCTTCTGGCGCACAAAGCTGTGGCTGCCGTCGCAGCCGACGAGGTAATCGCACGACAGCTCGACCGTTTCGCCACCGTAACGAACCTGCGCCGTAACGGCTTCTGTCGTTTGCGAAAACTCGACCAACGCCGCCTCAAACACGACGGCCGCATTGCTCAGACGATCGAGATGTTCGCGCAACAGCTGCTCCAGCACCGGCTGCCGGAACGCGTTGCGGCGCGGATAGCCGTATTCCAGCGTCTTCGGCTTGACCTTCAGAAAGCGCCGGCGGCCGGGCGAGAAATATTCCGAGCCGTAACCAAGCACGATCTGCGGCACCAAGGCGTTGATGATGCCGACGGCCTGCATGGTGCGCAGCGATTCGTCGTCGATCGAAACCGCCCGCGGCTCCTGCACGGTTTGCGGATTGCGCTCGATGACGAGAACGTCGATCCCGTAGCGGGCCAAAAGACAGGCGAGCGTCAGTCCGGTCGGGCCGGCGCCAACGACGATGACCGGCCAGTGCTTGCGCGTAAACATCATCGCAAGGTAGCGGCAAAATGTCGGAAATCAAAAATTGATCGCGCGCTTGGCAACCGCGAGGGCTGCTTCCTTCATCGCCTCGCTCAGGGTCGGATGGGCGTGACAGGTGCGGGCGATGTCTTCCGACGACGCGCCGAACTCCATGGCAATCGCTGCCTCCGCGATCATGGTTTCGGCATCGGGCCCAAGGATGTGGACACCGAGCACGCGATCGGTTTTGGCGTCGGCGAGGATTTTGACAAAGCCATCGGTCGCGAGATTGGCGCGGGCGCGGGCGTTGGCGCTAAACGGGAATTTACCGACCTGATAGGCGATTTTGGCCGCTTTCAAATCCTCCTCGGTCTTGCCGACCGAAGCGATTTCCGGGCTGGTGTAGACGACGTTCGGAATCACGTCGTAGTTCACGTGCCCAGCCTGTCCGGCGATGATCTCGGCCGCGGCGACACCTTCTTCTTCCGCTTTGTGCGCCAGCATCGGGCCGGCGATGGCGTCGCCAATGGCGTAAACGCCGGCGGCATCGGTGCGCAGATGCGCATCGACGACAATGCGGCCGCGATTATCCTTCTTCACGCCGACGGTTTCGAGACCAAGTCCTTCAGTGAACGGCACGCGCCCGATCGCAACCAGAACGACGTCGGCCTCCATCGTCTCGGCCGCGCCGCCGCCCGCTGCGGGCTCGACCTTGATCTTCAGCGTTTTGCCGGCGGTATCAATCGCCGTGACTTTCGACGAAAGCTTGAACGCCACGCCCTGCTTCTGCAGCAAGCGGTGAAATTGGCGCGCGACCTCCCCATCGATGCCGGGCAGGATGTGGTCGAGGAACTCGACGATCGTCACCTGTGCGCCAAGCCGCCGCCACACCGAGCCCAGCTCCAGACCGATAATGCCGGCGCCTACGACGAGAAGCCTTTCGGGCACCTTCGCAAGGTCGAGCGCGCCGGTCGAAGACACAATGCGCTTCTCGTCGATATCGATGCCGTTGAGGCGAGCCACATCCGAGCCGGTCGCGATGACGATGTTCTTGGTCTCAAGCGTCTGCGTCTTGCCGTCGTCGCCTTTCACTTCGACCTTGCCCGAGGCGACGATGCGTCCGGCGCCGCGGAACGCCTCGATCTTGTTTTTCTTGAACAAAAAATCGACGCCCTTAACGTTGCTATCGACGTTCTGCTGCTTGTATTTGAGTAATGCGCCAAGATCGACGCTGGGCTTGCCGACCTTGATGCCCATCTGCGCGAAATTATGCCCGGCCTCCTCGTACAACTCCGAGGCATGCAGCATCGCCTTCGACGGGATGCAGCCGATGTTGAGGCAAGTGCCGCCAAACGTCGCGTTCTTCTCGACGACCGCGGTCTTCAACCCAAGCTGCGCCGCGCGAATGGCGCAGACATAGCCGCCGGGACCGCTGCCGATGACGATGAGGTCGTAAGACATGAGAAAGGCACCTCTCGCCGTGAAGAACTACAAATCCAAAACCAAGCGCGCCGGCTCTTCCAAGGATTCTTTGACACGCACCAGGAAGGTCACCGCCTCGCGGCCATCGACGATGCGGTGGTCGTAGGACAGCGCGAGATACATCATTGGCCGCGCTTCGATCTTGCCGGCGACCACCATCGGCCGCTCCTGAATCTTGTGCATGCCGAGGATGCCGGATTGCGGTGCGTTGAGGATCGGCGTCGACATCAGCGAGCCGTAGATGCCGCCGTTGGTGATGGTGAAGGTGCCGCCCTGCATCTCATCGATCTTGAGCGTTCCTTCGCGGGCACGGCGGCCAAATTCGGCAATGGTCTTTTCGATCTCGGCGATCGATTTTACGTCGCAGTCGCGCACCACCGGCACGACGAGGCCACGCTCGGTGCCGACCGCGATGCCGATGTGATAGTAATTCTTGTAGATAATATCGGTGCCGTCGATCTCGGCGTTGACGGCGGGGATTTCCTTCAGCGCCTGCACGCAGGCCTTCACGAAGAAGCCCATGAAGCCGAGCTTGACGCCGTGCTTCTTCTCGAACAGATCGCGATACTGGCTGCGCAGCGCCATGACATGCGTCATGTCGACCTCGTTGAAGGTCGTGAGCATGGCGGCGGTGTTCTGCGCGTCCTTGAGCCGGCGCGCGATGGTCTGGCGCAGCCGCGTCATCCGCACCCGCTCCTCGCGCGCCGCATCGTCGACCGGCGAGGGCGCGCGGACTTGCACCGCGGCGGCAGGGGTTGCAACCGGCGTCGGCTGCGCGGCGGCGCGCTCGATGGCCGCGAGCATATCGCCCTTGGTGACGCGGCCATCCTTGCCGGTGCCCGGCACCGTCGACGTATCCATCCCGGTCTCGGTCGCGATCTTGCGCACTGAGGGCGCCAACGGCACGTCGGCGGCTGGCGCCTTGGCTGCAGCCGCAGGCTTCGGAGGTGGCGCGGCTTGCGGCGCCGCCTCAGGGATCTTCGCCGCAGGCTTTGCCGGCGCGGCCCCCGCGCCCTCCTTGATCGCGCCCAGCAACGCACCGACGGCGACGGTGTCGCCGTCCTTGACGGCAACGTCGGTAAGCACGCCGGCCGCCGGCGCCGGCACTTCGATCGTGACCTTGTCGGTCTCGAGCTCGACCAGCGGCTCGTCAACCGCGACCGCATCACCCGCCTTCTTGAACCACTTGCCGATAGTCGCTTCGGTTACCGACTCGCCGAGCGTGGGCACGCGAATCTCAGCCATGGTCTCTGCCTTCCGGTTCGCCGCCTCAGGATGAGGTTGAGAAGTTACCCCAGCGCCTCTTCAAGGAAATTCTTGAGCTGGGCTAGATGCAGCGACATTTGCCCAACCGCCGTTGATGCCGCCGCTGGCCGGCCGGTATAGCGCGCGCGACGGTGCTTGGCGCCGATCTGATTGAGTACCCACTCCAGGAAGATATCGACGAACACCCAGGCGCCCATGTTGCGCGGCTCTTCCTGGCACCAGACGATCTCCGCCTGCTTGAATCGCGACAGCTCCAGCATCAGCGCCTTGGTCGGGAACGGATAAAGCTGCTCGATGCGCAGAATGTAAATATCGTCGATGCCGCGCTTTTCGCGCTCGTCGTAGAGATCGTAATAGACCTTGCCCGAGCAGATGACGACGCGGCGGATCTTGTCGTCGGCGACGAGCCTGATCTTCTCGTCCGGCAACAGCTGTGCATCGTCCCACAGCAGCCGATGGAACGAGGTCTCCGGCCCCATCTCTTCGAGCCGAGACACCGCGCGGCGATGGCGGAGCAGCGACTTCGGCGTCATCAGGATCAGCGGCTTGCGGAAATCGCGTTTGAGCTGGCGGCGCAGAATGTGAAAGTAGTTGGCTGGCGTCGTGCAATTGGCGACCTGCATGTTGTCCTCGGCGCACATTTGCAGAAAGCGCTCGAGCCGTGCCGACGAGTGTTCCGGCCCCTGCCCTTCGTAGCCATGCGGCAGCAGGCAAACCAGCCCGGACATGCGCAACCATTTGCGTTCACCCGAAGAGATGAACTGGTCAAACAAGACCTGCGCGCCGTTAGCGAAGTCGCCAAACTGCGCTTCCCACATGGTCAGCGCACTGGGTTCGGCGAGCGAATAGCCGTACTCGAAGCCGAGCACGGCCTCTTCGGACAGCATCGAATTGATGACTTCGTAGCGCGGCTGACCTTCGCGCAGATGATTGAACGGCGTGTAGCGTTGCTCAGTCTCCTGATCGATAAACACGGAATGGCGCTGCGAAAAGGTGCCGCGCTCGCTGTCCTGGCCGGATAACCGAACCCTGTTGCCGTCAAGCAGCAGCGAGCAGATCGCGAGCGCCTCGCCGGTCGCCCAATCGATGTTGGTGCCGGTCTCGATCGATTTGCGCCGATTCTCCAGGAAGCGGTTGAGGGTGCGGTGCAGGTGGAAGCCGGCCGGTAGCGTCGTGATCTTCTCGCCAATGTCCTTGAGCGTGGCGATGTCCACGCCGGTCTTGCCGCGGCGCGGGTCGTCGGCGTCTCCGGCAGTCGTGAAACCCGCCCAGCGGCCGTCGAGCCAGTCGGCCTTGTTGGCGCGGTAACCGAGCGCAGCTTCGAGCTCGGCGTCGAGCCTACTGCGCCAATCGGCCTTGATCTTCTCGACTTCGCCCGCGGTGACGACGCCCTCGGCGACCAGCTTGTTGCTATAGATTTCCAGCGTCGTTGGATGCGCCGCGATCGCCTTGTACATCAACGGCTGGGTGAACTGCGGCTCGTCGCCCTCGTTATGGCCGTGGCGGCGATAGCAGAACATGTCGATGACAACCGGCTTCTGAAACTTCTGCCGGAACTCGGTTGCGACCTTGGCGGCAAATACGACCGCCTCGGGATCGTCGCCGTTGACGTGGAAAATCGGCGCCTCGATCATTTTGGCGACGTCGGAAGGATACGGCGATGACCGCGAAAACCGCGGATTGGTGGTGAAGCCGATCTGATTGTTGACGATGAAGTGAACCGATCCGCCGGTGCGATGACCGCGCAAGCCGGACAGCCCAAAGCATTCCGCAATCACGCCCTGACCGGCGAACGAGGCGTCCCCGTGGATCAGGAGCGGCATCACCATGGTGCGATCTTCACGCGTAGCGCCGCGCTGATCCTGTTTCGCGCGCACCTTGCCGAGCACGACCGGATCGACGATCTCGAGGTGCGAGGGATTGGCCGTGAGCGATAGATGCACTTTGTTGTCGTCGAACTCGCGATCCGACGAAGCGCCGAGGTGATATTTGACGTCGCCCGAGCCCTCGATTTCGTTCGGCGTCGAGGAGCCGCCTTTGAACTCGTGGAAGATGGCGCGATGCGGCTTGGCCATCACCTGGGACAGGACGTTGAGCCGGCCGCGATGGGCCATGCCGATGACAATCTCGCGCACGCCGAGCGCGCCGCCGCGCTTGATGATCTGCTCCAGCGCCGGGATCATCGACTCGCCGCCGTCGAGACCGAAACGCTTGGTGCCGGTGAACTTCACGTCACAGAATTTCTCGAAACCTTCCGCCTCGACCAGCTTGGTGAGAATCGCGCGCTTGCCTTCGCGCGTGAAACTGATCTCCTTGTGCGGCCCCTCGATGCGTTCCTGAATCCAGCCCTTCTGCGCGCCGTCGGAGATGTGCAGGAATTCGACGCCGAGCGTCTGGCAATAGGTCCGTCGCAAAATGGCGACGATCTGACGGATGGTGCCGAATTCGAGACCGAGCACCTTGTCGAGAAAAATCGGCCGGTCGAGATCGCCTTCGCCGAAGCCATAGGTCCCCGGATTAAGTTCCTCTTCGTCATTCGGCGGCTGCAACCCGAGCGGGTCGAGGTTGGCGTGAAAATGCCCTCGCGCGCGATAGGCCCGAATCAGCATCAGCGCGCGTATCGAATCGCGTGTTGCGCGCTCCACATCCGCCGTCGCGAGCTCGACGCCCCTGGCCTGCGCCTGCGCCTTTACTTTGGTGCCCAGAGCTTTGCCGGTCTCGGTCCAGTAGCTGTCGAGCGCCGAAGTCAGCTCGGTTCGTTCCGGCCGCGGCCAATCGGACCGCCGCCACGAAGGACCGCGGGCATTTTCGGCGACGGCGGCGGCATCATCTTTCAGGCTCTGAAAGAACGATTGCCATTCGGCGTCGACTGCCTTCGGATCGGCTTCGTAGCGCGCATACAGGTCTTCGATGTACGGCGCGTTGCCGCCGTACAGAAACGAAGTCAGAGCAAAGGTGGCGTTTGCGTCCTGGCGAGACATCGGCAAATCCCGAGCTTGGGGTGTGGGAACTGGCGGCAGATCCGACAAGTACGAAACAGTACCGAATCAGCCCGGCCCGGCGCGGGGCGATCCCTTCTTACCCTATTTAACGACTGGATGCGGCAACCGAAAGACGTAAAGAGTGAATCAATATTTTAGTACTTCAGCCAGCGTCTTTCCAAGCCGCGCCGGCGACGGCGATACCTTGATGCCTGCCGCTTCCATGGCCGCGATCTTTGACTCGGCGTCGCCTTTGCCGCCGGCAATGATCGCACCGGCATGGCCCATCCGCCTTCCCGGCGGCGCTGTGCGGCCGGCGATGAAGCCGACTGTCGGCTTCGTGCGGCCGGCTTTGGCTTCGTCCTTGAGAAACTGGGCCGCATCCTCCTCGGAGGAGCCGCCGATTTCGCCGATCATAACCAGAGCCTCGGTTTCCTTATCCGCGAGAAACATCTCCAGCACGGCGATGAAGTCGGTGCCTTTGACCGGATCGCCGCCGATGCCGACCGCCGTGGTCTGGCCGAGGCCCTCCTGTGTCGTCTGGAATACCGCCTCGTAGGTGAGCGTGCCGGAGCGCGAGACGATACCGACTTTGCCACGCTTGAAAATATTGCCGGGCATGATGCCGATCTTGCATTCGCCCGCCGTCATCACGCCAGGACAGTTCGGCCCGATCAGTTGCGATTCCGAACCGCACAACGCGCGCTTGACCTTCACCATGTCGAGGACGGGAATGCCTTCGGTGATGCAGACGATCAGCGGAATCTCGGCATCGATCGCCTCGCAGATCGCATCTGCGGCGCCGGCCGGCGGCACATAGATCACGCTCGCATCGCAACCGGTTTGTTCGCGGGCCTCGGCCACCGTATCAAACACCGGCAAGTTGAGATGGGTCGTGCCACCCTTACCCGGCGAAGTCCCACCAACCATTTTGGTGCCGTAGGCGATCGCCTGCTCGGAATGAAACGTGCCGTTGCGGCCGGTAAAGCCCTGGCAAATGACCTTGGTATTCTTGTCGATGAGAATGGGCATGGGCTCAACGGGCCTTGTTCAGTGAATGCAACCACGTGAGATAAATGCCGGGAATCCTCGCGGCGGTGCCATCGGCAAGGAATAGCTCATCGTCGTCGGCATATTTCCACGTCGTCAGCCGCTGCATGCCGTCGACCGACACGGTCTGACGAACCGGCGCGCCAAGCTTCATCGCCTTGATCAGCTCCTGCTTCAGGTCTTCGCCGTCAACGTCCTCAGCGCCGATGCCGCAGGAGTCGAGATTACCCTTGGGGCTTCGCGCTTCGGTGGCGACAAGCTCATGCTTGCCGCTCGCGAGCAGCACGATCCAGGATTTTACGTGTCCATGTTGATCCGGTCGTGGCGGCGAGGTCACATCTTTGCGAACGGAAAGATTCATGCCCGTTGCCTTGGCATCGAGCGCGGCAAAATCCGGCGGACCCGGCGTACAAAAATTTTGAAAGAAGCTCACCAGCTCGGCGGCTCGCTCATTGGCATGGACCGCGCCGACCGCGCACACCATGCCCGCGAAAACCGGAACAACCCATATGGCGAACCGGAGCACCCTCAGGTCCCTCTCTTGACCGCCTTGACGATCTTCTGTGCGGCATCGTCGAGATCGTCGGCGGAAATGACGTTGAGGCCCGATTTGCTGATGATTTCCTTGCCGAGCGCGACGTTGGTGCCTTCGAGCCGCACCACCAGCGGAACGCGCAGGCCCACTTCTTTGACGGCCGCGACCACGCCCTCGGCGATGATATCGCAGCGCATGATGCCGCCGAAGATGTTGATCAATATTCCCTTCACGTTCGGATCGGAGGTGATGATCTTGAACGCCGCGGTCACCTTGTCCTTGCTGGCGCCGCCGCCGACATCGAGAAAGTTCGCCGGCGTCTCGCCGTAGAGCTTGATGATGTCCATGGTCGCCATGGCGAGGCCGGCGCCGTTGACCATGCAGCCGATGGTGCCATCGAGCGCCACGTAATTGAGGTCGTAATGCGAGGCCTCGATTTCCTTGGCGTCCTCTTCGGTCGGATCACGCAAGGCGGCGATATCGGGATGACGATAGAGCGCGCTGTCGTCAAAGCCGATTTTGGCATCGAGGCAGATGAGCTGACCGGACTTGGTCACGACCAGCGGGTTGATCTCAAGAAGAC
>Ga0335083_10009413_pt1 | contig 11857 bp, 13 predicted proteins | sample Lox_Sample_42_FD_206716 | JGI IMG/M metagenome (GOLD analysis project Ga0335083, IMG submission 206716) | Soil microbial communities from Loxahatchee National Wildlife Refuge, Florida, United States - Lox_Sample_4.2 | ecosystem: Environmental > Terrestrial > Soil > Wetlands | place: USA... | reverse complement strand
TGGGCGTTCTGCGTCGCCACTTGAAGACCGGAGATCTGCTTGTCGAGGTTCTGGCTGATGACCAGACCCGACGCGTCATCCGCGGCCCGGTTGATGCGGTAACCCGACGAGAGCTTCTCGAGGCTGCTCGCCAGGGCGTCGTTGGTGGTGTTGAGATTCCGATAGGCATCCAACGCCATGATGTTCGTATTGATGCGCATTGGCGCTACTCCTCCGTGACCTGCTCCGCCCAGCTCCCTGGGCTTCTCAATGCACTCCGCCGGTGATCCGGCGGGGGACTCCGGTCCTCGTCGGCAGCCGATCCCTCGAGATGAGGAATACGGCCGCCGACCGGACCGATTTCGCCGCGCCCGTCAGCTGCTCCTACGGGTCGACTCCGCGCTCCGCGACCCTTCGGTCGCTTCGCTGTCGTCTCACGCGTTCGAGATGCCGACCATGTGCGCGGTCTCGATCGTCCGCTCCGACACGCGCTCGCGCGGTGTCGAACCGGCCGCGATCGCGCTGTAGTACGCGGCCTTGCGGCGCGCGACCCGGCCGTTCGGTCGCGCTTCGGGAGCGACCGCGTCGGGATCGAGCTGCGAGTTGATGCCGTCTTTCAACAGCACGAGCGCCTCGGCCCGCAGTTGCGAGATGCGCGATTCGCTCACGCCGAGCTCGTCGGCGAGCTCCTGCATCGAACGCTCCTCGAAGAAATAGCCCTGCACGACGCGCTGCAGCCGTTCCGGGAGCGCGTGCACGGCGTCGATGAGGTACGCCTTGCGCTCGCGGTCGAGGATCGCGTCCTCGGGACCGTCGTCGTCGCCGGCGATGAACGACTCGGCGTCGCCTTCCATCACGAGCGAGTCGTAGTTCAGCACCGTCGCGCGGTGAACGTCGTCGACCAGCTTGTGCACGGTCTCGGTGGGCACGTCGAGCATCGTCGCGACCTCTTCGGGGGTCGGCGTGCGCCCGAGCTTGTTCATCAGCTCCTCGTGCGCGGCCTGCAGCCCGCGGGCCCGGGCCCGTACGGAGCGGCTCGCCCAGTCGCGGCCGCGCAGCTCGTCGAGCAGCGCACCGCGGATGCGGGTCGAGGCGAACCGGTCGAACGCGATGCCGCGCTCCGGGTCGTAGCTGCGGGCGGCCTGGGCGAGGCCGAGCATTCCGGCCGAGACCAGGTCGCTGCGGCTGACGTGGCTCGGCACGCGGTGCGCAACTTCCGAGACCACGTATTGCACGAGCGGGAGGTGCTGGCGCACGAGTGCGTCCTCGTAGTCGGCCCGCTCGATGTCGATGTCGGCTTTCTGTGCTGGCTTCACGGCCATGTCCCCCGGTTCGAAGTCCCTCGCAATGTCCACTTTGTTGTGGGATGCGCAGCAGGTTTCGGCGGCGTGCGCCATTGGTCTTGATTGGCCTCGAGGTTGAAAGACATGACCGCTTTGCGTGGTACAGACCCGCGCCAGGGGTAGTGTGCGCAGGTCACGGGCCTCGAGGAGGCGGAGCGGTGCCGGGTACGGGCGAGGACTTCACCACGACGGCGGTCGTCGTCGACGAGCTCGGGCTGGTGCGCGCGGGCGTCGCGGCGGTGCTCGGCGGCCGCGGGATCGGCGTGGTCGGGGACACCCGGTCGGGCCGCGAGCTCGTCAGTCTGGCGACCGTCGAGCGACCGGATCTCGCGGTCGTCGGCGCGCCTGCCGATCTCGACGCCGCCGACGTCGTCCGCCGGCTCGTGGGGCTGCGCCCCCACCCCGAGATCGTGGTGCTGGTGCCGCCGGCTCAGGAACATCTCGTGCGGTACGTCGTCGCGATGGGTGCAACCGGAGTGGCGCTGCGCGCAGTCGAGCCGGACGAGCTCGGCGTCGTCGTCGACGCGGCGGTGAAGGGTGAACGGCACGTCGTCTCCGGTCTTCACCACGCCCTCGCGGGCGACCTCAAGCTCCCTTCGCTCGACGAACGCACCGCCGACCTGTTGACGACGCGAGAGCGCGAGGTGCTCGCGCTGCTGGCCAAGGGCCGGGACAACCGCGAGATCGCCGGCGAGCTCTCGGTGACGCTCGCGACGACCAAGTCCCACCTCGCCCGCATCTACGCCAAGCTCGACGCGAAGAACCGCAACGAGGCTGTCGCCCGGGCGGTTTCGCTCGGTCTGCTCCGCTAGCCGCCGCCCCGGACGCCCGGGTTGCTCCTGACGCCGGGAGTGACACGTGACACGGCCCGGTTTCTTCATATCCGGGCTGTTCCCGGCCGATGAGAGACCGGTGCGGGTCGGAAGTTGACGGCTTGCCGAAGGGGTCGAGGACCGAGATGGCACTGAGCGACGTTTCGAACATCTTGTGGCGCGAGCGCCAGCTGCTGGAGCTCCTCGTGTTCAAGCTCGAAGAAGAGCAACTGGTGCTCGCGGCCGGCCGGTCGCGGTGGCTCGCGTACGCGACACGCGAGGTCGAGAACGTGCTCGCCGAGATCAAGCGCGTGGAGCTCGAGCGCGCGGTGCAGGTTGCCGACGCCGGACGCGAGCTCGGCATCTCGGGATCGCCGACGCTGCGCGAGCTCTCCGGCCTGACCTCGCCGCCGTGGGACGGCATCTTTGCCGAGCACCGGCGCGCGCTGCTCGCGCTCGCGCAGGAGATCGATTCGATCACGCGGTCGAACCGCGAGCTGTTGCAGCGCGGGCACCAGGCCGCACGTGAGGCGATCGCGGCGATGGGCGAGATCGACATCGACGCGTACGACGCGCGCGGAACCCTGCCCGACCGTTCTCTCGCGTTGCGGATCGTCGACGAGGCGATCTGATGTCGGACTTCTCCGGGCTCCGGCTCGCGCTGACGGCGCTGCAGGCGCAGCAACGCAGTGTCGATGTCGCCGCGCAGAACGTCGCGAACGCAAACACGCCTGGCTACTCGCGCGAAGCCGTGAACCTCGTGAACATCGGGGCCCCGGCCGTCCCCGCGCGTTACGCAACGTTCCAGGGCGACGGCCAGGGGGTGAAGGTCGACTCGGTCACGCGGTTCCGGGATTCGTTCATGGAGATCCGCGCCGCGCTCGAGCACGGGTCGATGGCGAGCCTCGACCAGGCGTCGTCCACGATGAACGACATCCAGCAGCAGTTCAACGAGCCGTCGGACTCCGGAATCCAGCAGCAGCTGTCCGACTTCTGGGCCGGTTTCGACGACGTCGCGAACGACCCGGGCGACACGGCCGCGCGGACGCAACTGCTCGAACGCGCCGACACGCTGGCCGCGAGCTTCAACTCGATCAGCCAGAGCCTGACGCAACAGAAGAGCGACACGATCAGCGAGCTGAACGCGAACGTCACGAGCATCAACTCGATGGCGCAACAGCTCGCGCAGCTCAACAAGGCGATCAAGACGAACACCGTCGCCGGGCTGCCGGTCAACGATCTCGAGGACCAGCGCGACCTGCTCGCGAACCAGCTGGCGGAGGCGAGCGGTGCGACCCTCCGATCGGACGACTTCAACCAGGTCGATGTGATGCTGAACGGCACCGCGCTCGTGCAGCAGGACACCGCCAACTCGTTGAACCTCGACACGTCCGGCGGCGGAGCGGTGTTGCGCTGGGCGAACGACAACTCGCAGGCGTCGGTCACGTCGGGCAAGGCGGGCGGCCAGCTCGACGCGATCAACGCGACCATCCCCAACTATCTCTCCAAGCTCGACAGCGTGGCGACGACGCTGCGCGACCAGGTCAACGGCGCGCTCGGCGGGATCTCGGGTTCGCTCGCGGTCGGCAGTCAGGACCAGAGCGCGGCCGGCAACTTGAACTTCGACGTCTCGCTCGACGGCGGCGCGTTCGCGACCGTGACCGTGCCCGGGGCGGACTGGTCGGGCGCGGGTGGCGCGGCCGCGCTCCAGGCGTCACTGCAGGGCGCGATCGACACTGCGGTCGGTGCCGGCAATGCCACCGCGACCGTGACCGGCGGCAACGGCAGTCCGCTGTCGGTCTCCATCACGCCGGCGGCCACGCACCAACTCCAGGTCCGCGCGACGACGGGTTCGACGACCGGGTTCTCCACGCTCCTCGGCTCGACGCCGGTGGGTACCGACGGCGTCGGTGGCCGACAGTTCTTCACCGGTACCGACGCGGCGACGCTGCAGGTCGCGGCCGGGGTCGAGGGCAATCCCGCGGGGATCGCGGCCGGCACCGCGGGCGGCGGTCCGCTCGACGGCAGCGTCGCGCTCGACCTCGCCGACATGGGATCGAGCCAGACCGGCGCCGATGCCGTCTACCGGCAGATGATCGTTCAGCTCGGCGTCGACACGCAGACGGCCACGAATCGCGACCAGATCCAACAGAGCGCGACCCAGAGCCTCGACAACGCCCGCTCACAGGAGTCGGGCGTGAGCATCGACGAGGAGATGACGAACCTCATCCAGTTCCAGCACGGCTACGACGCAGCCGCGCGTCTGATGACGACCATCGACACGATGCTCGACACCCTGATCAACCACACCGGACTCGTGTAGCGGAGCGCAACGATGTCATCCTCCGATTTCCGCATCCCGAACTCGATGCTGACGACGAACTCGGTGAACGCCTTGCAGAAGTCGTTCTCCAAGCTCGCCGACCTGCAGAACGAGGCGTCGTCACTGAAGCGGATCACCAAGCCGTCCGACGCGCCGGCCGACACGGTGTCGGCGATGCAATTGCACGCCGGCCTCGACCGCAACGACCAGTACACCCGCAATCTCAGCGACGCGCAGGGCTGGCTCGGCAACGCCGACAACGCGCTGACATCGACCGTCACGCAGCTGCAACAGGTGAACGACCTGGTCGTGCAAGCGAGCAACTCCTCGCTCGACGCCAATGCCCGGGCCGGGATCGCCGCTCAGATCGATTCCATCCGCTCCCAGATCATCGGGCTCGCCAACACGACGTACGCAGGCCGCCCGATCTTCGCCGGCACCGCGTCGGGCACCGTCGCCTACGACGCGAACGGCCAGTACGTCGGGGTCTCGGCCCCGGTCGACCGCAACATCGCACCCGGGCAGCGGATCCAGGTGAACGTCAACGGCGACACCGTCTTCGGGCAGCCCGGATCCGACCTCTTCACCACGCTGAGCCAGATCTCGAACGCGGTGCGAAACGATCCGTCCCAGTTGAACACCCTTCAGACCCAACTGGGTACACAGACGACGCAGGTCCAGGGCCAGCTCGCGCTGGTCGGATCACAGTTTTCTCGTGTTCAGAGCGTGCAGAACCAAAACACTTCCGATGGGCTGACGATGAAACAGAACCTGTCCAGCATCGAGGACGCCGACGTTGCCGAGGTGATGGTGAATCTCCAGGCCCAGTCGGTCGCTTACCAAGCTGCGCTTTCCGCGACCGCCCAGGCGATCACACCATCGCTTACGGACTTCTTGAAGTAGGACCCCAATGCTCGAGATGCACACCGCAACCGACATCGCGGAGATCACGTTCCCGGCGGGTTTGCCGGGTTTCCCGCAGGCGCATCAGTTCGTGCTCGCGCCCTGGGGCCCGGCCGGCAGTCCTTTCCTGCTCCTTTCCTCGACCGAGGACTCGGAGATCGGTTTCGTCGTCGTGCCGCCGTGGGTCTTCTATCCGGACTACGAGTTCGAGCTCGACACCGGCACCGCGGAACGACTCGGACTGAACGCGGCGGAGGACGCGGTGGTGTTCGCAGTCGTCACGCTGCGCGAACGTCCCGAAGATTCGACTTTGAACCTGCTCGGGCCGATCGTCGTCAATCGGTTCACGCATGAAGCCGCTCAGGTCGTGCTCCCGAGCGCGGGTTACAGCGTGCGCGCGCCGCTTGCGGTCACGAACTAAGAGCACGACGTCGCCGCGACATCGCCACGGAACGTGTTGAGACTGAACCGGCCGCGCGTTTGCCGAGCGCGTGCGCGCACATTGCGCGTATGCTTCGCCCGGCGCCTACGGCGGCCGCCACGGAGGGGGGATACATCGTGCTCGTGCTCACGCGACGTGCGAACCAGAGCATCATGATCGGGCACGAGATCGTCGTGACGGTCCTCGAAGTGCGCGGCGACCAGGTTCGGCTCGGCATCAAGGCGCCGCGCTCGATCGACGTGCACCGCGAAGAGATCTTCGCCCAGCTGCAACAGGCCAACCGTGACGCGGCGCAGGCGCCCAAGCAGCCGATCGAGTCGATCGAGGAATTCACCAAGGCCGGCGACGGCGAACGGCGCGTCGGCGGCTGACGCGAGAACGCGCCTGCGAATTCTTCAGCGGGCGACGGCGATCGTCACTGCGTCGACCGAGAGGGCGTCGGCGACGGCGGAATTCGTGACCGAGCCGTTCAGCGTGTTGACGCCGGTCGCGAGGACGGGGTCGCCGAGCGCGGCGTCCACACCGCCGGTCGCGATCTCGACCGCGTACGGCAGGGTTGCGTTGGTGAGGGCGTACGTCGACGTGTTCGGGACCGCGCCCGGCACGTTCCCGACCGCGTAATGCAGCACTTCGTGGCGCAGGAACACGGGGTCGGAATGTGTGGTCTCGTGGATGCCCTCGATTGTTCCGCCCTGGTCGATCGCACAGTCGATGATCACCGCGCCCGATCGCATCGACGCGACCATCTCGTCGGTGACGAGCACCGGGGCGCGGCCGCCGGGCAGTAGCACCGCGCCGATCACGAGGTCCGCGTCGCGTACCGCGCGTGCGACCGCGGCTCGGTTGCTGGCGAGCGTCTGGATCCGGCCCTTGTGGATCTGGTCGACCCACCGGAGGCGGTCGATGTTCTTGTCGAGGAGGAGCACCTCGGCCTCCATGCCCTGCGCGATCCAAGCCGCGTTCCAGCCGACGTTGCCTGCGCCGAGCACGACGACGCGCGCCGGCCGCACGCCGGGCGCGCCGCCCAGGAGCACGCCTCGCCCGCCCTGTCGGCGCTCGAGGAAGTGCGCGCCGATCTGCGGCGCCATGCGCCCGGCGACCTCGCTCATCGGAGCGAGCAGGGGTAACTGCCCGTTGGGCAGCTGCACCGTCTCGTACGCCACGCCGGTCGTCGCGGCGTCGATCAGCGCGCGACCGATGTCGGGGTACGCGGCGAGGTGCAGATACGTGAACAGCACCAGGTCGCGGCGCAGGTGGGCGAGCTCGGAGGGCTGCGGTTCCTTCACTTTGAGCACGAGGCCGGAGCGCGCCCACACGTCTTCGGCCGCGCCGACGATCTCGGCGCCCGCAGCTCCGTAGTCGCCGTCGGTGATCCCCGAGTCGGCGCCCGCATCGGCTTCGACGAGCACGCGGACGCCGTGGTGGCGCATCTCGAGCACACCGTCGGGTGTGATCGCGACACGGTGCTCGTCGGGCTTGATCTCACGCGGAACGCCGACGACCAGCGGGGCGGTCACGACTTCAACGTAGCCGCACTCCGGACGCTCGGAACCACATCGCGCATGAACCGGCTGACGGTGTCGGGCGTGCCGAAGTCGGAGAACTGGCACACAAACCCTTCGACGCCGCGTTCGACGTCGGCGACAAGCGCGGCCGCGACTTCGTCCGCGGTGCCTGCGATCACCGCGCCCCACGATCCGAACCGGCGATTCGCGGTCTCGATCACGTCGTCGCGATCCGCCGCGTTCGCGGCGAGGCCGATCGGGTGTTGCGCCGAGATCCGCGCGTTTCCGGCGAGCGGGCGCAGCTCGTCGATGCGGTCGAGCGCGTAGCCGGGACAGTTCCACCAGTCGGCGAACTGCTCGACGAGCGGCATCGTGAGTTTGGGGCCTCCGCCGCCGATGTGCACCGGGACGCGGGCCTGCACCGGAACGGGCCTTCCCGTCGCGCCGCGCAACGTGTGGAACGCGCCGTCGTAGTCGAATGCGTCGCCCGCGAACATCAGGTCGACGATCTCGAGGGTCTCCCTCAGCCGAGCCGCGCGCGTCGCCGGCGGCTCGGGACCGAAGCCGAATGTCTCCAGCTCCGCGGGTACAGATCCCCAGCCGATCCCGAGCTCGAGCCGCCCGCCCGAGATCACGTCGAACGACGCCGCCGTCTTCGCCAGCAGCACGGGGTGGCGAAACGGGTCGCACAACACGAGGTGGCCGATGCGGATCGTGGACGTGTGCGCGGCGAGTGCAGTCGCGACGGTCCAGGCCTCGAACGTGTCGACCTCGGGTGCCATCGGTGCCGTGAAGTGGTCCATCAACCAGACGGAATCGAATCCCGCGGCCTCGGCCGCGAGCGTGCGCTCGAGCATCCGATCGAAGCCCATGCGCAGCTGCGGGAGATAGAGGCCGAACCACAGATCCGCCATAGACGGCGGACACTAACGTCGGCGTCCGATGGAGCTCCACGGCGCCCGCGCGCTCGTGACAGGCGGCGCGGGCGGTATCGGCGCCGCGTGCGTCGAGCAACTGCGTACGGCGGGCGCGCGCGTCGCGGTCCTCGATCTCGCCGCCGCGCCCGCGGCCGAAGCGTCGTTCACGGTCGACGTTGCTGACGAGTCGGCGGTCGTGGCCGCGGTGGCGGACGTCGCGCAACGCTTCGGCGGTCTCGACGTCGCGATCCTGAGCGCCGGGGTCGGTGGAAGCGCGCCGCTGCTCGATCTCACGACGCAGGAATGGGACCGTGTCGTCGGGGTCAATCTGCGCGGCGCGTTCGTGTGCCTGCGCGAATGCGCGCGGGCGATGACCCCGACCGCGCCCCGGAGCGGGGGCGCGATCGTCGCGGTGACGAGCATCTCGGGGTTCCTGAGCGACCGGTTGATGGCGCACTACGCCGCGTCGAAGGCCGGTCTCGCTCAGCTCGTGCGTTCGGCGGCCCGCGAGCTCGGCGCCGTCGGCATCCGCGTGAACGCGGTCGCGCCGGGCACGACGGACACGCCGATGTTCGAGGCGACCGATCGCCTGCCGGGCTATCGAGACCGAGTCGCGAGGCGGGCCGCGCTCGGCCGGCTCGGTACCGCCGCCGAGGTCGCGCAGGCGGCAGTCGCGCTCTGCACACTGGAATGGGTGACCGGCCAGGTCGTCGCCGCCGACGGCGGCGTGTCCCTGCACAGCCCCATCGACCCGCAGGAGTCGCTCGAGTGAGCCGCACCGCTGACCGCGCGAGACCGGCGGCCGCAGCGCTCGTCTTCGACTTCGACGGACTGATCCTCGACACCGAAGGGCCCGTGTTCACCGCCTGGCAGGAGGAGTTCGCCGCGCACGGCTGTTCGCCGCTCACGCTCGACGAATGGTCGAAGGAGATCGGTACCGCCGGCGGTCTCGATCTCGTCGCGCTCATCCGAGCGCGAGCCACGCGGCCGGTCGACGAGGAAACGTTGCACCGACGCCGGCGAGACCGGCGCGACGAGCTTCTCGCGACGGAGCAGGCGCGGCCCGGCGTGCACGCCTGGCTCGACGCGGCCGACGCGCTCGGCCTTCGGCTCGGAGTCGCGTCGAGCTCCACCCGCGACTGGGTGGAGCCGCTGCTCGACCGCTTGGGCATCCGCGACCGCTTCCGGCACGTCGTGTGCTTCGGTGACGGACACCCGCCGGCGCCGGCGAAGCCCGCGCCCGACCTCTACCGGGCCGCGTGCGCGGCGCTCGGTGTCGAGCCGGGCGCCGCGGTAGCGCTCGAGGACTCCCCGCACGGGATCGCGGCGGCGAAAGCGGCGGGGCTCTGGTGTGTCGCGGTTCCGCACGCGATCACCGAGCGTCTCGACCTGTCGCAGGCCGACGTCGTGTTGCGATCGCTCGCGGACGTGCCGCTGCACGAAGTGTTGCGGGTGCGGGCCCGAACGGCCGTCGCGGACTGACGCCCGTCGTCAGCAGCGGCCGCCCCAGGGCCCATTGCCCTGCCATTGGTACAGCGTCCACGCCGCTTCGTCCTGGTCGTACTCCGACGCGTGCGAAGGGAGCACACCGACGAGGTCGGAGCGGCCTTCGTGCAGCACCGTCACGTCCCAGGTGGACGGCAGGAACTGATACGCGCCGTAATAGCCGGAAGGGCTCACCGCGCCGTAATCGCCGCCGCTCTCACGCGCGCGCGTGCACACGAGGAACGGATCGTTGTGGTGCGGGCTGACGCGTCCGGAGTCGCTGGACGTGTCGACGACTTCGACCGGCGCGTTCGACGGCGTCGCGGTCGGCGGGGCGGTGTCGTTCGACGACATGACGGTGGCCGCGAGGTCGTGCACGCGCACCCCGGCGCGCGCCCGCGCGCCGCGATCGTGGGCCGCGGCGAGCGCGATCCGCGCCTCGCTGCGCGCCTCGTCCCGCAGTTTGCCGAGCTCGGAATCGAGCTCACCGCGTTCGGCCTGCACGTCGCTCAGGATCTTCTGCTGCTGAGCGCGCTCGACCTCGAGGCTCTGACGCTCGGAGTTCAGGTTGTCGACCGCGATCGTGAGAGCGGCGATCGCCTGGTCGCCGCTGGCGTTCGCGTCGTCGACGAGATGCGCGCGGCGAGCGGAGTCGAGGGCTGTGGCGCCGATCATTGCCGTGATCCCGACGTCGGAGCTCTTGTAGATCATGACCGCCCGCGCCGTCGCGAGCGTCCGAGTCCGCGCGATCGTGGCCTGCGCGACGTCCATCCGGTGTTGGACGTCGACGATGCTCGCATCGATTCCCGCCGCCTCGTTCTGCGCCGAGAACCAGCGTTCGGCGGCGGATTCGATGGCGGTGCGAGTCGACGCGATCCGCTCACCCGGTGACGCCGCGTGAGCAGCCTGCGCCGGCACGATCGCGATCGCGGCGACGCACGCAACCGCGGCGAGGCGGTTCCGTGAGGAACGCGTCAGCACGGTGCGTCTGTGGTGCTCCGCCACACCGATGCTGCGCTCGACGTCCACCCGAAGGCGACCGGGTCGGCGCATGGGGGTCGAACATAACAAGCCACTGCGTCCGAACTCTGCATCACAGGTCACGCTTCGTGGCGATCGCCGTACCCGCTGCAAGAAGGTCCTGCTCAGCGGCAACCAAATTTTTTCGTCCAATTCGTCGGACGCACGGACGATTACGCGATCGTTGCGCCGCCCTCGACCGGAAACGTCTGTCCGGTCACGTACCGCGCGTCGTCACTCAACAGGAAGATTGCGACGTCGCCGATATCGCGCGCTTGTGCGTAACGACCGATCGGGACGCGCGTGCGTGCGCGTTCCTTGGCCTCGTCACTCGCGAACACGCCGCCGGTCATCGGTGTGTCCACACCGCCGGGGCAGATGCAATTCGCGCGAACGTTGTTCGCGCCGTACTGCACGGCGAGCAAACGCGTCAACGCGTCGACGCCACCTTTGCTCGCGGTGTACCCCGCGCCGTAACCGTGCCCGCGTATCGCGGCTGTCGACGCGATGGTGACGATCGCGCCGCCGCCGTCGACGAGCATCGGGAGCGCGTACTTGATCACTGCGAACGTGCCGACGAGGTTGACGCGCAAGACGTGGACGAACGTGTCGACTGTCACTTGATGCGCGGGTTGGAGATCGGGGCCGTGGAAGATCCCGGCCGCGGTCACGACCCCGGTCACGCGTCCGAGTTCCCGGCCGATCCGGGCAACGGCGTCCGCGACTTCCGCCTCGTCGCCGACGTCGCAGGGGTAGGCGACGGCCCGGCCCCCGTTGGCGCTGACGATCAGGGCCGTCTCCTCGGCATTCTCGGCCGCGCGGTCGACGACCGCGACCACGGCCCCGTCCGCGGCGGCCCGAACGGCTGTCGCCCGCCCGATCCCGCTCCCGCCCCCAGTCACGAGCACTGTCCCGTTGAGCATCGCCGACCGCCGTCTCGTGCGGCCGGCTCGCCCGGCCGTCTTGGCCGCGCAACCTAGGCCCCGCGTACTGTGACGCGCATGTCAGGAAACGCGCGGGACATGCACGCGGTCGAGGGCAAGGTCATCGTCGTGACCGGTTCCGGGCGCGGCGTCGGCCGCGGCATGGCGCTCCACCTCGGCCGCGGCGGCGCGCGCGTCGTCGTCG
>Ga0335083_10009412_pt1 | contig 11858 bp, 11 predicted proteins | sample Lox_Sample_42_FD_206716 | JGI IMG/M metagenome (GOLD analysis project Ga0335083, IMG submission 206716) | Soil microbial communities from Loxahatchee National Wildlife Refuge, Florida, United States - Lox_Sample_4.2 | ecosystem: Environmental > Terrestrial > Soil > Wetlands | place: USA... | reverse complement strand
GCCGTGTGCAGCCAAGTGCGGCACCAGGCGCCTTAACGTTGCACACTGGCGCTGAACGCGGTCGTGGCAAGCTGAAAGCATCTCCAGCGGTGCCTCTGTTCCGGCAGCCGGCGCGGAAAACCCCGGCACATTCATGCTCACGGGTGTCAGCCTCGCAATCGCACGGGGATCTACTGTCCGGCCGATCCTACTTGCTCACGACCTCCCACTTGCCGTTCCTGACTTCAAAGATCGTCAGCAACCCCTTCGTCAAGTCGCCATTTTTGTCGAACTCGATGTCGGCCGTCACTCCCGGGTATTTGATCGCTGCGAGCACCGGCAGATACTTTGCCGGGTCGGTCGAGTTGGCCGCCTTCATCGCCGCTGCGATCACCATTACCCCATCATAGAAGTAAGGCGTGTACAAGCCGATATCCTGGTTGTAGCGGATCTTATATTTCGCCGCGAATGCCTTCCCACCCAGCCGGGATTCCAGCGCAGCGCCGGGAGTCGAGGCGATGCTTCCTTCAGCCGCCGGGCCCGCCAGCTCGATGAACTTGGCGGAGTTCATCGTTTCGCCGCCCATCAATGGCATGTTCATTCCAAGCAGCTTCATTTGCCTGGCCATCGGTCCAGCTTGCGCGTCATAGCCGCCGAAGAAGATCGCGTCGGGTTTGACCGCTTTGATCGATGTGAGAAGGGCATTGAAGTCGACGGCCTTGTCGTTCGTATGCTCGTGTTTAATGACTTGACCACCCGAAGCTCTTACCGCCGCCTCGAAAGAGTCCGCCAACCCTTGCCCGTAGGCGGTGGCGTCGTCGATCACTGCCAGCCGTTTGAGCTTGAGACTCTTTACTGCGTATTCGCCGAGCGCCGTGCCTTGCTTGTCGTCGTCGGCCATCAATCGGAATGCAGTCTTGAAACCTTGGTGTGTGTATTTGACATTGGTCGACACCGACAGCTCTGGAATGCCTGCTTCGCTGTACACGCGGGATGCAGGAATAGTCACGCCCGAATTGAAGTGACCAACAACCCCAGCGACCTTGGCGTCGACCAGCTTCTGGGCGATCAAGGGCCCCTGTTTCGGGTCAGCTTGATCATCTTCAGACTGCAGCTGGAATCTCACCCTCTTCCCGCCGATAGTCAGGCCTCGAGCGTTGAGCTCGTCGATCGCCATTTGGGCGCCGTTCTGGTTGTCCTTGCCATAGTTGGCCTGCGGCCCTGTAAGCGGTGACGCGAAACCGATCTTGACCGCTTCTTGCGACTGGGCGGCGCCCGTCGCCAGCGCGACCGAAATGCCCACCGTGATCGCGAGCGCGCCGATTTGTCTCTGAGAGTTCAAGATCGTCTCCTCATCTATATTGCCGCCAGTGTTGCCGTCTTGACCGTCCGACTTCCGGCTCACCTCGGCGTCCTTTAGTCTACACCTCGCAGCCAATCGCTTAGAACACCACCGACGCAGAGTTGGTCAAAGATTGCCTGACGTGCTGCCGAGAGATATTCTGTGCAGCATCAAGTGCAGATTCACCGCGCGGCATGACACAGACCAACCCGAGCAAGCTGGACAGGATATTGGCCGAGGCTCGCCGCAATGCCGAAAAACGAGAGCAAAGCTACCGAGAACAAGCCCTCAAGATCTATCCGTGGGTCTGCGGCCGCTGCGGTCGCGAATTTACCCACGCCAACCTGCGCGAGCTGACCGTCCATCACCGCGACCACAATCACGACAACAACCCGGCCGATGGCAGCAATTGGGAACTGCTATGCCTGTACTGTCACGACAACGAACATCAACGCCAGTTGGAAGCGGCTGGTGGCGGTACCAGTACCACGCGCGACGGGCGTAGTATCGCCACCCACTCGCCGTTTGCAAATCTCAAGTCCCTGCTGGCCGATAAGAAGCGGTCTTGAGTAGCGAGGGTTCGCGAGGCCGGCGAGAGGGTGCCGTTATGTGAAAAGGGCGCTTAAAATGCCTATCGGCAATCCGACCGCAGGCTAGGATCATCCCGATGTCGCTGAACACTCCCGCCGCACGCCGCGATCAGTCATTCCACCTTCACCCGGCCACCAACCTGAGGGCAGTGCAGAAGGAAGGACCGCTCGTCATCACGCGCGGCGAGGGCGTATACGTGTACGACGATGAGGGCCGTCGCTATCTCGAAGGCATGGCCGGACTGTGGTGCGCCTCGCTCGGTTTTTCCGAGCGGCGGCTCGCCGATGCCGCATACCGGCAGATGTGCGAGCTGCCGTTCTACCACAGCTTTGCGGGGAAGGTACCGGCGATCAGCACCGAGCTCGCCGAGCGGCTGATCCGGATCGCACCGCCCGGGATGGGCAAGGTGCTGTTCGCGAACTCGGGTTCCGAGGCGAACGACACCGCGATCAAGCTGGCCTGGTACGTCAATAACGCGCTCGGTCGCCCCCAGAAGAAAAAAATCATTTCGCGGCAGCGCGCGTACCACGGAGTGACGATCGCCGCCGGGAGTCTGACCGGCCTCGCTTTCGCACACGAGGATTTCGATCTGCCGATCGCGCGCATCCTGCACGCCGACTGCCCGCACTACTATCGGGGCGCGCGACCAGGAGAGAGCGAGGAAGCGTTCGCGGCGCGGCTTGCCGGCGACCTCGAGCGGCTGATCCTGCGCGAGGGCCCCGACACTGTCGCCGCATTCTTCGCCGAGCCCGTGATGGGAGCCGGCGGCGTCATCGTCCCGCCGGCGACCTATTTCGATCGGATTCAGCCGATCCTGAAGAAATACGAAATCCTGTTCGTCGTCGACGAAGTGATCTGCGGCTTCGGCCGTACCGGCAACATGTTCGGTGCCCAGACCTTCGATCTCAAGCCCGACATCATGACGCTCGCGAAGGCGCTGTCCGCCGGATACCAGCCGATCTCGGCCGGTCTCCTGACGAACGAGTTGTACGACGTTCTGCTTGCGCAAAGCGACAAGCTGGGCATTTTCGGCCACGGCTATACGTATTCAGGGCATCCGGTGCCGGTGGCCGTAGCACTCGAGGCGCTCAAGATCTACGAGGAGCGCGACATCGTCGCCCAGGTGCGGCGTGTCGGCCCGCGGATGCAGGCGGGGATCCGCAGCCACGCCGACCATCCGCTGATCGGCGAGGCGCGCGGCATCGGGCTGATCGGCGCCGTGGAGCTCGTTCGCGACAAAGCCACCAAACAGAGCTTCGACCCGAAAGCCGGCGTCGCCGCGTATCTTGTGCGGCGCGCGCAGCACCACGGCGCGATACTCCGCAACATGCCGGGAGATGTCGTGGCGTTCAGCCCGCCGTTGATCATCAACGAGACGGAGATCGACGAGATGATGGGCTGTTTCGGCAGAGCGCTCGACGATACATGGACAATGGTGAAGGAAAAGGGTCTCGCGTGAGCACCGCCAGAGGCGCGGTGCGACAGATCGCACAGCGTTGACCGATGGCTGGGCAAAGGACCATCATCGTCACCGGCGCTTCTCGCGGCATCGGCCACGCGACGGCGCTGCGGTTTCACGCCGAGGGCTGGCGGGTAATCACCGTGTCGCGCCACCCACCACCTGGGGAATGTCCGTGGAGCGTGGCCACCTCCCACATCCTGCTCGACTTGTCCGACCTCGGCGAGATCGAGCGCTGCGTGGAGATCATGCGTGGCATGCTCGTCGATGGACAGTTGAACGCGCTGGTCAACAATGCCGGCATCTCGCCCAAGGGCTCGGACGGGTCGCGTATGAATTCGCTCGAGACGGACATCGACACCTGGCAGTCGATGTTCAACACCAATTTTTACGCGCCGCTGCTTCTGACGCGTGGATTCGTCGCGGAGCTGGCGCGGGCGCGCGGCGCCGTCGTGAATCTGACCTCGATCGCCGGATCGCGCGTGCACCCGTTCGCCGGATCCGCCTATGCAACTTCCAAGGCGTCGCTCGCCGCCCTCACGCGCGAGATGGCGTTCGACCTGGCTTCCGTTGGTATTCGCGTCAACGCAATCGCGCCGGGCGAAATCGACACCGCGATACTGTCGCCCCGGACCTCGGAGATCGTGGACCGCGACATCCCCATGCGCCGGCTGGGGACGATCGAGGAGGTCGCAGACCTGATCTGGTTCCTGTGTTCGGAGCAGGCGAGCTACATCACCGCGGCCGAGATCCCGATCAACGGGGGGCAGCACGCATGACCGCCGCAGAGGCCATCGTTCGCTTCGTCGGCATCGGCAAGACCTACGACGGCGTGGTTCGCGTCGTCGACGAGCTCCATCTCGACGTCGAGCGGGGCGAGTTCCTGACGCTGCTCGGTCCCTCGGGATCGGGAAAGACGACCACGCTGATGCTGCTCGCCGGTTTCGAGACGCCGACTGCCGGCGAAATCCTGCTCGAAGGGAAGCCGCTGTCGCGGGTTCCACCCTACCAGCGCAATATCGGCATGGTGTTCCAGAATTACGCGCTGTTTCCGCACATGACGGTCGCCGAGAACATCGGCTTCCCGCTGTCGGTGCGCGGCGTGCCGGCGGCCGAGATTGCCAAGCGAGTCGAGCGCGCGCTCGGCATGGTGCAGCTCTCCGGCTTCGGAGCGCGACGGCCGGCGCAGCTCTCCGGCGGCCAGCAGCAGCGCGTCGCCGTCGCGCGGGCGCTCGTGTTCGAGCCGAAGCTGATCCTGATGGACGAGCCTCTGGGGGCGCTGGATAAACAGCTGCGCGAGCAGATGCAGCTCGAGATCCGGCAGCTCCATCAGCGGCTCGGCGTGACTATGGTCTACGTCACCCACGACCAATCCGAGGCGCTCACGATGTCGGATCGCATCGCGGTGTTTCACCGCGGCAGGATCCAGCAGCTCGATACGCCGGAGCAGATGTACGAATACCCGAGGAACGCGTTCGTGGCGCGGTTCATCGGCGAGAACAATCGGCTCGAGGGCAGGCTGGAGGCGGTGGCGGATCGCCGTTGCACGATCCGCATTGCCGTCGGTAACACGGCGATCGAAGGAACGCTGATCGAGGCGGTCCCCAGTGGCGGCGCGGTCACTGTGTCGCTGCGGCCGGAGCGAGTGCAGATCCGCGCAGCCGGGCATACAATCAACGGGGAGCCCGGCTGCCGACTGACGGGATCGCTGCGCGAGATCATCTATCTCGGCGACCACGTCCGCGCCCGTGTCGCGCTGACCGGGGACGAGGAGTTCATGGTGAAACGCCCGATCTCGGAGGCGCACACCTTGCCGCACATCGGTGCAGCGGTGGAGGTGTTCTGGACGCCCGAGCATTGCCGCGCGTTTGCGCAGGAGAGCTAGCCTGCGCTAACGCCGTTCACGTCTTATCGGAGGAGGTCAATATGCAAAGCAAAAGGATTTGGATCGCGGCACTGGCTGCGATGGGATTCGCGCTGTCCGCCGCAGCGCCGGCACGTGACCTGACGGTCGTTTCGTGGGGCGGCGCGTATCAGGACGCGCAGCGCGAGGTCTACTTCAAACCGTTCATGGCGCAGACCAAGGTTCCGTTGGCCGAAGAGAACTGGGACGGCGGGGTCGGCACGCTGCGGGCCAAGATCCAGGGCGGCAGCAACAACTGGGACGTGGTCCAGGTCGAATCGGAAGAGCTCCTGCTCGGTTGCGAGGAAGGTCTCTACGAAAAGCTCGACTGGTCCAAGCTCGGCGGCAAGGACAAGTACCTGCCCGACGCGGTCAACGACTGTGGCGTGGGCGCCATCGTCTACAGCTTCATCCTCGCCTACGACGGCGACAAGATAAAGGGCGATGCTCCGAAGTCATGGGCCGACTTCTGGAATGTGCAGAAGTGGCCGGGCAAGCGAGCATTGCGCAAAGGGCCGAAGACGACGCTGGAGATCGCCCTCATGGCCGACGGCGTCGCGCCGAAGGATGTCTACAAGACGCTCGGGACCAACGAAGGCGTGGAGCGCGCGTTCAAGAAGCTCGATCAGCTCAAGGCGAACCTGGTGTGGTGGGAGAAGGGCTCGCAACCGCCGCAGCTGCTGGCCTCGGGCGAGGTCGCGATGACCGACGCGTACAACGGCCGCATCGCCGCGGCCAACGACAAGGACAAGAAGAACTTCAAGATCGTGTGGACCAACAATCTCTATACGATCGACTCCTGGGTGATTATGAAGGGCTCGCCGAACAAGGATCAGGCCTATACGTATCTGCAATTCGTCAACGATCCGCAGAACCAGAAGAACCTGCCGCCGAAGATTCCCTACGGGCCGACGGTCAAGGCGGCCACCCCACTGGTCGATAAGAAGGTGCTGCCCGAGCTTGCCACCGCCCCGCAGAACATCGCATCGGCGCTCTACATCAACGACAAGTTCTGGCTGGAGAACCTCGACAAGCTCAATCAGCGCTTCAACGCCTGGGTCGCCAAATAGCCGGCTGAAGGACAGCGCGAGGGGGCGATGTTACGCGGAGCGGCGGCATCGCTCCATGCCGCGCTGGCGGGCGGCGTCGACCGCGACGCCATCTACCTGCGCCGCGCGCTCAGGAAGAGCCGCCGCCGCGAGCAGCTGCGGGCGGCGGCACTTGTCCTGCCGCTTTTCGTTTTCCTCGCGGCGTGCTTTGTCGTACCGATCGGCGCGATGCTCTCCCGCGGGGTGATCGACACCGATATCGCCCGCATCATGCCGACTGTCACCGAGGCGCTGAAGCGTTGGGATGGACGCGATCTTCCTCCGGAATCCGCCTACGCGGCGATGATCGCGGACGTCCGCGCCGCACGCGAGGCCGGGACGCTGGCGAGCGCCGCGACGCGGCTCAACTACGACGTTCCCGGGTTTCGCACGTTGCTCTTCACTACCGGGCGGCAATTGCCGGTCGAGCTGACGCAACCCGCACGCGACACGCTGATCGGCATCGATTCCAGATGGGGTGAGCGCGAAACCTGGGCAGCGATCCGCCGCGCCGGCGGCCCGGTGACCGACTTCTACCTTCTGGGCGCGCTCGATCTGCAACGCGACGCCGACGATTCGATCACCGGCGCACCCGCCGAGCAGCGCGTTTTTCGCGACGTGCTGGGGCGCACGTTGTGGATCTCGGCGATGGTGACGCTGATCTGCCTCGTGCTCGGCTATCCGGTCGCGTATGTGATCGCAGCGCAGCCGCCGGGCCGCGCCGCAGTGCTGCTGTTCCTGGTGCTGCTGCCGTTCTGGACCTCGCTTCTCGTGCGCACAGCAGCCTGGGTGGTGCTGCTGCAGAAGGAGGGCGTGCTGAACAGTCTGTTCCTGTCGCTCGGGCTCGTGCACGAGCCGCTGAAGATGATCTTCAACCGCTTCGCGGTGTACGTGGCGATGGTGCACGTGCTGCTGCCTTTCATGGTGCTGCCGCTCTACAGCGTGATGCGCGGCATTCCGCCTTCGTATGTCCGCGCAGCGTCGTCGTTGGGGGCGCGGCCGTTCACCGCGTTCCGGCGCGTGTATGTTCCGCAGACGTTGCCCGGCATCGGCGCCGGCTGCCTGATGGTGTTCATCCAGGCGCTGGGCTATTACATCACGCCGGCACTGGTCGGCGGCGCCGACGATCAGATGATCAGCTATTTCATCGCTTTCTATGCCAGCAAGACCGTCAACTGGGGCATGGCGGCGGCGCTGTCGATCATGCTGCTGACGGCGACGCTAGCGCTCTACGCCGTCTACAACCGGATGGTAGGCGTCGAACGGATGCGGCTCGGATGAAAGCGAGCACGGCAACACTGGGAGAACGCGCTACCCGCGTCGGCCTCAACGCGCTGACGGGAGCGGTGCTGATATTCCTGGTGGCGCCCATTCTCACCATCATGCCGCTGTCGTTTTCGTCGGGTTCGTTCCTCTACTATCCACTGCCCGGCTTGAGCCTGCGTTGGTACGAGGATTTCTTCACCTCGCCGTTCTGGCTGGCTTCGCTGAAGAACAGCTTGATCATCGGTGTCTCGGCGACGGCGCTGGCCACAGGCTTGGGCACCCTGGCGGCGCTCGGGATCTGGCGCGCGCGCTTTCCGGCCCAGGCCCTGGTGCTGGCGATTCTGATCTCGCCCATGGTCGTGCCGGTAGTCATCGTGGCGGTCGGCGATTATTTCGCGTTCGCGCCCCTCGGGCTCACCGACGGCTACCTGGGCCTTATCCTCGCGCATGCGACGCTGGGCGTGCCGTTCGTGGTCATCACCGTCCTGGCGACCCTTTCGGGTTTCGACCGCACGCTGATCCGCGCTGCGGAAAGCCTCGGCGCTTCCCGCCTCAGGACGTTCCGTCGCGTCACCTTGCCGCTCATTCTTCCGGGCGTGGCGTCGGGCGCGGTGTTCGCGTTCGCGGCGTCCTTCGATGAGGTCGTCGTAGTGCTCCTGATGGCGGGACCCGGCCAGCGCACGCTCCCGCGACAAATGTTCGCAGGCATCAATGACAACATCAGCCTGACCATCGCGGCCGCCGCGACGATGCTGATCGCGATCTCGCTGCTGCTGATGATTGTCGTTGGCTGGCTGCAGCGGCGCAGCGCGCGAATGCGATCGAGCGAAGGCTAGGGCAGGCAAACGCTCCGCTGTCGGCTGCGGGCGTTACCATAGCTTGACAGGCGACCGCAAACGTTGCCGAGGGCGGCGAAGTCTTCGCTGCCTCGCTGTTGCCCGCAATCGAAGCTTTGACATTCGTCAAGTCGATAGCTCCGATCCCTCTGGACAATGTATAGTGGCGCCCTCGTGGTGGTCAGGGATGCGGCGGACGCATCCCGCGATGGAAGGGAATACTCATGCATATGAACCGATGGCAATTCGCGCGACCGATGCTTACGGGGTTCGTAGCCCTGGCAAGCTGTATTGCATTGATCGGCGCTCCGCTGACCGTGGCGCAGGCGCCCGCGGCATCCGGGGACGCGGCGCAGGCGCCTTCGCCCGAGGAGCTTGAGAAGCTGGTCGGCCCCATCGCGCTCTATCCCGACGATCTGGTCGCGATCATCCTTCCGGCATCGACCAATCCGCTGCAGATCGTGCAGGCCGACCGCTTTCTCCAGAAACGGAAGCAGGATCCCAAGGCACCGATCGACGACCGGTGGGACGACTCGGTGAAGGCGCTGGTCAACTATCCGGAGATCGTCAAGCAGATGAGTACCGATCTCGACTGGACGGCCGCCCTCGGCGAGGCAGTGGTCGCCGACCAGGGCGCTGTGCTCGGCGCCGTGCAGGCGTTTCGCCGCAAGGCGCAGGCGGCGGGCAATCTGAAGAGCGACGACAAGCAGGTCGTGACGGTCGAAAAGGAGATCGTCACGATCGTCCCGGCCAACCCGGAAGTGATCTACGTGCCGCAATACAACCCGTCGACCGTGGTCGTGTACAGTTCGGCGCCGGTTTACGGTTATTGGCCCGCGCCGTACCCGGTTTACTCCTATCCCTATGCGCCCGGCGCGGCGTTCGCGACCGGACTCATCTGGGGTGCCGCGATTGGTGCGGCCTGGAACGGCGGCTGGGGCTGCAACTGGAGCGGGGGCACAATCAACAACAACATCAACATCAACCGCGGCGACGTCAACGTTGGGCAAGGCAATCGTGGACAGGGCAACCGTCCACAGCAAAGGGGCGGGCAGGGTAACACGTGGAAGTCCGACAAGCGTCCCGGGCAGGTCTCGAGCGGCGCTGGGCGCGCGACCCAGACTTCGGCCCGCGTCGGCGATCGAGGTGGCGGCGCAGGCGGTGGCTTCGGTGGCAGTGCCGGTGCCGGCGCAGGCGCCCGTCCGTCCACGCAGCCCGGGGGCGGTGGATTTGGCCAAGGTGGCGCAGGCGCACGTAACCAAGCAGGCGCGGTCAGCACCTCGGGCGCCGCCACGCGCAGTGGTGCCGGCGGAGGCAGTCGCGATGCATTCGGCGGCTACGGCTCCGGGAATGCGGCCCGCGCCGACAGTTCGCGCGGGGCAGCGAGTCGCAATTCGATGTCGAGCGGAGGCTCACGTCCGTCGGCGGGTTCGTATGGCGGAGGCGCGTCGCGTGGTGGTGGCGGAGGCGCGTCGCGCGGCGGTGGCGGCGGTGGGCGCGGCGGCGGTGGCGGCGGGCGCGGCGGCGGCGGTCGGCGCTAAGGAGAACGGACATGATCTCGACAAACGCATTCCATAACGCGACCAAAGCGATGTCTTCACTCTCGGTATTCGAAGCGCTGCGCCGGTTTCTGTTGGTGCTTCTGATCGCGCTGCCCGTTGCGGCGTCGGCCGCGGAGCAGAAAACCTTCTCCTCGCCCGAGGAGGCGGTCGACGCGCTGGTCGCGGCGCTCAAGGCCGACGACGACGCGGCGCTGATCGCGATCTTCGGCGACTCCCACAAGAGTCTCGTCATTACGCCGGACAAGGCCGCAAACTCCGCGAATCGTGCCAGGGCCGTCGCGGCCCTCCAGACCCTCCGCGTGCTCGAAGACGCCGGGAAGGACCGGCGCGTGCTCGTGATCGGCGACCAGGCGTGGCCGTTTCCCATCCCGCTCGTGAAGACGGGAGAGCGCTGGCGCTTCGCAACCGAGCAAGGTGAGGACGAGCTCATCAACCGGCGCATCGGCGCGAACGAGCGCAACGCGATCTATGTGCTGAGGGCGTACCTCGACGCGCAGAAGGACTACGCGACAAAAGACCGGGACGGCGACGGCGTGCTGCAATATGCGCAGCGCCTTGCCAGCACGTCGGGGAAGCACGACGGGCTCTACTGGCCCGCCGATCCGGCCAAGGGCGAGGAAGCGAGCCCGTTCGGGCCGCTCGTAGCCGAGAGCGCCGCGTATCTCAAAGGTCACAAGGAAGGTGATCCGTACCGCGGCTATCGCTTCCGGATCCTGACCCGCCAGGGGAAGAGCGCTCCGGGCGGCGCGTATAGCTACGTCATCAACGGCCGGATGATCGCCGGCTTCGCGATGGTGGCCTACCCCGCGCAATACGGCGAGAGCGGCGTGATGACGTTCATCGTGAGCCACAACGGCAAAGTCTTCCAGAAGGACCTCGGCAAGAGCTCCGACGAGATCGGCGCCAGGATGACCGCGTTCGATCCGGGTCCCGGCTGGAAGGAAGTGCCGGCGCAGTAGCCAGAGGTGTCGCGATGACGAGCGTAGCCATGATCCGGCGCACTTTCTCCAGCGCCCGCGGTGCTGCCGCCCGGCTCGCGATTGCAGTGTCGCTGTCCGCAGCGGCCGCGCCCGCGTCCGCATCGTTCCTGCCACCCGAGATGATGGACACGGCCGCGATGGGGCTCGCATGGTTCGTCATCATTGTCATGCCGATTGTCGGGATCGTACTGTTCTGGCTCGTGCACGTCCTGCCGGAAAAGATCGCCGAAAGGCGGCACCATCCGCAGAAAGATGCGATCCATACGCTGTGCCTGCTGTCGCTGGCGTTCGGCGGCCTGCTGTGGCCGATCGCGTGGCTGTGGGCGTACACGAAGCCCGTCGCCTACCGCCTTGCTTACGGCACGGAAAAGCACGAGGACTATTACCTTGAGACGGGCGAAAAGGCGCAGTCGGGAGAGTTGTTGCAGCACGAGCTCGCGCACTTGCGCGAGGAGCTCGATGCAATGGCCGCCAAGGGAACGCTGACCGCCGAACTGAAGCGGCTGCGCAACGATCTCGTCGCGGCGCAGGCGGCGCCATCAGCGTCGGTTGCGGAATATCGCGCGGCGGCCGGTGCCGGCGCAAAGGCAGGAGGCGCCTGATGGAAGCCCTGCTGCTCGGAATCTATGCGTTTTTTGTCTGGCTAATTTTCATCAAGTTCAAGTGGCTGCCGTGGAACACCACCTCGCAGGTGACGGTCGTGATCATCCCGATCGTCGCGCTGACGGCGCTTGTCCTGGCGCTCAACGTGGTCGCCCCGTCGTCGGCCGACGTTCGGGTGATCAAGTACGTCGTGCAGGTGATCCCGCAGGTCCGGGGGCGCGTGATCGAGGTGCCTGTCGAGCCCAACCG
>Ga0335083_10009408_pt1 | contig 11860 bp, 8 predicted proteins | sample Lox_Sample_42_FD_206716 | JGI IMG/M metagenome (GOLD analysis project Ga0335083, IMG submission 206716) | Soil microbial communities from Loxahatchee National Wildlife Refuge, Florida, United States - Lox_Sample_4.2 | ecosystem: Environmental > Terrestrial > Soil > Wetlands | place: USA: Florida... | reverse complement strand
CTATCACTTATGGCCATCGCAGCAATATTTGAAAAATCAAAAGTCTTTGCTCTTGATTAATCAAACTCCGTATAGTTGGAATCTCTGGGAGGAAACGTTGGCAAATTGTGGTGCAAATGTGGTTAGTATTGACCGTCCGACCTGGGATAGCTCAGAAATTGATCATTGGGAGACGGATGTGTTGGATGTTTATCATGAGTTGGCAAAAGATCCTAGGATTGACACAAATTCCGTATTTCTTTATGCAAAAAGTTCAGAAACTAAGCCGCTTAGCTTGTTGCTTGCAGACAGTAAAGTCTCATGGAGGGGTGCCATTTTCTTCAATCCGGAGTTTTTTCCAACGGAAGAGATAACTAAGGTCCATGTCGCTAAAATCCTCATTGACTCAGGGGCAGATGATGATAATCGGCACGATGTTTCTAGATACCTGGAGTCGGCGGTTGAAGCCGGCATTCCTACTACACTTGTACTGCATAAAGATGCTGGCCATACCTATAACTCTTCTTCTACGGAACAAGAGCAGATAAAAACCACGCTCAAGTTTATTTTTGGATCTTAACTGCCAAAGTCATGCAAGCTCGTTTGATTCAAATTTTTATTAATTTAGCCGGAATGATGTTGTTGATCATCGCATATGTTTTGCTTGCCTGTTGCCTACCACAAAAAGGAGCAGTAGCACCGCAGGTCCCTATTTTTATGATCTCCTTAAGTTATTTATTTTTTTTTGGGGGGGTGGTTTCTGCATTATTGGCCTTAAAATGCCTTTTTGGAAGACCTACTCCACAATTATTTGCTCTCCTCATGTGGTTTTCTATAAATATTTTGTTATATCGGATGTGCCTTGCTATTTTGCATATTGACGGAGGCTTCATAGGTTTCTTGGGCAATGTGGAGTCATGTTTCCCAATTTCGGCATGTATGGCCAATTTTATTTTTTGCTTAATAATTACTTATTTGGCGATCGGTTCCACGCTTTCTCTGGTTCTGGTGACAAATAACAACCATGTTCCAAGCCGGGCTTGGCTGATATCCGAAGCGAAAATTTAGAGGAAAAGCATGGTTGATTTTTTTAAACTAAATTCCCGTCAGCTTGATGCTGTCAAAACGCCGTTTGAGGGTTATAAGCCAATGCCTATTCTAATAGTAATATGAACTCTAAGCTATGTTGCGAACAAGATTGGTTGGAGCTTGCGCGGCGTGCCAATTGGTCGGTAACGAATATGGCAAATTATTTTAAGGTTTCAGTACGAACACTTGAGCGACATTTTGTCAAAAATACGGGTTTAACTCCGCGAATATGGATAACTCAGCAACGTCGTTTAGAAGCTTTAGCCTTAATTCGGGAAGGCTATACGGTTAAAGAGACCGCCGCGACACTTGGATATAAATTTGCCGGCAATTTAACTCGGAGCATAAAAAGTCGTTGTGCTGTTTCACCTTCGTTATCACCACAGAATAAGATTTTGCCACCACAAATGTCGTGAAATGATTTGAAGTGTCGCTTAATGATTGCTCATTTCGCTTCTTTTAAAGACCCGAATCGCCCATCGTTATGAAAAAGAATGGATTAGAAGTCCGACTACTTAAAATGGAAAAAATGGCACGGTGGTTTATTATTATTGGCGCCATCATTTTGGTGTTTACAGGCACTGCCAAAATTGTGAGCAGCTTTGGGACGGCAAAATTACTACAAAGTCCCGATCCAGTATTTGCCCTTTCGTTTAAGAAAGTCTTTATAGTCGTGGGTTCTATCGAAATTGTCGTAGCATTCACTTGTTTAATTACTAAAAACATCACGATGCGATTAGCATTATTGGCTTGGCTGGCGTCACTTTTTGCTTTTTATCGAATTGGAGTGTGGATGACAGGATACAATAGACCTTGCAGTTGTTTGGGCAATCTAACTGACGCATTGCACATTCGTCCGGAGATTGCTAGCACTGCCATGATGTTTGTCCTATTATATCTTATTGGAGGCAGCTATGGTTTCCTTCTTAGTGGTTTATTACGCACAGCACCACGGCGATGACGGTTTAGAATTACACCGTTAAATAAAATGGAAAAGAAAAGAAAAGAAACGGATCGTATGCATGAAATGAGGGCGATAGGCGCAGCCTTCGGCAAGCCAATACTTGATTGGATTAATACGCTTTTTATTTTAGCAACTTTAACAGGTGTGCTATTCCCTGCATTTGGGAAAGCTCAGGTCAGTGAATCATTAGCCGACCTGCGGTCTGGCTTGCCCAGTGGTTATTGCTATTTAATTAGAACTACAGATTATTTTCCCCCTCAACCCCGCTTTAAGAATGTTAAGGATGCGGAGGCATGGCTTCGTCAGGTAATGACCAATCCTCCCGTGCACATTTACAAATATTATCAATTATATGTTGATGGAGACGCTGTGGTTATGCATTCCGTCATGCAAAACGCAGAGGGTGATTTCGTACCTAACACGAACCTCTTTGTCGGAATAAGCCAGGGTAAATCCTGGACATATTCAGAATGGCAAAACATTGTGACTACGGTAACAAACCCAGTTGGCCAGTTGCCTCACGAAGGATTGTTAGGGGTTTTTTCCGTAGGCGATACCGATATTAATTTTCTGCGTCATTTGGGCATTGTAGATCCCGATGTTTCATCTATTAGCTTCCTAAGTGATAGCGACTTCAAAGGGTTTACATTTGGAGGGATGCCGCTAAATGGGACGATTGATCGTGACCATCTAGGGCGAATTACCAACATCCTGATGCAGATGAATTCTCCGATTCATCCTTATGAGGCAAATATAAGCATTGAACCGGCTCCTGATCTATTGGCGGCTGCGGTTCATATTAGCAACCGTTCAAAGGAAGGAACCAAATGGCACCTGCAAAGAAGTTATGAGGTCATTAAAAAAGATCCGCTCCCGGGTTCCTTTGATTTTCTAACGTTTTATCAAGGTTATACTAATTCCCAAACAACGTTTTTGCAATTTAATCCCGAAATGGGCCGGATGATATGGTTGAAGAAAGACGGGCCTCCACAGATCATGTTAGACAGCCGATACGCTGGCCATACGCCGCTTAGACAGTTTGACGTGTTAATCGCTTTTATTATCGCTTCGGGCATTCTGGGTTGGTTTCTTTTTAAAGCAAGCCGAGCAACCAAATCCAAATCCAAATAAACCAAAGGCTTGCCCAATAAACACATGATAAACAAGATCAAACAAAGACGGATGCTAATAGCCATCATCAGCGGGCCACTGGCGTTGATGTTATGTCTCATGACCATGGCCTGTTCACAAATGGCGCTGACACCAATGTGTGGCAATGATTATACTCATAAACAACTCTTCGAACATATATGCATTCTTGTTAGCCAGAATGGGGGAGTGTCGACCCCCGGCCCCTTTTGCACATCGGTTGAAACATCAGGAATGCTTACTAAATGTGTAGCTGGTTATCATGAGGGATATCCGGGTGTATGGATGCAAGTATCTGAATCGTGTAAATATCAAACTTACTTGGCTGGCTGCTGTTGGAGTATGCAATCTCTTTCTAACCACTCTGTGCATGAATCAATTTGGAGTTGTGGTCCAAAAAGTGAATCGTGCAGAACAGTTAGAAGATAAAGTGTACTCATCAATTCCTGCCTCGGACATGCGGGGCAGGACTCCATTAACAGGGGCAGTTGAAATAAGGCGTTAGCAGTAATTATGATAGGTTCATAACTATTGCTGCCTGCTCAGTTTAACTTCGATAAATGCATGTATCGAGGCAAAGATTCTTATTTCAAGTAATACTAATATAAGCAATGGCGCGCTTCAATATCCGCAAGATTTTTGCTATTTTTTCACTTACCAGCCTTCCCATTCATGCCAAGTGTCGTCTTTTGGCGCTCCTTGGTTGCTTGTTTGCCATTAAAGCCGTTATGCTTTTCGGCCTCAGAAAATATTTGTTTGAAATACATTATCGAGTAGGGGGTGAACCGCAGAATTGGTTTAATTATTTGGCTTTTTATGCGCTAGTTATTTTGAGCGCTGCATGCCTTTATTGTTTTACCCGGCGCAGCACACCCTGGCTGGAAGGGATGGCTTCATTGCGCGTAGCAAATGGGGTCTTTTTAGGATTAGGACTGGCATTTATTTTTTTGACATTTCACCACAATGATGTTGACGCCTTTTTTACATTAACAATCAAAGAAGGGTTTGCTCTGGCCTGGCACGACATCAGAATAAACTCACTCGATAAGCCCCCGTTTCTCGCGTACTGGCTGCTTAGCTACGCTCTATCCTACGCCCTTCTGGTTTTTTCCAGACGCGAAAACGCCGTCATCCTGCTTACTGTAGCATACGGTTGTGTTTATGCAGTCATCAACTTGAACTGGCTTAGAGACTATAAATATGAACTGCTGGCCGTGAATGGATTTGGCCTTGCTTATATCGTTGCGGGTCCGCGGGTGGGAAAGAATGAGAGTTGTTTGTGGCTAATGCTCCCGTTGGGCTGGACTTTGGTTACATATATTGTATTTCGCCACGTGCAGCCTCTGAATGTGCCTGAGGACATGCCTTTTTTCGAAATGCTGGTCCTGGACACGGCATTTTTCTTTGGCGCCGCAATCGTTATATCCTGGCTTTTCGAGTTTAACCGGACCTTCGCGTTTATTCTTCCGTTTCTGGTTTCGGCTTTTTGGCTGTTAATAAGCACTCATTTCAGGCCGGTTCTCAACTTTGATAAGCTTCTTTATCTGGGTGTGGAGATATCCCGTTATTTTATTGGAGAAATGTTTGTTCTATGGTTACTGTCAATGTGTACCGGGCTGTATTGCTCGTTTATGCCTAAAGACAGGCTGTGGCTGTTGGATATTGTTGGCATTACATTGATTTTGGCGGCACTAGTAGACCTTAGACTGTCCCAGGTTATGGGGGTGCGACTGGGTTGGGACGTGTTGACTTTTGAAGACAGTCCTACAATGGTCTGGCGCATGGTGCAACCTTATTTGGGTATACTTGCTTTGATTGGCATGGCGGCGGGAACGATATATTTTTTGCTGGTAGTTGGAATCGAAATTTGGCTTATAAATCATCCTTCAGTGCCTGGAGAAGCGAGAGAGTCGGGCAGATTATATGTGACAGCGGTATGGGTTATATTGGCTTTTTTGGGCCTCACTTCAGCCGAGCCGGACAAGGTGGAAGGTTTCGTTTTAACCAAGATGGTCAAAGAATGCCCTTTATGGCAACAAATGCTACAAACCCCAATGAACGATGCCGAATTTTCCCGCTCAACAGGTGAACTGGGCCTGGGTGATATCGGGGAACCGCATTATGATGTGTCGGTCCGGCACAGAAGGGATTTAAATGTCGTCCTTATCTTTATGGAGTCCTCATATAATAAATATCTTTCTCTGTTTGACGGCCAAACAAATACAGAACCGCTTCTCGCAAAATATAAAAATAGAATGGAAATTTTTCCAAATTATTTTACGGACTTTCCGGGATCCATTCACGCGCGATTTGCCGCATTTACATCTCTTTATCCGGTTCTTGATTACGATTCGTTTACTTTGCGTCATGTTCCTGTAAAGAGCATATTCGATATCATGCATGAGAATGGATATTTTTGTTCGATGTTCTATTCTTCCTCATACGATTACACTGGCTTCCGTGATTTTTTGCGAGGTCGCGGCCTAGATGAAATGTATGACATGGATACAATGCCCGGGCCGCGCTCCATGCCCAATGTCAGCTGGGGGTTGCCCGAGAAAGAAACGGAGGAAGCGATTTGCGCAGAAATTCGCAAGATGGCTGATTCGGGGAACAAGTTCTTTTTGACATATGTTCCGGCAGCGCCGCATTACCCGTACGACGGGGTGCCGCAAGAATTTCAAAAATACAAAAGGAACAATTCCGATTATGTCTCCGTATATGTAAACAGCATGCTTTACATGGACTGGGTTATCTCGACAATTTTAGACCAGCTAAAAGATTCAAAGTTGTTCGATAACACGCTTGTGGTCATTACGGACGATCACGGGGAGATGCTGGGCGAGAATGGCGGTCCCATCGGCCATGGATGGGCGGTAAATCCCGCACTGTCAAATATTCCTCTAATCATTATGGATCCGGAAAAGCCCGGTTACAGGCTGAATTATACTGTCGGTTCGGAAGTTGACTTGATGCCTACAATTCTTGACAAGCTTGGTATTCCGCTTCCGCGTGACGAACTTTACGAAGGGAAATCTTTATATGAGGCGACGAATCTTCTCGTGCGCTTGGCATATATAAACTCATATAGCGAATACGGCATTATCAAGGGCCATCAAATTATCGAGGGCGATCGCGACAGTGACAATCAGGCACCCAATGCCCCTCAGCGTTTTTCCTGCGATATAACCAATTCTGCGAATGAAACCTTGTTCATTCATAATCACCCGTGTCAAGACAAGTATCCGCTCATTCATGATTTCGATAAGTTTCAGGAAAATCTTTTAAGAAATTATTCGTTTTATCAGGAAATGAAGACCAAAAAACTGAACGCTGCTGCGGTGGCGGCGCCCAAATCATAGTATCATTGGATTGCAATCGAACAAAGAAAGGATTGTGACAAATAAGAACGTTTTAAAATTGGTTGTCCAGGTTGCCTTTACAGCTGCTATCTTATTTTTCTCTTTATTCGGAGCCTATTTCTCGGCCCGATCCTCATACATCCAATATCTCTTAGAAAGCATCTCGAATGTTGTTCGTGCGCCACGATGGCAATGGATCGTGGTCTTATGCATAGCTTGCAATGTGGTCCTGGCTCTCCGCGCGTCATTTTTGATGAGGCGTGGCAAATTTTGGCCGGTAGAAAGCCGCGAATTATGGCTGGCTATTTTTTTGCTCATTAGCCTGGGTATGTACGCCGCTAATTATCCTGTTGCAGTCCGCTCCGCGCAGATGCTGGTTTTGCTTTTTGGAATATTACTCGGTCGCTTATTGGCCATCTGGGTACATACCGCAAGCCATGGCCGGTTTCTTTTTTTCATAATGATTTTTTTGCTGATGCTGATGTCTTTCATGGCTTCATTGTGGCATGGGGTGGATAAAGATTTTGAGTATTTGGGAAGAAGCCGTTGGACGGGGCCCTGGGATGATCCAAACCTTTATGGAATGCTCATGGGAATTGGCGGAATCTTATCCGCCGGGCTGGTCATCCTAATTATTTCAGGCAGGTTTTCTCCAACTCAAGCGAAGTTTTACTTCTGGCCCGGGCTTTCTTTTTGTGTTGTTGCTTTCTTATCCACGATCAACGGCTTGTTCCATAGTTATAGCAGAGGCGCATGGCTGGGAACGTTTGTCGGGTTTCTGTATTTGGCTTTGAAAATGAAGGACCAATTCCAGAGGGCAGATTTCCCGGGGGAAGCGGTTACCGAGCGGCCGGAATTGACGATAAAAAAATTTAGCGTGTGGTGGAGGCTATGGTTCAACAAAAACCGGCGATTGTCGGCGGTTATATTGATTTCCGTCTCTGTGTTACTTTTTTGGCATTTTTATCGAATAGAATGGAATCCCATGCGACGTGTTTTATCTGTCGCCAACACGACAGATTTTTCGTGGCGTAATCGCATTGATGCCTGGGCAGGCGCATTGCAAATGATATCAGACAGGCCGTTTTTAGGCACGCGATGGGATAATGCCAATGACATTTATTACGGCTTTTACCAAAATCATAAAACAGATCAGAGCCTTGTCATGGAATTAAACGACTATCTTTTGATAGGATCACAGCTTGGGCTAGTGGCTTTATTATGTCTTGTATTCTATTTCTGGCAGTCGTTGCGCAAGATAAATAAAATGCTGGACAAAATGTTTACAGTGAAAGGAGCACCATCCGTCGGAGCGACTTTCACGACGATAAACATTGAATGCCTTCAAATCATAAGTAGCGCTGGGGCAATCGCGCTTCTGACAGAATTTTGCTTCGATGGTGGATTTTTTGATGTACCTACCGCCATGGTTTTCTGGATTTTGCTTGAATTAGGAAGCGCCCACGGTTGTGAGGATAAAGAAAAATGGATACTTCAAAATAATGAAGGCAGATTTTTGAATTTGGACTTTTGGAGAAAATTTGGGGTTTGCGTTTTTTTTGCATTATTTATTGGAGGTGTTCTTTTTGGGTTTCGAAGCCAGAACCCGTTTATTCGAAAATGGTTTACTTTGAGCACGGCAAACTTTGGTCCGGTGCAATGTGTTGCGGTTCTCCCTAAACCAGTACAAGCGCGTCCCGTAGTGATTTATGCGCACGGGTCAGATGGAAACTTAAATAAAGATGGCTATTCTCTGCGGCAAATGGCGGAGCTCGGCTTGAATGTCGTAAGCTTGAACTATAATGAAATCAGCTATGCGTCGTTTGCTGCGCAACTTAAGTCTGTCCTGATCTATATCAGCCAGCAGTCGTGGGCTGATACGAATGCCATGGCGTGGGTGGGATTTAGTCTGGGAGCTGAACGCACCATGGATTTTGCCGTGCAAAATTCTGGTCTGCAACCACGGTTGCTCATACTTCTCAGTAGTGCCGGCATGAAATCAACATTGCAAATAGCCGATCCGGAGGTTGGACTGTCAATTAACAGTCAACAACTTTTAACCAGCTTTCATTGTAGAACACTCTTTATTCATGGCTCGGAGGACGTGGTTTTTCCAGTTGAAGACACTGAACGGCTTGCCACTTTTCTGAAATGCAACCACATCTCAACCGAGTCAGAAAACATCGTTGGATTGCCACATAGTTTAGAACCGGACCAGGATATAATTTTTCGACATATCGGTGAATATTGTCTGACGTATTTGGCGGGCCAGAAGGCATGGCAGAACTATCATTCCATCGCCGAGTGGGAGGCGCAAGCGCCAGCACTCTGGTTATTTTTTATTCCGGCGGCATGTTGGGCCATTGGCTGTTTTGGCCTTGTTTTGGCCCGCCGTAAAAAAAGCCGGGCGTCGAAAGAAATTAAATTCAAATGGCAGGAAATCACTCTTCGCTGGGTCGCAGCGGTCCTTGCCATATGGGCATTATTTATGACGATCATTCACCTGTTCGCACCGTGTTTCCCGGTGAATAACCAAACCCTGGCGATCGCACAAAAATATCTTCTTCAACCGAAAGATCAACCCGCTTTTAAATTTCTGGCGCGGCAGCCCATCTGGCATAATGAAAAACTGGAAACGTTGCTGACTCATGTCGAATTAGCCAATTACAACCGGGAACTTATTAATTGGCGGCTGGAAGATAATATTTATCGCGATTACGTATTATCGCCGTCGATCACCGACAATTTTAGTGAACAATTAAATTGGCGCCGGTCGCTATGGGAGGAATTTTATCCTCGCATTCGGCACGTAAATTCGCCTGAAGATGCGGCCACCATTGTCGTGCGCCACCTCCGCGAGCGCCTGACCGTCACCGAATTTTTAACTCCTTCCTATAATGTTGCAGACATTTGGCTGCGGCAAATCACAGACCAGCGGGGTTTCGAAATCATTTACGTGGCTGCTTTGCGTTCGGTTGGCGTGCCGGCGCAACCGGACCAAAGCGGGCGGGCTGTCCTTTATGATGGAACCCGATGGCGACCCGCGCCCCGGCCCGGCATTGAAAATTCATTTGATATTGAAGAATGAAGTCTAAATGGCTGATAACATTATGGCTCTCCTTGAAAAATATGGGGAACTTATTGTTGCTCGAAATCCTAACCAACTGCGTGATGCCCTTCAATGAACAATTCTGACTCACAAAAAAGCCGCACGGACAATTTTCTATCACGGCATTCTTGCAAGCTTGGGCTAACTGCAATTATACTCGCGTTTGTTACTGCTGCCACGCTGACCTGGCGCAAATGGCCGGATGTCACGATTGACTTTGGCACGCAACTTTATATTCCCTGGCAGATTTTGAAAGGCGCGGTCTTATATCGCGATTTGTTTTATTTCGCTGGCGGGCCATTCTCACAATATTTCAACGCGCTGCTCTTCAAGATTTTCGGTGTTTCATTTCTGACACTCATTGTAGCTAATTTAACATTCGTCGCAGGGATAATTTATCTTATTTACCGGCGTTTTATGGCCGCCGCTGACGTGGCGACGGCCACACTGATTTGCCTCGCCATTGTACTTGTATTTGCGTTCGAACAGTTTATGCAGACCGGGAATTACAATTACATCGCCCCGTACTCGCATGAAGCACTGCATGGCTTGATACTGTCTATCTTAGCAATCGCTTTTTTGTCCGATTGGATCAACAAGGAAAAAACTCACTTTGCACTGGCCGCCGGATTTTGCGTCGGCGTCGTTTTTTTAACCAAACCGGATATTTTTGCTGCGCTGGCGCTTACCGTCGTTGCGGGGTTCGCGCTCTTTCTCATGACACGCGGGCGAAAGATTTTTATAGGGTCGCTGGCGGCATTCATTTTTGCCGGACTTCTTCCACCGCTTTTTTTCTTTATCTATTTTTTACGAGTCGAGGACTGGCGCCATAGTATGCGCGCCGTGATTTTCGGCTGGTTGCCGTTGTTTCAGAAAGCGATTGTGGAGAATCCTTATTACCTATGGTGTACAGGACTCGATCAGCCGTTTTTCCATCTGTATCTCATAACAACTTATTTTCTCGCAGCTGTTTTTCTTTTAGTTTTTTACACCCTCGTACTTCGGCATGTGGAAAAAGTGGTCATCCCGCTGGTCATTGCGCCGCTTTTGTTTGGAGCTGCGATCTTTAACTGGAATCAATGCGGATGGGTGCTGCCGTCCTTATCCTTGTGGGTTTGCATTTTGATTGGCTGGAATTTCAAAAAGATTGGACGGCGACCTGTGTTTCCATTTTTATGGAGCGTTTTTAGCTTGGTATTACTGTCAAAATTGGGACTATTTCCGCGCATTTGGCATTATGGATTTGTGCTGGCAATGCCTGCATTCGTCAGCGTTATCTTTTTACTCTATTGGTTGCTTCCAATGTTGCTGGAAAAAGAATTTGGTGTTTCAACGCGCCGGATTCGCGTTACCATCGCGCTGGTATTTCTAATAGGATTTGGAAATTTATTTGTCCAGTCGCAACTTATATATAGCACTAAAAGACTAACACTTGGTCAAGGTGGAGATAAAATCATCACTTACAATTCCGATCAAGACATTAGCCATGAATTTTCCGCAGCGCTAGCGTGGACTGAGATAAATACGCCGAGCAACGCGACAGTGGCCGTCTTGCCCGAAGGCGTCACCCTCAATTACCTGGCCCGCCGCATTAATCCAACGCCGTGTCTTTTTTGGGATCCGAATATTTTTTCCGTGTTTGGACAATCGAATATGACCGTTACTTTCGAGAAAAACCCACCTGACTATGTTTTTCTAGTCGAAAGGAATATGTTCAAATTTGGCGTAGGTTCTTTCGGATCTTATCCTGGATATGGCGTTCAACTCATGCAGTGGATTGATGAAAATTACACACCGGTTGAATTGTTTGGTGTTGAGCCGGTTGTGAACGATTTGTCAGCAATTAAAATTCTCAAACGAATTTCCGTCTCAACGCCGCAAAACAAGAATTAACTGCAATTCCTGTTTTATCAATTCCGAGTCTGAGTTTCGTAGTTTTCTATGTATACGGCATTAGTTGCGACCTAATAGTCAGGGAATTTACGTGGTGCATATTTCGTAAAGATTAGTCAACGACATCCTCTTTGCAGTTGTGCGGGAAGGGCCGCCGCTTGTTGCTGCATCCTTAGCCGATCGAAGCTCGCCGGATAAGAATGTCTGGCTGGATCCATCCTTCCAGCCTGATTATTAGTTTTATCACGAATTATTTGGGACTCGAAATTTCATTGGGAGGTGAACAGATTTTTCGGGGGGCACATCAAAAAGGCA
>Ga0335083_10009406_pt1 | contig 11861 bp, 7 predicted proteins | sample Lox_Sample_42_FD_206716 | JGI IMG/M metagenome (GOLD analysis project Ga0335083, IMG submission 206716) | Soil microbial communities from Loxahatchee National Wildlife Refuge, Florida, United States - Lox_Sample_4.2 | ecosystem: Environmental > Terrestrial > Soil > Wetlands | place: USA: Florida... | reverse complement strand
TCACGCCCACGACCTTGCCCGCGTCCAGCACTGGTAGATGGCGAAAGCCGCGCGCAGCCATCATTGCCATGCAGCCTTCCAGTTGGTCGTCCGGCTTGGTCGTCACCGGGTCGCCCGTCATCACTTGGCCCACCGGAGTCTGCTTCGCATCGAGCCCGGGCAGCCGCACTTTTATGGCGCAGTCACCTTGGGTCACGATACCGACCAGTACGCCATCGTCGATGACCAGCACCGACCGGACCCGGTTGTCGCGCATCTGGCGCAAGGCTTCGACGACCATGTCGCCGGAACGAACATGGATCAGGGCGCCACTTTTCTCGGCCAAAGCGTCTTTGACTGTGTTCATCGAGTCCCCCTCGTGAGCCCTGCGCCGGCCCCGCCTAAGTGGTACTCATTCAAGGATAGAGCCGGCTCGTTCAGCGTCGACCGTAGTTTAGCTCACTACGCGGCCATTAATCGAAGGGCTGGGCTCATTCGCGTCGCATCTCTTCCTTTGCTGGCCCGGAGCGAATCGTCAGCTGCACGTATCTCGCAGCTTATCGTCATTCCGTGGATTTGCGCCCACAGGCCAGCACCGCGACAATTAAGCATGCTCACCGGTTCGGTCTATTCCTGTCATATCGCGTACCCCGCCGCCGGCCCCATCGAATAGCGAAGCGAACTTTCTGCGGTGCGTCGAGACGCAAATCGAACGTTAATGGCACTTAGCCGTCATTCGATAAGAAGGCCTCATGGCCTAAGTCAAACGGAACAAGCGCCACTCGCTCGGTACGCCCTTGAGGACGTGCGTACCCCGTGGCTCGAAAGCAAGGTCGGAGCCCGCTACAAGATCGAGCACCGTCTGTGAAACCAAAACCTCGCCCGGTCCGGCAAGCCCACCTACGCGCGCGCCGATGTGTACCGCGATTCCTGCCAGATCGTTACCGATGATCTCGCATTCTCCAGTGTGCACGCCACAGCGGATCTCGAGCCCGAGAGGGCGCACGGCGTCGCGAATTGCACTGGCACAGCGAACAGCGCGCGCTGGGCCGTCGAAGGCTGCGAGGAAACCGTCACCGGTGGTGTTGATCTCGCGTCCGCGATGCTGCTGCAGTACCTCGCGGACTTTGCGATAGAACGTTCCGAGCAAATCGCGCCAAGAACGATCGCCAAGTTTCGCTACGCGCTCGGTCGAGCCCACGATGTCGACAAATAACACGGTCGCGAGCACTCGCTCCGGTTCATGCGCATGGAGCCGGCCGGTCAGGAACTGCTCGATCCGATCGAGGATCACTTTGCCACCGTCGACCCAATAGGCGTGATCGATGCCAGGAAGCTCGACCAGTTTTGCACCCGCGATCTGCTGTGCCATGTAGCGCGCGTGCCCGACCTCGCTCACGCGATCGCCGGTGCGGTGGATGATCATTGTAGGCGCGTGGACCGCAGGCAGGACATTGCGGACATCGATCTCACGGTTCATTTTCATGATCGCCGCGGCCGCGCCAGGGCTTGCCGAAGCGCGGAAATACGATGCCACTTGTTCCGCTGCGTCCGGCTTGCCTATAAGGCTGGGCGCGTACATCGCGATGTTAGTTCCCTGCGGTGTTCCCCAATTCTGTTCGATATTGGCGAGAACGCGCTCCCACTGTTCGTTTTTCCAACCGAAAGGATAGTCCGGCGCCCAGCTGCGCTTGGCGTAAGAACCATAAAGGACAAGTGCGGAGGTCCGCTCAATGGTTCGCCACCACCAGGCAAGCCCAGACCGTCATCAATCAATGGCTGCGCCAGTATAACCATATCCGGCCCCACCACGCCCTTCGCATGCGACCGCCGGTCCCCGAAACGATCTTAGTGAACCACCAAATCACTGGTACAGACCAAGGGGGCTAGACAGTCGGCGGGTCGTTATATCGCTTGTCGTCTCTTGTTCTCCCCAGCGGCGGTGCGCATCTGTTCGACTGGCAGTTCTTCAATTTCGGCAAGGTGAAGATACGTTTGCTCTAACCATAGACATCGTTTGCGACTCTCTTCGTCGCTAGTCTGCTCCGCCATCGCGGCGCAGGTTGCAGCCTGCCTTCTGAAGAATTTTGCGCTCGCCATAGTCGAAGCTCCGACTATTAAGCTACCGCATTGCAGCATCTCTCCTCCCGCGTCGCAACAACGACGTTAATCCTTCGGTGGATAATTTAGGTTCCCTCGTCCAGGCCTTGGCAATCTCAGACTCGAAGGTGCCGGAGATTTTGGACGGTCCGTCTGTCGCCAAAAGCGTTTCGGTGATCGCCTGATGAGGGCCAAGGCTCCGGGTGCTGATTAAAGAGGCACGCCAGCTCAAGGAATGGTCACAAAATTTTTTGGTCGAAAGGACCACTCCTATTTTTAAAAATGACAGCCCGCGCACAGTGGGAGCCGAAAGGGGCCGCGACCAAAAGGTAACCCCGCCGTTCAAGTGGACGGCGGGGTTCCTGAAGACAAATCTGCCGGGAAGAAGTTGGCTTCAGTAGAACAACAGACGCAAATAATATGCCACCAACCGAAAACCCCGCGTTTCACAGGAACATCTTTGAGAATGGGCCTTACCCATCGATCAGACACCGGATCGAGATGGCTATACAAAGAGCGAATCGGTCGTAAATCGGAGCAGCCACAATGGCTGAGCGAGTTTCCGGCGTAAGGGCGAGCGTCGGGTTCTTTTCCGAGACCGGACCGCGCCAAAGCAATGACGATTTTGCTGGCGCAGTGATCGGGTCGGAGCTGGCGGTGCCGCGCCAGGAGGTGGTCGCGGCGATCGCCGATGGAATTGGCAGCAGCAAAGGCGGCCGGGTTGCCGCCGAGACCGCCGTGCGCGGCTTTCTTGATGGATTCTGCGAACAACCCGAAAGCGTGGAAGTGCGCCACGCGGCGGCCAAAGTCATCAGCGCGCTCAACGGCTGGATCAATTCCCTGTCCCGACGGGACGCTAACCTTGCCGGAATGGGTTGTACCTTCACGGCGCTTGTGCTGCGCGGGCGGATCGCGCACATGCTGCATCTCGGCGACACGCGCGTCTACCGGTTCAGCAGCGGCCGCCTGACTTGCCTCACCACCGATCATGTACGCGAGGGAGACCCGGCCAAATCGGGGATCCTGACTCGCGCGCTCGGGGTTGAGCCTGAGGTACGGCTTGATTACGCCAGCCAGCCGATTGCGCTGCACGACCGCTTCCTGCTGTGCAGTGACGGCGTGCACGGAATTCTGACGGCCGAGATGATCGCCGACATCATGCGCGAGCGTTCAGCGTCCGCGGACACCGCCCGCGCGCTAGTCATTGGCGCACTTCGGGCCGGCAGCACCGACAATTGCACGGCCATGGTTCTCGACGTTGTCGATCTGCCGGCCGTTGGATCGGCCGAGATCGGCGCCGCTATGATGACGCTGCCGCTCATTCCGGTGCCGATTAGCGGCGAGACTGTCGACGGCTTCCTGCTCAAGGCGCTGATGTCCGATGGCCGGTATACCCGTCTCTTCCTCGGTGTCGACGAAATCGAGGGTGGCGAGGTAGTGCTGAAATTTCCCAAGCCGCAGCTCGCCGACGACTCAACCTATCGCGCGGCGTTCGCGCGTGAAGCCTGGGTCGGCGCGCGCGTCAGCAGCCCGTGGGTTGGTCGCGCCGTCGAACTGCCGCCGGGGCGGCAGACCTGCCTTTATACGGTGATGCCGTTTTATCAGGGTGAGCTCCTAGAAACGCGGATAACGCGTCGTCCGTCGCTCAATCTGGAGGAAGGGCGCAACGTCGCCGTCAAGCTCGCGCGCGCGGTTGCGGCGTTGCATCGCGCCGGCATCATCCACCGCGATATCAAGCCGGACAATGTGATCCTCGAACGCGACGCATCGCTTAAGCTAATCGACCTTGGCGTGGTTCGTTTGCCGGGTCTAGAGGAGACTTCGCCCAAAACAATTCCTGGTACGCGCGCCTATATGGCGCCGGAAATGCTCGATGGGGAAGCAGGCAATGCGGCCACCGACATTTATGCCCTTGGCGTCACCATGTTCCGCGCCTTCACCGGTGAATATCCTTACGGCAATCTCGAAGCCATGGCTCCGCCGCGCAACGAGCGGCCGACGCCGCTGTCGACATTGCGGCCGGACCTGCCCGCATGGCTCGAGCGCGTCCTCGCCCGCGCGGTGGCCGCCGATCCCGCCGAGCGTTTTCCCGATGCAACCGAATTTGCCGTGGACATGGAAGCGGGACCGGCGAGCGCGCCGCCTGCGCCGCAACGGCCGCTCACATTTTACGAACGCGCGCCGACGCGATTCTGGCAAATCGTGGCGGCAGTGCTTGCGCTCGCACTTATCTATTTGCTGATGCAACGCTAAGGCCGCATGGCCACGACGGCAGCAAGCCAAGGCCGCCGGGCACAAAAAAGACGGCCCCAGCGGGGATCGGCCTTGGGGCCGTTAGGGAGTCCGCGGGGACAGGAGTGAACCCGCGGATCCTAAGTCGGAGCGCTACGCGTTATTCCATAGCGTAGGCAGTTTCGCCGTGCACCGCGTCGTCGCCCACCTGCAGCGTCTTGTCGTCCATCCGCAACGGCACAATTAAGCCGATGATCTTGAGGATGATGTAGGTGGCGACTGCGTTGAACACGATGATGAACACCGCCGCTTCCAGCTGCAGCAGGAACTGGCTGAAGTTTCCATAAAGCCAGCCCGTGGCGCTGACGCCGGGCGCTTCCTTGTCGGTGCCGATGTAAACCAGCATGTTCGGATTGGCGAGAATGCCGGTCAACAAGCCGCCCATGAGACCCGCTATACCGTGCGTGGAGAACACGCTCAAGGTGTCGTCCACTTTCATCATTAGCTTGGTCTTTTGCAGCTTGTTCATGCTCCACCAGGGAATGATGCCGGCACAGACGCCGATGATCAGCGCACCATAGCCGTCGACATAACCGGCGGCGGGTGTGATCGCGACCAAGCCTGCGATCATGCCATTGACGGCGCCGACGACCGAAGGTTTCCCGTAGGACATATAATCCATCATGGTCCACACCAGCAGCGCCGTTCCGGTAGCGACGTTGGTGTTGAGCACGGCCGCTCCAGCATCCGCGTTGGCGAAGTATGGATCGCCGCCGTTGAAGCCGTTCCAGCCGATCCATAGAATGCCGGCACCGGTCAGCGCTGCGAGCAGGTTATTCGGCGGGCAATGATCGCGGTCGATTTGCAACCGCGGGCCGATTACCCATGCAGCGACGAAGCCGGAGGTACCGGCGGCGAGATGGATCACATAGCCGCCCGAGAAGTCGACAGCGCCCCAGCTGGCGAGCCAGCCGCCACCCCATAGGCTGAACGCGCCGACGGTGTAGACGAGCGTCATCCACACCGGCACGAAAATCATCCAGGCTTTAAAGCTCATTCGCCCAAGCACCGAGCCAGCAAGAATGATCACGGTGATGGCGGCGAACACAAACTGGAAATACACCAGGGTCGCCATCGGGAATGTCATCGCCGGCATGCCGGACGCCGCGGCAGGAACCGTTGCCTGTCCAATTTCAAATGCTCCTGATGCTGCCGATCCAGGTTTACCCAGGAATGGGAACCATTGCTCGCCGAAGCCCATATTGTAGGCCCACAACAGCCATACGATCAGAACGGCCGCAAACGCGTACATCGCCATAAAGGCAGAATTGATCGCCCATTTCTTTTTAACAATTCCCCCGTAGAGCACCACGAGCCCGGGAATGCTCTGCAAGCCGACGAATGTCGCCGCGGCGAGTTGCCACGCGTTATTTCCAGTGTTCAGCCATTCTGGTGATGGAAGCAACATTTGAGACCCCCCTTGAGTTGCCCACTTATGGCTGGCGGTCCGCTTGGATACTTTTTTGTTGTTGGCGAACGAAGTGCCCGAAGTTTCGCCAGCCACCAGCTAAATAACATGCAATAATTGGGCCAGTGCCATGCCACATTCGTCCGCGGGAGGAAGTTTATGGCTTTCAGTCAATCGGCAACAGCGCTGTAAAACGTTCATCAATTTTCTGGGGTCTTGTCCGCAACCGTCGGAACTCTAAACCCGGGCCGTGCTGATAAATTTAGCATCGTTGCCTACCGTTCGGTCAACGGTCTTTGACCTGCCGGAAAGCGACAGCCGGTATGATTATGTTCCATCTCGGCAAAAATGCGACGGGCATCCATATGCACATGACTTGGAGGCAAGCCACACTTTTTACTTCGGCCGTCGCCTTGTTAGTTTGCCACACGTCGGCATTCGCGGCCGAAACCGCATTTCGTTGCACCAATTCCGCCAGTGGCAAAATATGGACCTTGAAAGTGGATGATGCGCGACGAACCGTCGACAATTTTCCGGCGGTATTTGGCAAGGCGCAAATCAGCTGGCGTGATACGGCCGAGGGCGGCAACTATCAACTTGATCTGTCGTCGGGCTTGCTGACTTATACCAACGCCTCCAGTACCGGTGGCTATATGCTCTTCCACCAGTGCCGTCCAAAGTAACGGCGGTTGCAATGTCCGCTACGGCTTGGTTATCGTGATGGCGCACAATTTGGGCTGGAGTTGATTGCCGAGGGCGTTGAAACCGCCGAGCAGGCTGCATTCCTGCGGGAAGAGAGATGCGAAAAGTTGCAGGGGTACTTCTTTGCAAGACCGCTACCTGCAGCCGATTTTGAGGCGTATTTGCGCGCTAGGTCTAATATGGGTCCAGCGTCGGCGACGAAAAAACTTGCCGGCAAGATCCCCTTTGCAACGACCACCTCGACAAACAAAAGTGCCTTAAGACGAGGTCGACCCCAAGGTAGCGCGCTACGCCGCGCGGGTGCTTCCGCATAATCAATTTGGCCGACCACTATAGCCGCGTTCATCCGGCTCGGTCCATCTTCGATCGCTATACCGGCCTTGTGCAATTTTTGGCCCTTATCGGCATAGCACGGTCCCCTCCCTAGGGACGCTCTGGAGAGGCATCGCAATGCGGCCTGCACCGGTAGGTCCGCATTAGATTACATGATCCGGACCTAAGTTGCACGGGATAGGCGATCTAGCTCTCGACGGCACTTCGTGAACGGACATTCGGTGATTTCGGTGCTTCATTGGACCTATAGCAAGTGACCCATAACGGCGGTTTGCATCGAGAGGATGATTGCCGATTCAAGTTGTGTTGCCCTTGAATGATCGGGTCCGCGATTTGTGCTAATAATTCAGCGTTCCTCATAATTTAACCCGTTGAGGGTGAGAACCATCTCTGTGATCTCCTCGGCATCGATGTACCGTCGACGCGCGTAACCAACCGTCGCATGGCCTGATCAATAGATCGCGCCTTATCATATGGAGGGCGTCCGACTAGATTGTCGGTGGCGCGAAGGCACGCTAGCCTCGCCGCAAACAAAAATACAAGGGGGGAAATTTAGATGCAGAACACCACGAGCGCAGACGCCATCGCGGAAACCGAGACCGAGCGCTTCTGGCCGAAGGGCTGGTGGAAGATCGTCGATTATAAAATCGGCATTATCCCACTACCGGTCTTCCTGCTCTTGTTCGCTGTCGTAGGCGGTTTCGCCGTTACTGGCACCGTTCCCTCCGATATCCTGATGGCGATTGTGCTGCTTTCGATGGGTGGCTTCGCCTGCGCTGAATTGGGTAAGCGCATCCCGATCATCCGCAATATCGGCGCAGCAGCGATCTTTGCCACCTTCATTCCATCGTTCTTGGCTTACCACCACCTGCTGCCCGCTTCGATTCTTGACTCGGTGACCGTGTTCACCAAAAACTCGAACTTTCTGTATCTGTTTATCTCCTGCATTATCGTCGGCAGCATCTTGGGGATGGACCGCGGAGTCCTGATTAAGGGCTTTCTCAAGATATTCGTACCGCTCGCCGCCGGATCTGTTGCCGGGGGTGTCGTCGGCACGTTCGTCGGCGTTCTGCTCGGTCTCGGCGCCTATCACACGTTCTTCTTTGTCGTCGTGCCGATCATGGCGGGCGGCGTCGGCGAGGGCGCGATCCCGCTTTCGATAGGTTACGCGCAGATCCTTCACCAGCAACAAGGCGATCTGTTCGCGCAAGTGCTGCCTCCGGTCATGCTCGGTAGCCTGACAGCCATTCTGCTGGCCGGCACGCTCAATTTCGTCGGCAAGAAATACCCCAATCTTACCGGCGAAGGGCGTTTGCAGCCCGGTGAGCACGACGAGCTCGAATTCGAGGAAGGTGCGTCCGACGATCATGTCGATGTGACGACCGTCGCGGCCGCTGTCGTCACCGCGGTGACGCTCTATCTGATCGGATCATTGACGCAGCGTCTATTCAGCTTTCCGGCGCCAGTGGCTATGCTGATTATAGCGGTCGCGCTCAAGCTCGCGCGCGCAGTGTCGCCGCGGCTTCAGGTTGGTGCCTTTCACGTTTATAAGTTCTTCTCGACTGCCGTCACGTACCCCTTGCTGTTCGCCATCGGCGTCTCGTTGACACCGTGGGACAAGCTGGTGGCAGCCTTCACGGTGCCCTATCTGATCACCATCGTCTCTACCGTGGTGGCGATTATATCGACAGGATTTTTTGTGGGCGGCTGGCTGAAGATGTATCCCATCGACACCGCAATTGTCACCGCCTGCCATAGCGGACAAGGTGGCACTGGGGACGTCGCTATCCTCACGGCGGCCAACCGGATGCAACTTATGCCGTTCGCGCAGATCGCTACGCGTATCGGCGGCGCAATCACAGTGACTGCCGTGCTGATTGTGCTGACACAGATCAGCTAACGCTCGTACGGCGGCGGAACTGATGTCGCTTTCTGGCACATTGCATCATGTAGCCGCATCGCAGCATTTCAGTCGCTTTCGGAGCGAAGCTGATATTGAGCCGCGCGGCGCTCGGTGGCCGGTATGGATAGGCGGCCTAACCGTGCCTAACCCCTAAAACGATGGGGTCGGAATACATTCCCGAACATTCGCTGCCGCCTAAAGGCGCGGTAGTTTCTATTTTCGCTGCGTTGCCATGGTCATTGCGTCGCTTCCTTACGGTCAAATAAGGCCGTTGACGCACACGTCGGATCTGAGCTGAGCAAATGCAAGATGCGCTTCGACACCTTGCGCTGCGCTTGGCGAAGGGCTGGCCCGGCCGAGAGCACAAGGCGTGTGATGTAGGCTTGGCTGATATTCTGGGGAACGTGCCCGAGCATGAAATGCGCGAGTAGTTCATCGACGCCGCAGTCTGCGGCGACAGTGCGCCACGTATGTCTAAGGGCATGCCCCCGAGCCGGTAAATCCTCACGTTGACCGACTTGTCCGCAGTGAGCGAACACGAACGCATCCCGACCCTTTGGCTTGCCATGGTCCCGCGCCCGCTTGAGGATGCGGGCAATCGGTGCACTCATAACGATCTGGATTGTGTTGCTCGCCTTCGCGCCGGGTATCTCGACAACGCGAAGCGTGGGCTTAACGTCGCGCCAGCGGATGCGCGCGGCCTCGCCGGGCCGCATACCCGTAAGAAGGCAAAACAGATGGTATTCTTTGCGAGCCGGTGCCTTCGGCCCGACTTCGATGGCCTGCCAAGCCTTGAGCCACTTCGGAAAGTCGCGGAAGGCCATGGCCTTCTGCGCAGGTGTCTCGATGTTGTACTCGACGGCCGAGCACGGATCGCGCTGCGGCAGGCTCACGTCGCGCTTGGCGCTCCTCTTGTACGCGGCGCGAAGCACCCGACAACAGTGGTTCGCCGATACCGGCCCGTTAGCCTCTGTCACGTCGCGGTGCCAATCGGCGATAGCGCCGGGGTGTATGGCAATATCGGCAAGCGACCATTGGCCCCACCGTGGCGCAATGATGGACTTCACCAAATGCCGAACGTTATAGGCCCAACGCGCCGGTTTATGCTTGGCGGCGGCCTTACGTTCCAAATGGGCCACATATTCGGCGAGCGACGTTTCGACCTTGACCGCCTCGCGCTTGCCGGGGCCGACTTCACCGGCTGCGATCCTGCCGCGTTCGACTCGCGCGGCGTCGCGAGCTTCCTCTGTACGCATGGCCGGAAAGAAACCTAGCCGCTTGCTGATGATCCTGCGGCGGCGATGCCGCCGGTCATCCCAATAAAACAGCCACGTCGCTCTGTGGCGTCCTAATCGAAGCTGCAAGCCATCCGTTGTCGAGTCGCGGTACAGGATGATGCGCTCGCGCTCATCGAACGCCATCACTGCGTCAAGAAAACTGTCGAGGGCGGCGTCGCTGGTTCCAATCTTGCCGATAGGAAAGTCGGCACGCTGCGGCTTGAGCTTGAAGGGCTCATCCGGGATCGGCGGCCCGAACGGCTCGATTTCCGGCGCGATACCGGGGCCGGTGTCGAGTGGATGGGGCCAGTGTTTTGTACGCACGAGCTTGCCTGCTTTTTAGCTGCGCAAATACTCGTTCGTACTTTGAATGTTCACGGGTCTTTTTCAAGGTGAAGTGCTGAATTTGTTGGATTTCTTAGCTAACGGACGGTCAAGAAAATGATTGGGAAGCTGCCGTTCTACCATTGAACTACGCCCGCGCACATCAAGCATATCGGAGCCGAAGCCAGCCGATCAACTCTTGAAATGCTTCGACAGCTTCAGGCTCTGCGCCTGGTAGTTGGAGCCGATGCCGGAGCCGTAGAGCGTGTCCGGCTTGGCCAGCATCTTCTCGTAGACCAGGCGGCCGACGATCTGCCCGTGCTCGAGAATGAACGGCACCTCGCGCGAGCGCACCTCGAGCACGGCGCGTGCGCCGGTGCCGCCGGCGCCGGCATAACCGAAGCCGGGATCGAAGAAGCCGGCATAGTGCACGCGGAATTCGCCGACCAGCGGATCGAACGGCACCATCTCGGCGGCGTAGTCGGGCGGCACCTGCACCGCCTCTTTTGAGGCGAGGATGTAGAACTCGTTGGGATCGAGGATGAGGCTTTTGTCGGAACGCGCGGCGATCGGCTCCCAGAAGTCCGCAACCGCATAGCCGTCGCGGCGCTCGACATCGATCAGCCCGGTGTGGCGCTTGGCGCGGTAGCCGACGAGCTTGTCGGGGCCGAGCCCGGCGAGGTCGACGCCGACCGCCACGCCGTCGCTGACATCGGCGTCGGCATTGTCGACGAGGCGTTCCCTGGCATGCAGGGCGGTGAGCGCCTCGGCGTCGAGACGCGCCTCGCCGCGGCGGAAGCGGATTTGCGACAATCGCGATCCTTCGCGCACCAGGATGGGGAATGTGCGCGGGCTGATCTCCGCATAGAGCGGGCCGCGGTAACCGGCATGGATGCGGTCGAAGCCGCGCATCGAGTCGGCGATGACCCGGGTGAAGACATCGAGCCGTCCGGTCGAGCTTTTCGGATTGGCGGAAGCGGAAATGTCCGGCGGCAAGTTCAAGCTTTCCGCCAGCGGCACGATATAAACGCAGCCGGTTTCCAGCACGGCGCCGTTCGACAGCGGGATTTCATGCAGCTTGAGATCGGCGATGCGGCGGCCGACCGTGCCGTGCGGACCCGGCAGGAAGCTCGCGCGCACGCGGTAGGCGACATTGCCGAGCCGCAGATCGAGGCTTGCCGGCTGGATCTGCTCGGCGGCGAATTCGCGGGCGGAGATGATGGCGCCGCTCTTGGCCAGCGCCGCGATCATGCGGTCGGGCAGGATGCCCTTGTCATCTGCGGCAAAGGGAAGCGCCACGGCAATAACTCCGCCCCTCATCCTGAGGAGGCGGCGCAGCCGCCGTCTCGAAGGATGAGGCCGATGCCACCTCACCCTTCGAGACGCCCGCGTGCCGCGGACTCCTCAGGGTGAGGCCATCAAGTTTCGGTCTCTATCCGATGCCCGCCTTGACGGGAAGCGGCCCGGGCCGCTACAAGCACCTTATCCCGTGGTCATTTGAGCCGGCCGGCTTGCAGCCACGTAAAATAAATCGCTAAAAGGC
>Ga0335083_10009405_pt1 | contig 11862 bp, 15 predicted proteins | sample Lox_Sample_42_FD_206716 | JGI IMG/M metagenome (GOLD analysis project Ga0335083, IMG submission 206716) | Soil microbial communities from Loxahatchee National Wildlife Refuge, Florida, United States - Lox_Sample_4.2 | ecosystem: Environmental > Terrestrial > Soil > Wetlands | place: USA... | reverse complement strand
CGCCACGGATTCCGCTCAGGCTGGCAATGCGATTGCGCTGCAATCGCGCCCGTAATCGCCTTCGCCGGCATGCACGCTACGGCGGTGGCTAAAGAAATCCTCCGGCCGCGCGTAGGTGTCGAGGTCGAGCCGGGTGACGTGGGTGAGGCCCGCGGCGTCCAGTCGCGCGGCGCAGTAGCCGGGCAGATCAAAGCGCCGTCGGTCGCCTTCGCCGGCGACGAAGAACGCGCCGTTGGCGTCATCGGCGTCGCGAAAGCGCGCTTCGAATTCGGGGCCGACCTCATAGCTCGCTTGCGCGATGCATGGCCCGATCGCGGCGGAGATGCGCGCGCGCGCGGCGCCCTTCGCACACATCGCGTCGATAGTGTTGGCGAGCACGCCGCCGAGCGCGCCTTTCCATCCCGCGTGAGCGGCGCCGATCACGCCAGCCTCGGCGTCGGCGAACAGCACGGGCGCGCAATCGGCGGTGAGGATGGAGAGCACGAGGCCCGGCGTTGCGGTCACCAGCGCGTCGGCTTCCGGGCGATCGCCGGGCCAGGGCGCATCGGCGACGACCACGCGCGGCGAATGCACCTGATGCACGCCGACAAGACGATCCGCGTCCACGCCGAACGCGGCGGCGATGCGCCGACGATTTTCGCGCACGGCCTCCGCATCGTCGCGTGAGCCGGGGCCGGCATTGAGGCTGGCATAGATGCCGGTGGAAACGCCGCCGGCGCGGCCAAAGAAGCCGTGACGCACGCCGGTGAGAACACCAGTGGTCCAGCAGGGTGGCGCGTCGGGCTTTAGAAACCCGCGGGCGGCGGCAGGTTGGGGCTGGAGAGACATAAGGCTTTGAACAGGGTTCCCATCTGATCGGGCGCGGTCAAGCGCGCCACCTCCCGCGCGATGCGTTCGGCGCGCTCGGGGTGCGCCTTGCTCAGCGCGAAAGCGCGGGCGTCGAGGCCGAGCCCGTTGAGGAAATGGCCTTGCGGGCTGGGTCCCGCGACCTGAAGGCCGGACGCACGCGCCAGGATTTTGAGCGCGACGAAATCGACGCGCGCGGTGAGATCGGCTTCGCCTGGGGCGGCGAGCGGGCTTTCTTTCTTATGCGCGCGCACGGCTTGCAGCGTGTCGCTTTGGCCGTCGCCGGCATAGTCGATGATCAACGCCCGACCGGGTGCGGCCTTGAGGCGCTGCGCCAGCAGATCAACCCAGGCTTCAAGGCCCGGTGCAAATTCCGCAATCGCACCCTCGGGCGCGTCGTGCAGCGCCGGTGGGATCACCTGATCGCCGGGGCGGAGTGTGTGCGGAGAAAGCCCAAAGGCGAGAGCGTCTTGCTCGTCGGCGCCGACCAGGCGTTCGCGCCAGCCGTCTTCGGCGCGCACGAATTGGCGGATCGGCAGGCAGTCGAGAAATTCGTTGGCGATGATGAGGCTGGGGCGCTCCAGCGTGGCGTCGAGCCTTTCATGCCAATGCGGGCGCACGTCGAAGCGCGCGAGCGCTTGCGCTTGGCGTGCGCGCAGTGCCGCACTGATCTCGATGAGATGCAGCTGTGTCGCACTGCGGAATGCGGGCTCGATACGCGCCGCGCGCCAGGCGTCGCTGATCAGTGCGCCATTGCCGGGGCCAAGCTCGATCAGCTGCATCGGATCGGGGCGCCCGAGCACATCCCATTCGTGCACGCACCACAGTCCGATCAGTTCGCCGAACATCTGGCTGGCTTCGGGCGCGGTGATGAAATCGCCGTCGGCGCCGATGCGCGGTGCGTTGGCGTAATAGCCGTGACGCGGCTCGTAGAGACACGCCGCCATGAAGTGTGCGATGGTCAGCGGTCCGGTCTGCCGGATCTGCTCGACCAGAATGCGCTTGAGCGCCGTCACGCCGCTTTTGCAACCGCGGCCGGACCGCTGAGCGCGCGGCGGATGAGCCAGACGCCGAAGGCAATCATGGGCAGTGAGAGCAGCATGCCCATGGTGACGTAGCCGCGCAGAAATTCCGGCAATTGCCGATCCGGCTCGCGCACCAGCTCCATCGAAGCGCGGAAGATCCCGTAGAAGACCAGGAAGACGCCAGTGTTGAGCCCTGGCTTGCGCAGGCTGTCGAAGCGCAGCGTGAGCACGTTGAGGATGGTGAAAAGCGCGACGCCTTCGAGCGATGCCTCGTAGAGCTGGCTTGGATGCCGCGCGAGGCCTTCGACATAAGCGTCGTTCAGTTGATGATCGACGTAGGATGGGCATGTGCCGTTGTTGGCCTCGAGCAAATAGGAATTGCAGAACCGCATGCCCCACGGCAGGTCGGTCGGGCGTCCCCACAATTCGCCGTTGATGAAATTGGCGATGCGCCCGAAGAACAATCCGATCGGCGTCACCGCTGCGGCGAGATCGCCCAAGCCCAGCAGCGGAATTTTCTGGTTGCGGCAGAACCAGATCGCCGCGAGCGAAACCCCGATCAGGCCGCCATGAAAGCTCATGCCGCCTTCCCAGATGCGGAACGCCATCATCGGGTCGTGCGCGAGGCTCGCTCGCGAAACGGGATCCGGCAGCAGATAGAACAGCACGAAGCCGGTGCGGCCGCCGAGGATCACCCCAAGCGTGGCGTAAAACAGAAAGTCGTCGGCTTGCGGAACCGTCAGCGGCGACTTGCCGGGCTTCCACAGCCGGTCGTTGCGGATCAGCCAGACCATCCAGCGCCAGCCCAGCAGCAGCCCCGCGATGTAGGCCAGCGCGTACCAGCGCAGCGGGAACGGCCCCAGGTGCAGCCCGCCTAAGGCGAAGGCCGGGATGGTCAAAGCCGCGGGATTAAGGTTGGGGAATTGGATGGCGTCTAGGATCACCGAAGGCCACTTTCTTGGGCTGCGACGCCGCATTGCGTGGGCGCCGGGCGCTTTCTACTAACCGGGTCGGGAGAAGCATTCCACATGCAAACGCAAAGCTCTGTCTTCGACGATCTGGCCCGTTTGATGACCGGCGCCATGGGCATGGCGCAGGGAGTCTCCGATGAGGCGAAAAGCTTTATGCGGTCCCAGGCGGACCGTTTCGTCGCCGAGATGGACCTCGTCAGCCGCGACGAGTTCGAGGCGGTGAAGCAAATGGCCGCGGATGCGCGCGCTGAAGCCGATGCGCTGGCGGCGCGCGTCGAAGCGCTTGAAGCGGCGCTCAAGAAGTAGCCTTCGCGCTCCGAAAAACGTCGAGCAAAGGTTAAGCCGTCGATTGTGCGCAACAGCGGCGGCAACGTTGTGATAACCATCGAAGCTCCATAGCTTGAGTATCGGGGCTTGATTCGTCCGCGCACTTAAAGCGCGGCCCGAGGGAAGAGATCAGATGGCGGCCGTCGTCTTGAGGCGCGGACGCGGGGCCGGAGGGACTCATGGATCTCACTCTCGACGACGACTATTCCGCACCTGCCGATCCGATGGATACGGTCGAGGCGGTGCTTGGCTCCGACGACCGCTTTGCCTGCGAACGCGCCGAAGACGGCGACGTGCATTTCAGTTTCAAGGCGTCCCGCGGCGAAACGGCGGGCTATTTCAGCTACCGCGAAGAATTGCCGGCGCTGCTGTTCACGCTGGGCTTCGATCTGCAGGCGCCGAAATCGCGCCGCGCCGAAGCCATCAAGCTGGCCGCGCGCATCAACGAAAATCTCTGGCTCGGGCATTTCGACGTCTGGTCGGACGACGGCACAATTATTTTCCGTCACGCCATGCCTATGATTGGACGGGAAGAAATCTCCATCGGCGAGGTGCAAGCGATGCTTGCGGCTGCGCTCGATGCGGCGGATCGCTTCCAACCGGCATTTCATTTCCTTATCCTGACAGGCATGAAAGCGGAGGACGCCGCAGAGGCGGCCCTGTTTGAGACAGCCGGAGAAGCGTGAGCGGCTTGGAGTCTCCTTCGGTTGCGCTGGTCGGCGCGGGCGCCATGGGCGGCGCCATGGTGCGCGGTTGGATCGAAGCCGTGCGCAAGGGCGGCGGGCTGACGCTCACCGTGCTTGAGCCGCATTTCGACGCGGAGCTGGAGCGCGATCTCGACGCTGTCGGCGCCGTGCTCAATCCGCCGGATTCGGGCCCCGCCGATGTCGTCGTGCTGGCTGTGAAGCCGCAGGCCTTCAAGGACGCCGTGGCCGAAACCAAGCGCTTCGTCGGCCCAAACACCCTCATCCTGTCGGTGATGGCGGGCGTCACCATTGACGCGTTGACGCGGGAATTGGGCGCGCCGCGCATCGTCCGCGCCATGCCGAACACGCCGGGCCGGATCGGCCAAGGCGTGACGGCTTATGTCGCTGCCTCGGCCTGCACGCCGGAGGATCGGCAATTGGTAGAACAATTGCTGGAGCCGCTTGGCGCGGTTGAACCGCTGCCGGCGGAACGGCTGATGGACGCGGTCACCGCGGTATCGGGCTCGGGGCCGGCCTACGTGTTCCTGCTGGCCGAGGTGTTGGCTGCGGCGGCGGAGCAGGAGGGCCTCGACAAGGAGGTCGCCATGCGCCTCGCCAGCCGCACTGTCGCGGGCGCGGGCGCGCTGATGCTGGAGACGGGTTCGACCCCAAGCACGCTGCGCAAGCAGGTCACCTCGCCCGGAGGGACGACGGAAGCGGCCCTGGACGTGCTGGGCGCCGCCGATGGACTGGGGCCGTTGCTCCGCCGCGCCGTCAGCGCCGCCGCCAACCGCTCGCGGGAGCTCGGCAAGAGCTAAATCTAACAGGGAGGGTGCAGACAGGACGGCGACCCGAGGGCTGCCCGTTACGGCTGCTTCCTTCCGGACCTGACCGGGTTGGCGGGGCCACCGTCCACCGCCTGCCTGCGGGGCGTCATATCGCCCGCCCGCCTGAACGGCGCAAGGTTACAAAGCCGCCAGAATTCGGAACTGAGCGGCTGGGAACACGTTTCTTCCACATCCCAAATGTCGAAGAGGCCGCGCCGAGGCGCGGAAACGCCAATGCTGCGAGCCCTGATCATTGCCTGCGCGCTCGGTCTGCCTGGAGCGGCTCTGGCGCAAGACTTTCCGAGCGCGGTGGCCGGACTGGATGTGAGGACGGACGACGGAACCGTGGTCGGCCACATTGAGCGGGTGCAGCGCGACAGCCATGGCCGGATCGTCAGCGTCGCCGCGTCGCGCGGCCTCGAGCCGGCGGACGCGCCGTATTCCGTGACCGACGAGGTGCTCTCGCAGATCCCGCGCATGCAGGCGCCGGACCGGCCGAGTGATCGCGTCGCCGACGACGACGCCGCGCGTGACGGCCTTGGCCGGCGCGCGCGGGTGACTTTGCGCTAGCCAAGAGCCCGCGCCGTCAGGAATGCGCTCATGTCGATGCGGCGGCCGGTGGTGGAGGATTCTAGCGCGGCCTCCAGTATGGCGATGTTGCGCGCGGCGTCGCGCGGATCGACGGGCGGCGGCGCGCCGGCTTCGAGTGCTGCGCGAACGCCTTCGTAAAACGAAAGCCAGCGGCCGCGTTGGGAGGGGATAATGCGCACGGCGTGTGTCGCGCCTTCGGTGAGCACGCCGAAATCCTTTTCCGCGTCGGCGCCAAAATCGGGCGCATCGATCGGTTTGCGCGCGCGTAGCCAGGCTTCCTGCGGATCAAGACCGGTCTTCACGAAACTCGCCCGCGCGCCATGCACGCGCAGCGACCGGGTCTCGTCCGCGCCCAGCAGATTCACGCCGAGCGAGATGCGCAGCCTGCCCTTACCCATGAGGATTTCGAAGCCGTCATTGAGACCGGCCACGCCACGCTGGTTGTACACGTCGGCGGACAGCCAGTCCGGCGCGCCGAACAGGGTTAGCGCCTGATCCACGAGATGCGGCCCCAGCCCGAACAATTCGCCCTGCATGTGCGCATCGTGCCAGGTGTTGCGGGCGTTTGGGCGGTAGCGATCCCAGCGCGCCACATAGAGCCCGATGTCGCCCAGCGCGTCTTCCGCGATGAGCGTTCTGAGCGTGAGAAAATCCGCATCCCAGCGCCGGTTTTGATAGACGGTGAGCATTCGTTCGCGCCGCGCGGCGAGTTCGATCAAGGCCAGCGCTTCACCACTCGTCGGCGCGAACGGTTTGTCCACCACGACGTGCTTGCCGGCTTCAAGCGCCATACGTGTGTGGGGAGCGTGGAGGTGATCCGGCGTGACCACGACGGCGAGATCGACGTCCGTCCGCGCCAGCAGCGCTTGCAGCGACGACACGACCGCGGCGTTGGGAAAGTCGCTGCCGGCCTCAGGCCGGCTTGAGGCGATGGCGGTGATCTCAAGGCCCGCGCGGACGATCAGCGGCGCGTGGAGGAAGCGGCCAGCAAGGCCGTACCCGATTAGTCCAACTCGTAAGCTCATGCGCTTTCTTACGGCCGGCGCCTGGGTGCGGCCAAGCGAGCGCCGGTCCCCGGTCTGCTCAAAACCCGGACCTGGAGGTGGCGATGCCGCTGAAATTAATTCTCACCACGGTCTGGCCATCGGCGGGCTGAATTTGGATCAGGCGCGAGTCGACACCGCGGGCGGCGATCTCCTGGCTCACGCGCGCGGCTTGCCTGCGGGGAGCTTGGATGGTCACCGCGCGGAGCTTGCAGACGGACGCGCGGTCAATGGCGGACTGGATCTGAGCCTGCCACCCGCTGGTCTTCAGCGACACCGCGCGTGCAGCGCACACGGCGCGGGCGTTGCCAGGCAGCGTGTCCAGACCGTCGGCTTGGGCCAAGGATAGCTCGTCGTCATCGGCTATACCCGGCGTGCCGTTGGTCGCCTCATTGGCGTAAGGTGCGAGCACCGACCAATCGGCTGACTGGTGGGGGGCGGCCAAAGCGGGGCTCGCGAGCAGGACGAGACTGAGAGCCGCCGAGGCGAGGGGAAAAACACGTTTCATGGCAGGATCCTGATCGCCAGCTGCGTCAAGCTGGCCGAAAACTGCAACGAATTTGGGGCTGACGCGCTCGGCCCAGGCGGTTCAACTTGACGCAGGTTACGGCGCTTCATACCTCAATTGGCCATGGCCGTTCGCTCCATCCTCACAGCGCCAAATCCGATTTTGAAGCGCAAGTCCGAGCCCGTTGTCGGGCCGGTCACGGACGAGCATCGCGCGCTCATGGATGACATGCTGGAAACGATGTACGCGGCCCCCGGCATCGGGCTGGCGGCGGTGCAGGTGGGCGTGCCGCTGCGGATCATCGTGATGGATCTGGCGCGCGACGAGGAGCCGAAGGCGCCGCGTTATTTCGTCAACCCCGAAATCGTCTGGGCTTCCGAGGACACCAAGCCCTACGAAGAGGGCTGCCTTTCCGTGCCCGAAATCTTCGACGAGGTTGAGCGCCCGGCGCGGGTGAAGCTGCGCTACCTGAACTACGAGGGCGACCAGATCGAGGAAGACGCCGAGGGCCTTTTCGCGGTCTGTATCCAGCACGAAATGGATCACCTCGAGGGCGTGTTGTTCATCGATCACTTGTCGCGTCTGAAGCGCGAAAGCGCGCTGAGAAAACTAAAGAAAGCCAAGCTCGAAGGTGAGACCGAGCCCGGCCGCGTTAAGAATCCTTCTATCATTTAGAATAGTCTTAACTCACATCGCGAAAGATTCCGCGCGATGTCCTTGTTCGAACAGAACGTGATTTCCGACGTCATCGCGCGCCTGAAGGCGGCGGGCGACGATCGTGATTTTGAAGCTGCGCAGATGCAGCTCATCAACCTGCCCGAGATCATCGCCGGCGCAGGGCCGCATTGGCCGACGGTCAAGGAAAAGCTGCGCACCGGATCGGTGAGTTTCCTCAAGGCCTGTCTCGATGAAGGCGACGCGGTCGTGCCCGCGGGCGACGGCTTTCTGATCATCTTTGGCGCTGGCGAGCCGGACGTGCTGAAGCAGCGTGCGGAAGAATTGCGCGGCCTGCTGCTCGAATTCTATCTGAGCCAGGAAGGCCTGCGGAAGCTTGGCATTTCGCTTCAGCACAAGCGCATTTCCGCGCACGAGCTGCGCGCTTTGCTGTCGCCGCCGGCGCAGCCGACGCGTGCGCCCACCGCACATACGCTGGTGTTCGCGCCGATCTGGTCTCCCGGCGCAGCCATGATCGCCAGTTACGCCTGCATGCCGGTATATGAAGCGCGCGACGGCCAACGCTGCGGCTACGACAAGGGCTTCGCCGACAACGCGGAATGCGCGCATCGCGATTATTGTGAGCTCGATATCAGCGCGCTCGATATGGTGGAGCAGGCGTTCGAACGCTACAGTCCCGAGCAGGCGATGCCGGCCATCGGACTTTCCGTGCATTCGACCACCTTGCAGCACCGGGCGCTGCGCCAGATTTATTTTGACCGCCTCGGGCGCTTCGCGCCGTGGGGCGTGAAGCACGTGTTTCTCAAGATCGCGGAGATCGAGCCCGGCGCGCCGATGATCAACCTGGCCGACTGGGTCGGCATGCTGCGCGCGCGCGTGCGCAACGTGCTGCTTGAGTTTCATTTCAGCGAACAAAATCCGCCGAGCCTGACCCAGATCGGCGCTTGGGGCGCAGGCTTTCAGGCGCCGCTCGCGGCTAATCGCGAGGGGGCCGACACCACGCCGGTCGCGCGCCACTTCAAGCGCTGGGGCGAGGCGATTCAGCGCCAGCGCGCGCGCTTCTTTGTGGACAATTTGCGCCGGCCTGGCCTGATCGGGCTCGCTGCGGAGGCAGGCGCTCATTTCGTCACCAGCGATCCGTATTGGCCATTTCGCAAGTGGCCTGGCGCCGTGGTTTCCGCGAACGCGCCTTCGATTCCCCACTTTTCCCCGGCGCGGAAACCGCTAACGTCCGCGACGAGCTGAAGCTCGGTTTTAGTCGGGGAAGTTTTCATGCACGATGGATTTGCCGCTGCCGTTTCCACGTCCGCGCGCGTCGACGCCGCGGTGCAGGCGCGTTCGATGCTGGCGCATCCGTTCTACCAAGCCTGGGAAGAAGGCAAGCTGACGCGCGAAGCGCTCGCGGCCTACGCCAAGCAATATTTCCATCACGTCGAAGCGTTTCCGCGCGCGGTGAGCGCAACGCACGCCAATTGCCCCGATGCGCGCGGTCGCCGCCTGCTCGCCGAGAACCTGGCTGAAGAGGAAGGCCTCGGCGCAGGCAAGGATGATCACGCTTCGCTGTGGCTGGATTTTGCGGCCGCCATGGGCGCCGATGAAGCGGCGGTGCGCGCGACGGCGGTGAATGCCGAGACGCAACGCCTGATCGAAGCGTTCCGTGATCTTTCGCGCGCCTCCTACGCCTCGGGTCTCGGCGCGCTCTACGCTTACGAAAGCCAATTGCCGGCCATCGCCTCCACCAAGATCAAAGGCCTGGTCGAACGTTATGGCGTGTCCGATGAACGCGCGATCCGCTTCTTCACCGTGCACGAAGCGGCTGACGTCGAGCATGCCGCGGTCTGCCGCGAACTGATCGACGCGCTGCCGGCGGGCGAGCGCGAAGAAGCGTTCCAAGCCGCGTGCGCGCTGTCCGAAGCCCTGCTCGGTTTCCTCGATGGCATGACCCGCGAAACCGGGATGGCCTGCTGACGCATTGCGTCTGAGGTGGAAAGTGAGGCATGTCGCATTGCGATGCGCCTCGCTTTCATGGGTTCGCCGGATTTCGCGGTTCCAAGTCTCGCCGCTTTGATTGCGGCGGGGCATGAGATCGCCTGCGTCTATTCGCAGCCGCCGCGGCCCGCGGGGCGCGGCAAGCAAGAGCGCAAAACGCCGGTGCAGCTCTACGCCGAGGCGCATGGACTTACCGTGCGCGCGCCGAAGAGCCTCAAGCGTGCGGAAGAGCAGGCGGCGTTCGCGGCGCTCAATCTCGATATTGCAATTGTCGCGGCCTATGGACTGATCCTGCCCAAGCCGATCCTCGATGCGCCAAAGCTTGGCTGCATCAATCTGCACGGCTCGCTGCTGCCGCGCTGGCGCGGCGCGGCGCCGATCCAGCGTGCGCTGATGGCGGGCGATCGCATCACCGGCGTCGAGGTCATGCAGATGACGGAAGGGCTCGACGAAGGTCCTGTGTTCGCACGCGCCGAGACGCCGATCGAAGCCGACGACACCACGGGCGCGCTGCATGATCGGCTCGCGGCTTTGGCCGCTGATCTTCTGTCGGAGACGTTGCCTAAGATTGAGCGCAACAAGATCGTCGCGGCGCCGCAGCCGGGCGAAGGCGCGACCTATGCGCACAAGATCACCCCTGCGGAAACCCGGATCGATTGGAGCAAGAGCGCGCGTGAGATCGATCTGCAAATCCGCGGCCTTTCGCCATTTCCGGGCGCTTGGTTCGAGTTGCCGACCGAACGCGGCTCGGTGCGTGTGAAGGCGCTGAACGCACGCCTCGGTATCGGTCAAGGTGCGCCGGGCGACACGTTGGACGATGCGCTGCTGGTGGCGTGCGGCGAAGGCGCAGTGCGGCTTACCGAACTGCAACGCGAGGGACGCGGCGCTTTGCCGGGCGAGGCGTTTTTGCGCGGAACGCCCATTCCCGCCGGGCTTCGCCTTGGATAAGCCTTGGATTGAAGCAAAGGGCTCGGCCCGATAGGGTCGAGGGATAGGGACCAGCTCATGCGCGCATGCTTCCTGCTGATATCCGCAGCGTTTCTCGCCCTTGCCGGGTGCCAGCGTAACGAGCCCGCGCAAAACAACGCGGGCCAGGGGCCGCAGCTTGAAGCGCCGGCGCCCGAAGCCGAGCCGGTGCGGGCGTTCGCGACGGACAACGACGCGGCGAACACCGCTTCCGGTCCGATCACGGTGTCGATCACGACGCGCATGCCAGATGCGAGCGCCGCCGACAGCGGTGCGGTCCCGCACGACGTGCTGACGGTGACGGGCGCCAATCATCTCGTGCTCGAAGCCGAGAGCTTTAACTCCGTGACACCCGCGACGCAGATTGAGCATCAGACTTTGCGCGCGCTGATGAGCCTTCCGGTCGAGACCGCGCAAGTCGTCGTCTACAAAGTGACCAGCGAGACCAAACCCGACAATGGGCAAGGCATCTGCGGCGCCAATGCGCCGGCTTACGTCATCGTGTGGGAGCCCGATACGCCGGGCGATGCAAGCTTGAAGCTGATGGGCGTCGCCAATGCGGCGCCGGGCGCTGCAGGCGCGCATGCGTGCCCGATGCTACAATATCGCCGCCAGTAAAGTGGACGCCAAGCGCTTCAAGCTCACGCTCGAATATGATGGCGGCGCGTTTCAAGGCTGGCAGCGGCTAGGCGAAGGCCTAAGCGTCCAAGGCGTGCTGGAAGACGCTGTGGCGCAGTTCGCGGGCGCGCACACAGACGTGTGGGGCGCCGGGCGCACCGATTCCGGCGTCCACGCTTTGGGCCAAGTCGCCCATGTCGATATCGCCAAGGACGTGAACGCGAGCCGTGTACGCGATGCGCTCAACGCGCTGGTGCGTCCGTATCCGATTGCAGTGCTGGAAGCGGAGCAGGTCACCGCGGATTTTCATGCCCGCTTCGACGCGGTGCGGCGGGTCTATTGGTATCGCATCGTTAATCGCCGTGCGCCTTTGGCGTTAGAGCAGGGCAAGGCGTGGTGGGTTGCGCGCGCGCTGGAAGCGGACGCCATGCATGAAGCGGGGCAGCGCCTGCTGGGATCGCACGATTTCACCACGTTCCGCGACAGCCAGTGCCAAGCCAAGAGTCCGGTGAAGACGCTAGATCGTTGTGATGTGATGCGTGCGGGCGAGGAGGTGCATATCTGGTGCGAGGCGCGCTCGTTCCTGCACCGGCAGGTGCGCTCCATGGTCGGGTCGCTGGTCGAAGTGGGCGCGGGCCGCTGGACTTCAGCGGACCTCAAAGATGCCCTTGAAGCCGCCGACCGCAGCCGCTGCGGACAGGTCGCGCCCGCGCACGGACTTTATCTGGCGCGGGTGGATTATCCGCCGGATCCGTAGACTCGCACGCTGAGCGTTTTAAGCGCGGTCAAT
>Ga0335083_10009401_pt1 | contig 11863 bp, 10 predicted proteins | sample Lox_Sample_42_FD_206716 | JGI IMG/M metagenome (GOLD analysis project Ga0335083, IMG submission 206716) | Soil microbial communities from Loxahatchee National Wildlife Refuge, Florida, United States - Lox_Sample_4.2 | ecosystem: Environmental > Terrestrial > Soil > Wetlands | place: USA... | reverse complement strand
GGATCGCTGCAGGAAAGGACGACGTTGACCTGGTCTGTTGCGTTCGCGTCGCGGCCCAGCACCAGCTCCGCCGGGTGCGCGAACGGGCCGCCCTGGGCCGCGGTGCCGGATAGCGTTACGTCAAAGACCGGCAGTACCGCATCGAGTGGCGAGGTGCCCGCCGCGAGCAGGGACGGTGCCTGCCGCCTGGTGCGCAGCCCGGACCGGTTCGGCGGGCACCCGGGTAGCTGCGCCGCCGGGCAGGAGGCGACGTAATGGCCGCGGATGCGGGCGAGCACGGAAGTGAACGTCCAGCCTCCGCGGAACAGAGCCTCAAGTTGCCACTGGCCGGGTTCAGGCCGACCGTCAGGACCGGTCACCGGGTCGAGGATCGCCTCGAGCCACGCGTCACCCCCGCCGCCGGTCCTGATCTCCTCGGTGGTGAGAAAGACCCGCCCGGTATCGATCCACCAGGCGCCGGAGATACCCCGGGTTCCCGTGTGGTCGCTGGTCCCGTCCAGGGCGAACGTGCCGTCGGAGCACAGCTCCAGGGTGTCTCCGGCCACGCCGTTCACCCACCCGGCCAGCCCGCGCGGCGGTACGAGCTGGCCGCCCGCCTCGACGGCCCGCACCCACGCGTCACCGTCCCGCCGCAGCCGCAGCGTGCCCTGCTGTCCGGTCATCTGGTCCCCTCCCGGTCATCTGGCCAGCCCCCTCGACTGGCCAGCCCGGTCGAAGGGCCAGCCGGGCCAGCGGGGCACGTTTACCTGGCGCGGTCTCTCATCCGGCGCCTGATCTCTTCTACCGACGCCTGCCGCTTGCTCGTCTGGGCCAGCAGGCTGTCTTCGAGCCCGGGATCGGCGCGCGTCAGGGCCTCGCGCTCGGCCGCCTCGACCTGTATCGACTGGACGACCCCCTGGGCCGCGCCGAGCTCTTCCTGCACCTGCCCGTAGATGGCCAGGTGCTGCTGGTGCTCGAGCGTGAGCTTGGCTTCGGACGCGGCCCTGACCATCTTGTCGTACTCCCGGCGCAGGTCCGCGATCAGGCCGATGAGCTCATCCCGCCGCCTGAGCTGGAACTCCGCCTGCCGCTCGTAATCCGCGGCCAGCTCACGGTAGTGCTCGACGTCGGCCGCGTGCTCCCGGCGGATCAGGTCCTGCCGGACGGCGGTTTCCTCATCGCCCTGCTGGACGGCCGTATCCACGGCGGCGGCGTGGCGTTGTTCCTTAGCCGCGGCGTCCTGCGCCGCCACCCGGTTGCGGTTCGCCTCCCTGATGACGCGGCCGTAGTCGCCGCTGGCCGCCTCGATCTGCGCGTCGAGATCCGCGAATATAGTGCTGACCGCAGAGTTGCGCCGCCGCTGGTTGTCCATTTTCAAGGCCGTCTGGAACCGGTTGACCACGGCGGGCAGGTTCGAATTATCTGACATGGGAAGTTCTCCGATCTCGTTCACCGGGCTAGTTTTCGCGGCTTCTTGGCTGTTTCCTTCGGTTCCCGGCCGGTATCCGGTTTCGGTTCCCGGCCGGTATCCAGGACCTGCGTTATGGTGGCGGCCAGGCTTTCCAGGTCCAGCGCTACGTTCTGCGTCCGCCCGGCCGGGCCGGACGCGAGCGAATGATCGATGAGCTTTGGCATTTCCCGGCTGATTTTCTGGAGCAGCTGCGTGGTCCTGGCGGCCTCGGTGATCCATTCGGTGGAGCGCAGCGCCTGGCGGTTCAGCGGCTGGCCGCCCGCCGAGCGCTGGATCAGCGCCAGGTGGCGCATCTGGGTGAGCAGGTACGCGCACAGTTCGGGCAGGTGGGAATGAAGTTCATCGAGGATGACCGCCTCGCCGGTCAGCTCTTTGCGTTCGAGCAGGCTGGCCTGCAGCGTGAGCAGGGCGCTGATCGCCTGCAGGTGCTCTTTCAGGGGCGTCCCGGCCGGAGCCTTGCGCGCGATCAGGGTGGCGCTTGACCGGTCACTGGCCCGGGCCACGGTTTCGTATTCCGTCACGGCGAGTTCCGGAGCGCTGGTGATCCGCCTCAGTATCCGCCGCCGCCGCCGCGCCCGCCGGGCCGGGCTGACGGTCGCGCGGATCAGCCGCCTACGTGCCCGGGAAAGCGCCCTGAGGGTGAGCCTGACCAGGATGACGAGCAGGATCAGCGACACCACGGCGCAGAAGGCGACGATGCCGGCCGACACCGGGGATTCCTCCCACATCTGCCGCACCATCCGCACGACGCTGTCCGCGTAACCGGTGATATCCGTCCATAGTCGCTGTATCCAGTCGAATGCCTTCCAGATGACGGACGGGCCGTCCGAGCCGCTCATCTCATCGCCCCCAAGACAGTGCTGATCACTTCAGTTCTCCGGGACATGCGCCGTCAGCATGTCCTTGATGGTCTTGATCTCCTCGCCGCTCGGCAGCCGGGCCAGCCGGCCGCCAATGCCGGCCGTCAGGTCGGCCATGTCGAGCCCGGTGAAGCCGGGATCGGTGAACCGCCGGGCGCACGCCCGCCCGAGCCGCAGGGTGAAAATGCCGTTGAGCATGGCCCCCACGGCCACCGTGGGGGGGACCCCGGCCACCGGGAACGCGATGACGAGCGGGGCGGCGAGCCAGGACAAGATCTTCGAGCCCCTGACGTAACCCGAGACCGCGCCGACCGCCGTCGTCACCAGCCCGGCGATGTCAGGAGCACATATCTCCCGGCCCGCCCGGGCAGCGATGCCGCTGATCATCGTGGCCCAGATAGGGCCGATGCCGCCCGCGTCGAGGGCGGGCACCAGGACGGCCGGGATGCCGGTCCCGGTGGCCGCGACGACCGCAGTCTTGATCGGGCCGAGATAGCTGTCCTCGACTTCAGGCATGAGGGCTACTCCAGGCATACGGATCCGGAGCTTGACCGGACACTGGTTCGGCTGCCATCCGCTGGCATCCGTGTTCAGGTTCCCGCGGCCACCGGTTCCTGCCCAGGAAGAGAACCCACATGAGCACCCACAGGAGCAGCGGCCGGGCGGTCAGGTCGCGACGGCCGGATCCAGCCCCGCCATCAGCGCGGCGACACCGCTGAGGCCCAGTTCACGCCCGCGCTGGAGGAGCGCGGCCAGTTCCTGGGGGTCCAGCGCAGCCGACAGCCAGGCACGGGCCTCGTCGGCGAACCGCGCCTCCACGTCGGCTCGGGTCGGCGGCCGCAGACCCGAGGCGACACCGAGCAGTAGCCCGGCCGGTTCCGGGTTTCCCTGCCGCGTCATCACGTAGGCGGCGAGTTCGAGCAAGGCCGCGAGGCTCGCCTGATCCCTGGTCGGGACGGCGGTGGCCAGGCCCTCCCGGCAGTAGCTCAGCGACCGCTCGGCCTGGCCGCCCCGGGCGGCCAGGCCGCCGAGCACGGCGAGCGCCGCCGCCGCTCCCGCCGGGTACTTGACCTGGACGCAGAGCTGGAGCGCGGTTTCCGCGTGCTGGCGCGCCGCGTCGTGGTCGCCGTCGTAGTACAGCGCCAGCCGGGCCAGCTCGGCATGGGCGTTAGCGGTCCCCCAGGGGTCGCCGTCCTGTTCGCTCATGGCCAGGGCCTGCGTGAACCGGCTCGCGGCGGCGGAACTGTCCCCCTCGCAGGCATCGATCTTCCCGAGGGTGATCAGTGCTTCCTGGACGCCCATGGTGTGCCCCAGCTCCTCGAAGACCTCGAGCACGTGCCTGCACACCGCCCGGGCCTGCTGGTAGAGCCCCTGACCGGCCCGGGCGGCGGCGAGCGCGCCGAGCGCGGCCGCCTCGGACCGCCGGTCCCCGGCCCGCCGGAACAGCGACGCCGCTTCCTCCAGCATGGCGATGGCTTCCTCGGGCCGGCCGAAGCCGGTGACGAGGGTGCCGAAGTTGATCAGGGCGTGCGCGGCCCCATGGGTATTGCCCGCTGCCCGGGCCCGGCTGACGGCCTGCCGATAGAGACGCTCGGCCTCGTCCGGGTCGCCACCGTAGTGGGCCAGCATGGCGAGGTTGGTCAGCGGTCCCGCGGTGGCGTCTTCGTTTCCGAGACGCTGCCACGTGAGCACGGCTTCTTCGTAACGCGACCGCGCGAGCAACTCGTCGCCTTGCATGTAGCTCAGCGCGCCCGCCCCGTTGAGCGCGCGGGCGCGGAAGCCGAGTTCGGCGCGCTCGTCGTCGCACAGGGAAGCGCCATCGGCGGGCGGCCTGACCGCTCCGAGCGTCTCATCGAGCCAGCGCATCCCCTCCGGATCATGGCCGTGGCCGAGCCAGAAGCGCCATAGCGCCCCGGCCAGCTGGACGCCGGCCGGGTCATGCTCGCTGACCGCGCGACCGAGCACCTCGCGCAGGTTGTCGTGCTCCTGCTCGAGCCGTTTCCGCCATTCACCCTGCTCACCGCCATTGAGCTGCGGTTCTGCCTCCTCGCCGAGGCGGACGTAGTACCGTGTCAGCGCGGCCCGCACCGCGTCTGCGCCGCCTGATCCGGCCAGCCGTTCGAGGCCGAACTCGCGGATGGCTTCCAGCATCCGGAGCCGGGGCTCACCGTCGGGGTCGGTGTCCGGCGCGGCCAGGCTATGCTGCACCAGCACGTCGAGTCCGTCCAGGACCGTACCCTCGTCGAGCCCGGCGACATCGGCGACCGCGCCGATCGTGGCTCCGCCGGGAAAGGCGGAGAGCAAACGGACGAACCGCTGGTCCGCCTCGTCCAGCAGGTCATAGCTCCAGCCGATGCATTCGCGCAGCGCCCACGTCCGGTCGAGCGCGTCGGGGCCCGCCGACAGGACCTGCAGCCTGCGGTCAAGACGCTTGCGGATGGCGGCGACGCCCATCAGCCTGACCCTGGCCGCCGCCAGCTCTATTGCCAGCGGCAGGCCGTCAAGCCGTCGGCAGATATCGGCGACGACGGGCGCGTTGGCCGCGGTGAGCGCGAAGCTGGGATCGCTGAACGTGGCTGCCTCGGTGAACAGCTGGACCGACGGTATGGCCAGCAGGTCCTTGAGGGCGCGCACCCCCGGCGGTGCTACCTGAAGCGGTGCCACCGGCCAGATCACCTCGCCGGGGAGGCCGAGCGAGTGGCGGCTGGTGGCCAGGACAGTTATCCCTGGGCAGCTTTCCAGCAGGGCCGCGAGCCCGGGAATGGCCGCGAGCAGATGCTCGAGGTTGTCTAGGACCAGGAGTTGCTGGCGTCCGCTCAGAACCCGGGCCAGCGCCTGCGCCGGATTTTCCGTCTGTTCGGCGGTCACGCCGAGCTTCACCGCGAGGTGGACGAGCACCATTCCCGGATCCTGGAGGGCGGAGAACGACACGACCTCGGCCCGGTCCCGGTACGAGCCTTCTTCCGCCGCCTTCACGGCCAGGGCCAGTCGTGTCTTGCCCACGCCGGGCGGCCCGCACAACGTCAGTACGCATGTCCTGCCGAGCAGGCCCGAGATGCCCGCCAGGTCCCCGTCCCGGCCGACCAGGGTGGTTCTGGCCAGGGGAGTACCGGCGACGGACCAGTCCGCCGCCGAGGTCGCCGGCCGTTCCGCGCTCCCGCGCCCGGCGGCCTCGAAGCTCAGCCGCTCCGGTCCGGACAGGCCGAGCGCTTCGGCGAGCGCCCGCACCGTGTGCGACCGGGCGGTGCGATTCACTCCGCGCTCGAGATCGCTAATGGCCCGCACGCTCAATGTAGTACGTTCGGCCAGGTCTTCCTGGGTGAGACCGGCGGCTCGCCGATAACGCCTGAGCAGTATCCCGAACGGAGAATCGACCGGCACGAGCCCCTCCCGCATCAAGTGCGCGGTACGCGGTGATCCAGGCTGAGTTCAGTAACGGCCGAGCCGAACATCGTCGGCGGCCAGCCGGAAATCGCATAGCCCGCCGTTGTGCTCGCGCCGCGACCCATATGAACGCGCCGTCCCCGCGCCCACCCCTAGCAACGTGATCTCCCGGTTAGAGGATATGACAACCGAATAGCAAGAGAAAAGCCGGTCGGGTCGCGGTCCAGCCATTAACGGAACTGGTAAGCCTGCGCTTATCAGTCGAAGGCGCCGAGGACATTCTGGTCCCAGTCGATGACCGAGCCGGTGACCACGCCGGAGCGGTCCGACAGCAGGAACACCACGAAGTCGGCGATCTCGTCCGGCTGGCCGAGCTTGCCCATGGGCAGCGAGGCGCCGGCCTTCTCCCGCCAGTCGTCGCCCGCGCCGTGGAACCGGCGCTGGGTCTCGTCCTCGCCCTCGGTGTCGGTCCAGCCGATGTTCAGGCCGTTGATCCGGATCCGGTCCCAGCGGTGGGCGTGGGCCGCGTTGCGGGTCAGTCCCATCAGCCCCGCCTTGGTCGCGACGTACGGCGCAAGGTAAGGCTGCCCGCCGTGCGCCGACGTGCTGCCGATGTTGACGATGGTGCCCGGCGCCTTGCGTGCCACCATGTCGGCCACCACCGCCTGCATGAGGAAGAACGGCGCCTTGAGGTTGACCGCGACGTGCGCGTCGAACAACTCGGGCGTGGTGTCCAGCAGCGTCCCCCGAGACGTCAGCCCGGCCGCGTTGACCAGGCAGTCCACCCGCCCGAAGGCCGCCACCGCCGCCGTCACGCACCCCCGCGCCTGCGCCACCTCCGCCACATCCGCCTGCACGAACAGCGCCCTGCCCCCTGCCCTCCTGACTCCGCCCGCCCCGCCGCCGCCCGCCCCGCCGCCGCCCGCCCCGCCGCCGCCCGGCCCGCCGCCGCCCGGCCCGGCGCCGCCCGCCTCGCTCCTGGCCGCCCCGAGCTCGGCCACCAGCGCCTCGCCGGGCTCCCGGCGGCGCCCGGTCACCACCACCCGCGCGCCCTCCCGCACCGCCGCCCGTGCGATCGCCGCCCCGAGCCCCGAAGTCCCGCCGCTGACCAGCACCACGCGGCCCTCGAGCAGCCCGCCGTTTCCCATCAGCTCACCCACCCCGCCAGCCTAGACGGGCAGCTCCAGCTGAGCGCAGCGGGCAGATGATGCCTGAGGACCATCCGGTCTCACGGACCCCACCGGCCCCGCGACGGCCCGCCGCACTCAACCACGTCGATGTGGCAGCGACGTTGTTCCAGCCACCTCGCTGCCACATCGACGTAGTAACTGGCCCCGCCGCGGGACCGGCCGGGATCGTCCGGGGAATAAAAAGATCCCGCGTTTACTACACTGATAGCGGCCGCCGCATCCGGCAGCGCATCCCACACGACGAACGAACGAGAATCCCGCATGCCCGTACAGCACATCGCCAAGTCCGTGCAGGCCACCCTGGCCACCAGGGACGACCTGCGTAACGTGGCCATCGTCGCGCACGTCGACCACGGCAAGACCACGCTGGTGGACGCCATGCTGTGGCAGTCGGGCGCGTTCCGCGCCAACGCCAACGTGGCCGAGCGGGTGCTGGACTCCGGTGACCTGGAACGGGAAAAGGGCATCACGATCCTGGCCAAGAACACCGCGGTGAGCCACGGCGGGCTGACCATCAACATCGTGGACACCCCCGGGCACGCCGACTTCGGCGGCGAGGTGGAGCGCGGCCTGTCCATGGTCGACGGCGTGCTGCTGCTGGTGGACGCCAGCGAGGGGCCGCTGCCGCAGACCAGGTTCGTGCTGCGCAAGACGCTGGAGGCCGGGCTGCCGGTGATCTTGGTGGTCAACAAGGTGGACCGGCCTGACGCCCGGATCGCCGAGGTGGTGGACGCCTGCTACGAGCTTTTCATCGACCTGGACGCGTCCGAGGAGCAGATCGAGTTCCCGATCGTGTACGCGGCCGCGCGGGCGGGCCGGGCATCGCTGAACCGCCCGGCCGACGGGCAGATGCCGGACTCCGACAACCTTGAGCCCCTGTTCGAGGTGATCAGGGCCACCGTCCCGGCGCCTGCCTACGAGGAGGGCGCGCCGCTCCAGGCCCACGTCACCAACTTGGACGCGAGCTCCTACCTGGGCCGGATCGCGCTGTGCCGGATCCGCAACGGCACCATCCGCCGCGGCCAGCAGGCCGCCTGGTGCCGCCGCGACGGGTCCATCGAGAAGGTCAAGATCTCCGAGCTGTACCTGACCGAGGCGCTCGAGCGGAAACAAGCCGATGAAGCCGGTCCCGGCGACATCGTGGCCATCGCCGGCATCCCGGACATCATGATCGGGGAGACCCTCGCCGACGTGGACGACCCGCGGCCACTGCCGCTGATCACCGTGGACGAGCCGGCCATCTCGATGACAATCGGCGTGAACAACGGGCCGCTGGCCGGGCAGACGGCCGGGGCCAAGGTCACCGCGCGGCTGGTCCGCGACCGGCTGGACCGCGAACTGGTCGGCAACGTCTCGCTCGACGTGCTGCCCACCGAGCGCCCGGACACCTGGGAGGTCCGCGGCCGCGGCGAACTCGCGCTGGCCGTGCTGGTGGAGACCATGCGCCGGGAGGGCTACGAGCTGACCGTGGGCCGCCCGGCCGCCGTCACCCGCGAGGTCGACGGCTCGGTCTACGAGCCGGTGGAGCGCCTGTCGGTGGACGTGCCGGAGGAGTACCTGGGCGCCGTGACCTCGCTGATCTCGGTGCGCCGGGGCCGGATGGAGTCGATGACCAACCACGGCACCGGCTGGGTCAGGCTCGAGTTCGTGGTGCCCGCCCGCGGCCTGATCGGCTTCCGCACCCAGTTCCTGACCGATACCCGCGGCACCGGCATCGCGCACCACGTCTTCGAGGGGTACGAGCCGTGGTCGGGCGCCATGCGCGGCCGCGCCACCGGCTCCCTGGTCGCCGACCGGACCGGTGCCGCCTCCGCCTACGCCATGTTCAACCTCCAGGAGCGCGGCTCGCTGTTCGTGACTCCCGGCACCGGCGTTTACGAGGGAATGATCGTCGGGGAGAATTCGCGGACCGACGACATGGACGTGAACATCACCCGCGAGCGCAAGGTCACCAACGTGCGCCAGTCCACCGGCGAGGAACTTGAGCGCCTGGTGCCGCCCCGGCTGCTCAGCCTGGAGCAGGCCCTGGAGTTCTGCGCCGACGACGAGTGCGTGGAGGTCACCGCGAGCGCCGTCCGGCTGCGCAAGACCATCCTCGACGCCAAGGAGCGCGGCCGCCAGCGCGCCCGCGCCTCCCGCGCCACCTGATCAGCCAGAAATACCGCACATATGTGCGGCCTTCATTGCTGAGGCCCTGACCGAACTGATTTACTGCTCGCGGTCGCGGCGCAGCCGGTCCAGGACGTCGTCGGGGTTGTCCGCCGCGACCCGGATCATGGCCCGGACGGCGTCGGCCAGCGAGACCCGGGGCACGTCGAGGGACACCGCGGCCGCGTCCGCCCACGCGGTCAGCTGCCGGTACTGCTCGGGGCTGAGATCCAGGGTGATCCGGACCGGCTTGGACCGGATCGCGGTGCGGCCCGCGGGGCGCGCGTCCGGCGCCGCGCGCCGTCCGGCCGCCGCTGCCATCTGCGCCTTGCGCTGTTCTCGCTGAGTCGTCATCGCGTCTGCCGTTCCGCCTTCGGTCAAGACCGAACCGAGCATAGGGGAGCGCACCGGTCGATGAGCTCGCGGGCCACCTGCCGCCAGATCTCGCATCCGTTCTGCTTGATCGGCAGGCCGAAGCTCTGCGCGTATACCTCGCGCCGCGGCACCACCGTGGCCAGCACGTCGTAGCCGAGATCCTGGAGCGCCTCGCGGGCGTCCACGGTGGAGTGCGCCCGGGCGATGCAGCGGTTCAGCAGGACGGCCGCGCGGACCGGCTGCTCCCTGATGGACGAGATCTCGGCGATCTCGTCCCGCACCGGGGTGGTGCGGTTGATCTCGATCGGGCTCGGCGCGCACGGGATGAGGATCTCGTCGGCGTACCGCAGCGCCGACCTGGCGATGGCGGCGTGGTCCTCGAGCTGCGGCGTGTCGATGATCACGACGTCGTCCGCCTGGGCGATCTCGGGCAGGCGGCGGTGCAGCTCGCGCGAGGGGAGCGCGATGATCCGGAACGGGAAGGCGGCCTCGGGCGCGGCCAGGTGCGGATCCATGGCGGCCAGGTCGGACCACTCCAGCGCGCTGCCGGACGGGTCCGCATCGACCAGCAGTACGCTGTTCCCGGCCTGTGCGAAAACGTGTGCTAGCCAGACCGCGGATGTGGTCTTGCCCGTGCCCGGCTTCAGGTTGGCCAGGGCGAGGCTCAGCCCTGTCATCCAGGAATTATCGCAGCGTCTGCGGCCTTTCGGTAGCTGAATCCCGACTTGGAGGTTAACAAGGCTAATAACTGGCCTGGCCAGGAGTCCGGACGGTGGTAACGCTGCGTCACGGAAATGGCCACGAAGCGCGGCTGCAATTGCATCACTTGGCGGCCACCTGTGGATACTCCGACCCGCTGTCCAGTACGGCTTATCGTTATCCCATTGTTATCCACAGCATGTGGATGATCACTTGGGGTGACCGGAAGGGGCGCTGGCCAGCGTTAACGAGCTGAGCTGGCCGAGGACCGGACGTGCCGTGGCGACGGTCCGCGCTTGCGCGCCGCGGGCTGCGTCCGCGCCAGTTCGGGCGGCAGCGGGAGCAGCGGGTTCGACGCGCTGGCGACCACGTCCTCCGCGACCTCGATGACGCGCCTGCCACCCGCCCTGGCCGCGCTCCTGAGCAGGTCGAAGGCCTGCCGGGGGCGGAGCCGGTGCCGTTCGGCCAGCACGCCGATGGCCTGCTCGACCCGGACCCTGGCGGCCAGCGCGTGCTCGAGCTGCGCCACCGTGACGGCCAGCCGCGCCGCCTCGTCCTGCTCGCTCACGGCCTCATTCCGCGGTGGTCCGGCCGGGGGAGGGGCGGGCGTCCCGAGGTCGGCCGCGAGCAGGTCGGCGAGGACCATCGCGCTGGTCAGGTCGGCCGTCTCCTCGGTCCCGACCTGCCAGCCGTGCTCGCCGCGGCGCACGACGATCGTTTCCCCACCCATGTGTGTCACCTGCCCAGGGGCTCGAACCCGACCCCGTTCGTTACTTTTAAAATCTTTTGGACCGAACGGGGTCGCGTTCCCGCCCAGCTACCCGCCTCAGCCGACGATGGCGGCGAGCTGCGCCTTGACCTGCGCGGCGGACGGATTGGTGAGCGCGGTCCCGTCGGGAAACACCACGGTGGGCACGGTCTGGTTGCCACCGTTCACCGACATCACGTACTCGGCCGCGGCCTCGTCCTGCTCGATGTCGACCTCGACCATCTCGATCCCGTCGCGGGCGAGTTGCCTCTTCAGGTTCCGGCAGAAACCGCACCAGGGGGTGGTGTACATCGTCAGCTGGCCGGACACCCGTGGCCTCCTAGAGTTCGCTTTAACTGGTCCGGTCTCGTGTAACACCCCCGGTGCCCGCGCTCTTCCCGCGCCGCCGTGTGTCACTCCTCTCTCCCATGGACCCTCTTCTCTCCCATGGACCCTCTCCCTTCCCCCTCGCGGTGCCGCGCCTCCCATCTCTTCCCCCCGCGGTGCCGCGCCTCCCTTCCCCCTCGCGGTGCCGCGCCTCCCATCTCTTCCCCCGCGGTGCCGCGCCCCCCTCCCTTCCCCCGCGGTGCCGCGCCCCCTCCCTTCCCCTCCGCGATGCGGCAGGATGGGGGCCGTGACCGACGCGATGACCGGGACCTCGGAGGCGCTGCTGGCCGGGCTCGACCCGGAGCAGCGCGAGACGGCCCTGGCCGGCCGGGGCCCGGTCTGCGTGCTGGCCGGCGCGGGCACCGGCAAGACCCGGGCGATCACCTACCGGATCGCCTACGCCGCCGCGACCGGCACCGTGGACCCGGCGCACGTGCTCGCGCTCACCTTCACCGTGCGGGCGGCCGGCGAGCTGCGCGGCCGGCTCCGCCAGCTTGGCGTCGGCCTGGTGCGGGCGTCCACGTTCCACGCGGCCGCGCTGCGCCAGCTCAACTACTTCTGGCCGAAGGTCGTCGGCGGGCGGCCGCCGCGGCTGGTCGACGGCAAGGCCGGCCTGGTCCGC
>Ga0335083_10009399_pt1 | contig 11864 bp, 13 predicted proteins | sample Lox_Sample_42_FD_206716 | JGI IMG/M metagenome (GOLD analysis project Ga0335083, IMG submission 206716) | Soil microbial communities from Loxahatchee National Wildlife Refuge, Florida, United States - Lox_Sample_4.2 | ecosystem: Environmental > Terrestrial > Soil > Wetlands | place: USA... | reverse complement strand
CTTAGCGATGATGATGGCTCCGGCGTCGCGCAGATTCCTGACCAGCGTGGCCTCATAGGGAGGCACGTAATCGACAAACGCCAGCGCACCGCCGGTAGTGGGCATGTTGGTTGTGAGGATGTTGTCCTTCACGGCGATTGGAATGCCATGCAGCGGACCCCGCACGCGTCCCTGGGCGCGTTCGCGATCCAGCGCGTCCGCCTCCTGGAGCGCGTTGCGATTCACCGCCAGCGCGGCGTGCAGCTTGTCTTCGTACATTGCGATCCGCGCCAGGTACTGCGTCACCAGCTCGCGCGAAGTGACGCGGCCTTGCTCGAGCGCGGCCCGCATATCGGAGATACTCGCCTCAACGACTGAAAATTGCGGCGCGTGCACAGCGGGCAGGTCGCGTTTGGCCTGCGCGCGGAGGCAGGGAAGGAGCATCGCGGCGGCTAGAAGGCCGGCCAGTAGAATTCGATCCATTGCTGCTCATTCTACTATCTCGCTCGCTAAGACAGTTCCGCAGCACTGCGCTTTTGGATTTGCTTTTTCCCATCCAGCGAATCGCGCTCCACCCCGTACGCCAGCACGAACAAGTTGGTAAGGTCGCACTCCGGCGTCAAGCCGAATAACCGGCCGGCACACAGGTGCAGATCTTCGGTTCTCAGGTTATGACAGGTGCGCGCCACTTCACAGGCTACAGTTTGGATTCGTTCGGTAATCGGCGCTTCAGGTTCGGCTAGCTGGTCGAGGTATTTGCGAACGCAATAATCCTCGTCGCAACACGACTTGTGCCCCGCCGGCTTCGCGCATTGGACTTCCGGTTCATCGTCGTTCATCTTTTCTCCAGCTCGAGTGGGTAGCCGTGGTAAATCCTCACGGCCAGTCACTCGATACTGTGTAGTTTCGGTTCCCCTGCGAGATTCTCAAGGAATAAGTTCTCCGCCTCGCTAAGAACACTGCTAAAGTAAGGGGCTGAACGGACGATCAACGCACTTGGTTCTCAAACTTAGCGTGCTTGCCTCAGGCGAACTATTGCTGGATGGTAAACCCATCCAGTTGGATGCGCTGGACCAGGCGCTACAAGCTGCCGATAAAGCGAGCACTGGAGTTTGGTATTATCGCGAGTCTGCCGGCCAGGAACCGCATCCCAGCGCCAAGGCAGCCATCCAACTGGTGATCAAGCACAAGCTGCGCATCAGTATTTCGAGCAAGCCGGATTTCTCCGACTATGTCGACGCCAAAGGTGTGTCCCACCCCCGGGCTGCGCAGAGCGTCGCGCGAATGCCTGAGGTGGTGGCGGCATCCAACATCGGCGAGATTTTCGAAAATATCCGAAAAATCGCGGCGGGCGAAAAAGGACAAGGCGGCCTGGTGATTGTGCGTCCCAATCGGAGCTATCTGGTGGTGCCGCCGATGCCGGAGAGCGCCGAGCTGAAGAAATTCGCCGAAGGCCTGGGCCAGTTGATCCCAGGCGGCGTACAGCGCAACGTGGCGGTGATCAGCGACACCCAGTTCGGCGGCGGCCCTGGGACGCCCAGCATCGCCGATGTCGACAAGGCCATTCCTTTTTTTGGCCTTCTAATGGCCTTGAGCTATCTCGGCCACGCGGTTTGGGTGTTTGAAGGACATGTTTCCGCGCTTCAGGCCGGATGCTCGAACGCCGACGCGCTGCTGGTGGATAGCGCCATGATTCCTTTGCTGGCGGCAGGCTGGCAGGAGACCGCGCGTGCGGCCATGCGCAATGCCAACATATTGGTGCATGACCGCGCCACGTTTCAATTGCGCGTGGTATCCAAAGTGGGGGCCGCGAGCGATCGGCTGGAGTTCGCCGCTCAGCCGTTTCGGGCATAGCGCCGGATGGCCGTCGCATGGCCAGTCTCTGGATCCACGCTGACGATAGTCGCGTGCAGTTCCCCGCCGCCCTTGGCGCTGTCCAGCCGGATGGGCATGGCAGTGAGAAAGCGCCGCAGCGCCAGATCTTTGTCCGAACCGATCACCGACTCATAAGGCCCGGTCATTCCCACGTCGCTCTGATAAGCCGTGCCTCCGGCGAGAATGCGCTCATCGGCGGTGGGAACGTGCGTATGAGTGCCCAGCACCGCCGATACGCGCCCGTTCAGGTACCAGCCCATCGCCATTTTCTCGCTGGTCAACTCGGCGTGAAAATCCACGATGCGGACTTTGACGGATTGGCTGAGCGATGCCAGAAGCCGGTCGGCCTCGCGAAACGGGCAGTCTGTCGCAGGCATGTGCACGCGGCCTTGCAAGTCGAGAATCGCAACCTCGACACCATTCCTGGCCTTGGTGACTAGCAGTCCCTGGCCGGGCAATTCCTTGGGATAATTGGCCGGGCGCAGCAGCCGGGGCTGGCGCGGAAGATAATCGTAGATCTCCTTCTTGTCCCAGATGTGATTCCCGGAGGTGAGCACATCCAGCCCCATCGAAAAGAACTCCTCGGCAATGAGGGGCGTGATGCCGAAACCGCCTGCGGAATTCTCGGCATTAGCGATGGCGAGCGAAATCTTTTCAGTCGAGATGATTTCCTGTAAGTAACGCGCCACCAGACCGCGACCGGTGGAGGCGAATATATCGCCGATAAAAAGAATGTTCATTTAGTACGGCTGAACTGGCGGGAAAAGGAGCGAACCACCAGCGAACCGGCCCCGTCCTTGACCCCAGAACTCAACAGGGGCGGAGCCCCCCGAGCGTCTTCAGGCTTCTCCATGGCGGTTAGTCGCCGGAGCTTGCTCACCAACGCTTAAACCGAGTCGGACCCCAAGACAATTGACTGTCGGATCAATTATAGGAAACCGGTCCCAACACCAGTTGGAACGCTCCACCGCAATCATAACAGAAGCTCGCGTTTTCGCCTAGAACTTAGGTGTATCGCCCTCATTTCAAGGGGTTTGACTCACCATATTGAGCCCCATTGACATGCAGGCTCACCCGGCATAGCATCACAAAAGGCTGGACGGGAGGCCGCGCATGGTGAAATTCAAGTTCCCCGCTGTGCTGGCTGGAATCGCATTTGCCTTGATGGCGGTGCCGTTGCTTGCGCACCACTCCTTTGCCGCTGAGTTCGATGCCAATCAACCCGTCACTTTGAAGGGCGTCGTCACGAAAGTGGAGTGGATGAACCCGCATATCTACTTTTATCTGGACGTGAAGGACGATAACGGCAAGGTAGTGAATTGGGCGGCGGAAGGCGCGCCGCCGAATGCTCTGTATCGCAACGGCTGGCGGAAAGATTCGCTGAAGGTCGGCGATGCGATCACAGTGAATGCGTACCGCGCCAAGGACGGATCGTCGACCGTAAACGTGCGGGTGGTTATTCTGCCGGATGGCAAGAGCTTCTACGCCGGTACAGCGGACGATGGCGGACCCAAAGGACCTGCTGCCAAGTGAGGTCGTTATGAGAAAGCTCGCGGTGCTCTGCCTGGCCGCCGCACCGCTGATTGCGCAATCGAGCGCACCTTCGGCGCCTGACATCAGCGGCGTCTGGCAGGGACCCTACACGCCAGATCTCGCCAAACCTCTGGGTCACGACCTCCCTTACACGCCCTATGGATCGGAGCGATTCAAGAACGTGGTGCACGCCGACGATCCGACGTCGTATTGCTTGCCCGTCGGCCCGGCCCGCGCGATCCAAGCCCCCATGCCGTTTCAAATTGTCCAATCGAAGCAAACAGTCGTGCTGTTGTTCGAGTACCAACACACCTTTCGGCTCATCTATACCGATGGGCGGGGTCATCCGGAAGATCTTGATCCGTTCAGTTGGTTTGGCGACTCGATCGGGCATTGGGAGGGCCAAACCCTGGTGGTGGATACAGTGGGGATCGGCGGGGATCGCACCTGGCTCGACACGGCCGGCCATCAGCACAGCGAGCAACTGCACATCGTCGAACGTTTTCAGAAAATCGATGCCGGCAACATGAAGTGGACCGTTACCTTCGAAGACCCGAAGATGTACAAAGAGCCGTTCACGATCTCGTTGCCTCTGAAGCGCAAGGACACGGTCCTCATGATGTATTCCTGCGAAGAAAATGAGAAGGACCGCAAGCATCTGGACGCGACTAAACAGTAGCTGTAGAGTTTTTCCGGATGGGGCTGGACCGGCCTGGCAGCGACAAGCTATCATGCACTATACCTATGAAGCTTGCATGCACACTCGCTCTTGCCTTGCTCGGCGTCGCAGGATCTTTGAACGCGGAGAAAAAGATCATTCAACCCAAGGAAATCGCCCCCGGCGCGCCGTTCAGCCCGGGCGTGCTGGTGGATGGCACGCTATATGTCGCCGGCCAGACGGGCCGCGATTTGAAGACCGGCAAAATGCCCGACAACTTCGAAGACGAGGTCAAGCAGGCTTTGGAGACCATCGGGATTATTCTGCGCGAAGCCAAGATGAACTATTCCGACGTCGTGTCGGTGCAGGTCTATCTCACGGACATAAGCCTGTTCCAGCGAATGAACGCCGTTTACCTAACCTACTTCAAAACCGATCGTCCGACGCGAACCACGGTAGGAGTAGCCAATCTGGCCGGCAAGGGCGCGCATATCGAAATTACCGTCACCGCGCACCGCTAACGTGGCTAACATTCCCATCGGCACCAAGGGCGAAACCAAGCTGCGCGTTACGCCCGACATAGCTGTTGATTTTCTCGGCGCGGAGGGCGCCCGAGTGCTCGGCACGCCGTATTTGATCAGCAATTTAGAATTCACCGCGCGAAATTCCGTGCTGCCGTTTCTCGACCAGGGCTTTGATACCGTCGGCGCGCGCGTGGACGTGCGTCATCTGGCGGCGACGCCGCTCGGCATGGAGGTGACGTTTCAGAGCGAGGTGATCTCGGTGGAAGACCGGCGTGTGACGTTTCGCGTCCGGGCGTTCGACGAGAAGGAGCTGATCTCGGAGGGCACGCACGAACGCGGTGTCATCAACGTCGAGCGTTTCGCCGCGCGGGTGCAGGCCAAAGCGGCGGGCCAGTAGAAGTCCTGCTATGCTGATACATCACAAAGGAGCGATTCCATGAAAAGAATCCTGAGCATCTCCGCAATTCTGCTGACAGCCAGCTTGAGCCTGGTTCTAGGACAACAACCCAAGGCTCCGCCGCGGCCCGGACTGACGCTTACCACGCCTGCGTTCTCCGATGGCGGCGAGATTCCCGTCAAATACACCCAATCCGATCCGCACCCCGTTTCTCCCCAGCTGGATTGGACCAATGTGCCGCCGGGCACGGTTAGCTTTACATTAATACTGCACGATCCGGACGTCGCCATTCAACGTAAGACCGGCGATGTTCTGCACTGGATGATCTTCAACATCCCCGGCAGCGCCACATCGCTACCGGAAGGCATGCCTGCCGACGCAACCATGCCGGATGGAGCCATTCAGGCGAAAAATCTTTCGCAACGCGTCGGCTTCATGGGACCCGGCGCGCCGCCTGCCGGTCCCGATCATCACTATACTTTTGAACTGTTCGCGCTTGATACCAAGCTAGACCTAGGACCCGACGCTACACGCGACGAGGTTCTGAAAGCCATGGACGGGCACATCCTGGGCAAGGGCGTTCTAGTGGGACGTTTCCACCGGAAGTAAGCGCGCCACGAACAGCTACTTATTGAAGTACAGCGTCACGTCGACAGTGTGATCGGCGGCGTTTATTTTAGTCTCCGATCGCGTGGTTTTCAGGTTGTCGAAAACACCGCCCTTCTTGACGCGGTCCAGAAAGTGGTCCGGATAGTCCGGGTTGAATGGTTTGCCCGGTTCGATGGTCCACATCTTGCGAATCACCGGTTCGCTTTCGATGTCCAGGCCGATGATATCCAGCTTCCCGAGCGTGAATCGCGGGCCGGAAATCACGTTGATGACGATGCTGACCTTCTTGTCCTTGTCATTTACGTCGCGCTTGACTTCGGTAGATGCGTTCAAATAGCCGCTAGTCCGCATGCTGGCAACAATGCGCTCCCGGCCCGCCTTGACCAGATCAAAATTTGCGGTTTGATTCGTCTTGAGATTGGCCAGCCTGGCGAACGGCTCGCGCGGAGCTTCGGCGCCGGTGAACAACACGTGTTCGAGCGTGTAAACCGGTCCCGGATCCACGTCCACGCTTACCACCACACCATCCACGTCCTTGGCCGGCTCAGTTGTGATTTTCGGAAACGTAACGCGGAGCATACCGCGCGCTTCGAAGATGGGACGGATTTGAGAATCGAGCAGCAGCCGAAATTCCGCCTCATCGTAAGGCAGGCCGACTGCGACGCCGTAAATGGCGGTTTCGAGAATTCCGGTGGGCAGGTCGCCTGCCTGCGCGAACTTGACGCGGGCAATGTGGGGCAGCCCTTTGGCCGGCCGGAAGACGATGATCAAGTCGCTGGTAGCATCCGAGGTGGGCTTGGCGATGATCGGCTCATGGTAGTTTTTCGCGGCCAGGAATTGTGAAACCCACGCGGCGTAGCGATCCAGCACAGCTTTAGTAGCGGGGATTTTGTCGCCGAACAGCAGATCTTTTTGCTTGAGCTGCGCGCGCAATTCGGCGTCGCTGGCCGGCAGGTCCTCAAAGCGCACCGGATAGACCTGCGGGACTTCGGTGACTTCGATGGCGGCGTCATAACCTTTATTGTCCGGCGCGGGGGCGAAATGATAACCGACATTGTCAAACATGCCGGTGGCATTCAAGCGGTCGCGCGCGGCCTCGAACTGCGCCTTGCCCGCGACCTCGCCGACGCGCAGCCCCGCTACGGCAAGAATTTGTTCGGACTTATAGAGATGATTTCCTTCGACCGTCAGTGTTTCGACCGGCCAGGGTGTGCCTGGTGGAGGCGGTGCAGGCGTTTCTTGATCAGCCCGGGCGGCTATCAGCAATCCGAGGGCGAGTGCGAAAAACTTCATTCCAATTCAATGGGTACGTACAGTAACCGGCCCGAGCGCTCGACCTGCAGCACAATGGCCGAGCCGGACTTGAACTCGCCCAGCTTCTTCTTGAAGGCCTCAATGCTCGACATGGGTGTGCTGTTCAGCGAATAGATGATGTCTCCAGGCTGCAACTGAGCCCCGCTTTCGAGATCGCTGGCAGAACCGGCTGCTACCACCAGCCCATAGCTATTGCGCAGATCGGGCAGCATTTGAGCCAGCTTTTTGTCGATCGCAATTACCAGGATACCGAGTCTCGGAATCAGATTGTTTTCCGGAGTCACCATGTCGGCGAAGCGCTCCGGATCGTCTACGGTGTCGATTACGGGCACATCGATACTCAGGTCGTCTTTACCGCGAACAATTCCGAGCGTGACCTTCTCGCGCATAGGCGAGCGAAAAATGTAGGCCTCCACTTGGCGCGCGTTGCGCATGCTACGGCGGTTGAGCGTGACCACTATATCCCCGACCTTTACCCCGGCCTTGTCGGCGGGTCCGTCGGGTAAAACGTCGCTCACCACCACACCCCAGTCGCGCGACAATTGCAAACCGTCCGCTATGGCCGGCGTTATGGTCTGAACGGAGATTCCGATCCGGCCCCGGTGCACGTGCCCCTCCTTGCGGAGCTGGGAGTACACGGTGTTGACGACGTTGCTCGGGATCGCAAAGCCCAGGCCTTCGCTGCCGCCGGATTGCGTCAGGATAAAAGTGTTGATGCCGATGACGTGTCCTTCTGAATCGATCAGCGGCCCGCCGCTGTTGCCGGGATTGATGGGCGCATCGGTCTGGATGTATGCCAGCATGTCGTCGGGATGAAGCTCACGCGTGGTAGAGCTGACGATTCCCATGCTGACCGATCCCTCCAAGCCAAGCGGGTTTCCAAACGCTACTACCAGCTCGCCTTGGCGCACCGCATCGGAATCGCCCAGCGTCAGGTGCGTCAAGCCGGTGCGCTCGATCTTGATGACGGCGATGTCCATTTCGCGATCGCTGCCGACCAGTCTTGCGTCCAGGAGCTTCGGCTCGGGCTCGATGATCGTTCCGTGCCCTCCCGGCCCCCGGCGAAGTTCGGATAGCCGCACCTGAATGTGCCGCGCTCCCTTGACGACATGGGCGTTGGTGACGATATAGCCGTCGGGCGACAAAATGACTCCCGAGCCGGTGCTGCGCTGCTTGGAAAGCACGGCCGCGGCGTTGCCTGAGTCGGTGTCATCGGAGGTTACATAGCCAGTCGAGAAAATCTGCACCACGGCTGGATGGATGCGGTTTACCAGTTCCTCCAGACGGATGCTCAACTCGTTCAGGGTGAGCTTTGGCGAGGTTTGCGCGGGCGGTTGTTGGGGCGCTGGAACCGGTTGTGACGCCTTCGGCTGGGGTGCGATGGCGGGGGTTTGTGCAAGAAGGGCACTGACACAAACGAGCGCCGCAATAGAGAGCAATGAGCATCGCCTCATAACTTTATTTTCTCCTAACCGGGCAGACCCCCGGCCATTCCATGAAAATTCAATCATTTGCGAGCCGCCGGGTGGTACCGGCAACCATAAGCACGATAGGAATTTTCGATTGGACCCCCGTTCGGCTCTCGCCTACGCTTGGAATATGGCAACTGCACATATCGTCGAGCCGGCGGTCTCACAGGTTGGACTCCTACACCGTATCAGCAGTATCGTCAGTTCTGAATTATCCCTGGACGAAATGCTGGGTGAAATCATTGGACTCACCGCCCAGGTAACCAATTGCGACGCTTGCCTGGTTTACCTGATCGAGCGGCAGACCGGTGAAATCGTCCTGCGCGCTTCCCAGGTGCCGCATGCCGCGGCGCTCGGAAACCTGCGTATGAAGATGGGAGAGGGCGTAACCGGTTGGGTAGCGGAACACAAGTCGATTGTTGCGTTATCATCCGACGCCTGCGCCGACGCGCGCTTCAAGCGGTTTCAAGTTCTGATAGAAGACACTTACGAGGCGTTTCTTTCTGTCCCGCTGATCAGCAGCGGCGATCTGATCGGCGTCATCAATGTGCATCATCGGCAGGCGCACGAGCATACGCCGGATGAAATATCGCTGCTTACGTTCGTGGGTGAGCAAATGGGCGGCGCGATAGCCAAGTCCATGCTGGCCGATGCCAATGCCCGGCTGTTCGAAGAAGCGCAGGAGATGAAGCGGCAGCTGGAGACTCGCAAAGTTGTGGAGCGCGCCAAAGGAATTTTGCAGCAGCGTTACTCGCTGACCGAAGAGGATGCGTATCTGCGGCTCCGCAACGAGAGCCGCCGCCTGCGCCGGCCGATGAAGGATCTGGCCGAGGCCATTATCCTGTCCGAGGAACTGAGCCGTAAGAACGAAGCCGCCGTGAGCTAGGCAAGTGGCGGGCGTATTCAGTGCCCCGTAAGGTCTTCAAGACTCACCGACGGCTTCAGAACGTCTGCGAGTTGGCCTGCTTGACGTAATTAGCTACCTGCTTCATCGTCGCGAACCACACTCCTGGCTTGGACTGAATATAGGACACAAGCCGATCAAGTTCCACGATGCGCGATCGGCGTCCGCCCACATGCGGATGCTGGGTCAGAATAAACAGGGTGCGCTCCTGTAGGGCCATGTCAAACTCGGCCTTATAAACGGCGAAAACGGCGTCGGGAGAGGGGAGCGAACCGTTCGCGGTTTCTCCATAGTAGGGATAATCGTTATCGATTTCGCTGATCGGAAGTTCGACCACGCCGCTGGGCTGCCCGTTAGAAACAATCTCGTACGGTTCATCGGCTGCAAGCAGACTGCTGTCGTACAAAAGGCCCGCCTTCCGAATCAGCTCGAACGTATGCGGGCTGAACCCAGAGCCCGGTGCGCGTACTCCAACCGGGGGCTCACCCGCGGCCTTCGTCAGATACTCGATATCGCGCGTGAGCAATCGCTGCTCTTCAGCGGCATCCGCAATGCCTGGCCAGAACTCATGGACCCATCCGTGCACTCCGATTTCGTGACGGTGCCGGGAGACGATGGCAGGAACCATCTCCGGATGCAGCATGATGCTCATGGCGGGCATGAAGAACGTCGCTGGGATGTTGTGCCGGTCAAGCAGATCCAGGATTCTTGGCAGCGCGGTGGTGGCGCCATATTCGCCCACCGACAACGGCACTGGCAGTGGATTGGCCCTTTGCAACAATTCATTATCAACGTCGAAGGTAAGGCAGACAGCGACTAGCGCGCCATTCGGCCAGACTTTGGGTGTCAGCTTTTTTCCGACTCTGGCTGTGCCAACGGCGCGGCGAATTTGTTCCTCCGTCGAATCGGGCGTAATGGGATTAACGGCGGCCGCGGTTTGATTTGGAAGCGAAGTTTTGCCCCGGCAACTTGCCAGGAAAGCCAGCGGCGCGAGGGCGAGCACACAGGCTGCAAGAGCGCGGGACTTGGCGCGAAGCGTACCGGAACGGCTGTTCATTGGATCAATTTTACATGGCAAGAGTGAACCGGCAGCCCGGGCGCGATCATTGGGAATCCTCCGGAAGCTACACTTAGACGGATGAAACCCAAGGCCAACATATTATTGCTAGTCTCGGACCAATTGATGCGCGCCGTGATGCGAGAGGTCCTCGAAGGGGACGGATATTTTGTCGATGCGACTGGAGATCTCGGGGTGGCAGTGGACCGATTGAAAATGATCACGCCGGATTTGCTGATTACGCGAACTTTCGTGGCCAACATGCCCGGCCATTATGCGGCAAAGTATCTGCGCACAAAGTGTCCACACATGCGAGTTCTGATCGTCGGCGGCGTGCTGGACGATGAGCGGCTCCAGAATCGCGAGGCGCTCGAGAATTTCCAGATTTTCCCCAAGCCATACAGTGCCTCCGAATTTCTCGAAAAGGTGCAGCAAGTTGTGGATTCGCCCCGTTGAAGAAATCGTCGCCGGCTTGGAGGTCTATGGACGGATTTCAGCGCGGCGGTCGAGAAGGCCGCTGAAATGAACCTTAGATTCGAAGTCAATGGTTGCGGTTCCGTCATCCAGGATCAGCGTGAAGGCGCGTTGCTCACCGGAGGGCAGCGTGGCGCGGCCCGTGAGACTGGCCCAATTACCGGCCACTTGCAGTAGGCCGAACCCGGCCGCTTCAACTACCTTTCGTGTCGTCAGGTCAGTGATGCGAAGAACGCCGCGCGCATTCGACGCTGCCGCCGCCTGACGAACATCCAGCCGAATGCGGACGTTTGCGGTCCCAATAACGGCGTCGGCGGAAATCCGGCGGGTGGTGGCGGGGGTCATCGGGCGGCTCGGCATGTGGGACGAACGGCTAAGTACGGTTCCAGCGCGTTCGCCGGTCAGCTTACCGTCGCGGAGAGCCAGGCGCCCGTTGACCAGGACGTACCGGACTCCCTCGGAACGCCGGGAAGGATTTTCGTACGTCGCCCGATCGATGATGGTGGTGGGATCGAAAACGGTAATATCCGCGGCCATGCCTGGCGCGAGAAACCCGCGGTCCACCATCCCGATGGTGGAGGCGGAGAGGCCCGTCATCTTGCGAACAGCGTCTTCCAAGGTGAGGGCGTTCGTCTCCCGCACATAGCGGCCGAGAACGCGCGGGAATGTGCCGTAGTAACGCGGATGCGCGGGTGGGCTATCGATCGCGCCGCAGTCGCACGCAATGGACGCCGTGGGGTTTTGGAGAATCTTGACCAGGTCGTCTTCGAGCCCGAAGCGCAGAATCGCCGACTGCTCTCCCTGTTCGAGAATTTTGATGATGGCTTCGCCCGGCGAGGCATGAAGCTGGTCCATGACGGCCGCCAATTCCTGCCTGCTGCCCGCCAAGTAGACTCCAGCGGGCCCATTAAAGCGAGCCTGAATGGCCTGCTCCATTTCCCGAACGATGCGGGGGTGAAGGCCAGGATCATGGAAGCGCGCCAGCATCTGGGCTCGTCCGCCTTCTTGCGCCCAGCCGGGGACGATCAGAGCGCTGAGCGACGTTTGGCCGGCCAGGTATGGATAAACATC
>Ga0335083_10009398_pt1 | contig 11864 bp, 7 predicted proteins | sample Lox_Sample_42_FD_206716 | JGI IMG/M metagenome (GOLD analysis project Ga0335083, IMG submission 206716) | Soil microbial communities from Loxahatchee National Wildlife Refuge, Florida, United States - Lox_Sample_4.2 | ecosystem: Environmental > Terrestrial > Soil > Wetlands | place: USA: Florida... | reverse complement strand
CGATGCCGAATGCCCGGGGGCCGACCACGGCGAGCGCCTCGGGAGTCCGCAGCAGCGCGTGGCAGGGCAGGGCGAGGATCGCGACGCGCTGGCCGTAGCGCAGCAGGTCCGTCGAGATGGCGTGGCCGGTGTCGACGTCGAGGATCACGATGAGGTCCGGCACGCACACCTCGGTGCGACCGTCGCGCTCGAAAGTCAGGAACTCGTTCTGGAACTCCACCTCCGCGCGCGCACCCGCGTGCGCCTCGATCCCCTCGAGCTGGATCCGGCCGACCGCAAAGCCGCCGCGCAGGTGGCGCTTGAGGTCGACGATCTTGCCGTTCATCAGGTGCACGCCGCCTTCCTGGTGGCAGATGCGCTCGATCGCGCTCGCGTGCTCGCGATTGGCCTGCAGGACCAGTCGGCCGATGCTGATCGCCTGCGTGACCGTCGCCGGCACGGCCGCGCGCTTGGCGTGCGCACCGCTCATCGGCGCCTCCGCGCCCGTCGCCGTGCCGCCCATCGTGACCACGCACGAGCGCGCGAGGCGCTCGTACCAGACTTCGCTCGCCACCTGCTGGAACAGCACGATGTTGCCGCGCTCATCGGTGAGCGTCGCGGGCGTGGAGCGATGACCGTAGATGCTGGTCGTCGTCATCTGCATTTCGGGGAAGGCGCGTCCGCAGCCATCCGCATCGACGACGGGCACATCCGCCGCGGCGGCCGTGATCATCGGCTCGAGCGCGTTGCCGCCGCCGATCTCGGAGGACATGAGCGCCGTGATGCGTCGTCCCGCGAAGGCCTCCTGCGCGCGCATCGCACGCACGCCCTCGAGGCCCTCGGGCAGCTTCTCGATCGACACCGTCGGTGCACCGATCCCGCCGAGCGTCATGACCAACGCGTCGTCGGCCAGTTCCTCGAGCGAGACCAGGCGGATGCGCTCGCCGCGCCTGAGCGCCTGCTGGCAGCGCAGCTTCGCGATGTAGGGGCTGCCACCGCCACCGGTGCCAAGGATCGCCGCGCCGATGGCCAGCGCCTCGATATCCGCTTCGGTAAGTTCGCGCATCAGCCGCTCCCCAGGTCCATGTCGCCGACGACCTTGACCCGCACGCGGGTGGCATTGCCCTTCAGGTACGCCAGCGGCACGTCCTCGCGCTCGGTGACGTAGATCGAATCGGCGCGCGCGCCCGCGGCGACGGCACGGTCCCGCGCCTCGCGCTCGGCCTCGGCGAGCACGTCCTCGCGCGTGCGGCCGTCGAGGGAGGCGATGCGGTCGACCTCGCCACTCGTCTGCGCGATCGCCGCGCCGATCGCGTTCGCGGCCGCAAAATGCGGCGGACGCGTCACCGCCAGGCCGCCGAGCCGGTCCGGCATCAGGATGCTGCCGCCGCCCACCGCGATCACGGACACCGGCTCCGGCGAGAGGCGCGCGCGGTCGACCGCCGCCGCGAGCCGGCGCTCGATCACCTCGAGGCAGCGCGCGGTCAGGGACGGTGCGAGCCCCGCGACGCGGTGCGCATCGCCGACGGCAGCCTTGCCCGCCGCCACCGCGATGTCGGTGGCCGTGAGCACGTCACCGCCAAAGACCCACGCCTCCTGGGTCAGGCGGTAGCCGACGCTGCGCGGACCGACCTCCGGCAGCGGTTCCGCGTCGCTGACGATCGAGCCGCCGCCGAGGCCGATGCTGAAGATGTCGGGCATGCGGAAGTTCGTGCGCACGCCGCCGACGTCGACCGTGGTCGTCGCCTGGCGCGGCATGCCTTTGTGCAGCATCCCGATGTCGGTCGTGGTGCCGCCGATGTCGAGCACGATGGCATCCGACTCGCCGGACAGGAACGCCGCGCCGCGCATCGAATTCGTGGGCCCGCTCGCGAATGTGAGCACGGGGAAGCGCTCGGCCGTGGCCGCGTCCATCAGCGTGCCGTCGTTCTGGCTGAGAAACATCGGGCAGCGGATACCGCAGCGCGCGACGCCGTCCTTGAGCGACGCAACGGTGCGGGCCGCGAGCGCGCGCAGCGAGCTGTTGAGGATCGTCGCGCTCTCGCGCTCGAGGAGCCCCAGCTGGCCGAGCGACGAGGAGAGCGTGATCGCGGCGCCCGGCACGGCGTCGGCGAGGATCGCGGCCGCCGTCTTTTCGAACTCGTCGCGCACCGGCGCGAAGATGCCGCAGACGGCGATGGAGCTGAGGCCGCGGGCGCGGATCTCGGCACCGATGCGGCCGATCTCGGCCGGTTCGAGCGGAGCGATCGGCGTGCCGTCGAACTCGGCCCCGCCCGCGGCGAGAAAGGCGTGCTCGCCCATCGCCTGTCGCAGGTCCTCTGGCCAGTCGACCATCGGCGGCAGGCACTGGCCGGCCGGCAGGCACAGGCGCACGACCGCGGTCGGCGACAGGTGGCGGCGCTCGACCACGGCGTTGGTGAAGTGAGTGGTGCCGATCACGACGAGGCCGATCTCGGTCGGCGCCACGGCGGCCCGTTCGAGCACCTGGCGGAGCGCATCCATGAGCCCGCTCGTCACGTCCGCCGAGGTGGGCACCTTGACGACGGCGCGGATGGCACGCCCGTCCATCACCACGGCGTCCGTGTTGGTGCCGCCGACGTCGACTCCGATCCTGTACATGCTGGCGTCCCCGACCCAGGTGCCAGCGGATCCTACGAAGTCCGGTAGGATAGGTTTTCTGGAAAAGTGGTCAGGTAACGATGCCGCGCCGCAGCGCGGCCTCGGCGAGCGCGCCGCGCGAGTCGACGGCAAGCTTGCGAAACAGGCTCCGCAGATGGAATTTCACCGTGCTCTCGCTGAGGCCGAGCGCCCGTGCGATCGCCTTGTTGGTGTAGCCGTCGACAAGGTAGGAGAGCACGCGGTGCTCCTGGCGCGACACGGCGGCGACGCGGCGCGAGTGCATCGGGGCCGTCGGTAGCGCGCGCAGCAGCCGAAGGATGCGCTGGGCAAAGGCGATGAGACGAGAATTTCCCGGAGCGCGCTCGTCGATCACCATGGGCAGCAGGCGCTCGAGGACTTCGCCGTCCTCCATGAGAACGCCAACGAGCCCGTGCGCCTCCGCCTCGCGCAGTGCGAGTCGCAGGTGCCGGCGCGAGCGTGCCGGGTCACCGGCGCGCAGGGCGAGCGATGCCTGCAATAGCGCAAGAGTGATGTGCTTGCGTGCGCCCAGCAGCGGATTGGCAGCGAGCGCTGCCGCGAGCCGCGGCGCTTCACCGCCAACGTGCTCGGCGAGGACGTGCTGGCGGAGTCGAATAAGGCCTTCCTCGGCCACGAGCAGCGCGGACGTCTGCGGCCAGTGCTGGAGGTCGTATTCCTCGAGACGGACGCCCGCCTCCGCGTGGCGACGGGCGACCTGCAGCAGGCGGATGCGCACCAGCTCGAGCCGCCGATGCCGCGTCCAGCCGTGGCGGCGGCCGAGCGCCAGTGACAGGTGGTCGAGGCGTCCGAGCGCCGCGCGCAGGCCTTGAGTCCAATAGGCTGCCAGCACGAAGTGCCCGGCGGTGCCCGCGATCAGGTCGATCCAGCTGTCGCCACTCACGAGCGCCTGCAGCAACGGCTCGGCCGCGGGCGGGCAGTCGGCGAATCGACCCTCCTCGTAGGCGATCCAGGACCGGAACGAGGCGACGATCGCGGGCTCCGAGTTGAACGTCAGGGCGGAGGCGGCGAGGTCCTGCTCCGCCTGTGCCAGGCGCGCGACCGCCTCGTCGCGCTGCCCCTGCCGCAGGGCGATGTCGCAGAGGTGCAGTTGCATGAAGTGAGCGAGGTAGGGCGAGTTCGCCCGTTGATAGGTTGCGAGGGCCTCGAGGGCCAACTGGCCCGCTTCGACGAGCGCATCCGCCTGCAGGAAGCCGATAGCCATCGTGTTGAAGAGGAGCCCGCGAGCCAGTTCGTCGTCGGGCGGCATCTGCGACTGCAGTCGGCCCCAGCTCGCAATCACCTCCGTCGGGGGCGTCTGGTCGAGGTCGAGGCTGATGTCGATGCACAGCAGGATCGCGAACGGCGGGTACGCCGCGTGCGAGCGCAGGAAGTCGACGCTGACGCCCGGGTGGCGGGCGTCCAGCCGCAACAGGGCCTCACGCGTGCGTCCGCTCTTGATCAGCAGGTATTCGTGAGCAAAGAAAAGCGCGTCGTGAGCGAATTCGACCTCGGGCCCGAAGGCATCGAGCACTCGCTGCAATGCCTGGTAGCCGTGCCGATAGCCAAAGCAGGCGCCTCCCGCGCGACGGAAGATGGCAAGCGCGTCGTCCCCGCGCCCGACGGCCAGCATGTCGATGATCGCTTGTGCCGGCTCCGCACTCTCGGCGTAGAGGCGGATGAGTTCATCCAGCACTGGCGGGGTCAGCGCACGGGAATGGCCGCGGAGGCCAAGAAGTGCCTCCGCAACCCAGGTGCCCGCGACGCGGATCCCGCCCGGGCCATCGCGGAGCAGCGGGTGCGCGAGCGAATTCGGCGCGATGGCGTCGGCTGGCAGAGGCATGGTCGCTGCCGCAAACAGCGCCGCGACCAGAGCCGGTGGCAGGTCTGGCAGCAATTCCTGCTCGAGAAGTTGCGGCAAGAGTGAGCGGGCCTCGGACTCACGGCCGCGTTCGGCCTCGTTGCGGCAGTCCTCGCGGTTGACGTACAGATCGGCGTCGTCCAGGCGCTCGACCTGTCCGTAAATGCGCGGCTTCAGCAGCCATCGCGCGATCGGATCCGCGGGACGCGAGGCGATCAGCACGCGCCGGGGGCGGGCGTCGGCGCGCTGTGCCAGCAGCGCCTGCAGCACCGCGGGCGACGGTTCGTCGAGCCTGTGCCAGTCGTCGAACGCTTCGAGCAGCCGGCTTTTGCCCGTCCCGGGCCCTGCACACAGCCACACGATCGGCTGCCGGCTCGCGAGGATCCGCCGCCGCAGACGCTCGAGGCGGCGCTTCAGTGACTTCATCGCGCCCGGTGCGGCCGCCAGCGCAGGGCTCCGTATACCAACGCCGTCGCGAGCATCGCATCCAGCGCGGCGATCCCCGACAGGCGGAGCACGTTGGCCGAACCCAGCACCGCAAGGGCTGCTCCCGCCGCCCAGGCCGCGAGCGCAGCGGGCTCGATGCGCCGGATCGATAGGTAGGCATCGCCGAGATAGCTGGCGCGACGAAAGAAGCAAAAGTCCATGGCGATGATGCTGGCAACCGGGACGAAGACGATCGAGAGGTAGAACAGGAAGCTCAGGAAGTGGTCGAGGATCTGCAGGAACGCCGCGAGCGTGCCGGCGATGCCGCACAGCAGCGTCGCGCGATCGCGCCGCACCGAGGGAATCGCGGCGTCGACGCTGAGCCCGGCGCTGTACAGGTTGAGCGCGTTGAGGACCCAGCTTCCGCCGAACACGATTGCGAACGCGCCGACGCCGAGCCCCATGTACAGCATCAGGTCGAGTATCTCGGTCCGCCCGGTCGCGAGCGCCGCGAGCGCACCGATCAGCGGTACCAGGGTGCCGCTGACGAGGTAGGTCAGAATCGCCGTCCACACGGCGCCGTGGGTCGGACCGATGAAGCGGCAGGTGTCGGGCATGATCACCGCGCCCACGACGTAGCCGCCGACGACCGCCGACACGGCGTCGCCGAATGACATGCTGCCACCCGGTGCCCGCGCCATCAGTTCGGCCATGGAGCCGTGATGAAGCGCACTCAGCAGCATCAGGCCGCACACGACGGTCAGTACCGGGACGATGAGCAGTGACAGGAAGTTGATGGCCCGGAGCCCGACGAGGGTCGTCGCCGTCATCAGCACGCCGGCGAGGAGCTCCGCCGGCCAGCGCGGCCCCGAGTAGTGCCACATCGACGCCGCCACTTTCAGCATCGCATCGCCGAACAGGTTGATGTTGACGCCGAACCAGCCGATCAGCGACACCGCAAAAGCAAGGTTCAGCACGGTCGAGCCATGGCTGCCGAAGGCGATGCGCGCGAGCATGTAGGAGCTGAGGCGCGTGCGCGCGCCGATGATGCTGGTCAGAATGCCGGTGGCGGTCAGGATCAGGCTGCCGACGAGGAGCCCCGCGAGGAACGTCATCGGCGGTGCCTCGCGGGCGAGGTCGAGTCCCTCGATCAGGCCGGGCAGCGAGACGCTGAAAAGGACGTTGCTCAGGGCAATCTTCCACCACGGAATCGAACGATCCGTGGGCACCGGTGAGGTCGAGAATTCGTCGGATTCCATACGGGAGCGGAATCTAGCAGCTTTCGCGTTGGTGGGCGGCAGGGCGAAGCGCGAGCAACTGTCGGCCATTCAGCACCGACATCCGGCGCGCCATCAGGGCCGCTCCGGGATCCGCGATCTCGTGACGGAGTTTTCGCCGACCCTTGGCGAGACTCGGATCCCGCCTGGTCTTACGGAATGCCGATTGGCGGGACAAGTGACGCTCGGGAGTATCAACGCGGCCTAATTCTTCGGTCACCCGTGTCCATCACGCAGTGAGTCGAAGGAGTGCCACGAACGGCTGAGCGTCACGGTGCGGACGGCATTCACGCGGCGTGGTCGCGCTCGGAATCCTGAGTCATCGGGAAGCGAGCCACCTCAGCAGATCATCGCGGCGTCCGGGAGAGAGTTCCCGAAAGCGGCGCCCGGCATCCGCGGCTTCACCGAGGTGCCAGAGCACGGCTTCCTCGATCGTGCGGGCGCGACCGTCGTGCAGAAACGTCGGATCGCGCCCTGTCGAGCTGCGCAATCCGAGCCCCCAGAGCGGCGCCGTGCGCCACAACGTGGGCACCACGTGTCCGGACGCATCACGGTCGGCCATGCGCCGCCCCAGATCGTGGCGTCGCAAGTCGGTGTAGGCCGCGACAAGACCGGTCGACGGCGTGCCATCCGCACGGCGGAGCTCCACCCCGAGTTCCGTGAGGTGGCAGGCCCCGCAGCCAATCTGAGAAAAGACCCGGCGGCCGGTCTCGTCCTTGCGTGAAATCGGTCGTGCCGGCGGCGGGGCGAGCAACTGCAGATACTCGACGATCGCCGCCAGCGACTCGTCCGGTACCTCCGGCGACCCGGCGCGCGGCGACCGGGCGCAATCGACCTGTACCGGCGTGCAGTCGTCGGCCGGGCGATCCGATGAGGTCAGGCCCATCTCCAAAGCGAACGCCTTGGTCGTCTGGTCACGGAGCGACGCTACGTCGCCCTGCCACCCGAAGCGCCCAGACGCTCGCACCTGCTGGCCCGTGCTGGTGGGCGAGGCCCTCTTCGCCTCGCCGTCGACGAATGAGTCGGGAACGGCTGCCAGATAGCCGACACCGAAGAGCGGCGGCGCCAGGCGCGGCTTGATGACCGTGGTCGATGCCAGCGGACCGTAGCGCAACTCGGTGAGATGGTACGTGGGCTCTCGCATCCGCCAGTACCCGCCACCGGGGTAGTAATTTCCCGTGATTTCGCGATATTTCACGACGACGACACCCTCGGCCGGTACGCCAGTCAACGCTTGCGTGTTGAATATCCGGCCGTAGACGGGATCGCCGACGGGTTCCCGACCGCGGTCGATCACGGGTGCTTCGAGTTTCACAACGAGCGCCGCCGGAACCGGCCCGTCGCCGGCCGGCCCTTCGCCACGTCCGGCGCCCGGGTGGCAGGACTCGCAGGCATTCGCGTTGAACAGCGGTCCCAGTCCGCCATGTCCATCCGCATCAGTGGTGCCCGCGGCCACCCAGTGCACCGCAAACAACTCCCGTCCGCGGCGGAACGTCGCGTCCTCGGTGGCATTCAGCGGCCGGTAGGCAGAAGCAGGGGCGTGAGCGGCGCCTGTCGGGCCTCCGGCCCCCGATTCGTCCGCGCAGACTTGTAAGCTCAGGGTGAGTAGCGCGAGCGCAATGGGGAGGCGCATGTGCGAGTTCCGGGATATCGCGTCAACTTCCAACGGAGCAGGTTTGGCGCATCTCCGACGATCAGGTAATCCGTACCGAGCGCTCGCCACTCGATGAGCGGTGCGCGTCGCAGGCGCAATCGGGCCCCGCCGTGCAAGCTTCGAAGATACCAAGGCACGATAACTACAGTTGTCGTCCCTACCATCGATGCGCAAGACAATAGGAGCGAGTTCAGAAGTACGCGGCGCGCGCCAGTCAGTCGCACATGACCGAGCCTGCATCGACAAAAGGCGTATTCGCCTCAGCACACCCGCACTACGTTTCACGGCTCAAAAATACGGGTGCCGATTTGATCACGGCGGGAGTCCTGGAAAGCCCTGACCGGAACGGAACAGCGTTTCCGCATGCGTAGAGCAAGTCGTAACGAGAGACGCTCGCCTCAGAACGAATCTGTCTGCGAAAGCCGCCTGGCGCAGCGGTGCGCCTCGCACAGCTCGCCAGTACACAGAGAGCCTCGCCTACACCGCTGTCGGACGGTACGGCATGATCAATCGGTAGATATTATAATGCCTGAACGATATATATGTATCTATTAGGCGATATATTAAACTGACAAGAAAAGCTATGTTCATATATAGGTGAATTTTATCAAGATATTAAGATAACTATGACAAACACTGTGGAGCAGCTCGCTGATCGCCTGACCGCCGCACGCCGTCGGGCCAACCTGACCCAGGCGGCGCTCGGCGCGAAGGTGGGTCTCGCGCAAAGTCACGTGTCGAAAATCGAACGCGCGGCGGTCGATCCACAAACCTCCAGTCTCGTCGAACTCGCCCGGGCGCTCGATCTCGAAGTGATGCTCGTGCCGCGCCAGCTGGTGCCGGCCGTGCACGCGCTCGAGCGGGACGTTGCTCCGGATCCGCGGGACGATCCGAAGCAAGTCGATTCCGAGCTCGCGCGTCTGGCCAGAGCAGCACGGCGGGCGATGAGCAACCACCCCAACGTCTCGGCTCTCGCGGAACTCGCGGTCGCGGCCGACGAGCTTGAACGTGCCCGGGTACCTCGTTCGTATGCAAAGGAAGTGCGGGCACAGATCGACGGTGCGAGCGCCGCCTTGGAACGCATCGAGACAGTCCCGACGGATCGATCAGCTTCGGAGCGAGGGGTCATGCTCGAACGCGCGTGGGAGGTCATTGCGTCGATCACGCAAATGTTCCGCTACCTGCGCAACGCGATCCTTCACGAGGGATACGGCGGCGTTGGTCGGCCCGCCTACAGTCTCGATGAGCCCGATGCGTAACTTCGCGGTCCTCGACGTCCTCCTTCACGGTCAACCCATCGGCACGCTCACTCGGCTCCCGAGTGACCGCGTGCTGTTCGCATTTGTTGAAGCTTACATTGCTGATCCCAACCGTCCGACACTCAGTCTGTCGTTCAAGGATGCGGTCGGAGGACTGATCGACGTCTTACGTCCAACACAAACACGGCTCCCGCCGTTCTTTGCAAACCTTCTGCCCGAGGGCCCTCTGCGCGAGTACCTTGCGACTCGCGCAGGTGCGAAGCCGGAATGGGAGTACTTCCTGATCGGCGTCCTGGGTCGCGATCTGCCCGGCGGACTTGAAGTCGTGCCTGGCGACGGGGCCGCGTGGGACGATTCCGAGGCGGGCGGCGTCGACGTCCCGTCTTCACCGCCCGACCGGGAAAGGGCGCTGCGCTTCTCCCTTGCCGGCGTGCAGCTGAAATTTTCGGCTGTCGAGAGCGCCGCCGGAGGACTGACCGTTCCGGCCGACGGCGTCGGCGGATCGTGGATCATCAAGCTCCCATCGGCGAAGTATCCGGGCGTCCCCGAAAACGAGTTTGCGATGATGGAACTCGCTCGCCGGGTTGGCATCGACGTGCCTGAGACGAGACTGCTACCCGTCCGTGAGATCACCAATCTGCCTGCAGGTATCGATGCCGTCGGCGAGAATGCGTTTGCGATCCGCCGATTCGACCGACGCCCGGGAGGCGAGTGCGTGCATATCGAGGACTTCGCACAGGTGTTCGGCATCTATCCCGAACGCAAGTACGAACGAGCCAGCTACCGGAATATCGCGGAAGTGATCTGGACGGAATCGGGCGAGCCCGGGATCACGGAGTTCCTGCGTCGTCTCGTTTTCAACGCGCTGATCGGCAATGCCGACATGCACCTCAAGAACTGGTCTTTGATCTATCCCGACCGCCGGACCGTTGCATTGGCGTCGGCCTATGATTTCGTGTCGACGATCGCCTACATACCCGACGATCGCCTTGCCTTGAGGTTCCTCGACTCAAAGGCATTCTCATCGCTGACGATTGAGCAATTCAAGCGATTCGCCGCCACGGCGCGGCTGCCAGGGAAGCTGACGTTCGACACCGTCCGGGAAACGGTCGCGCGCTTTCGCAATGAATGGCTGAACGTGGGCTCCGTCGCGCTTGATGAGGGTGTGCGCTCGGCCATTGACCGTCACCTGACGTCCATTCCGCTTTGGAACGATGCCAATTGGTGAATTCCGCCATGCGGTTTGGCCCCGAACGTCAGGTTGCGCAAGTCGCGCGCTCTGGCGTCGCCCGCCAGCGCTAGCCAGAAAGGCAGCTATCGCCTTATAGGGCGATACTCGATTCTCCAGGAACGGATAAATCTGGGCCAATGCACGCAGCGATGCAACGCGCGGATGCGGGTATCGAGAGGTTAGTGGTTTCCGCGTTCGGCCGAAATGCAACGGCGCCTCTCGGGTTGCTTCAGTCAATCAAGAAGAAGCGAGTGACGCGATTGAATTGGAGCGACCTCGCAATGCAGCATCAGGCAGCGGACCTTGTGTCGGCTGGCGCATCGGAACGAAAACAAGAGGCGCTGACGCCAGATGGGCCTGCTTGAGTACCATACGCTAAGGCGACGTACGTCCGAGCGATCGCGCTCGCGCAGGTGCCGGGCCGGCATCGGCAGCATGCGGGCGAGGGTGATCGAGATGAGTTCGAAAACGTTAAGGTCTAAAAGATAATAGAGTTCGGCGCGGCGTGACTTGGGACACCTATCAGGCCTTTACTCAAGTCCGGAGGCAGACCAGCATCTCCGATGCGACTGCCGCCTTTCGTCGCCACATCGCTCCCTTCGGGTTCGTGACGTTTGCGTGCGGCGAGCTTGACCTGACGCATCGCGACCGCAGCGTGTATTACGTCATCGACTGGCCAGAGGCCTGGCGCAAGTTCTATTTGAAATCGAGGTTCATCGAGCGCGACTCCATCATCGACAGTCTGTCGTTCCGACGGGAGCCGTTTTCGTGGTCGGATCTGCGTAGAGACCGAAAGTTCGGCAAGTCCGGCCGTGAAGCCTTGCAGCTGCTTGCCGCCCACGGTTGGGTCGAAGGTCTGGTGGTACCGCTGCCGGGTGCTTTTGGACGGATGGGTCTGGTCAGTCTCGTCGGCACCAAGGGCGAGCTCGATCGGAACTCACAGGCACACCTGACGCTGATCTGCGTCGGGTTTCATTATCACGTCAAGGCGCTCGCCGCGCGCCAGGGATTTGCGCTGCCGCCAGCCGGACTGACTCCCCGGGAACTCGCGTGCATCCGGCGCGTCGCGAAGGGCGAGTCCGATGCACAAATCGCCGCCGGGCTCAGAGTGGCGCCCTCGACCGCACACGAGTTCGTCGAGAAGGCAAAGCGGCGTCTTGGCGTCCGTACGCGTCCAGAGCTCATCGCGGTCGCTGCAGCTCTGGGCATCATTGACCTGTAGGCGCATCGGCCCCGCGCTGATGCCAACCTCGGCGGCCGCGACCGCTCGCGCCGTAAAAAAAAGCTAGGCCGTTTAGGTTTCTCCACGGCTGCATCCGGCTGAACGCGACTTGCGCCGGACCCTCCATCTGGAGGGTAGGCGGCTCTTTCTCGTTGAAATATGGTTTCGGCGCGACGCAAGGGTCGCGCACGAGGGTGCCGAGCACCGCGCCGTGTCTTGCCGACACTTCGGTCAAAGGAAATGGCTAGAGAGTCGCCATCGAGCGGCCGAGCGGGGTCCCGATTGTGCACACAGTCCCTCTGCGCAAAATCCAAACCAATG
>Ga0335083_10009396_pt1 | contig 11865 bp, 8 predicted proteins | sample Lox_Sample_42_FD_206716 | JGI IMG/M metagenome (GOLD analysis project Ga0335083, IMG submission 206716) | Soil microbial communities from Loxahatchee National Wildlife Refuge, Florida, United States - Lox_Sample_4.2 | ecosystem: Environmental > Terrestrial > Soil > Wetlands | place: USA: Florida... | reverse complement strand
CGCCGCGGGTGCGGCCTTCGATCATGTAACAGGCGAGCGTCCATGGTGCGGCCGCAAAGCCGATCACCGGGACGTTCGGCCCGACTTCGTTGCAGATCGTGCGAATAGCGTCGCCGACGAATTTCGTCTCGCGCGCGGGGTCGAAATCGCGAAGCTGGCGCACGGCCGCGGCATCGCGGACCGGGTTACCGAGGACAGGCCCGGAATCCGGCACGTCCAGGGGTAGGCCCATAGCCTCAGCGACGATCAAAATGTCCGAGAAAACGATGATTGCGTCCACGCCCAGCACGCGGTGCGGCTGGATCGACACCTCGGCGGCCAATTCCGGAGTCTTGCAGATCTCGAGAAACGTGTGGTGTGCGCGCACTGCCTGGTATTCCGGCAGGTAGCGGCCGGCCTGCCGCATGATCCAGACGGGAACACGCTCGGTCGGCTCAAACCGGCAAGCGCGGAGGAAGAGTTCCTTCGTATTTTCAGCGCCGGGCGTCATTTCGCGGCTTCGTCAACATCATAGCAGATGCCATTGGCCACGGCAGGCTTGGAACCATCGGCCGCAGGGGGCTTTCTTTGGAGCTATAATTAGCGCTGATCGGACTTGGGGTTTCATGCCGAACCAAATGGGATATTTGAGCCTGGCGCTTTATGCGGCGAGCTTCGCCTGTTACACGCGGCTGCTCTACGCGCCGAACGTCTGGCTGGGCCGGTTGGCCACGCTGCTGCTCGGGGGCGGCATCGTGGCGCACTATTTCGCGCTGCTCGATCGGTCACTCGGGACGCACACGGTACCCTACGATGACGTCTACGGTTCCATGTCGCTGTTCGCGTGGCTCCTGGGCATCACCTATCTGGGCCTGGAGCTGCTTCATCGCGACCGGGCGGTGGGATCGCTGGTGTCGCTGGTGATGCTCGTCTGGATGGTTGGGGTGGAATGGCTGACGCCGCATGCGAGTCCGGCGCCGCCTCCCGCAAAAGGGCCGCTCTTCGCGTTGCATGTGACGTTGAACATCTGGGCCTACGCTGCATTCGCCCTGTCATTCGTGTTGAGCATCGTCTATCTGGTGCAGGACCGCGTGTTGCGATCGCACCGCCCTGGCGCGGCGTTCTGGCGGTTCCCGGCGCTTGACGTGCTCGATCGCATGTCGCGGAGCAGCGTTTTCGTCGGGTTGGCAGGTTTGGCGTTTGGCGTGGTCAGCGGGTTTGTGTGGGAGCGGCGCCTGACTGGTTCGTATGCCTGGGGCGATCCCAAGGTAATCGTGACGCTGCTGATCGTCGGCGTCTACGTCGCCTATCTCTTGCTTTCGCGGACGGCCGGCTGGCGAGGCTCGCGCGCGGCGGTGCTGTGCGCGCTGAATTTCGCCGTCGTACTGTTCAGTTACACGCTGGTGAATCGCTATCTGACGGAATTTCACCGTTACTTCTGATGGCCGCGACGACTAACACGAAGAACTCCGCGCCCGCGCGCACCGGGGGCGGCATCCGCGTGGCCCTGATTGGCTGCAGCCACCGGACGGCTCCGGTCGAGTTGCGTGAGCGCGTGGCGTTCACCCAGGACCAGGCGCTCGATGCGGCAGGCGAGCTTCGCAAGCGGGGAATTCTGGACGAGGCCGTCGTCCTTTCCACCTGCAATCGCAGCGAGTTGTACGGCGTTCCGGCGTCCGATACGTCCGCCACGGAAGAGATGGAGAACTTCCTCACGTCCTACCACCGAATTTCGAGGGTCGAGCTGGAAGGACGGCTATACCGCTGGGAGGGAGCCGAAGCGGTGCGGCATCTCTACCGCGTCGCGTCTGGCCTCGATTCCATGTTGCTCGGCGAAGCGGAAATTTTGGGTCAGCTCAAGGCCGCGTACGGCCAGGCGCTCGAGCATGGTTCAACGGGACCGGTGCTGAATCGCGCGTTTCAGGGCGCCTTGGAAGTCGGAAAGCGCGTGCGCGCGGAAACCGAAGTGGGCGCGCGGCCGATGTCGGTTTCGCTCGCAGGAATTAAACTGGCGGAGCGTGTTTTCGGAAATCTTAAGGGTCACAAAGCGCTGATCCTTGGTGCGGGCGCTGTGGCGGAACAGGTCGTCGAACACTTGCGCGCGCGGTCGATCGGCAGCCTGCGCGTGGTTAATCGTTCGCACGATCGAGCGGCGGAACTGGCCGAGCGAATGGGCGGTGAGGCGGTTCACTGGGATGCGCTGGAGAAGGCTCTCAGCCTGCCGGACATCATCGTCACGTCGGTAGGCAACGCGGGACACGTCCTTACGCGTGAAATGCTGGAGCGTGCGCTCACGGCTCGGGGTGGGCGGCCGGTCTTCGTCATCGATCTGGGCGTGCCTCGCAACGTCGCTGCGGATTCGGCCGGGCTCTACAACCTCTATCTCTACAACATCGACGACCTTGGCGAAATCGTCGAGCAGAACAAGCGTGCTCGCGAGGCGGAGATTCCTCGTGCCGAGGCGCTGGTCTCCGAGCACGTCGCGAAGTTCGAGGTCTGGCGCACGGCGCTCGAGGCCGGTTCAATCGTCGAGGACTTGCGCGGCCGCTTCCGCAAACACCGCGAAGCGCTGCTGCGCGAGCGGCTCGCTGAGATGGACCTCACGCCCGAGGAACGCCAGCGCCTTTCTCACATCACGGAGGAGTTGATCGAGCGGGTCCTCGATGAGCCCTCCCAGCGCCTGCGCAATGCGCGCGAAATGCGCGGCCGCCTGGGCGCGATCGAAGCGATTCGCCACCTTTTCGGGATCGATCGCGATCACGACAAGAGTGGGAGCCGCGAGTGACGCGTCTGCGAATCGGAACGCGAGGCAGCGCTCTTGCGCTCTGGCAAGCCAACCATATCGCTGACCAGTTGAAGAAGATCCACGGCGTTGAGTGCGAACTGATTCGCATCCGCACTTCTGGCGACCGCATGCAATCGGCACCTGTCGCGCAGATCAACGAACAGATCGGCGCGGAGATGGGTGGCAAAGGCATCTTCATCAAGGAACTTGAAGACGCGCTGCTGGCGAACACGATCGACCTGGCTGTTCACAGTATGAAGGACGTTCCGACAGACATTCCGGCGGGGCTGGCGTTTCCGGCAATCACCCGGCGCGAAGACCCGCGTGACTGCCTGATTTCGCGAACGGGGCGCAGCCTGAAGGGTTTGCCCGCCGGTGCGCGCATCGGGACGAGTAGCCTGCGCCGCCAGGCCCAGCTACGCCATCACCGGCCAGATCTCGAAGCAGTCAACCTGCGCGGGAACGTCGACACGCGCCTGAAGAAACTCGACGCCAAAGAGTTCGACGCCGTGGTCCTCGCCATGGCGGGCGTGAATCGCCTCGGATTCGCGGACCGGATCAGCCAGGTGCTGGATGAGAGCGTCATGCTCCCGGCGGTCGGTCAGGGAGCGTTGGGCATCGAAACTCGCGCGAACGATTCGCGCACATCAGACCTTGTGGCTGCGCTGAACGATTCCGAATCGCGCGCATGCGTCACGGCCGAACGGGCGCTCCTCCACGAGCTGCAGGGTGGTTGCCAGGTTCCGCTCGGCGCCCTGGCTCGGCTCGCGGATGATGAACTGCGCATCGAAGCGGCGGTGTTTTCGGCGGACGGCAAGGAATTCGTGCGCCGCGAAGAGCGGGGAAGCGCGGCCGATCCGGCTGGCGCGGGGAAGCGCTTGGGTCAGTCGCTGCTCGATGCTGGTGCGGACCGTATCCTTCGGCTGGCTGGCAGAACGGTGGGACTCGGCTAGTGGAAGCGACGTCAAAGCCGCTACTCGGGAAACGAATCGTGGTCACCCGTGCGCCCGAGCAAGCCGAGGAGATCACGCGGCTGCTCGAACAGCTGGGTGCCGAAGTGATTCTGCTGCCGGCGGTCGCTTTCTCTGTTCCCGCCGATGCGCATCCGCTCGATCGTGCGCTGCACGAACTAGGCCGCTTCGATTGGATTCTGTTCACCAGTCGGAATGCGGTACGATTTACCGCATTGCGGCTTCGTCAGATGGGATTGCCGGCCCTAGTGCAGCAGGTCGCGGTGGTTGGTCCTGCGACAGCGGACGCAGCCAGCAGAGAGGGTTTTCGAGTGGACTACGTGGCGACACATTCGACGGCGCACGCGTTGGCGGGCGAACTGGGCGAGTCGCTGAATGGCTGCACGGTTTTTCTGCCGCGCAGCGATCGGTCGGACCCCGAACTCGTCGAGGCTTTGCGAGAGACCGGAGCGACCGTGACCGACGTGATCGCCTATCGAACGGTTGCGCCGGCTGCTTCCGATCCCGTGGCGCTGAATCGCGTCCGCGACGCCGATTTTGACGTGGCCATCTTTTCGAGTCCGTCGGCGTTCCAGAATCTGGACGCTATGCTGGGTGTGGGAACTTTGGCGAAGCTTGCGAAGAAAGTGCGCTATGCCGCGATTGGTCCCACAACGGCAAGGGCCATGCGCAGCGCCGATGTGCGAGTTCACATGGAAGCCGAAGAAGCGTCTTCCGCAGGTCTGGTGGACGCCATCGTGAAATATTTCGAAGAGCATCCGGCTCCTTTGAGGCATGCCTGATGTTTCCGGTCAATCGTCCACGTCGGCTCCGGCGCAACGAAGCGTTGCGCGGAATGGTCCGCGAGACACATCTCTCGACCAGCGGGCTCGTTTATCCGATGTTTGCGTGCCCGGGGACGAAAGTCCGCAACGAAGTGGCCTCCATGCCGGGGATCTATCAGCAGTCGCCCGATCAGATCGTCGAAGAGTGCCGCGAGCTCGTCGATCTCGGCGTTCCGGCAGTCATTCTATTCGGCCTGCCTGAAAAGAAGGACGAGATCGGCAGCGAAGCCTCATCACCCACCGGCGCCGTGCAGCTTTCCATCGAGGCGATCCGCAAAGCCAAGCTCAATCTGCTGGTGATCACGGATGTCTGTCTCTGCGAATACACCAGTCATGGGCACTGCGGCGTGATTCGCGACGGCGAAGTGCTGAACGACCCGAGCCTTGAGCTGCTGGCCAACGCGGCGCTGTCGCACGCGCGGGCCGGCGCGGACATGGTGGCGCCCTCGGACATGATGGACGGGCGCGTCGGCGCGATCCGCGAGAAACTTGACGAGCACAAATTCCAGGACATCGCGATCATGGCTTACGCCGCGAAATATTGCTCGGCGTTCTATGGCCCGTTTCGCGAAGCCGCGGACTCGGCGCCTCAGTTCGGCGACCGCCGCAGCTACCAGATGGATCCCGCCAACGTGCGTGAGGCGCTTCGTGAAGTGGCCGAGGACATTGAAGAGGGCGCGGACATCATCATGGTCAAGCCCGCGCTCTCCTATCTGGACGTGATCGCCCGCGTCCGCGACCGCTTCGACCTGCCGGTGGCGGCGTACAACGTCAGCGCCGAATTCTCCATGGTCAAGGCCGCGGCGCGCAACGGCTGGATCGACGAGCAACGCATCGTGCTCGAAATCATGACCAGCATCCAGCGCGCCGGCGCCTCGATCGTCCTGACTTACCACGCCAAAGATGTCGCCCGCTGGTTGAACCGCTGCTAGCTGCGACGAGGGCCCTCTCGTAATATGATTCCAGCGTGAGCAAATCCTCCGAACTCTTCGAGCGCGCGCAGCGAGTTTTGGTAGGTGGCGTGAACAGCCCGGTGCGGGCGTTTCGCGCCGTCGGCGGGACGCCCCTGGTCATCGACCGCGCCTCCGGATCGCGCGTATGGGACGCGGACCGACGCGAATACATCGACTACATCTGCTCCTGGGGCGCGCTGATCCTCGGTCACGCGGATCCCGAAATTGTCGTCGCCATCGCGGACCAGGCCTCGCGTGGCACCAGCTACGGCATGACCTCTCCGCTCGAAATCGAGCTAGGCGAGCGGATCGCGCGGGCTGTCCCCTCAATCGAGAAGATTCGGTTCGTCAGCTCGGGCACGGAAGCGACGATGTCCGCCGTGCGGGCCGCTCGTGCCTTCACCAAGCGCGACCTGATCCTAAAATTTGAAGGCGGCTACCACGGCCACGCCGACAGCTTTCTTGTCGAAGCGGGCTCCGGCCTGGCGACACTTGGCATTTCGTCAAGCCCCGGCGTACCGGAAGCCCTCGCGCGTCTCACTCTGAACGCGCCTTACAACGACGTCGCAGCGGCCGAGTGCCTTTTCGCGGAGCATGCGGGAAGAATCGCCGCCGTCATCATCGAACCGATTGCGGCAAACATGGGCGTCGTGTTGCCCGCCCCCCATTTCCTGGCGAGCCTCCGGCAGATTACCGAGCGCGCCGGCGCATTGCTTATCTTGGACGAAGTGATTACCGGATTCCGCATGGCTTACGGCGGCGTGCAATCGACCTTCAAGATCGACCCGGACATGACCGTGCTCGGCAAGATCATCGGCGGCGGCCTACCCGTCGCCGCCTACGGCGGCCGGCGCGAGATCATGGACCAGGTCGCTCCGCTCGGCCCGGTCTACCAGGCCGGTACTCTGTCGGGGAACCCTCTTGCGATGCGTGCCGGCCTTGCGACGCTGCCGAAGCTCGAAGCGCCCGGCTTCTACGAAGCGCTCGACGCCAAGACTGCGCGCCTCGTGGAAGGGCTACGCAAAGCCTTGGCGGACGCACGCGTCCCCGCCCAGATCAACGCCACCGGGTCACTGTTCACTCTGTTCTTTAGCGCCGATCCCATCGCAAACTACGCCGGCGCAAAGAAGTCCGATACGAAGCGCTTCGCCGCCTTCCACCAAAAGATGCTGGGGCAGGGAATTCTTCTGCCGCCTTCGCAATTTGAGGCCTGTTTCGTGTCGGTCGCACTTACCGACGCGGACATCGCGAAGACCATCGCCGCCGCCCGCGAGAGCCTGAAAGCCGTCTAGATCCAGCTTGTTCCCATCGCCTACTTAGTGGAAAACTCCTTCCACTCCACTAGTACTTGCCCGGACTTAGTCCTATTCGACGGCTTGCCCCGGCCCACCCATCTACTGAAAGTAAAGGTCTTAGAACCGCCGGAAACATGGTATGGACCGTGCACTCCCTCCAGCAGCTTTCGGACAAAGGAGCCCCCTTCCATGGTCCTGGCAGCAGTTGCCGCCATTGTGTTTCAGTTTTCGCCGGTGGTTCAGGCGCTCCCGATCGCGGACGTCGGAGCGACTCTGCCCGTGGCGAAAACCGCATCCGCGGCGAGCGCCAAGCCGGACCAGCCCAAGCCTGCCGCGACCGGCTCCGCGACGAATACAGCTTCAGAAAGCTCCTCCACCAGCCCGCTCCCGGCCGCGTTCACGTTGGCGTCTCTCGAAAGCGCCTCACAGAACAGCCAGGCGCTGGATACGATTCGTGTCCCCGAGGCTGCTCCAGCCAAGCCGGCAAAAGTCATCCTGCCGGATACGCACCCGCACCGCGCGTGGCTGGTGCTATCAATCGCCCAACACAGCGCCGCCGCCTTCGACGCCTACTCAACGCGCGTGGCTGTCTCGAAAGGCGCCTCTGAAGCCGACCCGCTGATGCGTCCCTTCGCGCACTCGCCGGCGATCTACGGCGCAATCCAAGTCTGCCCCTTGGTGCTCGATTTCGCCGCGCGCCGCATGGAGCGCAGCCAGAATAGCTTCCTTCGTCACACGTGGTGGATGCCGCAGGCGGCGGCCACCGGCGTCTTCCTGTTCTCCGGCGCGCATAACTTCAGCGTCGCGAACTCGATTCACCACTAGATTTTCATTCGCCGTATCGCCGTAGATGTCTCCCTGGCGGGAGTAACGAACGACAGACACCCGGGCCCTCCTCCCGGGTGTCCTGCTGTTCGGACGATTTCTCTGCCTTACGAAGATTCCGCTTTTCTTCCACGCGCAACCGCGTATCATGTGCGCCTTAGTTCGGGGGAATCTGCCCAGGCGCGAGGCTGCAGGGGCAGGGGCGGGGAACGCTTTTCAGAATCTCGAAGCGGAGTTCTAGAAGAAGTGGACGAATCATCCGCGGAGCGTCCATCGGCGGCTCCAATCAACACGGAGGTCCCATCCTTCAGTCGCGTTTGTTCCTACGCGCTCGCCCTCGTCTGTGCTCTGGCTCTCTTGGCCGCTTCCGCCGTTGCCCAGACCACGGGCGCGATTCGCGGCTCAGTGCACGATCCCACCGAAGCCGTAGTTCCTAACGCCACGGTCACCGCGACGCTTCTCGGGACCGATACGTCCCGCTCCGCGCCGACCGACGGCGATGGCGCCTTCGAAATCCCCGAGCTTCCCGTCGGCACCTACACCGTCACGGCCCGCGCCGCAGGATTCAAAACCTATACGCAGAACGCCGTCGCGGTCACCATCGGCCACGTCGCCGTGCTCGATATCTCGCTCGCCCTTGGCAGCGCCTCCGAAAGCGTCACGGTGCAGGGAAATGCCATGCAGGTGGAAACCACCAGCACGCAAATCGGCGCGGTCATGACCGATACTGCCGTGCGCGAGCTTCCCTTGAGCACCCGTGACACCTACCAGCTCCTGCAGTTGCAGCCCGGCGTGCAGTCGCAGGTCGGCGCCGATCTTTTCTACGGCAGCGACAACGCCGGTGTCGTTTCCGTCAACGGCGGCCGCGGCCGCTCCAACAACTACACCGTCAACGGCGGCGACGGAAACGACATCTTCGCCAACGGCCCCGCGATTCAGCCCTCGCCCGACGCGGTCGAGGAATTCCGCGTCCTTACGAATACTTTCGACGCCGAGTACGGCCGCAATTCCGGCTCGGTCGTCAACGTCGTCACCAAGTCCGGCACGAACGACCTGCACGGCGATGTCTACGAGTTCTTCCGCAACGACGCGCTCAACACGCAAGGGTTCTTTGATCCAACAGTCCTGCCCTACAAGCAGAATCAATTCGGCGGCACGCTCGGCGGGCCCATCAAGAAGGATCGCACCTTTATTTTCGGCTCCTACGAGGGGGACCGCCTTCGGAAGGGAATTAACGCCGGCACGGTTTTGATGCCAACGCCGGAGGAAGTCGCTGGCAACTTCACCGACGCAGGCCCGAATTTCGTTGGCACGCTCGTTGATTCGAATTTCGCATCGATTCTCGCGGCTCGCACCAGCGATCCAAACAATCCGGGCCTGACTTGCCAGCAAGCGGTCACGAATGCCGAAGGGCCCGTAATTGCCGCGGGAACGTTATTCGCCGACATCTTCCCGGGTAATCAAATTCCTCTTGCCTGCTTCGATCCCACCGCGCTTGCCGTCTACAACCAATGGGTCGCCCCCTTTGCGGACAAGGCCGTCCAAACCGGCAACCAGCATGAGCGCACGGACCAGTTCACCATCCGCTTAGACCACAAAATCAGCAATTTCCAACAGTTCACCGCCTACTACTTCTTCGAAGACGACGATAGGCTCGACCCATTTTCAAACTTCCAAGCCGCGGGCGCGAACGTCCCCGGCTTCGGCGCGATTTTCAAGACGCGTTCCCAGCAATGGAACCTGAGCCACACTTGGACTCTCGGCTCCAACGCCGTGAACGAATTTCGCTTTAACTATTTCCGCGAGGGCCAGGGCAATCTCAACCATCCTGCCAACATCCTTCCCACCGTCCACGATTCCTGCGGAGCGTTCGAGTCGGCTGACTTCTGCTTTACCGACCCGGCGAATCCGAGCGGCGGCATTACCTCCAACATCCCCGGCCGCCAGGGCGTCCCAAGCATTCTCGTCACCGGCGGTTTTTCCATCGGTAACAATAACGAAGGGGAAATTCCGCAGGTCGGCAACACCTTCCAGTGGACCGACAACTACACGCGCGTCATCGGCAGCCACACCACGAAATTCGGCGTCGACGTCCGCCGCCAGCGCTTCGACCAGTTCCTCTACTTCAACATCAACGGTTTCTTCACCTTCCTCAGCGATTCCAATCTTTGTGCGCCCACGAACCCAGATAACTGCGATGCCCCCACGACCAACGACGTCGGATTCACAGACGCCTATCCCGACTACTTTCTCGGCACCACCAGCAGCTATACGCAAGGTGCCGCGCAGGGGCAGCACGACCGCAACACCGCTCTCTATCTCTTTGCGCAAGACAGCTGGAAGATTCGCCCGAACCTCACGTTGAACTACGGCCTGCGCTGGGAACTCAACACGCCGTACTACGACACCGGCAATCGCTTGCAAACGTTCCGCCCGGGTCAGGCCACTACGAAGTATCCGTGCTGGATGTCGCAGGAAAGTTCGGACGCAACCGGATTGCCGGCAGGGGACTGCGGTCCCGGAAGCGCCGGGGAGTCGATCTTTCCTTTCGGCCTCGTTTTCCCCGGCGACAGGGGCGTGCCGCGCGGGCTCACATCCACCTATTTCAAAGCTTTCGCTCCGCGCATCGGCCTCGCCTGGAGTCCCTCGTGGACCGAGGGCTGGCTCGCCAAACTCACTGGCGGCCCGGGGAAGTCGAGCATCCGCGCAGGCTATGGCATCTTCTACAACCCGATCGAACAGCTTGTAATGGAGCAGTTCAGTGCCGAGCCGCCCTTCGGCGGCAGCACCTCGCTCGCGAACGACCTCTTCAATCTTCCCTTCGAGCTGCAGTCCGGCGGCAACGTCCCGAATCCTTTTGGCGGCATCATCAACCAGACTCCGAAGACTCCCTGTGCCTCCGACACGCCCGGCGGCCCGGCAGGTTGTGTCGACTGGTCCCAGTTCCGCCCGATTCTGCTGGCCGGTGAATTCCAGCCGCATCTAAGGTCGCAATACGCGGAGCAGTACAACCTCACGATCGAGCGCCAGCTTTCAAGCGACACAATCCTGCGCCTTTCCTATGTTGGCACCCAGGATCATCACTTGCTTGCTATCCACGACCTCAATCCCGGCAACGCGCAAACGTGTCTCGACCTGCAAGCCGTCTCGGAGTTCTACACCGCGTCGGACCCTGGCCTAAGCGCTGCCTACAACTGCGGCCCGTTCAGTGCAGACAACGCCTACAACTTGCCCGCCGGATCGCTGCCGACCGGATTCACGCTGCACCTACCCTACGGGTCCGTACCATCGGTCACCGGGGGACCCGAGTCGCCCGCAATCACTCTGGTTGGCCTGCGTCCCTATTCGTCGCCGATTTGTCAGCCGACCACCGGCGCCGGATGCCCACCGGACGGCGTGCAAGTCTTCAGCAACATCTTCGCGGAAGACACCATCGCCAACTCGAACTACAACGGCCTCCAGATCTCCTTGGAACGCAACCTCTCACATGGCCTGATGTTTCAGGCGTCCTACACGTACAGCAAGGCCATCGACCAGGGCGCGTCGTTCGAAAATGAGCTGAACCCGCTGAACTTCCGCGCCACGAGGGGACTGTCGCTCCTCGACGCCCGCCACCGCTTCGTCTTCAGTCCCTACTGGGAGCTACCCGTGCCGAAGTACTCGGGCCTCGCGGGCAAGCTCGTGGACGGCTGGGCGGCGTCCGCTATCATTACTTGGCAGAGCGGCTTCCCGATCCGCATCCAAACCCAGGACGACCTCGAACTGCAAGGCAGCTACTTCTTTGAGGACGCCAACACCCCTCAGGTCGACGGCCGCGTCCAGTTCCTGAACCCCAAGACCAACGGCCTCGCCTGGTTCTCCGCAGACGATATCAGTGACCCCGCCCCCGGCACGTTCGGCAACATGCCCCACTCCCTGTGCTGCGGCCCCGCCCTTAGCAACACGGACATCGCCCTCGTCAAACACACGCCCCTCAACGACCGCTGGTCCTCCGAGTTCCGCGCCGAATTCTTCAACGCCTGGAACCACACCCAGTTCGCCAACCCCGACGGCAACTTCAGCGACACCACGTTTGGCCTCATCCAACGCACGCGCGAATCCCCCCGCGTCATCCAATTCGCCCTCAAACTCCTCTTCTAGCGGCCCTGTGCTGCCATTAACATAGTATTCATTCGAGGAAGTCAAGGGGCGGTGGGTAGGTGTGCGCAAGGCTTGCGTTCCGAGAACCCCGGT
>Ga0335083_10009395_pt1 | contig 11865 bp, 9 predicted proteins | sample Lox_Sample_42_FD_206716 | JGI IMG/M metagenome (GOLD analysis project Ga0335083, IMG submission 206716) | Soil microbial communities from Loxahatchee National Wildlife Refuge, Florida, United States - Lox_Sample_4.2 | ecosystem: Environmental > Terrestrial > Soil > Wetlands | place: USA: Florida... | reverse complement strand
CCGTCGACGTCTCCGGCCTGACGAGCGGCGTGGTCGCGATCGCCGCCGGCGGCGATCACGCCTGCGCGCTCACGACCGCGGGAGGGGTCAAGTGCTGGGGTGACAACACAGGCGGCCAGCTCGGCGACGGGACGAACGAGGGCAGCTCGACTCCGGTCGCCGTCTCCGGCCTGACGAGCGGTGTCATGGCGATCGGCGCCGCCCGCGCGAGCCACACCTGCGCGCTGAAGACCGCGGGCGGAGTTGTGTGCTGGGGCTACAACGTCGACGGCCAGCTCGGTGACGGGACGACGATCGAGCGCACCGCGCCGGTCGACGTCTCCGGCCTGACGGGCGGCGTGGCCGCGATCGCCGCCGGCGGCGTTCACACCTGCGCGCTGACGAGCGCGGGCGGGGTCGAGTGCTGGGGCGGCAACACCCACGGTGGGCTCGGCGACGGGACCAAGATCGACAGGCACAGGCCCGTCGGTGTGATCGGTTTCGGCGGGGTGGTCAGATGCGTCGTGCCGAACGTGCTCGGGGAGCCGCTCGCGAAGGCAAAGACCAGGATCGCGCGAGCCCACTGCCGGGTCGGGACGGTCAAGCGCGTTGCCTCGAGGAAGAAGAAGAACACCGTCGTCGGCGAGAGCCCGCGCCCCGGCAAGCGCCTGAGGAAGGGCGCCAGGGTCAACCTCACGGTCAGCCGCGGCCGCTAGGCGGCGCGCTCGTTCCACAACCGGATGACCGGCGCCTCCCGCTCGTAGCCGAGGATGCTGATCGTCGCCGGGTCGAGCGCGAAGAGCCGGCCGGCGTCCGGCTCCAGGCCGAGCCACCGGGCTGCGACGACCCGGAGGAGGTGCCCGTGCGCGAACACGGCGACGTCGCCGCCGACCGAGCGAAGCTCCGCGATCACCCGGTCGGCGCGCTCGCCGACCTCCGCCGCCGTCTCGCCGTCGGGGGCTCCGTCGGCCCACAGGCTCCAGCCCGGGCGCTCGGCGCGGATCTCGTCGGTCGTGCGCCCCTCGTAGGCGCCGTAGTCCCACTCGCGAAGGTCGTCCCGCTCCTCGGCTGCATCGCCGAGGCCCGCCAGTCGGCAGGTCTCGGCTGCGCGCGCGAGCGGGCTCGTCAGGACGAGCGCGAACCGATGCCTCGCCAGCGCGGCGCCGACTGCTTGCGCCTCCTGCCGCCCCGCCTCGGTGAGCGGGATGTCGGTGCGTCCTGTGTGCCTGCCCTCCCGCGACCACTCCGTCTCACCGTGGCGGACGAGCACGACCTCGTGAGCTCCCGTCGCCATCGGCGAGAGGATGGCATGTCGCGACCAATAAGCTCTCCCGGTGCGCCGCGTAGCCGTCACCGGGCTGGGAGCGATCACGCCGGTCGGGAACACCGCCGGGGAGACCTGGCGCGCCGCCGTCGCCGGCGAGAGCGGGATCGACTTCATCCGCTCGTTCGACACCGACGGGTTCCCGGTGCGGATCGCCGCGGAGGTGAAGGACTTCGACCCGACCGGGCTCGCGCCGCCGAAGGAGCTGCGGCGGCTCGACCGCAACGTCCAGCTCGCGCTCGGTGCGGCCAAGGAGGCGGTCGAGGACTCGGGCCTGAACGGCTACGACCCGATGCGGGTCGGGATCGTGTTCGGCTCGGCGATCGGCGGCCTGATCGGGATCGTCGACCAGGCCGACACGCTCCGCGAGCGTGGGGCCGACCGCGTCTCGCCCTACTTCATCCCCAGCGTGCTCGTGGACTCGGCGAGCGGCCAGATCGCGATCTCGCTCGGGATCCGCGGCCCGAACTACGCGCCGGTCTCGGCATGCGCGACGGGCTCGCACGCGGTGGGGGAGGGGGCGGAGACGATCCGCCGCGGAGACGCAGACGCGATCCTGGCGGGCGGCACCGAGGCCTGCATGCACCCGCTGATCCTGGCCGGGTTCTGCGCGATGCGCGGGCTGGCGGCCGAGGACGAGGACCCGCCGCGCGCGTCGCGGCCGTTCGACGCGACCCGGGCGGGCTTCGTGATGGGGGAGGGGGCCTGCGTGCTCGTGCTCGAGGAGCTCGAGTCCGCCCGCGCGCGGGGCGCGAGGATCTACGCGGAGGTGCTCGGCTACGGCGCCTCCAACGACGCGTACCACATGGCTGCCCCCGAGCCGGAGGCCGTCGGCGTGGCCGACATGATGCGCGCCGCGCTCGACCGCGCGGGAGTCGAACGCGAGCGGGTCGGCTACATCAACGCGCACGGGACCTCGACGCCGCTCGGCGACGCCGCGGAGACGAAGGCGATCAAGGACGTGTTCGGCGCTCACGCCTACGAGCTGGCCGTCTCTTCGACGAAATCGGTGATGGGACACTGCTTCGGGGCGGCCGGCGCGATCGAGGCGATGATGTGCGTGCGTGCCGTGCACGAGGGCGTGCTCCCGCCGACGATCAACTACCGGAACCCCGATCCGGTTTGCGACCTCGACTACGTCCCGAACGAGGCGCGCGAGACCCAGGTCGACGTCGCCCTCTCCAACGCAATGGGCCTCGGCGGCCACAACGCCTGCGTCCTGATCGGCCGCGCTCCTTGAGCTCGCATCCTGCAGGGCTTAGGGTGAGCCCGGCGGGATCAGGAGGAGTGGAGGGGGCGAGATGGAGCGGGTCCCGGATCGCATTCGCATCGGTGTTTCCGTTGCCGTCCTGGGAGCGCTGGTCCTTGCGGCGAGCTCCGGCGCGGCGAGGCATCCGGCGCTCGCCCGCACGGCGGCCGGGAAGGCGACGGCGATTGCGGCCGGCGGCGGTCATACCTGCGCGGTGACGACGGCGGGGGCGGTCAAGTGCTGGGGCTACAACAGCCACGGCCAGGTAGGTGACGGGACGAAGACGGACCGTCACGCGCCTGTCGCGGTGTCCGGCCTCGGGAGTGGCGTCGCCGGGGTCGCGGCAGGAGGACTCCACACCTGCGCGATCACCCGTACGGGAGGCGTCGCCTGCTGGGGCGCCAACCACTCGGGCCAGCTCGGGGACGGGACGACCGACGACCGCCTGGCTCCGGTCGTCGTCTCCGACGTCGGAAGCGGGGTGACCGAGATTGCGGCTGGCGCCTCCCACACCTGCGCGCTGACGGGGGCAGGGGGCGTCGACTGCTGGGGCGGCAACGGAAACGGGCAGCTGGGTGACGGAACCACGAACGACCATCACGTGCCGGGTGGCGTCCAGGGCCTGGTCGGCCTGGCGTATGCCGTCGCAGCCGGGGGCGCCCACAGTTGCGCGATCACCGGGCCGCAGCGGACGGTCGTCTGCTGGGGGGCCAACGGCCAGGGCCAGCTCGGGGACGGGACGGGGCTCGACAAGCACATGCCGGCGTATGCACAGGCCCTCGGTGAGGCCGGAGTGGTCGCCGGCGACGCCCATACATGCACGTTCCCGACCGGTGGTCCCTACCTCGCCTGTTTCGGTGCAGGCGGCCACGGCCAGCTCGGATACGGCGGTACGGCGAACTTCCTCAGCCCGATCGCAGTCGTGGCGTTCATGCAGGGCGTGCTGGCCGTGGCGGCCGGAGGCAACCACACGTGCGCGATCACGCCGGCGCACGGCGTCGAGTGCTGGGGCGCGAACGACCACGGGCAGCTCGGGGACGGGACCACGACCGAACGGCACCAGCCGGTTGCCGTCTCCGGCCTGACGAGCGGAGTCGCCACGATCGCCGCGGGATTCAGTCACACCTGCGCGCTGAGGACCACGGGCACGATTCTGTGCTGGGGCTACAACGGCCAGGGCCAGCTCGGCGACGGGACGACGACCGACCGGCTGACTCCGGTGCCGGTGCTCGGCTTCGGGGCGGCTCTGCCCGTCGTGTGCGTCGTGCCGAAGGTGGTGGGGAGGGCGCTGCCGAAGGCGAGGAAGATGATCGTGAAGGCGCACTGCAGGGTCGGCAAGGTCACCAGGAAGACGTCGTCGAGGCGGCTCCAGGGCCGCGTCCTCAAGCAGAAGCCGAAGCCGGGCAGAAGGCTCCCCAAAGGCGCCAGGGTCAACCTGACCGTCGGGATCGCCGCGAAGAACGTCTGAAACAGGCCGGTCCGGGCCTTGTCCGGCTCGAAAGTCGCTGTTACTGTCGATGAGGGGAGGGGAGTCGGCGGTGGGAGGGCGATTGCGGAAACCGGGCCGCGTTTTGCAAGGTCTCTCGCGTGCGGCTGGGCGTAGGCGCAAGACGACCGTCGTCCTAGCCGCGATCGCGGTCGCGCTCGCGGTCGAGGCAGGCGTCGTGCTGGCCGGAGGCGCCTCGACGCCCAGGGGCGGGCCGGACCCGCTCGGGCCGGTGGGAAGGGCTTCCACCAGCGAATCGGGCTCGGCACCGGCCGTGATCGTCGGCCACTCCTACGCGAGCGACCGCTCCCCGGCGCTCCGCCGCATCACACCCGCTCCGCTGGGCACGGGCCGCGAGCTCGAGGCGAACCCGAACCCGCGCCCCGTCTCGACGCACGAGAACGAGCCCGACCCGGTCGTCCAGCACGCGCTCTTCCCCGACGCGATGCCGTCGCCTGGAGTCAACTTCGACGGTATGGCGATCGCGGACGGCGGTGGGTGGGCACCGCCGGACCCAAACGGCGAGGCCGGCAAGACACAGTACGTGCAGATCGTCAACGTGAGCTTCGAGGTCTTCGACAAGAAGACCGGCGCGTCGCTGCTCGGGCCCGAGAACATCGCGACCCTCTGGCAGGGCCTTGGCGGCGCCTGCGAGAACTCCGGCTTCGGCGATCCCGTGGTCGTCTACGACCAGCTCGCGAATCGCTGGCTGATCAGCCAGTTCGCCGGGGACCCGGTGCCGACGGACGAATGCATCGCCGTTTCGACGGGCGACGACGCCACGGGTACGTACAACCGCTATGCCTTCCACCTCGGGTCGGACTACTTCGACTACCCGCACCTCGGGGTCTGGCCGGACGCCTACTACATGAGCATGAACGTCTACAACACGGCCGGCACGGACTACCTCGGCCCGCAGCCGTTCGCCTTCGACCGGGCCGCGATGATCGCCGGCAGCTCCAGCGCGACATTCATCACCTCTCGCGACCCGTCGTTCTTCGACGGGGCGAGCGACACCTTCCTGCCGGCCGACCTCGACGGCTCGAACCCACCGCCCACCGGCGCGCCCGATCCGTTCCTGATGGTGGGCGGCGCCTCCACGTGGCCGCTGTGGCGCTTCCACGTCGACTTCGGCACGCCGTCCAACTCCACGTTCACGAAGGCCGCCGACCTGACGCCTGCGCCCTACACGGAGATCTGCCCGGCGACGCGGAACTGCGTGCCGCAGGCCGGCACGACGGCCGGGCTCGACGCCATCGGCGACCGGGAGATGTTCCGGTCGGCCTACCGCCGCTTCGACGACGGGCACGAGGCTCTGGTCGGGAACATGACCGTCTCGTCGGGCGGAGTCGCGGGCATCCGCTGGTTCGAGATCGACCACGTCACCTCGGGCACCCCGGCGTTCGTGCAGCAGAGCACCTACCAGCCGGACACCAAATGGCGCTGGATGGCGAGCGCCGCGATGGACCACGACGGCAACCTGGCGCTCGGCTTCAGCGTCTCGTCGGCGACGATGAACCCTCAGATCCGCTACGCGGGGCGGTTCGCGGGCGACACCCCGGACACGCTTGCGCAGGGCGAGGCGACGCTCTACTCGGGAACCGGCAGCCAGAAGGGCACGGACAACCGCTGGGGCGACTACAGCGACCTGACCATCGACCCCGTCGACGACTGCACGTTCTGGTACACGCAGGAGTACTACGCGACCACCGGGCAGGCCGACTGGCGCACGCGGATCGGGAGCTTCGAGTTCCCGTCGTGCGGGCCGTCCTCGCCGCCTCCGCCTCCGCCGCCACCTCCACCTCCACCTCCACCTCCACCTCCACCTCCACCTCCACCTCCACCTCCGCCACCTCCGCCACCTCCGCCACCTCCGCCACCTCCGCCACCTCCGCCACCTCCCCCGCCACCTCCGCCACCACCCCCGCCTCCACCACCCCCGCCTCCGCCTCCGCCCCCTCCGCCACCTCCGCCACCTCCACCTCCGCCTCCGCCACCTCCTCCGCCTGCGCCGCCTGCTCCCCCCAGCAAGCCGCCAAAATGCGTCGTGCCGAGCGTCGTCGGCAAGTCCGTGGCCAAGGCACGGGCGAGGATCGTGAGAGCCCATTGCCGGGTGGGGAAGATCACGTCGGCGTCGTCCACCCGGAGACAGAAGGGCATGGTCGTTTCGCAGCGGCCGAAGCCCCACGCCAAGCTGGCAAACGGCGCGAAGGTCAGGCTGACGATCGGGAAGGGCCCGAAGAAGGCCCGGAAGCGTTAGCCGGTCTCGACCGCCTCGACGGTCAGCTCGTCCAGCGAGCCGAGCACGACGTCGGCCTCGGCAAGCTCGTCCTCCCCGGGCGGGAAGTGGCGGTTGGGGATCGCGAGCACGCGCATCCCCGCCTGCGCGGCCGAGAGGATGCCGTTTCGCGAGTCCTCGATCGCCGCCGAGCGGGTCGGCTCGACGCCGAGCCGCCGCGCGGCCTCGAGGTAGACGTCCGGCGCGGGCTTGCCGCGGGCGACCTCCTCCGACGAGACCGTTGCGCGGAAGAGTGAGGAGACACCCAGCAGCTCGAGCGCGAGGTCGATCAGCTCGCGGTTCGAGGAGGAGGCGAGCGCGAGCGGCCAGCGGGCGGCAAGCCGCTCGACGGCCTCACGCGCGCCAGGAAGCACAGGGAGCCGCTGGCGGTAGAGCGCTTCCAGCCGGCGGACGACCTCGGCGCTGATCTCCTCCGGCAACTCCCTCAGGCCGAGCTGCTCGTGCATGTAGCGCGACCACTCGACCGAGCTCATGCCCATCATGTCCCGCTGCGCCTGATCGTGCCAGCGGCCGCCGCGCTCCCGGACGAGCTGCTCGCGCACGCCGTCCCAGACCTGCTCGGAGTCGAGCAGGACGCCGTCCAGGTCGAAGACGACGCCGTCGATCACAGAGAGGCGTAGCCCTGGCCGTGGAAGACGAGCGGGCGGTCGCCGGGGCCCGCCTCGATGCTCTCTACCTCGGCGACGAAGAACGTGTGGTCGCCCGTCTCATGCGTCGCGGTCGTACGGCAGGCGAGCCAGCAGACAGCGCCTTCGAGCTGGGGCGGGCCGTCGGCGTCGCGCAGTGCGATGTTCTCCCAGAGGGCGATCGGGGGGACTCCGCGCGCGAAATGCTGCGCGAGTGCCTGCTGGCCGGCTGCGAGCACGCTGACCGCAAACGCGCCGGCCTCGCGCAGGAGCTCGTTCAGGGCGGCGTCGCGGCGAATCGCAACGCCCACGAGCGGCGGCTCGAGCGAGAGCGAGACGAGCGAGGCGACTGTCAGTGCGGCGCGCTGGCCGGCGAGATCGACCGTGACGACCGCGACGCCGGCCGGAACGCGGGCCATGACCGCGCGCAACTCGTCCCCGCCGACCACGCCGCGATCATACGGGGCCTTCGGCCTGGATCACGCTCGCGCGCGGCGTTGGCTCAGTGGTGGAGGCACTTGTGCCAGCCGGCCCGGATCTGGTCCAGCTTGACGTTCATCTGCGCCTCGAACGTGGCATCGCTTGCGCTGTAGGGACCGAGCGCGGTGTCCTGCCACATGACGTCGGGCGTGACACCCGGCCCCACGGCCGTCAGGCGGTACATGTCGCCGATCCCCGGCCCTCGCTTCCGGTGTGTGGTGCCCGGCGGGTGTGCGTAGCCGTTGATCAGCGGATCGTGCTTGTAGAAGCCGTAGCAGAAGAGCCCGGGCGGGCCGCTCGCGACGAACGAGTTCTCGCGCTTCCAGCCGGGCCCGTATGTCGAGTTGTGCGTGTCGAGGTAAACGAGCCTGCCGTAGCCGTCGGTGGGGTTGCCGTAGTGGGTCGTCCCGTACCCACGCACGCCGACTCCCTTGTAGGTGAGCTGGCCGAAGAGCTCCCGGAAACGCCGGCTGTAGACCCAGTCCTGGTAGACGCTCAGCTCGGCAACCGGCCCGGTCCAGTGGGAGAGGTGGAGCCACCACGTCCTCTGTTGCGGGAGCCACGGCATGAACCCGAGGTCGGGCAGGGCCACCTGCCAGCTCTGCAGCGCCCAGTACGAGCCGTTCGATGCCTTGCAGCCCATCACGAACCACGGCAGGGCCGGGCCGTCGTAGGGCTGGCACGTGTTCTTGAAGTGCTTCCAGATCAGCTTGTGGTGCTTCCAGCCGCCCGAGTAGTCGAGCTTGAACTTGACCTGCGGCACGCCTTTCGTCGACGGGCGGAAGCGCGCGTTGACGGCACCCCACGCCAGCAGGTGCGTGACACGGCCGTACGCGCTGAACGTGATCAGCGCGGTGCCCTTCGAGTTGACCGCGAGATGGATGTTGGAGGCGTTGCGCGTGATCAGCTGAGACGCGGCCGCGGGGCCGGCGAGACCGAGCGCGCAAACTCCGGCGCACAGGAAGACCAGCAACCGATTACGCATGGAAGACACTTCAGCTCGACGCCGCAGCACAACAGAGTACATCGGATGCGCGGACGCCATCCTGAAGGGGCCGAGACCCCGATTTTGGGGGATCCGCGGGCCTAGAACCTAGGAAGCAAGCCGCTCGTCGGCGGTTTCGCCCGCCAGCGGCGCGTCCCACGGCAGAGCGAGGAAGACGTCGACGACCGCCGGGTCGAACTGCGTGCCCGCGGCCTCGCGGAGGCGCCTGCACGCCTCCTCGATCCCCAGCCGCTTGCGGTACGGGCGATCGGTAGTCATTGCATGGAACGCGTCGCAGACGAAGATGATCCGCGCCTCGATCGGGATCTCGTCGCCGGCCCTGCCGTCCGGGTAGCCGAGCCCGTCCCAGCGCTCGTGGCAGCCGCGCACGATCGTCCTGACCTCGGCCAGGCGGTCGATCGGCTCGAGAATCCGCTCGCCGAGCTCGGGGTGCATCTCGATGATCTTGCGCTCCTCCGGCGAGAGCGGACCCGGCTTGAGCAGGATGCTCGTCGGGACGCCGATCTTGCCGATGTCGTGGAAGAGCGCTCCGAGCTCGAGCCGCTTCAGCGCCGCGGCGTCGAAGCCGAGCTCGCGGCCGACCTTCAGCGCCATGTCCGTGATCCAGCGGGTGTGCGAGGACGTGTACTCGTCGTTGGCCTCGAGCGCGTTGGCGAGCGCCTCGACGGTCGAGACGAACGTGTCCTCGAGGCTCTCGAAGCTGAGCGCGCGCTCGAAGGCGACGGAGGCCTGGTACGAGATCCCGCCCAACAGGCGGAGGACCTCGTCGCTCGAGTGCTCGCCGGACGACGGGTTGCGCGCGGCGAGGAACCCCTCGACGGAGCCTTCGCTCCAGATCGGCGCGACCGCGAGCTCCGGCCAGTGGAGGCCGTCGGGCGGTGGCACCGCGGCCTCGGCCTCCTCGGCGCTCAGGAGGAACGGCACCGTTCGCTTGCCGATCACCCTCCGGATGGCCTCGCCGTCGAGCGAGATGCCGAGCAGCTCCCTGAGCTCCTCACTCTCGTCATAGGTCGAGTGCGCGATGATCCGGAAGCTCCCGTCCTTGTCCGGGCGCCAGAGCGCGCAGCGCTTCGCGAGGAGCCGCGAGGCGGCGCGGACTGTCTCGTGGCCGATCTCCTCGGGCGTCGAGGCCTCCGAGATCGCGCCGGTGAATTCGAGCAGCGCCTTCAGATGGTCGGCCTCGCGCCGCTGCGCCTCGTAGAGGCGCGCGTTCTCGAGCGCGACGGAGGCGTGCCCCGCGAGCACCTCGAGCAGGCGGACGTCGTCCTCGTCGAACTGGTCGACGCCGAGCTTCGAGATCACGACCACGCCGATCACGCGCGTGCCGTAGTTCAGCGGCACGGCGAGCAGCGACTCCTCGATCGCGTGCGTGCCGGGGATGATCACGGCGTACTCGCACTCGAGCGTGTTCCCCACGAGCTGCGCCTCCGCGGTCTCGGCCGCCCGGCCCGTCACGCCCTCGCCGATCTTGCTGCGCGGGAAGTCGACCGGCCCGCCGTCGCGTGAGATGAGGTCGCCGCGGAACGCGATGGGGACGATCTCGTCGTCCTCGATCACCATCACGCGGCAGTTGTGGTAGTCGATCAGAAGGCGGAGCTCGTCGGCGATCACCTCGCCGATCTGGCGCACGTCGTTCAGCCGGTTGAGCTTCCCGGCCAGGCCCTGGAGCATCTTCAGGTGCGCGATCGAGCGGACGTCGCGGTTGGCGTCGGAGGAGCCCTCGGGCCGCTCCGAGGCGTCCTCGTCGAAGAGGACGATCTGGTTCTTGCCGCGCGCCTTCGAGGTCATCATCGCGGCTTCGGCACAGGCCACCAGCTCGCGCGGGTTCATCGCGTGCTGCGGGCCCTGCGAGATCCCGACGGAGATCGTGATCTTGCCCGCGGCGCCGAACTCGACCTCGGCCAGCGCGTCCGTGAGGCGCCTCGCCAGGTTGAGGGCGTCGCCCGCGTCGCAGGAGGACATGATCACGCCAAACTCCTCGCCGCCGAGCCGGCAGACGACGTCCGAGCCGCGCAGGCCGCCGCGCAGCAGGTCGGCCAGGTCACGGAGAACCTGGTCGCCGGTGCCGTGGCCGTACATGTCGTTCACGCGCTTGAAGTCGTCGATGTCGAGCATCAGCACCGCGACCGAGTCGCGGGTCCTGCTCGCGCGCGTGAGCTCCGACCGGAGCCGCTCGTGGAAGTAGCGGTGGTTGTAGAGGCCCGTGAGCGAATCGGTCTGCGCCTGGTACTCGAGGCGGGCGCGGATCTGCGCGTTGTCGAGCGCGAGCGCGGCCGCGTCGGCAAACCGGGTCGCGAGCTCGAACTCGTCGTCGCTGAACGCCGCGTCCTCGCCGAGACGGTAGATGTTGAGCACGCCCTTGACGACGTCGCGCGCGATCAGCGGCACGGTGATCAGCGCCTCCGCCTCGTCGGGCGGAGTTCCGGGGACCGTCTTCGTGCGCGGGTCGAGGTGCGCCTGGTTCGTGCGCACCGGCTCGCGGTGGAGGGCGGCCCAGCCCGTGATGCCCTCGCCGAAGTTCGAGCGGCTGTCCATGATCTCGCTCGCCCAGGTGTCACGCGCGAGGACCGGAATGAGCACGGTCTGCGCGTCGTCGGCCTGGTAGATCGAGAGCGTGTCGTGCGGGATCAGCTCGGCGAGCGTGTCCGCGATCCGCTCGAGCAGGTTGTCGAGGCTCTGCTCGGAGAGGATGTGGTGGAAGACGTCTGCCAGCTGGCGGTACGACTGGACGAGGGCCTCGGACCGAGGGGCATCAGGGTCGCCGGGGTAGGCGTCCAGGTCCGGGTCGGGATCTGCAGCCGCGAACAAGTGCCGCATTCGCCATAGTTTCTCGTTATTCCGGCCCCGCGAGGATCCCCCGGAAAGGGGAACCTGAACAGGGGCTCATGCGGCGCTGAAAGCGGTGTTAGAGTCGCCGTTCTCGACCATCGAACGAACGACGGAAGGAGCGTGCCCAGGTGCTAGCGGATTGGACATTCGGAACGGTGTTGTGGGAGATGCTGATCATCTTCGCCTGGATCATCTGGTTCTGGCTCCTGATCACCGTGTTCGCCGACCTCTTCCGCCGGCACGACATCGGCGGCGGGGGGAAGGTGCTGTGGTGCATCTTCGTGATCATCCTGCCCTTCCTCGGCGTGTTCATCTACCTGCTCGTCGAGCATGCGGGCATGGCCGACCGCAACACGCAGCAGATGCAGGCGGCCCAGGCGCAGACGGACGCCTACATCAAGGACGTTGCCGGCAGTGGTGGCCCGGCGGCCGAGATCGAGCGGGCAAAGGGCCTCCTCGACAGCGGCGCCATCTCCCAGGCGGAGTACGACCAGATCAAGTCGAAGGCGCTGAGCGGCTCCGCCTGAGATAAGCACACCTCCGAGCTCGCCCGATCCGCCCGGCGGCGGCCCTTCATGGCCCCTGCT
>Ga0335083_10009393_pt1 | contig 11867 bp, 13 predicted proteins | sample Lox_Sample_42_FD_206716 | JGI IMG/M metagenome (GOLD analysis project Ga0335083, IMG submission 206716) | Soil microbial communities from Loxahatchee National Wildlife Refuge, Florida, United States - Lox_Sample_4.2 | ecosystem: Environmental > Terrestrial > Soil > Wetlands | place: USA... | reverse complement strand
GCATTTCGCACGTGGTGTGCTTTTCGTAGCCGGCGCGATCGAGGAAGCCGATCAGGTCTTCGTGGGCGATTGATTCGTCGCGGGCGATCACGCGGGCGAGGTCACGATAGAAAGACGCCTCGCGCATGCGCCAGAGCACGGCCTGCACCGGCGCGATCAAGAGATCGACTTCGCCGGTCGCCAGGCGCCAGAGAGCGACGGCGCGAGCCTCGGAGATTTCGGCGTGGGGAGATCGCTCGTCGTAGGGCAACACGTCGTGCGCGGGCAGATAGGCAACGCGGCGGCCGGGCTTGCCTGTGACGGCGCGATAGAACCAGCGCGCGGGCTCCAGCAGCGATTCCGCACGCTCGTTGGATTCGACTATCAAAATCGCCGGGCGGCCAAGTTCCTTGCAGACGAGCGGAGCGAGCAGCGCCTTCCCGGAATCAGTGAGACCAGCGAGGCGGACGTCCCCGGAATTGCGGCGGAGCCGGTCGCAAGCTTCTTCGACGGCGGGACGGCGGGCGACCTGCACGAGAAGCTCCGATAGAAGGGGCAGAATCATGCCGGCACCGCCGAGCACAATTGGATGAAACTAAATGAAGCCGGAAGTGCGAGAACGCACGAAGGAGGGATGCTGAACGGATCGCATGGGCAGACTGCTCCCTGGGCGGCGCGCTGAGACCCACCCCCGCAGAAAATCAGCCCACGATGCGATACGACCTGTCCCAAACCTATGTCCCTCGGTCACGCCCCGGGGGCGCGACCGAGAAAACCATTCTACCATGCGCGCGGGTGATGGCTTCCGAGCCACTGTTGCCCTCGGTGCAAATCTGACGCGAAGGCATCACCGCCGCACCAGGAGCGCGCGAAGGCGGCGCAGCTCTTTGGTGCTATACTCGCCGCCTGGTTGATTGCAGCTGTTTCCCGCTGATCTGATCCGCGTGACCACAGGACCAGAAAAGGGCCACAACCCAGGGCCATGAGAGACATCGCGATTGTCGGAGGGGGACCCGCCGGTTCGCTTTGCGGCGAACGCCTGGCGAGCCACGGCTACAACGTCACGATCTTCGACGAGCGGCTGGCTTGGGAAAAGCCGTGCGGAGGCGGACTGACTCACAAGGCAATCGAGGCGTATCCCTTCCTGCTCGACGGTGCGCAACCGAAGAAGATTGTGCGGACGGCGGAGCTGATTTCGGGCAGCGGGCATCGCGCGCGATTCGACATGAGCCATCCGATCGTGATCTACGCGCGGAAGGTGCTGAACGGATTGCTGCTCGATCGGGCCACGGCGGCGGGATGCGCGACGATTTGTTCGCGCGTGACCAGCGTCGATACGGACGGCCTGGGCGTGCGGCTGACGGCGGGGGGCCACGAGCATGCTTCCGACTTCGTGGTGGTTGCTTCCGGCGCACGCAACCAACTGCTGCCGGAAACGACGGCGCTGAGCGCGATGGATCTGGAAATGACGCTCGGATACTTCGTGCCGACCGAAGAGGACATCATCAAGGTCAAATTCCTGAAGGAATTCGAAGGCTACTTGTGGTCGTTTCCGCGCGCCGATCATCTCTCGGTGGGTATTTGCGCGAAGATGGGCCAAAGTCCGGCGCAGCAACTGCGAAAGCATCTGGACGAATTCGTCAGCGAAGAAAAGATTCCGATGACGGGCGCGCAATTCTACAGCCACGTGCTGCCGTCGCCGCAAGCGCAGACGATCCGCGGCCGCCGCATCGTGGGGAAAAACTGGGCGATGGCGGGCGACGCGGCGGCGTGCGTCGATCCGATCACGGGCGAGGGGCTTTACTACGCGCTGCGGTCCGGGGACCTGCTGGCGCAGGCGCTGATCGCGGGGCAACTGCAGTCATATCCCGAGCATTTGCGCGCGGCTTTTTCCGCCGACCTGGAATTCGCGGCGAGCATCGCGAAGAAGATCTTCCGCGGAAATTTCCTGGGCGGCGCGATCACTACGCGGATGGTGCAGCTGTTGAACTGCTCGCCCACGTTCCGCGACCTGATTCGCGACGTCTTCAGCGGGGCGCAGGACTACCGCACGCTCAAGCGGCGGCTCTTCGATCACGTAGGCGTGACGATGATTGAGCTCCTGCGCAGTTTTTTGGGCGCCGGACGTCCGACGGTGGCCGAGCGCCGCGAACACCTCTCATGAAGAAGCGCAAACCGAAGCACGGCCAGCGAGCGGTGAAACGCGCTCCGAGGCCCGTGAATCGAGAGAAGAGTGCCGAGGTGCCCGAGCAACGGCCGCGAATTGGGCTGGAGGCAACGGTCGAGCGCGTCGTGGAGCCGCAGCACACGATTCAGGCGGTGAATCCCAATTTGCCCGCGGTTTTCTCGACGCCGTCGATGATCGGGCTGATGGAGCATGCAACGGTGATCGCCGTGCTGCCGGAGTTGCCGCCGGGAGCGATCACGGTGGGCACGCGCATCGAAGTGGATCATCTGAAGGCCGTGGGGCCGGGCGCGACGGTGCACGCGTGGGCGCGGTTCGTGAAATACGAAGGGCGTTTTCTGGTGTTCGACGTGGAAGCGCGTTCGGGCGAACACTTGATCGGCCGGGGACGCGTGTTCCGCGCGATCGTCGATCCCGCGCGGCACGGCGACAAGGCGCAAGCGCGAGTACGGCGGTAGCCGCGAACTACTTCTTCTCCGAAATCTCCACGGCCGCGCGGGTAGTCTCCCACTCCAGACGCATCGTGCAGACGGCGCCCGCCTGATCGTACGCGATCGTGAAATTCTCGAGCGGCGCGGCCAGCTTCGACAGCTTCATCGGCACGCGCGCCAAGTCGAATTCCTCGCCGGGATACGGAATGCCCCACTCGCCGGTCTGCTTGCTGATAATCAGTTGCCACGAGTCCGGCTTGGGCAATGCGAAAAGCGTGTAGCTGCCGCGGGGAACCGTCTTTCCGGCCACGGTGACGTCCGTATCGATCACGAACGTCGTCGCTTCGTTTGCGCCCGCGCGCCACGGCTCGCCGTAGGGCACCAGATCGCCGAAAATCTTGCGGCCACGCATGCGCGGGCTCGAATAGTCGGTGTGAATCGTTTTGCCGTCGGCAAACTTGCAATCGGCCTTCGCGGGAGGACTGGCGGCTCCGCCCCCGAATTGCGCGCGAACGGGCGACGCGAACAGGACGAGCGTGAGAGACGCGAGACTACAAGCTGCGAGAATGTGGCCGCGCATGATTCCTCCCGGATGTGGACTTCGGCTCGTTAGACGCGCGGCGGCTGGTTTCGGTTCATTGCGCCGCCTCGGATTCGAGCTCGCCAGACGCAGCGCGAGCGCGAATGAGGCCAAGCAAAGCCAGCAAGGCAGCGAGCACGGCATACCAGATCACGGTGGTCAGGCGGACGACCCATGCGGCGGCCCGGCCGACTCTCGCGAGCAGGAACGGCAGGAAGTTGTAGGTGGTGATGTGAACGTAATCCCAGGGGTCCTGCTTCATCGCCTCGGTGTCGAGGCCCCACGGCCCGAGTTTGCCGAGCGCGAAGGCGACGATATTCTTCAGGCGCAGCCAAACCACGAACGTGGGATGGCCGAACGTCTCCATCTGATAGATCTCGATCGGACACCAGAACATCACCGAGGCGATCTGGATGACGACGCTTGCGGCCAACAGCAGCATTCCAGTCCGCCAAATGAACTTGCCCACGTCCGCGCGATGGCGCATCAGGAGCGGTACGGAAATGAACGCGACGATTTGAGCCGAAGTCGAAACGTAGCGATCGCCCCAGGCAAAGTCGCCGCTCCAATCGAAGAATTTGGCGTAGAAGCAGATGCACCCGAAGATGAGCGCGGTGAAAGCGATGAGATATGCGCGAATCTCCGGCTGGAAGCGTTTCCATGCGAGGGCGGCGAGAAGCAGGGTGAGGATCAGCAGCGGATCGAAAAGGAAGATCGATTTCTCCGGCCGAAAGAGCGCGCCGAAAAAACCGTCGCCAAAAGGCCCATTGAACGGAAAGCTCGCGGGCAGCGTCGGGTCAAGCATCCTTTGTTCCCGGCCGTAAATTCCGATGTAGGTGTCGAGGAACGAACCGAAGCGGTAGAACTGATACCAGCGATCAAGCAAGAAGAAGACTGCATAGATCGGCGCCGCAACTTTCACGTATTCGAAAATGCGAGCGCGCATCTCGCGCCCGCGAACACCTGCGGACCACGAGACGAGCAGCAGAAACAACGCAACGGCGAGCAGGTCCATTCCCGTGGTAAGGCGCGTCAAGAGATTCAGGCCCAGCGCGCCGGAGCCGACGAGCAGCGCGCGGCGGCTGCCGGTGCGCAGCCATCCGTACTGAAACGCGAGGCCTGTGAGCGTGAGCAGCAGAATGTAATTGTTCTCCATCATGTTCTGCGTGTAGTGGAGAAACGTCGTGGCGAAGAGTAGCGAGAATGCGCCGGCGACGCGCTGATTCGTCGTGAATCCGAGCAGGCCGAGCAGCCGGAAGCAGACGAGCGTGCCGAGCACGCCGACGAGGATGTTCGTGACGTAGCTGACGACGATGCTCCGCGGCTGCGGATCGTCGTCGTAGCCGTCAAAGGCGTGGAGGCTACCTACGTAGGTGCCGACGATGTCCGCAGGCAGCATCAGTACCGATTGCCCGATGCCGTACCAGGCGTAGAGCTTTCCGTTGCGGCCGTGGATGCCGAATTCGGGGTAGTCGTCCGGATAAACCGGCGGCGTGGAGGTCCAAAAGGAATGAGTCGTCTGGAGGCGATGCGTGGTGTCGCTGGTGCCCAGTTCGCCCGATTGCACGACGACGGCAGCGAGGAACGCCGTGAGGCCGACCAGAAACGCTGCGTTGCGGAAGAGGCGGCGCGGGCGAACCGTCATCGCGCCGATGCTAACCTGCGCCTGAGCTGTATTCAAGCGGTGCTGCGGGGCGGGTTGCCGCGTCGCCGAAGGTAGCCTAAGATAATTGCGCGCCGGAGTGGCGGAATGGCAGACGCGGCGGACTCAAAATCCGCTGGCCGCAAGGCCGTGTGGGTTCGACTCCCTCCTCCGGCACCAGTGATTCGCTACCACGCCGGGCCGCCTCCCCCGCTCGGATTTGATGTAGACTCGGGCGTCTTTCGATCCCCTCTTAGGAGCATCGCGATGTCGCAGATTTCCGACGAAATGGCAGAACGGCTGACGATCCGCGAAATGGTGGAGAACTGGGTTCTGTGGCGCGACGCAAATCAATGGGACAAGTTCCGGTCGCTCTGGCATGACGAGGGCCGCATGATGGCCACCTGGACGCAGGGCACCGCGGACGAGTTCATCGCCATGAGCAAGGCGGGATTCGCCAAAGGCGTGCGCATCCTGCATTTCCTGGGCGGCAGCACGATCGATGTGCGCGGCCCTCGCGCCATCGCCATCACCAAGATGACGATCTCGCAGCGCGCGAAAGTTCACGACGTGATGTGCGACGTGGTTTGCACGGGGCGCTTCTGCGATTTCTTCGAGAAGCGCGCGGGACGCTGGGGCCTGGTTCTGCGCCAGCCCATCTACGAAAAAGACCGCATGGATCCCGTCGACCCCGCAGCGAAACTGAGCCTCGATCAGAATCTGCTGGCGACGTTTCCGGAGGGCTATCGGCATCTTGCGTATCTGCAGACGCAGATCGGCTACAAGATCAAGATGGACATGCCGGGACTGGCCGGGCCGGAGGTCGAGGCGCTGTATGCGCGCATGGAGAAGTGGCTCGCGGGCCAGCCGCTGTAACAGCGCAGCAGCTACTTCTGCGCCACCGGATGCACGCCCACCACGGTGTGGAACAAAATCTTGCCGTGGCGAACCACGAACGCATCCGTCCCCTCCATCGCGTTCGGCTTGCCCGCGTTGGACACCCAGTGCTCGTATCCCACGTCGCCGTCGGAGGTCACCTTGACCTCGAATGACGGAGGCGCTTGCGCGCTCGCCGTGCCTGTGAGGAACTTGCTGAACATCTGGCGCAGGGCAGCCTTCCCTTGCACGGTCTGATTGGGAGCTATGAAGATGGCGTCGTCCGCGTAGTCGCTCAGCACGGCCTCGAGGTCGCGATGGGTGAACGCCTCCCAATGGTGATTGACGACCTGCTCCGGCGTTCGCGCGTCGTCCGAGCTTTGCGCGCGAGCGACGAGGGGGAATGCCAGGATCACAACGAAAGCAGCAGCAAGAGAGGTTCGTAGCATGTGTGTCTCCGGTCGGCCCGTGTTGCGCGTGACCGCGAGAGTATACGCAGGGTGGAACAGTGCGGCAAGCCGGGCGCCGCGGGACTGCCTATGTGCCGACGCGAAGAGACGACGTGAGATTCTTCAGCGTGGCGATGGCGGCGTAGGCCGCGAGCTGAGACGTGCGCGGGTTGGATTTCGACGGCACATTTTCGACGCGCACGGTGAGCTTGCCGAATTCACCGCGCACGCGAATTTCGTGGACGTTTTCGTTGCCGCCGGGCACGGCGACGATCCGCACGCATACGGGCGCGGAGGGCTCGACGGCCAGTCGCAAGGACGCCGCGACATTCGAGGTGGCCGGAAACGCGCGCGCCGCTTCTTCCGCCGGGCCTTCGAAAATCACCGTGTCTTCCCGCAGGTCGTCGAGCGCAATGCCGCGCTCGACCACGTATTTCGATCCGCGCAGCGCGGCCACCGGCTTGCGGCTCGTCAGCTCCGCCGCCTCGATGCGTCCGATCGACGCGGATTTGATTCCGTCAAGCCCGGCAATCGCGCCGGACGGCACGTAGATTCGGCAGTCCTTTTCTTCGGCCTGGCGAAACCAATCCCGATGTCCGAGCAGGCCGCCGACGCTCATGATCAAAGTGTCGCGGCCGCGAGCGAGCGCTTTCGGCATGAATTCCGCGAGCGCCGCCTGGCTCGCCGCTTCCACCGCCAAATCGCACCGTTCGATCATTTCCTCGAGCGACACGACCGGCGGACGGCTCGCGAGCTCGGCGGAAAGCGTTTGGGCGCGCTCGCAATCCTGGTCTGAGAGCGCGACAAGCGCTGCGTTGAGCTGCTTCTGGTCGAGCGCCGTGGCGATCGTGCGGCCAATCGCACCGACGCCGAGGAGTCCGATTTTCAGCATGGCAACCTACGCGAGTTCCAACATGCGGTCGATCGCGCGCTTCGCGCGGCCGGCGATCGGCTCGGGCACGCGGATCTGCGGATCCATCGTCTCGAGAGAACGGATCACGCGGTCGAGCGTGATGGTCTTCATGAAGGCGCATACCGCACTGGGATTCACGGGATGGAATTCCTTCTCCGGGAATTTCCGGTTGAGCTGGTGGAATATTCCCATTTCCGTGCCAACGGCGAACTCTTTGGCGGGCGATTCTCCGATGTGACGCAGCATGCCTTCGGTGGAAAGGAAGAAAGTGCGGTCCTGAGGCAGCGTGCCGTCCGCCGCCTTGGCCATGCAGGAACTGACGCAGCCGCACTCGGGATGGAGCAGCAGCTCCGCGTCCGGATGGTCTTCGAGAAGACCGATGACGTGTTCGGGCTTGATCGTCTTGTGCACGTGGCAATAGCCGGGATACGCGACGATGTTGCTCCGGCCCGTCTGCCGCGCGACGACTTCGGCGAGGAACTTGTCCGGCAAGAACAAAATGGTGCGGTCCGCGGGAATGGCTCGAACGACCTTCGCGGCATTCGCGGAGGTGCAGCAGTAGTCGCTCTCGGCCTTCACGGCGGCTGAGGTGTTGATGTACGACACGACGACCGCGTCCGGCAGCTTCGCCTTCCACTTGAGCAGCTCTTCCGGCGTTACGGAGGCCGCCAGCGAACAACCGGCGCGCAGATCCGGCAGCAGGACCTTTTTGTCGGGCAGCAGGACCGCGGCCGTTTCCGCCATGAAGTGCACGCCGCAGAATACGATCATGTCGGCGTTCGTCTTCGACGCTGCCTGCGAGAGCTTCAGAGAATCGGCAACGGCGTCGGCCACTTCCTGCACTTCCGGCCGCTGATAGTGGTGCGCCAGCAGGATCGCGTTGCGCTCGGCACAAAGCTGCCGGACGCGCTGCTGCTTCCGCCGGGTATCTTCCGGCGAATCCGGCACATGCTCGATCACCGGAAGGCTGTAGCGATCCTCGAAGGCAATTTGAACGGCTGCGCTCGACATGATGAGTCCTCTTTTCCCTTTGGTCTTATGAAATCCTCAGACAGATATCCAGCGCGCGGGCCGAATGCGTGAGCGCGCCGACCGAAATCGCGTCCACGCCGCTCTCCGCGTAGGCCTCGATGTTGGCTTCCGAAATCCCGCCGCTTGCTTCGATCAGGATGTCGTCTCTCAAATTCTCGCGTTCCAGCATCGCCGCGACCGCGCCGATCCGGCCGGGCGTCATGTTGTCCAGCATCAGCAGACAGGGATAGTCGTCTTGCGCGTCCCGCCGCAGACGGCGAAACGCCTGGGCCGCGCCCAGGGCCGCGGCTTCGTCGCGAACTTCGACTTCGATGAATGCGGCGTTGCCGCGACATTTCCATGCGCGCTCGATGGCCAGCGGCGCCGCCTCCGCCTCACTCGGCGCCAGTAGCGCGAGGTGATTGTTCTTGATCAGAATCGCGTCGCTCAGATTCAATCGGTGGGTCCCCGCGCCGCCCAAGTGCAGGGCGCGCTTATCGAGAAGGCCCCAGGGAGTCTTGCGCGTGCCGACGACGCGAGCGTGCAAACCGCGCCTCCGCACGCGCTCCTGCAAGCATCGTGCCGCCGTCGCAATGCCGCACATCCGCTGCACCAGATTCAAGCCGACGCGTTCGCAGGCGAGCTGGCTGATTTCAGGACCTTCCAGTCGCATTAGGGTTTCGCCCGGCGCGATCGCATCGCCGTCGCGCTTTTCGAACGCGACTTCGATGCCTCTGCCGCGAAACAGAAAGGCGCACTCGTCGAGACCAGCCGCCACTCCGCCCTCTCGGCTGATCACGGCGCCGCGCACGATTCGCTCCGCCAGGCCCAACGCCTTCGCCGTCAGGTCGCCCGATCCGACGTCGTCTCGCAGCAGAGCTTCCGCGAACGTGCGAACGGCACGGAGATAATGTTCGTCCGCCAGAGTAAGAAGGCCGCCCCGAAAGAAAGCCTGCTCGGTTCGTCGTTCTCGCGTCGAAATCATCGGCTGGGTTCGCACCGGCTATCTCAGCAGAATCCCGCGCTCTCGAAGCTCGGCCTTGGCGCGCGCAATCGCCTCCGGCCGCGACGCCTCCACGGTGTGGAGGTGGACGCCGCCCGTAAGAGAAGAGAGCAGCGAAGCCTTGGAAGCCTGCACATGAGAGAGAAAATCCCGGATGTCGGCGCGCGACTCGAGCATGAGAGACCCGCGAAGCTCGCCGTAGATCGGGTGCTCGACGATGACGTCCAGTATCCTCACACCATGGTCCACCAGGGTTTGCAGCTCCTCTTCCGTCCGCTCGGGCCGGTGTTTGCAGGCCAGCACGGCACGGTGAATTCGGTCGTTCGGCTTCGGCAACTGGTAACCCCGCGGAGTCGCCAGGATCTCCTCACCCGCGGCGCGCAGGATCGCCACGTCCTGGACGAGGCATTGCCGGCTCACCTGGAAATGCTTCGCCAGTTCGCTGCCGGCGATCGGGCCCCCGTGGCTGCGCATCCATGCGACGAGCCGCTGCCGGCGCTCCTCGCCCGAGTCATGGGTCGCGGCCTTCCTCGAGTATTCTTTGTTGGCTCGCATAAGAGGGCTGTCTTGTCAGATATCTAGTCTACTGTTATGCCCGGCAAAAGGCCAGCCGCCGGAGGCGGGCGCAGGACAGGTAACTTCGCGGGTGCGGGGGCCGGACATTGGCCTTCGGCGCGGTGCAAGTTGGGCCATATTGGAAGGCGAAGTTCGCAGAGGTCAACCGAAGTGGCCCAAACGGCGCAGCGACGAAGCGAACGCCTCCTGATGGACGTGCCGGTGATCGTTAGCGGCGAGTTCCCCGATCATCACGCGTTTCAGGAAGAGACCTTCACGGTAACCGTGAGCGCGCATGGCGCGCTCATGATGATGTCGACCAAAGTGAAGCTCGGACAAAAGCTGATCGTGGCCAACCTGGTCAGCCACGACGAGCGCGAAGCGCGCGTCGCCTACCTCGGGCCGCCCCACGCGGGGCTTTCACAAGTGGCTGTCGAGTTCTCCCGGCCTGCGCCGGAATTCTGGCCGGTAAGCTCGCCGCCGTCCGATTGGAAGGTTTCCTAGGTGGGAGACGAGGCTGATCTCCGCATGCGAGCCGGCACGTCGCGGAAGCTCCTACGCCGCCAGCTCCGCCAGCCACGAATCGAGAACTTTCAACTGCTCGTCGGAAACATCGAAAAATGCGACGCCCATGCCCATGCCTTCCTGGATGTAGATGATTCTTCCCGGGCACGCGAAGACTCCCTGGTCGCGCGAGACGCGCACCTGAATGATGGTGCCGATAGGCAGCGTGTTGAGCAGGTCGACGTAGCAACCCTTGCGGCTGATTTCGGAAATGCGGCCCGAGATGCGGACGCCGCTGGCCGGCTCCAGAAGCTCGGCCGTGGCGATCAGGCCGTAGCGGGGCACAGCACGACGCTCAGCATAGGGCCCGCTTGCATTGGCTGGAGAGTCGCCCGAAAAACTCATCATCGTGACGCTCCCGAACTGTTGAGCCCAGCGTGGCACAGCCGCCCGCCGCGCGCCAGCTTGACGGCGGCGGATGGTGCGAAACGGGAAATGGGCGGCACCGCCCGACCCGGTCAGCGCCTAATTGTCGAGGCGCAAGCAACCATCAGACTGTGGTACGTGTTTCGACTTCTCATTGGCAATTGCTTCGCTTTATAAGCAGTCAGGTACTAAAACCAATCCAGGTTGAAACAGTCCGTCCACGAATCCGTCTGATAAGCGGCTCATATCAAATCGCTCGATGCAGTCGATTGAAGTACAACCTGCCTGAAATCAGTTGATTCCACCCCGGGAAAGTTCTATTGTGAGTTTAGTTGGACAGTCCCGCTCGGGTGTACCGAATTGAAGCAGTCAAATGGGGCCAGCAATGCGTCCAGGGGAGCAGCTCAGGGAGCTTCGCAATCGTCTGGGGGTGACGACGCGAGAGGTCGAAGAATTCAGTCGCACCATTGCGGAAGACCGCCAGAACGAGGAGTTCTACATCTCCAATGCCTGGCTCACCCAGCTCGAGAACAAGAATTCCATCCCCAGCATCTATAAGCTCTACAGTCTCAGCGTCATCTACCGGACGAAGTTCAACGACCTGCTCGCCGTCTTCGGCATCGATCTGAACGCGACTTCCCGCTACCAGCTCTCGCTTCCGCTCCAGCACACGCATCTCACGACTTTCGAACAGCCCGATCCGGAAAAGCCCGTCACGTTCCCGGTGCGCTTCGACAAGAGTTTCAACCTGGAGACAACGAGTCTGATTTCGCGCATGGTGGAGGTCTGGGGAGAAGTTCCGATCGCGCTGATTCAACGGCTGGACGTGCGCCACTGCCAATACGGATATATCGGCACGCAGGACTACACGATGTATCCCCTGCTGCGGCCCGGGTCGTTCGTGCAGGTCGAGAGTCATTCGATCCGAATGCAGCCGACGGACTGGCGGACCGAGTACGACCGGCCGATCTACTTCGTGGAGTTGAGGGACGGCTACGCGTGTTCGTGGTGCGAATTGCGCGGATCGCAGCTGACGCTCGTGCCGCATCCGCTCTCAGGCTGCGCGATCCGGCAGTTCACGTATCCTTCGGAAGCTGAAATCGTCGGGCAGGTAACGGGCGTTGCTATGCGGCTGGTTCCGCAGGAACAGAATGGAGACGAGCCTCCAAGACTGCCAAGGCGATCTTGAAGCTCGAAAACAGAAAGTGCGCCATCACGGGGTCCGTTTCGACGGGCACCGCCACGCGGTAGGGCTCCAGCTTCTTCCACGCGGTCACGAAATCGCGCGGGCAGGTGTGCGTCGCGTTGATATA
>Ga0335083_10009389_pt1 | contig 11869 bp, 13 predicted proteins | sample Lox_Sample_42_FD_206716 | JGI IMG/M metagenome (GOLD analysis project Ga0335083, IMG submission 206716) | Soil microbial communities from Loxahatchee National Wildlife Refuge, Florida, United States - Lox_Sample_4.2 | ecosystem: Environmental > Terrestrial > Soil > Wetlands | place: USA... | reverse complement strand
ATGGCCTGCAGGCGCGAGATGGCCTCGCGCACCACTGTCCGGCTCACGCCGAGCTGCGTCATGAGGCTGCTTTCGGTGGGCAGCTTGTCGCCGGGCTTGAGCGCGCGCGAGGCGATCTGCTCGCTGACGTAGTGGACGACCTGCTCGGCGAGATTGCGGCTACGCGCGGCAATGGGCGCGGCAAGCGATTCCGCCATGTGGCTCTCCTTGGCTCGATGTCTGTTTACCGTTTCATTATACGTTGTCGGACAACCACACGACAGGCGCGCAAACGATGCCCATGTATTCACTTTGCGCGCACCGACACGACTGCGGACATCCGACGACCAGGACCTGCCATGCCTGTAGCACCCCTTCTCGCCGCACCTGCGCCGCAATCCCCGATTTACTTCGCAGTCCGATTTAAATGGCGCATCACACACGATCAAATGCCGATCCGTTTCGTTCGCAAACATATATTGATCGAGTGCTCGCCGGTGGATTTTTTTGCACACCCTTGTGGCGCGCATTTATGTTTTTCTCCCATAATCTGCCCAGAGGATGCGCGCCCGACAATCATCGAAATTCAATTCCCACGGACGACGCCTTAACTGATATCGAATCGCAACGCGTTTGTGCTGTCACAATTCGCCACGAGGGAATCATTGAGAAACCGCATCGTCCTCCTGATCCTTGCGCTCGCGCTGCCCGCGGCGCCGCTCTTCGCGGCCCCCGCCGCCGAGCCGGCGCCTGACACGATGCAGGCCCGCGTGCTCGGTTGCGCGGCGTGTCATGGCGCGCACGGCGAAGGCACCGACAACGACTACTTTCCGCGCCTCGCCGGCAAGCCGGCAGGCTACCTGTACAACCAGCTCATTGCCTTTCGCGACGGCGGCCGCAGCTATCCGCCGATGAATTATCTGCTTGCGTATCTGCCGGACGCCTACCTCAAGCAGATCGCGGAATTCTTCTCGCAGCAGCACCCGGCCTATCCGCCGCCCGCCACGCCCACGGTCGATGCGGCCACGCTCGCGCTCGGCAAGTCGCTCGTCATGAACGGCGAGCCCGCGCGCAAAGTGCCCGCGTGCGCGAGCTGCCACGGCGCGTCGCTCACGGGCATGCAGCCGGCCATTCCGGGGCTCGTGGGCCTGCATCCGAACTACATCAGTGCGCAGCTCGGCGCGTTCCGCTACGGCACGCGCCGCGCCGCGAGCCCGGACTGCATGCACGACATCGCCACGCGTCTGGCCGATCGCGACATCACCGCGATCGCGGCCTGGCTCTCGTCGCAACCCGCGCCCGCCGACCCGACGCCAGCGGCGCCCTCGCCGTTGCCGCTCGCGTGCGGCAGCGTCAATCACTAGCCGGGGCCTCGACGTGCGCAGACTTCGATCCCTTCTGACTTCGTCGCTCATGCCGTCCCGCGCGTTGCGCGCGGGACGGCTCCCGCTTGCCGCATCGCTCACGCTGGCACTGCTTTGCGCGGGGGCCGTCACCGCGTCCGCGCAAACGGCGGCGCCGAGCGCCAACGCAGCCGATGCGGCGCGCGCCGCCGCAGCAGCGGCCACGGCCAACGCGAAGCCGGTGGCGAGCAACGCCGAGCAGATCGCGCGCGGCGAGTACCTCGCGCGCGCGGGCGACTGCATTGCGTGCCACACGGTGCCCTCGGCGCAGATGTTCGGCGGCGGACGCGCGATGGAAACGCCGTTCGGCACGCTCTTCACGCCTAACATCTCGTCGGACAAGACATACGGCATCGGCGCGTGGACCGCCGACGAGTTCTACCGCATGCTGCACGACGGCAAGTCGCGCGACGGCACGCTGCTCTATCCGGCCATGCCGTTCGCGTCGTACACCAAGGTCACGCGCGCCGACTCGGATGCGATCTTCGCGTACCTGCTCTCCACGCCACCCGTGCCTCAGCCGAACCGCCCGCACGATCTGCGCTTCCCGTATAACCAGCGACAACTGCTGCTCGGCTGGCGCACGCTGTTTTTCCGCCCGGGCGAGTTCAAACCCGACCCCACGCAGTCCGCCGAATGGAATCGCGGCGCGTACCTCGTGCAAGGGCTCGGCCACTGCACGATGTGTCACACGGCCATCAACGCGCTCGGCGGCAATACGGCCTCGAAGGAGTTCCAGGGCGGGCTGATTCCCGTGCAGAACTGGTACGCCCCGTCGCTTACCTCGAACAAGGAAGCGGGCCTTGGCGACTGGAGCATCGAGGACATCGTCGACCTGCTGCATGCGGGCGTGTCCAAACGCGGCGCCGTATACGGGCCGATGGCCGAAGTGGTGTACGACAGCTTCCAGTACCTCACCGAGGACGACGTGCGCGCCGTGGCCGTCTACCTGAAATCGCTGCCCGGCCACAGCGGCGAAGTCGATACCTCGCCCAAGAGCAGTTTCGTGACGGAGGAAGCCGCCCGCCTGCTGCCGATCGGCAAGAAGATCTATGAGGCGCAATGCGCGGTGTGCCACGCGGCCGAAGGCCAGGGCAAGCCCCCGCACTTCCCGCCGCTCGCCAACAACCAGTCGATCCAGATGAACTCGGCCGTGAACCCCATCCGCATGGTGCTGAACGGCGGCTATGCGCCCGGCACGAGGAAGAATCCGATGCCCTATGGCATGCCGCCGTTCGCGCAGTCGCTCTCCGACGAGGAAGTGGCGGCGGTGGTCACGTATATCCGCACGGCGTGGGGCAATCACGGCACGCCGGTTTCCGAGCACGAAGTGAACGCGCTGCGTTCGGCGCCGCTCTTCTGAGGCTGCCATGATCGAGACTCCCGTTCCCGAACAACCGGGCGAACTCCCACAGCACGAGCAGGTCGACGAGATCGTGCGCAACGGCCCGGGCGGCGCGCTCGCGGTCGCCGGCATCGCCACCGCCATCGTGGCCGCGATCTGGTTCGCGTTCTACTTCATCGTGTTCCTGCCGCGCGGCGTCATCCAATAGTCATTCAATCGTTCAGACAGACCAGAAAAGGCCGGCCTCATGTCGAACCCCCTCGATAACCATGCCAGTGCCGAAGTCGCCGCGCGCGTCGAGCGCCGATGGGCGATGCTCATGGTGGCGTTCGTCACCGTGCTCGTAGCCGTGGTGGTCTTCACCGGCCTGCACTGGGCCATGATGCCGCCCTCGCGCGTCGAACTCATCAATCCGGCGACGCTGCACGTATCCGGCGAATTCGTCGAGACGAATCTCGGCAGCGCGCTCGAGTCCGACGGCTCCGTGACGGTGCGCGTGCTCGCGCAGCAATACTCGTTCACGCCGCAATGCATCGTCGTGCCCGTGGGCGTGCCCATTACGTTTCGCGCGACGAGCGCCGATGTCGTGCACGGCTTCCTCGTCACCGACACCAACCTGAACACGATGGTCGAGCCCGGTTATATCTCGACGTTCCGCACGACCTTCGACAAGCCCGGGGACCATCTCATGCCGTGCCACGAATATTGCGGCACGGGCCATCAGGGCATGTGGGCGCACGTGAAGGTCATCGACAAGGATGCCTTCATGCAGATGGCGGCTCAGGCAGGCAACCCCGCGCGGAGACTCAGCTGTGTTAAATAACAAGCGACTCGTACTCGCCCACTTCTGGCTCGCGTTCGGCGTGTTCGGCGTGGCGCTCCTGCTCGGCGCGTGGCAAATGCTCGTGCGCAGCCCGTTCCACCCGTGGCTCTCGGACCCCGAGCTCTACTACCGCTCGGTCACGGAGCACGGCACCGTGATGGGCTACGTGTTCCCCACGCTCATTGCCATGGGCTTCGGCTATGCGGTCAGCGAGCTTGCGCTCAAGCGCCCGCTCGTGGGCGTGCGCTGGGCCTGGCTCGGCTTCATCCTGCTCGCACTCGGCGCCGTCACGGCCTCGGTGACCGTCGCGCTCGGCCTCGCCTCCGTGCTCTACACGTTCTACCCGCCGATGCTCGCCAACGTGTTCTATTACATCGGCGTCGTGCTCGTGGTGGTGGGCTCGTGGGTCTGGGTCGCGCTGATGGGCATAAACCTCGCCGCATGGAAGCGCGAGAATCGCGGCAAGCCGGTGCCGCTCGCGATGTTCGCGACCACGGCTGGCGCTTACCTGTGGGGCTGGACCGCGGTGGGCGCGGCCATCGAGGTGTTGTTCCAGATCCTGCCCGTCGCACTCGGCTGGCGCAACACCATCGACGCGGGGCTCGCGCGCGTGTTCTTCTCGTGGACGCTGCACGCCATCGTCTACTTCTGGCTGATCCCCGCGTATATCGCCTACTACACGATCGTGCCGCGCGCGATCGGCGGCAGGCTCTACAGCGACGCGATGGCGCGCATCTCGTTCATCCTGTTCCTCGTGGTGGCCATGCCGATCGGCCTGCATCACCTCTTCACCGACCCGCAAGTGGGCTCGGGCTTCAAGTTCGTGCAGTCGGTGTTCACCGCGCTCGTGTCGGTGCCTACGCTGCTCACCGTGTTCACGATCTGCGCTTCGGTGGAAATCGCCGGACGGCTGCGCGGCGGCAAGGGCGCGTTTGGCTGGATCGCGAAACTGCCGTGGCATAACCCGCAAATGCTGGCCGTTGCGTTCTCGTTCGTGATGCTCGGCTTCGGCGGCGCTGGCGGCCTCATCAACATGAGCTACCAGCTCGACCAGCCGATCCACAACACCCAGTGGATCACCGGCCATTTTCATCTGATCTATGGCGGCGCGATCGTCATCATGTACTTCGCGATCGCCTACGACCTGTGGCCGCAGCTCACGGGCCGCGCGCTCACCAACTGGCGGCTCATGCGCTGGCAGCTGTGGCTCTGGTTCATCGGCATGATCGTGACGACTTTCCCGTGGCATCTGGTCGGCCTGATGGGCATGCCGCGGCGCATGGCCTACTACGACTACAGCGACCCGGCGCTCGCAGGGCAAGGGGCGCTCGTGGCGATTTCGGCGGTGGGCGGCCTGATTCTCGTGACTTCCGCCGTGTTGTTCTTCCTCGTGCTGCTGCAGGGGCATCGCGGAGCAGTCGTCACGCCCGAGGAATATCGTTTCAGCAAACCGGTGCACGAGTCGCCCACGCTGCCGGTGGCGCTCAATAGCTTCGCGCTGTGGGTCGTGCTGATGATCGCCCTCACGATCACCAATTACGGCTACCCGATCGCGCAATTGCTCGCGACGCCCGAAACGGCCGTGCCCGCGATCCCGATTGGAGCGCAGCGATGAGCGACGAACGCCTGTTCTCGTTACGCAATGGGTGGTTTCGCGCGGGCGTGGGCGCGGCGATCGTCGTGTTCGTCCTCTCCGTGCTGATCGGCTTCGTCTGGCTGCCTTCCGCGAAGAGCGACCCGCAGTTCCAGGGCATCTGGAATGCGATCTGCAGCGCGGCCGGCGTGCCGCGCCTGTGGCACCCGGTCGAATCGGCCGTCGCGCCAACCTGGCAGGTCAGCACGGTCGAACTCACGCCGCACATGCTCGACGGCGCGACGAGCCTCTCGATCGGCCGCGGCGCGACGCTCTCGTTGCGCTGCACGATGTGTCACGGCCCGCGCGGCATGAGCATGGCCAATTCGCCGAATCTCGCGGGCCAGTACGCCATCGTGATCTACAAGGAGCTGCACGACTTCCAGACGGGCGCCCGGCAGAACGCGGTGATGTCGCCCATGGCGCACGATCTCTCCGATCAGGACATGCGCGACCTCGCCGCGTATTACGCCTCGCTGCCGGCGGTCGCGCACCTGCACGGCGAGGCGCCCGACATCGTGGCGCACGGCGCGCCGCTGCGCAACATTCCGGCCTGCGCGTCCTGCCACGGCGGCGTGGACAGCAAGGTGGGCAGCCCGTGGCTCGACGGCCTGCCGGCGCCCTACACGAAGGCCCAGTTGCTCGATTTCGCGAAAGGCACGCGCCACAACGACATTTCCGAGCAGATGCGCAACATCGCGCGCAACATGACGCCCGAGGAAATCGACGCGGCCGCCGCGTGGTATGCGGGCCAGTCGCCACAGTGACCACGGTGAGGCGGGGCATGCCGATTGCGCGCCCTGCACGTTCCCTTTTCAACATTCCAGAGAGACATCATGCAAAAGACGGCATCGGCAAAATGGCACGGCTCAATCAAGGACGGACAGGGCACGATCTCGACGCAAACCGGCGTCCTAAAGGAAGCGCCCTATGGCTTTGCTTCCCGCTTCGAAGGCGGCCCCGGCACCAACCCCGAGGAGCTGATCGGCGCGGCGCACGCGGGCTGCTTCACGATGGCGTTCTCGCTCTTTCTCACCCAGGCGGGCTTCACCGCCGAGAGTATCGAAACGAAAGCGACCGTCACGCTCGACAAGGTGGGCGAAGGCTTCGCCATCACCGCATGCCAACTCGACGTGAGCGCGAAGATTCCAGGCATCGATCAGGCGAAATTCGACGAGCTTTCGAAGGGCGCCAAGGAGAACTGCCCGGTTTCGAAGCTCTTCGCCAACAACGCGAAGATCACGCTGAACGCAAAACTCGTCGCCTGAGCGCACGAGGGCACACCGGGGGCGCACGCCTCTTGCCGGCTCGCGCGCGCCACGCGCGCCTTGCCGGCTTCATCGAAGAGAGACTGTCATGGCCATCCCCCACGCCGCGCCGGGCGACGTGTTCGACGTGCGGCCGCTAGGCGGCGCGCTCAAGAACGCGAAATCGACCACCTTGATCCGCGCGCAGCAACTCGAAGTGATGCGGCTCGTGCTGCCGGCAGGCAAACGCGTGCCGGAACACAGCGTGCCCGGCGAAATCACGGTGCAATGCGTCGAGGGTGTGATCCGCTTCTTCGTGAACGGCGACCCGCGCACCATGCATGCGGGCGACATGCTGCTGCTAGGCGGCGGCCAGACGCATGCGCTGGAGGCGCTCGACGACGCCTCCGTGATCGTCACGATCCATCTGGCCCACGGGGCCCAGTAGCCGCGAGCCGCCTGCGCACCGCAAACTCGTTCGAAGGTTTCGAACGTCTGCATCGCGCCCCTGGCACGGCAAACCGCGCTCGCGGAACGATCATGGGTTTCAACGCATCCGCGTTCGGACAATCCACGGAGTTCCGCGATGAAACCCTTGCACATGCTCAAGCGGCTTGGTGCCGCCCTCTTCTGCGCCGCCGCGCTCGCGCCGGCCCTGCCCGCGACGGCAAACGCCGCCACGCAACCCGTTGTGATCACCCGGCACGACATCGAGGCAAATGGCCTGCGCCTGCATTATCTGCAGGCGGGCAGCCAGCAGAGCGACGCTACCCCGGTCCTGCTACTGCACGGCTATGCCGAGACCAGCCATATGTGGCAACCGCTCATGGCGCAACTGGGCACGCAGCACGTGGTGATCGCACCGGACCTGCCCGGTGCGGGCGATTCGGCAATTCCGGCCAGCGGCTACGACAAGAAGACCCTGGCGCAGGACATCCATGCGATGGTGCAGGCGCTCGGCTATCGCAAGGTCAAGCTCGTGGGCCATGACATCGGGCTGATGGTGGCGTATGCGTACGCGGCCCAATATCCCGACGAAGTCGAGAGCATCACGCTGATGGACGCCTTCCTGCCCGGCGTGGGCGACTGGCAGAAGGTCTGGCTGCTGCGCGACAAGTGGCACTTCAACTTCTACGGGCCAACGCCGCTCGCGCTAGTCGACGGCCGCGAGCGCATCTACTTCGAGCACTTCTGGAACGACTTCGCCGCGGACCCGTTGCACTCGGTTCCCGAAGCGGACCGCGAGCGATATGCCGCCGCGTATGCGCGCCCTGGGCGCATGAAGGCCGGCTTCGAATACTTCCACGCGTTCCCACAGGACGCAGCCGATTTCGCCGCATTCGCGAAAACGCCGCTCACGATGCCGATGCTCGTGCTGACCGGCGAAAAGGCGTCCGGCACGTTCCTCATCGACCAGGCGCGGCTCGTCGATACGAACGTGCACGGCGTCGTGATCCAGGGCGCGGGTCACTGGCTCATGGAAGAGGCGCCGGGCCCGACGATGGCCGCGATCGAGCAGTTCGTCGATGGCGCGCCGGCGCGTTGAGAAAGCCCCCCTCAGACAGCGCGGGTGGCGCCCCATTGCACTCCCGGCGGCGCGAGCTATAACTGAAAGTACAGCGCGGATGTTCTCTGCGCGCCCGCTCGCCCCATCTTCTTGCGTCGCGCCGCGCTGTGCCGCCCCCGAATGCGTGGGCGCGCTTCCCACGTGGAGCAGTGAGCTAACACGTTCGGCAGCCGTGCGTTGCGCGCCGGCATCCCGACTTTCCAGTTGAGTGTGCGGGCGAGGCCATGTGCCTCGCTCGCGCGCGCCCTGCCGCATGAGCCACTGCGGCAGGGCGCACTCACGAACTCGAGAAAGGAGGTTGAAATGAAAACCCGCTTGGCATTGATCGCCGCATGCGTCACGGTCGTGGCCATTGCCGCGCCGGGCACGGCGCGCGCGAAGGACGAGCCTGTCTCGCAGGAGCGCGCACACCAGATGATGACCAACGACGCCGATGCTTCGGCCCAGGCCGGCACCGACATGTCGTATGGCGGCGCGCCGGATACGCGCAGCGCTTCGGGCCATCGCACGGGCAAGATGTGCTGGCCGCGGCCGGACTGCGACGTCTTTTTCGGGCAGTGAGTTTCGGACTCTGATTATTTCAGGCGTTGAGTTTCGGGCACTGATATTTCAGGCGCTGAATTGCTCACGCTGGAATTCGTTCATTGAGTCGCGGTCGGTGCACTGCGGCCAGTACGGCACAAGCCGATAGACAGGGGCGGTCTGCCCGCCCCTGCCAACCGCGCCCGCTATTGCACGGTGGCCTGCAGCAGCCCCACGACACGCTGCAACGGCGCTAGCACCTCGGGGGCGATGCCGTAGAGCGGCCCGAGCGTCTGCGAAACATCGCGGTAGTCGAGCCGCGTGTGCCCCTCGTCGTCTTCCCAGATCACCATGCGCAGCGGCAGTTCCACCGCCGCATGCGGATTGGCCGCCATGACGGGCGTGCCCGCCTTCGGACTGCCGAACAGGATGAGGCGCGTGCGCCGCAGGCTGAGCCCGACGCCCTCAGCCGCCGCGCGCTGGTCCAGGTCGGCGAAGACCTCTGCGCCTGCCGTCGCCAGCGCGGTCTTCAGGCGCGCGATCGTGGTATCGAAATCGTGTGCGCTCTTGAGCATGAGCACGGATGAGGGATGCTGCCCGTATTCGGCCATGAGGAACCTCCTTCGACGGCGAGGCGCCCGCGCGAGATGCGCGACGCATGCAACGGCACTTTATCCCAGAATACGTGGCGGGCGAGCCAGGTTGATCGCGTCCCGGATTCAGGCGCGCGACTTCGCCGCGCCGGCCTTATCTGCGGCTTGCGGCAGCGCTGCGTGCCGCGGCCACGCGCGCCACCAGACCCATGCGGCGAGCGCCGAGAGCGCGGTGGCGACGAGCAGATTCGCGCGCATGCCAGCGCCGATCGAAACGCGTCCGCCGATCCAGGCGCCCGCAAAGGCGACGCCGAGCGCCGCGCCGGTCTGCCGGGCCGCGTTGAGCACGCCGGCCGCGATACCGGAGCGCCCCGACTCGACCGTCGCCATGAGCGCCGCCGTGGCGGCGGGCATGGCGAGGCTCGCGGCGAAACCGATGGCGGGCAGCGGCAACGCCAGCACGCCGAAGCGCGCGTCGGGACCACACGCCGCCGCCGCGCCGAGATAGCCCGCAGTTGCGAGCACGAACGCGAGTGCGACGAGCGCGCGCGGGCCGAGCCAGGCCGCTGCGCGCCGCGAAAGCAGGCTGCCGAGCGGCACCATGACCGTGAGTGGCAGGAACGCGAGGCCCGCGTGCAACGGCGCATAGCCGCGCTCCTGCTGGAAATACAGGCTGAGGTCGAACAGCAGGCCATAGAACGTGAACGCCGAAATCATCGAAACGAGCGCGGCCGCGCTGAACACGGGCTGGCGGAAGAAGCCGAGTGGCAGCATCGGCTGGGCGCGGCGTTTTTCTAGCGCGATGAAGGCGAGTGCTGCTGCGAGCGCGGCCACGAGACCCGTCACGACGAGCGGCGCCAGCCAGCCGCGCGAAGGCGCCTCGATGATGGCGGCATTGAGCAGCGCGAGCGCCGCGATACCCGCCAGCTGTCCCGCGATATCGAGCCGGCGCGGCTCGCCTGCCTGCGGCTGCGGCGCCACGCGAGCGGCCATGACGATGCCCGCAAGGCACACCGGCACGTTGAGCAAAAAGATGCTGCGCCAGCCGGTCAAGCCGATCAGTACGCCGCCTAGCAAAGGTCCCGCGGCCATTGCGACGCCGCCCAGCCCCGCCCACACGCCGAACGCCGCGGCCCGCTCGCGTGCGTTGGCGCACGCGCCGTTGATGAGCGCCATCGAAGCGGGTACGAGCAACGCGGCGCTAATGCCCTGCAGCACTCGCCCTGCGGTGAGCAGCGCGAGGCTGGGTGCCGCGCCGCACAATGCCGAAGCCACCGTGAAGGCCGCGAGCCCGGCCATGTAGACGTTGCGCGCGCCGAGCCGGTCGCCGAGCGTGCCGCCCGAAAGCAGCAGGCTCGCGAACGTGAGCGTGTAGGCGTTCACGACCCACTGCAGGCCGGCCACGCCACCCGCGAGGCTCGCGCCGATACGCTCGAGCGCGACATTGACGATGGAGGTGTCGAGGATCACCACGACATAGCTGATGCTCGTTGCCCAGAGCACCCGGCGTTGCTGTTCGCGACTGTGCGTCTGCATGGACTCTCCTGCTACGCCGGCGCACAACACGCGAATCACGCTGATCGCGCTGAATGGCCGGCCACACGAGCCCAGTATCGAACGGCGCGCAGGCACAATGCTTCGATGCGTATCGAAACATGCAACCATGCTCGCGGGCTACGCTAGCTGCAAATTCCGGAGAAACGCATGAATGGCACGAACGTCCAGCCGAGAGTGTCCGCCACGGCCTTCCTGATCGCCGACCCCGCGCGCGCCGCCATGCTGATGGCGCTCGGGGACGGCCGCGCGCTGCCCGCGGGCGAGTTGGCCTACGCGGCCGGCGTGACGGCGCAAACCGCGAGCAGCCATCTGGCGAAGCTGCTGGACGGCGGCCTGCTCGCCGTCGAAAAGGAAGGCCGGCACCGCTACTACCGGCTCGCGGACGCCCAGGTGGCCACCCTGCTCGAAAACCTCGCGGCGATCGGCACGCGCGCCCCGGTGCGCCACAAGCCGCCTGGCCGCGAGGCGCAGAAGCTGCGCTTCGCGCGCTGCTGCTACGACCATCTCGCGGGCCAGGTGGGTGTGGCGATCACGCGACGCCTCACGGAAGCGGGGCTCATCACCGCCGAAGCCGACAAGCGCTTCGCGGTGACCCCCGCGGGCGCCGCATGGTTCGGTGAACTCGGGCTCGATGTCACCGCGCTGAAGCCCGGCCGCCACGGCGTTGCGCGCCAGTGCCTCGACTGGACCGAGCGACGGCATCACCTGGCCGGGCCGCTCGGCGTGGCGTTTCTGGCGCTGCTGTGCGAGCGCGGTTGGCTTCGGCGCACGCCCGCCTCGCGCGCGGTGCAGGTCACGCCACGCGGCTGGATCGACTTGCGCGAGCGGCTGGGCTTGACGCCCGAATCGCTCGCCGAAGGCTCAGATGATTCGAACCCCAGATGATTCGAATAACTGAGCAATTTCCATCGCGGCCGGCGCGAAGGCCGACTCACGCCACGAGAAAGCGCTGCGCGAGCCGCACCCAGCACGCCGCGCCGATCGGCAGCACCTGGTCGTTGAAGTCGTAGCCGGGGTTGTGCACCATGCAGCCGCCGAACTCGCCTTCGCCGTTGCCGAGCAGCAGGTAGCAACCGGGCACGGCATCGAGCATCCACGCGAAGTCCTCGCTGCCGTTCAGGCCCTTCGGCGCCTGCATGACCACGTTCTGTTCGCCGACGAGTTCCGCGCAGACCTGCTGTGCGAGCGCGGTCTCCTCGG
>Ga0335083_10009388_pt1 | contig 11871 bp, 15 predicted proteins | sample Lox_Sample_42_FD_206716 | JGI IMG/M metagenome (GOLD analysis project Ga0335083, IMG submission 206716) | Soil microbial communities from Loxahatchee National Wildlife Refuge, Florida, United States - Lox_Sample_4.2 | ecosystem: Environmental > Terrestrial > Soil > Wetlands | place: USA... | reverse complement strand
CCTTGCGCGACCGCCAAAGCTCGCGCGGGGGAGTCAAAGATTCCCATCTCCTGAGGGTCGTCCCCGCCGGACGCTACCGCGAGACGCGTTGTTGTGAAACCGTCATCGGGCAACGTGTAAAGAAAAGCGGTGGTGTCCCCTCCAATCACAGGGGTTGACTTCTTTTTCTTGCCCTTGTCGGTGAGGTACGCGAGACCCAACAACAGCAATACCGGATTCATGCTCTCCGCCTTCCTCCGCCGCCACCTAACAGCTTGCGACGGTATTTGCCTCCCGTGAGTAACTCATCGAGGATTACCGCCCCGAAAAGAGCTTCCATAGGGGTCAGCATCATCCCCCCGACGCGAATCAACCCTTTGGCGACGTTGCCGGCCGTCTTTTCAGCCACGCGGACAACATCCTTGACGACCTCGGCAGGAGACTCCCCCTTTTTGGCCGAGTCCATTGCCGCGTTGGATTCGTCGATGAGTCGCGCGCCAATCTTCCGGCCAAGTTCCACGTATTGACGTGAAACATGAGCATCGGGAGTCCGCTCCGCAAGAGCCCCGATGGCTCCCAACCCATTTTCGACCGCGGCGCGGGCATCGTAGACTCCCGGCATGAGGTCTTTCGCTGGCGGGAGAGGCTTACTCAGCCACGACATAACCGCCGCAATCGCGTCGGTTGAATAGTCGTAAGCGTACTTGAGACGCTCTAGCGCATCTTTGGCCGAGATGGTATCCGGGACAGTCGCGGCCCATTCTGCCCCGGTCTCTCTTTGTCGTGTGGTCGGCATGACTGGAGTCTATCACCCCCGCGGCGGATTGGGTGGGGCAGTCATGGGGCCGTTGGCGGACATGAGAGTGATTTTGGCCGCGTCTCTCTCCTTTGCATGCCGTTGAAGCATGCTTAAACGCTCATTGGAGTGTTTGATTTGGAGTTTCTTTTCTTCCGCCGCGTGGCGAATCAACACGTCTGCTTGCTCGTCACTCACCCCGGGAAAAGGCTCGGACGATTCTCCGATGATTTCTCCCCCTTTGATATCTTTCTTCGCCATTTCAATGTGTCCCCTTTTTGGTGTCATACGTAATATCCAGTCAGAATGAATTGAGCTTGATAAGCAAAACCTCCCGTTCCCGTGGCTCCGATAGTAACGTCAACGGTTGTTGCCGTGCTCGCCAACATCGTTGCCTGAGTTGGAGCTCCCTGAGTTAATGACCCTTGACCGAAAGAAAACGCGGTCGAGTTGGTCAGTGCCGTTGTTGGTGCTAATAATGTTGAAGCACCTTGTTTAACCTGGACAGTCGCGGGAGTGGAAAGAGCACCGACCGCTACGGTAACATAAACTTGTAATCTGACCGGGAGGAAAGTTTTCCCCGAAACGGCTGGAGCAATGATGGTTCCAGTGCTGGGGGTCGTTAAATCAACGGGCGCAGATATCTCCGCCGCTACAATTGGTGTTCCCGGGGAACTTATCGGCGCGTTGAATATGATTCCATTCGTCCAATCCATCGTAGCGATTGGCCCGCCGAGAGTCCCCCCGGTGGATGAAGTGTAGAAAGCCAGTTGGGTCGGTCCGTTGGTTGCCGTGGTCAACAACCGATTGGCAATGATTCCTAACGGTGGGTCCGCCGTCCCATTGGTAAAGAAAATGCCCGGACCATCCCCGGCGACCGGGGCGGGACCGTTCCACCATGAAAGCACGAGACCGGCGGTGATGACTCCCGTCGCTTTGGAAATGACGTTGAATACGGGCTGACCATACCCGTTCAAGTCCATTGCGGGGTGATTGAAAAGTCCGCCGGTGAAATCGTTATAAAGGTCTACCCACAAGTGTTCTGACGCTCCCGAATTGAATCCCGGAGTGGGATACGCTATCGGTCCATCAAAAAAACCATGGACTTCCGCCATCCGATGTTGAGCAAAAACAAGGTCAACAGCGGAATTACCGGGGTTGTCGTGTTGGCGGGCGCCCCAGTAATCAGTAATTTGGAGTCCGCCTAAACCGCTAAAGGTGCCGTCCCATAGAGGGTCATGCTCTATCTTCGCATCGACAGTGAAACCACCGACACCAACACCAACGGAATAGTAACGTTGGTGAAAATTAGATGCCACACGGGAGTCACCTACGGGTCCAGGGAGAGTGTTCTCCAGATAAGCATATCCGGGATATGCCCCCGAGAGGTCGCTTCCCATGAAAAGCAATTCACCCGAGGGCATGAGAAATCGATTGTCATTAAGGACATTATCGGCGGCCCCAGCCGCCCAAATGTCGACTAGGAAACCGGCTCCCTCAGCTTCCCCCGGCCAAGGTCCGAATGGCATGGTTAGACGCTGCTACCCTTGCCAAGGATGTAAAGAGTCCCGTTGAAAGAGATGTCCTGGACCGTCGGGGCGGGGTCCAGCCCCAACGAATCGAGGGTCAAACCGAACGTGTCATCAGCGGCGCCGACGATGGTTGTTGAATTGCTGTGATACCCCAGTTGTCCGCTGGTGAATACAAGGGAGCACCCGACAATCGGTGACCCGTTGCGCGTCGGAATGACCGACCAATTGACCACGGGCGGGGGACCCGCGGCGGGAACCAATGTATTGTCAACCACGTTGACCCCCAAAAGGACTTTCTCGGGGATGAAACCGGGAGGGACTGGCATCTCGCCCCCCAACGCGGCCAACTCAGTAAAGCTCGACGTGAACACGTATCCCGCGATGGCTGAGAACGCGTTCCCGTCAGTGCTCCAGGAATAGACCAGCGCGAATTTGTCTGGAAAAAGCTCGCGAATGGTCAACGTGGACGGAGGTCCGGGGTCTGTCCCGACGGCAAGCCCACTCTGCGGCGGGGTTGTTACCTTGGCCCCGAGGTACCCCGGATTCCCGTCCCCTGCATCAATCTTGACCTCCCCAGGGAGCACGGACCCTCCCGAACGAGGGTTGACCGGCCATGGACCCCAATTGCCTTGACCGCCGCCAGCGCTCATGTGCTCTCTCCTTGTGGTTAGGTGATACCGCGAGTGAACGTGGCGAATTCCGTGGACGGACCCGCCGGGACAAAGCAAGCGTTGATTTGCCCGACGAATTCGCCGGGACTCGACTCCCAAATTGCGTGAATGGACTTCGGGAGGATGATGTTTGAGACCGGAGGGGGACCCGCCGCGGGATTCAGCGTGCCGAAGCCCAGATAGAGGTCAGATGACGTATTGTTCTGGACATAAACTTGTTTGGTACCGTTGGAGCCTACCAGGGCGGTGAAAGCGGCACCCACGCCAGTGTCGGCCGCGTATGAGTGAGTCTCGACGTTCGCCCACGGTCCCATGTTGGCCGCGTCGCAATCAACGGTGGTGACTGGACACGCGGCCAAGTTGACCCAAATCGAGCCCCCACCTTCCTTGAGATTCGTCACGTTGATGTTGAGAGAGCGCGCGATAGTGGTGCAAAAGGGCAACCCTTCCCCAGGGTTGATAATGAAGCTCTCATTGAACGCGCCGGACTTGACATCCACAGCGCGAATCAAGTCAATTTGCACGGGATTCCCCACGAATGACGGAAGGATAGGAGAGAAAAGGACCCCATCCGTAGAGAAAGAGGCTTGAACCGCGATAGGGGTAATAATGGGGAGGTATCCCGTATAAATGAACGCGTAGGATTCCCCCGCGGCCAGTTGCTTGGACTTGCCCCAGCGGTCATGACCGGGAGTCGGGAGGTCTCCCGGACGTCCCATCAATTGATGTAGCATTCCCTCCGGGATGAGTCTCATAGAAAGGTGCCTCCCAATTGGGTGTAAATCTGAGTCGCCAAAAGGAAGGGCTCTCCCCTGGCTCCCCCGCGTTTCAACTCCCGGACCTTGTCAACCGCCGCTTTCCACGCATGTTTATCGCGGCAAAACGGGGGACGCTCTAACATGACCTCCCGGCGATTCTTGACGTTGACGACCTCGACTTGAAGCGCCCCATTGGCCGAAATTCGATGTCGCGCGCTCATGACATCGGAACCGGCGGGTCAGGGGTTCCCCAGGCAACGATATTGGCGGCGGTCACTCGTTTGGCAAGGTAAGGATTCCCCTGGAAATGCTTTGCCAGGAATACCGCCGCGTTTGTCGCCTCCGTTGGAAGGTGGCCCCATTCCGTGAAATCCTTTGGGCGTTGATGATACAGGTAAGCGAACCAAGTCTGTCCAACCGGGTCCGTCGTGGAATTGCTCAAATGTTTCAATGCCCGCGTATATAACCAGCGGGCATATTGAGCGCCGATACGTGCGTGAGTATTCGGGAGAGTGTCCGGATTGATGAGGTCGGCCCAATCCGCGTCTGTGATACCGCCCTCGGCGCGGGTGTGGACTCCGACTTGAAGCAACCCGCGCTCTCCCAATGTCGAGACAACAGTGGGGTCCCCGCCGGATTCGATGCCGGCCCAACGGGAGAGAGCGTCCGCGACCGCCGGGGTTTCTCCCACATCGGCAAAGTAGGAAGCCCACGACATCGCATGAGGCTGAATTGCTCTGTGAAGCAATTCAGCGGGAGTCGCGATATGCGCCTTTGTCGTGGTTCCCCCGCCACTCCCGCCTTTCTTCCCCGAGAGTAGCAAGAGAGCCAAAATGACGAGGTCTGCCGCCATGGGGACCTCTTACGAAAACTGGCTGGAGTAGTACCCCGCCGGGTCCGTGTAGCTTGAAATCGCGCTCTGATTGTACGGGTCAGAAAACGCGGTCGCCAAATCGGCGGCTTCCCCGGGACCGCCGCCGGAACCTCCCGGCATCCCTCCCGTGGGGAGACCGTAATCCGCCGCGGTAGGAGCGTTGTAGGAAGACGAGTAAAGCGGAGTCGCATACGGGTTGTATTGCGAGACCGATGCAGGATTGACTCCGGGAGGGAACCCGGTCGCGGGATTGACCCCGGGAGGGTACCACGTTTGACCGGGAGGCATCCCGGGGGGCCATCCGGGAGGCATGCCGAACCCGGAACCGGGCATCCCTGGTGCTTGCTGCGATTGGTAGGTGGCCAGACTGCGCCCCGAAGTTCCCCACCCCGGGGGCATCCCGGGAACCTGACCCGCGGCCGGGGCTGGCGCGGCAGGGGAGCCCCCGCCAAATCCCATCGCGCGATTGACAAGTCCGGACGTCCCCGGAAGAGTGTTGACGATGCCCGCCATGGGTGAAATCGCCACCCTCCCCAGATTCGACAGACTGGGATGCGAGATGAGATTTCCCACCGCCTTGACGGGAGTGGTAATCATGGAAGCAAGGTTGGAGAGTCCCCATCCGACCGTTGCCGGATGCTTCGCTTTCGCATGCCGGGGATGTCGCGGGTGATGAGGATTGATGATGTCGGCGGCGGCTCGCGCAGGGGCAGTCAAGATATGGGTCAGGTTCGACAGACCCCACCCCACGACCGCCGCATCATCCTCATTGATGGCGCGTGGACCTCCGGTGACACTCGTCCCCCAATCGCCCCATCCGTCACCCCCGCCACCCCCGCCGTTGCTCTGCGTGGGAGGCTTTTTCGTGACTTCGTTTTTGACCGTCCTCGCGACAGACCCCAAAGCATGCTGGACGGCCGGGTCAGCGAGAGCAACGGTGGTCGCCGCCCCAAAAGGCGAGAGAGCGAAAATCGCGCCCGGAACTTTGAGGATTCCTTTGGCAACATCCGAGATGAGTCCCGCCGCGTCCCCCACACAATCCGCGGGATGGACATACGTCCGTGTCATCCCGACGATTGCCGTCCCATCCTTCATGGGGACCCGATGAACGCCCTTCCAGCCGGCTTTGCCTCCCTTGCGATGTCCGACGATATGAAACGTCGGTTGCTGAAACTCGGGAGCCGCGTCCCGAATCCGCGCAATCTTCGCCTCACGTCCGGTTTCGTCGCCCAGGCAACCGGACCCGGTCACCATGCAGTAAGGGTGCAAACCGACAACCGCGTGAGCGATTCGCCGCTTTGCTCCCATGATGGCATCGGGGGAAAGCCCCGGCGAACCTCCCCCAGGGGAACCCCCGGCGGGACCTTGGATTGCGGGCAATTCGTTGGTTGTCATTGGCGCTCCCGGAAAAGGCATCATTCCCAGGACAACGGACGGGTCTTCCACCCATCCATTGCCGCGGGCAACAACCGCGTGAAACTTGTTTTCCCCCGTCGGATAGACGCGGACATGAGCCGCGGGGTCACCGCCTTTGACTCTCAACTCAGCGGCGCGGTATCCGGCCAACGCTTGGCAATCTCCCCAACCTTCCGTTGCGACTTCGTTGGCGTATCGCCAGCGGGTATCGCTCGGGTCCTTTGGGCGAAGCTCCCAGTTTGCGCCGGATGCATAGAGCGGCGGTATGCTGGGGTCCCGCCGCATGAGTAACTCATTGACCCTCGTCAGACCCTCTAGAGCCGCACTGTAAGTTGCGCTCCCGGATGGGACCCCCAGTGACGCGGATAATGCCTTGCTCATCGTCTCCCCGGTCTCTTACCGCAGCCAGTAACCGTAGAGACCCGCCGACAGATTCAGCGTGTCGGTTCCCGTCGGGAGCGCCGACGCGGTGAAACCGATGCTGATTTCCGTGCCGGCCGCCGCGATTTGAATCTGAAGCGCCGAGTAGGTCGCATCCTGCGCGAACATCTCGACCGGGGCGGGGACGTTCGGAGCGGGGGTCTGCGGCTGACCCGAGACCGTGAGGGGTTGGGTGATGTTCACCTGAATCCCCGGCGTGGAAGCCCCGTTGGGCTTCGTCACGATAATCATGCGGTTGCCGATGAACGGGGCCTGAGGCTCCGGGGTCAGCAGTTGGAACAACTGCGCGCCCACCGCCCACTGGAGAGCGCCGAGACCCATGTAGGAGACGATGGCGCGAGCCGCCCCGGCGTGGCCATGCGCCTGAGTCATCCCCGGCCCCAGCGACGGAACCGGCGCGGGGAGGTACGCGGCGGCCCCCGGAGGCTGGGGCATGTAGGGCTGCTGATTCGGATGCTGACCGACGAAACCCGCGTTGGGGGTCCCGATGCCAAACGCGTTCGCGACTCCCTCGAACGGAGACGCCACGAGATGCGCCAGATTCCCGAAGCTCGGGTGGCTGGCCAACTGCCCCAGGGCGGTCAGCGGAGAGGTCACCGGGGCGAGGAGGTTCGAGAGACCGTAACCGACCATGTCGTTGTATCCCGGGCCATTGCTCAGCACGGGAACCCGAAGAATGGCATTGCTCAGCGAGTTGAGCGCGGCCAAGCCAAGCAACAGCATGGCCAGACTTCCGAGGATGGTCCCATGGCCAGCAATCGCGTGAATCGCGACCAAAGCCAAAACGAGACCGGAGAGAGCAGGCAACCACTTCCGTTTCATGTGCATGTCCTTTCGTGAGGAGACAACAGCATCTCAAAGAATCGTGGACGGCGGTTTAAGGTACCGCCGGACCCCCCTCCCTATTCACCCGCGCGACCGGATGGGGACACGTCGCGCGCTCATATAGATGATGCGTTTACGCTCCGCCGAACGGACCGGTTCCACCGCCGCTGGAGCCGATGCCTCCCCAGCCCTGAGTCCGCGCGTGCGACCCACCGCCGGACCCGGAACCGTGCGTGCGACCGAAATCGAAAGCCGCGACGGCAATCGCGGCGGCGGCGGCTTCGCGAACGTACTTGTTCTTGACCACGCGAGTGGCCGCGTAGCCAACCACCGCAGCCCCGATGAGCTTGCTTCCGGCAATCTCCGGGACCCAATCGAGATGCCCGGACCCCTGCGCGTATCCCAACAACGCGCCTCCCGTGGCGAGTCCCATCGCGTGCAACCCGTGGCCAGCCACGGCGCGGCCCGCACGGCGCGCACGCGCATAGCGAACCACGGTGCCCCCGCCGGACCGACGGCGCCGCCGACCTCCCCCACCCGAACGAACGACCACCACACTGGGACGAGTGGCCAGCGCGGTGGTGTGTCGCGCGTGGGCTCCGGATGCTGTTTTCCGTCGACGTCGGGCCATGAAGTCTCCTTGGTTCGGGCGCCCACGTTGGGCGTGACCATACATATATATCACGTCCACAACCTCTAGTGTACGGGTCCTTACTTCGTTTTCTTGTCCCCAGTCGGGAGTCCCTGTCGCTTGGCAATCTCAGCCAATACAACGGGCATCAACTGAGCAATCACCCCGGAAGCCACGTCATTGTCTTCCCCCGCCGACTCCGCCTCTTTCATAATCAATTCGGCTTCCGCTTTCGTTCGCTCGATATGTCCCGTGCGGATTGCCTCCAACATGCCCAAGTGAACGGTTTCAAGTTGAGCGTTGCGTTCCAATAGTTGCTGATTCGAACGCAAGATTTGGTCATAGGCCGCTTGAGTGTTCTTGTTTGCGGCAACGGTTGCTTGAATGACCGCCGCAATCAAATTGTCGATTCGCCTCCCTTCCTCTTTCGCGAGTTGAGGCGCGGCCATCGCGGCGGCATACGCGGCGGCATCTCCCGTGCCTGCCGCTTCCGCCGACTCTTCCGTATAACTCACACGATGACTACGCGAAGCCCCTTTGGAGACTTGCGCGGCTTCATAAGCGTTAATCCACTCCTTGTCTTCCTGGGGGACTTCGTCCGGGTCTTTCTTGAGCGCGCGACGGATGCGATACGCGCGCGTTCGGTCGGCAGGGGACCCGGGGACGATTTCGGGGGTTACAACCTCAGTGTTTTTGGCCATGAAACTAAGATTAGCACGTCACATATCACGTCACACGCGACGTCACCGTGCTAGTGTCATGCTTATGGAACCAACCACTGTCACCCCGAAGCGTTGCCAGACATGCCAACACGTTGACGCCCTCCGGACGGTATGCCGGAAGAAACCACCGCAAGCGTTACCCATTCCCACGGGAGGGGGAATGCAGGTGATAGCAATCTGGCCCCCCATCCAACTCGACCGCGATTGGTGCGGTGACTACGAACGTGACCCCAACGCGGGAGTTAGTGACGTACCTACCTAGGAAGGTCCGGCAACTCTCGTACGTGCGGGGCACGCGTCCGGGTTCCAACCCTCACGCGGGCTCCGCACCAACGCTCTTTGCGCGAGACCGTACGGTGACCGTCGTTTTTCTTAAAGAGCTTATCCCCCCGGGCCGCAACTAAAAGTGATTTAACGCCGCGGTTGAGTTGAATTTCCTCCCCAGCGTTAATGCGGTCCCATTCCCTAACCGCGTCCGGAATACCCTTCGCGCGAGCATAGCGCGGCATCGGCCCGCTAGCCCCGTCGGGACCTTTCACGGTTTCGTCATAGGTGTAAACCTTGGGGGCTATCGCTTGGAAATTGTCCGCGAGACCTTCAAATTTCCATTGTCCGAGGTCCGCACCAACGTTACGGGTAAGCTCCCGAGTGGAGATAACGGAATCGGTATCCGAATAGCACCAATCCTCACCCGCGTGGGCGATTTGACGGTTAAGCTCAATTCTAGCACGCGCCGTGAGTGTCCCCGCCCATTGAATGTGCGCACGTTCGCTGATACGAAATACCTTCCTCCGCCAAATCCAATCATAATTCCCAACAGGTTCGTAACCTTGCTTATCCGCATACTCTTCCCCCAATGCGACAACGTCAGTTTCCGGGTCTTGAGCAAACGCGCCGGTTAACGAGTTGGCAATGAATTTAAGCCAAGTCCGGAGGCTCTTTGTCTTTGCCGCTTCCCGGAGTCCGAAACAATGGTCAACGTGCGGCTTGAGTAGTGGTTCCTCCGACTCCCAAACTACCGCGGCGTCCATCGAGAGGATTTTAGCCCCGGTTTCCTCGGCATACTGAATTTCATCTCGCGACCATACACCCGTGATTTTCCCCCACGGATACGCTAGGCGATTGTCCACACGGACGGGAAGCGGTGGGTTAAGTTGGTTTGGGACGTCAATAGTTACCTTGTAAAACCCCGGGCGCTCCAACTCCCAGACTCGTTTGACAAGCTTGCGGTCATACAACAACCGCATTTCCCCCACGGGGACGTCTAGGGAGAGCGCGGCAGGGTAGGCCGAGACTCGGTCATATCGCCAGACTCGGTCAGCCTCCGTCTTTCCAACCGCAGTAAGCCCACCGTGGTAACCAAGTCGCGTAAACCGATAAGCGCGGCTGTCCCAGTTAGTATCAGGAAGGGAACACGAGACCTTGGCTGTATTCCAGGCAGTCGATGCGCAAGTTCCAGACATGACAAGACGATTCCCAGCGCAGTAATTAGCGAGGGAAACAAGAGTATCCCGCAAACTTTCAATATCTTTAACCAAGTACGCTTCAAGGCGGCTCCTATCTCGCTCGGGCATATCAACCCGAATCGCGCAGTAACCTCCGCAGTTACGTCCACAGATACACTCTAGGTTGAGCTTTTCTTTACGCTCCCCCTCGAACATCGTACAAGCGTCCGCGAGTGACATAGGCATAAGCCGATTGGAATCCCTAAAAACTGGACCCTTTTTAATCGCGAGAGACGCAATAGAACTTCCAGACAACCTAATTTGAGCGCTAGGGATTCGGTCCTTACGCTTACACCAGTCAAGCAACCAAAGGACGTCGAAACGACCGCCAGCGTGAGCCCACGCATTCCAACCCTGGGGCAATTCAAGCAAGGCATGTGCAAAGTCATCCTCCGACCGGAATACTTCTATCCCATCGTCTTTTCGCCACAAACTCCCGCAAACGAACGTATCCCAATCGGCGGTCTCGATGTCCCAGACTGCATCAACATCTAATGCGGGGTCTTGAGCTAATTCAGTCGCCAAAGGGAACCCGGAAGAGAGACACCTTTCTTTCGAGCAACCGAACTAACACGGCGTCGACTAACCCGCCGGGAGCCACCTTAATGAACGCGTCGACAAGCTCGATAGCTTTCGCGCGGTAATAGCGTGCCAGTGCATCCAAGGAGACCAACTCCGGAACGTTATCAGAGAAGACAACGGTTAGAGGCAACGGGCAAACCCCGGCCGTAGGTTGAGCTAGCGGCATATTCAAAGTTCGATAATTCCGAATGTTGTCAGAATCCATTTTGTTTGTCTCCTCGCCAAGGTTGTCAGACGGACTTACCTACCTAAAACATCCCGTGCTTAACGAACTTATCCAACCGGATGAATTCCCCTAAACACGTTGGACAAATATTGGCCTCCAACATGATTCGAGAAGGTGGGGGCTCATGACTAGTCACACCTTCGAACATTTGTTTGACTTCGGGAGGCGGTGGGTCAGGCAATGCCTTAAGCATCCCCTTATACATCTTTTTGAGGCTATCCAAAACCTTGTCAGGGTTTCCCGGAACTTCTGCGTGCCATTGAATCAACGCCCAACCAATGGGAAGCATTGGCCCCATTAGGTCACTGACATCAGCCGTTGTCTTGCAATCGGACCAATCACAATGAATTGTCTTAGACATAGTTCAACTCCTTTGGTGCAGATGTCCACCAAACGATTGACATCCCAGTGACGACTAACCGTCTGGATTCAATCCCTTTGGTGACCGCGTTTGCGTAATCTGAAACATACCGATTGAATTGGTGAACCGCCTCCCGGGCGGTCATGCCGGTTCCAAACTGACCCCATGAAGGTGAGTAGGCCGATTGTTGACGCACGTCCCAAACCCATGTCAGGAGTCGAATAACAACCCGCCGGGCCCCTCCCTCATCCTTCCCCGGACCCACATCTATATGCATATCCTGGAGAGGGATACCGCGCTCTGCGGCTTCCTCGGAATCCTCTAGGTCCTTAACTAAGAGACCCTCAGCAATGCGGCGGCGGGGGTCCCCATTGCGTAGAGTTACGTCACCTATCGCGTTGTCCAACGCCCAATCATGGACGTGCAACCACTTGCGACAGTAGGCGAAAGCCCACTCGGCCTCTTGCGCTAGAGGTCTATCGAATGGCCCTAAAATGGGCTTACCAACCCAACTAGGCCGGGGGGACCGCGGACGGGTATTCCGCGGGGTGG
>Ga0335083_10009387_pt1 | contig 11871 bp, 12 predicted proteins | sample Lox_Sample_42_FD_206716 | JGI IMG/M metagenome (GOLD analysis project Ga0335083, IMG submission 206716) | Soil microbial communities from Loxahatchee National Wildlife Refuge, Florida, United States - Lox_Sample_4.2 | ecosystem: Environmental > Terrestrial > Soil > Wetlands | place: USA... | reverse complement strand
TCGGCTACAAGGGCGTGCTCCTGCTCGCGGCGCTCTACGACCCGTCGTCCGGGCTCGCCGTCTGGCTGCTCGACGGGGCGCCGAAGATCGGCGTCGGCAAGACGAACGTGCTCGCGGTCGCCTCCGACTACCAGGAGTCGAAGAACGTCGACCAGGCCGGCGAGAACATCCTCCCGAACACGACCTTCCGTCGGTTCAAGCTGCGCGGGGTCAAGGGGCCGGCGCTGAGCTGGCTGCTCCCGAAGCGGACGGCCTGCGTCGAGAGGAACGAGAGCCTGCTCGTCTCCGCAGGCTCGACCAGGCCGGTCGAGTCGGTGACGTTCTACGACGGCGGCCACAGGATCTCGCGCGAGCGCGGCACGTTCTCGGGCTTCTACGATGCGATCTGGAAGACGGGCAAGGCGCGCCGCGGGCGCCACGTCCTGCTCGCGGTCGTCAGGGACCGCCGCGGAGCGCGCGCCCAGGCGCGACGCATCGTCCGCGTGTGCCACAGGTAGCGGTCGTCACCGGCGGCTCGAGCGGCATCGGCGCCGCGATCGCGCGGAGCCTCACGCGCCGCGGCTGGACCTGCGTCCTGCTCGCCCGCGGCGAGGAGCGGCTGCGCGCGGTCGCGGAGGAGCTCGGGGCGGAATGGGAGATCTGCGACGTCGGCGACCGCCAGGCCGTCGACCGCACGGCTGCGGCAGTCCGGGAGCGCCACCCCGAGATCGCGCTGCTCGTCAACAACGCGGGCGTCCCGGGCCGCGGCGGCTTTCTCGGCGCGAGCCCGGAGGTGATCGAGGAGGTGACGCGGACGAACTACCTCGGCGGCGTCTGGTGCCTGCGCGCATTGCTGCCGGCGCTCGAGGCCGCGGCGCCTTCGGACGTGGTCGACGTCGTCTCGGTGGCGGGCACGGTCTCGACCGGCGCGGGCGGCGCATACACCGCCTCGAAGCACGCGCAGCTCGCGTTCTCGCGCGGCGCTCGCGCCGAGCTGCGGTCGCGCGGGATCCGCGTCCACACCGTCGTCCCGGGATTCGTCGAGACGCCCGGCTTCCCCCAGCGGAAGCGCTTCTCCAACCGATTCGTGCGGTCGCTCGTCGCCGAGCCGGAGCTCGTCGCCGAGCGCGTCGTCGCGGCCGTCGAGCGCGACCGCAGAGAGGTATTCGTGCCGCGCTTCTACCGGATCGCCCCGTTCGCCCAGGTGCTCGCGCCCGGCCTGGTGGCGAGAGTCGGCGGTCGCGGGGCCCGTCCGTCGGGCGATTAGACTCCCGGCATGGCGGGGTCTGGTTCGCCCAGCACCGAGGAGGTCGCACGCGTCGCCGAGTTCCGCGGCGCGCTGCGGCGGTTCCTGCGAACGACGGAGCGGAACGCCCAGGCCGCGGGCCTCACGCCACAGCGCTACCTGCTCCTGCTGATGATCAAAGGCGCGCCCGACCTGAGCGAGCAGTCGACGGTCACCGAGCTCTCCGAGCGGCTCCAGCTCGCACAGAGCACCGTGACCGAGCTCGTCAGTCGCGCCGAGGAGAGCGGCCTGGTCGAACGCAGGCGGTCCTCCTCGGACGGCCGGATCGCGCACCTCAGCCTCTCGGCCGAGGGCGAGCGCAGGCTGGCGCAGGCGTTCACGAGCAACGAGAGCGAGCGCCGGGCCCTCGTCCGGGCGTTCGAGCATCTCGAGGCGTATCCGCTCACCGTCTAGAGCCTGCCCGTGAAGATCGAGTTCCTCTTCTGGCGCGGGTGCCCGTCGCACCCCGAAGCGCGTGAGCTGCTGGACGAGGTGCTCGCTGCTCGCGGGATCCAGGCCTCAATCGAGGAGGTCGAGGTGACGACCCAGGAAGAGGCGGAGCGGCTCCGCTTCCCGGGCTCGCCGACGATCCGTGTCGACGGCCGCGACGTCGACCCTGCCGGCGCGGTCGCGCGGCCCGCGCTGACCTGCCGCATCTACCATCTTCCCGACGGGCGTGTGTGGCCCGTCCCGACCCGCGAGCAACTGGAGGAGGCTCTGAAATGACCATGGCTCTCGGCATGGAGGCACCCGCGTTCGACCTGCCCGGCGTGGACGGGGAGAACCACTCCCTGGGCTCCTACGGAGACGCGGAGGTGCTCGTCCTCGTCCAGTCCTGCAACCACTGCCCCTGGGTCCAGGCCTGGGAGGGCAGGCTGAGCGCGATCGCGCGCGACTACTCGGAGCGCGGCGTGCGCGTCGTCGCGGTCAGCTCGAACGACGTGGAGAGCCATCCCGAGGACTCGTTCGATGAGATGCAGGCGCGCTCGGTCGCCCAGGGCTTCGCGTTCGACTACCTCTACGACGAGCCCCAGTCGCTCGCCCACGCGCTCGGGTCGGAGCGAACGCCCGAGGTCTTCGTCTTCGACCGTGACCGTCGCCTGGCCTACCACGGCGCGATCGACGACAACCGCGACGAGACCGCGGTCGGCCAGCACTACCTGCGCGACGTGCTGGACGCGGTCCTCGCCGGCCAGGAGCCCGCCGTCCGCGAGACGCCTGCGGTCGGCTGCAGCGTCAAATGGAAGTGAGGGGCCAGTGCTTCCGCGCGACGACGTGGAAGAGGTGCCAGTGCTTCGGGTCGCCGACCGCGGTCGACCCGTCCTCCTCCACCTCGTCGAAGCGCTCGAGCTCGAACGGCTCGAGCAGGCTCTCTGCCTCGGCGCGGGAGTGAACCGAGAGCGCAGGGTCGCTCGCCCACTCGTCGCGATCGCCGAACAGCTGGCCGCAGAAGCGGCCTCCGGGGACGATCGAGGCGACGAGCCGCTCCCAGACCGCTGGGAAAGCGCCGGGCGGGCAGAACGGCAGCGCGTAGCTGGAGCTCACGAGCGCGGCGGCACGCCAGTCGAGCTCCTCGAACGGGGAGATCGCGGTCTCGAGTCGGTCGTTCTCCGCGAGCCCGGGCCTCGCGCGGAGCCGCCCGATCGCCTCGGGCTCTCCGTCGATCGCGAGCACCCGCCAGCCGCGGCGCAGCAGCTCGACGGTGTCGCGCCCCTCGCCGCAGCCGAGGTCGATCGCGAACCTGCCGCCGACGGGATCCGGCTCGGAGTCGAAGAGCTCGAGTGCGAGCAGGAGCGTCTCGCGCGGCTCGCCCTTCCCGGCTACGTCGTAGTACTCGGCCCAGTCGTCGCTCTTGCCCACTAGGGCTTCTCGAGCAGGTACCAGCCGACGACCGCCGTGTAGTTCGGCGGGGCCGCGCTCCGGGCCCGCTCGCGCTCCTCGCCCTCGCAGCCCGCGAGGTCGAGGTAGGCGTCGAGGTCGCGCGCCTCGGTCTCCGTCTCGGACCGCTTGAGCACGAGGCTGTTCGCCTCGAAGAGGAACCGCATGTCCACGTCCGAGAGCGCCCGCGTGTGGGTCGGGTCGCGGGTGCGCTCGAATGCGTCGAGCTGCGCGGCGGCGAGCGGGTCGAGCGGCCCGATCTGGTCGACGACGAGGACCCGGCCGCCCGGCACGGTCACCCGGGCTAGCTCCGAGACCACGAGCTCGGGCCTGGCCACGTGGTGCAGCGTCCGGAGCGTCCCGACGAGGTCGAACGAGCCGAGGTCGAAGGGCAGCTTCGTCGCGTCGCCCTCGACGAACGTCACGTTCGGGAACTTCTCCGCCCGGATCCGCCCCTGCTCCAGCAGCTCGGGCACGACGTCCACCGCCACGACCTCGCGCACGTGCGGTGCGAGCGCGAACGCGAGGGCCCCTGCACCACAGCCGGAGTCGAGGGCACGCTCGTCGCCCGAAGGCTCGACGAAGTGGACGACCTTCTCCTCCAGCTTCGCCGCGCGCGCATCCTGGTTGGCCGCGATCCGATCAGCCGTCCTGCCGAATCGCTCCCGCGTTGCGTCTTGCATAGTCGAGAGCCTCCTCCCTGGTGGCGATCGTACCCGCCGCGCGCTCCTCGTCGATCTCCGCGAGCAGGCGGCCGATCTCGGGGCCGGGCGGCAGGCCGAGCTCGTCGCCGCGCACGAGCGGCTCGGCCGGGTCGTTCCTTCGGGCTTGCTCCACCTCGTACGCCAGGTCGGAGGCGCCGGCGAACGCGAGCGCGTCGAGCGCCCACGGCTCCGTGTGGCGGCGGAAGCGGTGGATCGAGCGCGGGTCGGCCTCGGGCCGCTCGGCGCGAAGCAGGGACCGCGCGTAGCGGCGCAGCTCGTTCGAGACCGGATAGCGCCGGAGCTCCTCGCCGAAAACGGCCACGAGGCGGTAGTCGGAGGAGTCGACCCGGTCGAGCCGGTCGGTGATCGCGCCGCCGAGCGGCTCGAGCAGCCCCAGCTCGTCGAGCCGCCGGTAGCCGCCCGCCGAGAGCCGGCTCAGCTCGGCGAGGATCCGCTCGCCCGCCGGCCGGCCGACCAGTGCCGCGTGCTCGCGCGTCAGCTGCTCGGTCCCCTCGTCCATCTGCACGTCCAGCTCGTCCTCGAGGCGCACCGCGCGCAGCAGCCGGAGTGGGTCGTCCTCGTAGATCGACTCCCGCACCGCGCGGAGGCGCCGTTCGCGCAGGTCCTCCTGCCCGCCGAACGGGTCGACCGGCTCGCCGCCCGCGAGCGGGCGCGCAATCGCGTTGATCGTGAAGTCGCGCGTCGCGAGGTCCTCCTCGACCGAGCCGGGCAGCGGAGTGAAGTCGACCGTGCGCCCGTTCTCGAGCGCGACCCGCCACGCGCCGTGCCGCTCCGAGAGCGGGAACGGCGCGCCGCCCGAGCGTCTCGCGTAGGCGCGTGCGGCGTTCTCGGGATCAGGTACTGCGATGTCGAGGTCGATGAGCTCGCGCCCGAGCAGCTCGTCCCGGACCGCGCCGCCGACGACCCACGCCTCCTCCCCCGCCAACACCTCCCGCGCCAGCTCATCCATCGACGACGACCCTCCTCGCCCTGCGCGGGTCGGCGTTGATCCCCGAGACGAGCTCGTAGTTGATCGTGTCCGCCACCCGCGCGTGCGCCTCGGCGAGCACGCCCTGGCCGAGGATCGTCACGGGGGCGCCGACCGGCTCCTCCCGCTCGAGCTCCACCGCGAAGGCATCCATCGAGATCGTCCCGACCACGCGCCGCGGCTCGCCGCTCACCCGCACGTCGGTCCCGGTCAGATCGCGGCGGAAACCGTCCGCGTAGCCGACCGGCACGATCCCGATCCAGGTCGGGCGCTCGGCGACGAAGCGCCGGCCGTAGCCGGTGCTCTCGCCGGCCTCGAGCCGCTTCACCTGCGCGAGGTAGCTCCGCCACGAGAGCGCCGGCTCAAGCCCGTCGGCCGCCGGGTCTTCGCCGAACGGCGAGAGCCCGTAGAGCGCGATCCCGCAGCGCGCGGCGTCGAAGCGGGCCGACGGCAAACGGAGCGCGGCCGCGCTGTTCGCCGCGTGGCGCATCAGGTCGGCGTACGGCTCCGTCGCCTCGCGGAAGCGCTCGACCTGCTGCTCGGCGAAGGCCGGGTCGCTGTCCGCGGTCGCCAGGTGCGTCATCAGGCCGACCACGTCGGCCCCCGGCTTCGGCAGCTCGGACAAGCCCCAGCGCCCCATCCCCGTGTCGAGCTTGAGGTGCACGCGCACCCCCTCGGGGATCTCGTCCTCCCAGATCGCGAGCTCGAGCCGCGCGTCGCGGGCGTCCGCGACCTCGCGGCTGGACGACGTCGGCCCCATGACGAGGATTCGAGCGAGCCCGAACTCGGCGCGCAGCTCCAGTCCCTCCGCGACCGTGGCGACGCATAGCGCGCCCGAGCCCTCGTCTACGGCCGCGGCCGCGACGTCCACGGCCCCGTGTCCGTAGGCGTTCGCCTTGACGACCGCCCACAGCTGGGCGCCGTCGAGCACCTGCAGCAGCGTGCGCGCGTTGCGCCGGATCGCGCCGAGGTCGACGGTCAGCTCAGACCGGTGCATCGACCGCCCCGGGGTTGCCGCTCTGCACGTCGCGCAGCCACAGCTCGAAGAGCGGGTCGACGAACACGGTGCGGCCGTTCTCCTCCTCGAGCTCGCCCTTCGCGAGCAGCGAGCGCACGGCGTAGTGGGCCCCCGACTTCTTCAGGTCGACCGCCCCGAGCGCTCGCGCCCCGTACGGCGCCTCCGGGAACAGCGCCAGCGCGCGTAGCGCACGCTGCTCGTTCGTCTCGAGACCGCGCCAGAGCGCGTCGAACTCGGCGGCCACCTGGCTCCGCGTGCGCGCGAGCGCGGCCTGCCACTCGTCCTCGTCGCCGGACTTGCCGGGCGAGACCTCGTCCCAGAGTCGGTGGGCGAGCAGCATCGCGCGCTGAGGATGGCCGCGCGCGGTCGAGAGCAGCGCGTCGAGCACGCGGTCCGCGCTCCGCTTCGTCCGCGAGAAGCGCTCGGCGATGTAGGCCGCGACGTCCTGGTCGGCGAGGCGGCCGAGCCGCAACGGCTCCGCCTGGCCGTACAGCGGCCGGCCCTTGACGTCGAACAGCTCGCGCATCATCCCCGGCTCCGACCCACAGAACACATAGGAGGCCGACTCTCCCTGATGCTGAATGTGGCTGCGCAGGAGCTTGTCGAAATCCTGCACCTTCGTGATGTCCTGGAACTCGTCGAGGGCGACGAGTACGCGCGAGCCGCTGCGCTCGGCGACGCGCTCGGGCAGGTCGAGCAACGCGTGCAGCGCAGGCAGCGGATCGGTCCGCGGCTCGAGCTGGAGCTTGACCGAGATCCCGGGCGCCCCGAGCGAGAGTCCGAGGCCCGTGGTGCGGAGGATGCTCTCGATCGTGCGGCGGACGGTCCCCCGCAGCTGCGCGTACGCGCGCTCGATCCGGATCGTCACGTCCGCGTAGCTGAGCACTCCGTAGAGGTCGACGAGGACGGGGACGAGCTCGCCCCCGCGCTCGGCCTCCGCGAGAGTCTTGCGCAGCAGGCTCGTCTTGCCGAAGCGCCGCGGAGCGAACAGGCGCACGTAGTGGCCACCGCCCGCAAGGGAGAGGAGCTGCGCGACCTCCTCCTCGCGGTCGAGCACGTCCTCGGGCGCGACAGGGCGCGAGTAGACGAAGGGGTTGGCGTCGGCCACGCGGAGACGCTAGCAGCTGGTTCGGCCGAACTGAACCAAATGGTTCGGACTGACTGAACCTCTAGCTCAGGACCAAGGGCAGCGCACCGATGACGTCGCTGGCGACCGCGCCGGCCTGCGGGATCAGCGTCGAGGCGAGCTGCTGAGCAGCCGCCGCCGAGGCCGTGGCCTGGCGCGCGTCGAGGCCTTTCGCGAGAAAGGCCGCGACGATCCCGGTGAGGACGTCGCCGCTCCCGGCCGTCGCGAGGGCGGGAGTCCCGAGCGCGCAGACGAGCACGCCCTCGCCGGGAGCGGCGACGAGCGTGTCCGCTCCCTTCAGCAGGCAGACGCAGCCGAACCGCTCCGCCCCCCGCCTCGCCGCCTCGAGCCGGTGCGCCGCGACCCAGCTCGACTCCTCGCCGAGCAGGCGCGCGAGCTCGCCCTCGTGCGGCGTGAGCACCGTTGGCCCGGAGCGCTCGAACGGCTCGAGCCCGAAGAGCGCGTCCGCGTCGACGACGACCGGCACCTCGAGGTCCGCGAGCAGCCGCGCCACCACCTGCTGCGGGCCGTCGCCTCGCCCGAGCCCTGGCCCGAGCGCGACGGACCCCGCCTTCGCGGCGAACTCGGCGATCGGGTCGAGCGCCAGCGGCGAGATCCGGCCGTCCTCCTCGGGACACGGTAGCTTCACCGCCTCGAGCAGCCGCTGCTCGAAGACCGGCAGCGTCGAGTCGGGCACCGCCACCGCGACGTAGCCCGCATCGGCCCGGAACGCGGCCTCGGCCGCGAGACACGGGGCCCCGGTGAGGCCGCGCGAGCCCCCGACGACGAGCACGGTTCCGGCGGTGTACTTGTTCTGCTCCGTCCGCCGCCGCGGAACCTGGTCGAGGATCTCGGGCGTGACGAGCGCGTGCTCGGTCTGCACCGGGTCGAGCCCGATGTCCGCGATGAAGACCTCACCCGCCTTGAACCGCCCGGGCGCGACCTCGAGGCCGACCTTCCGCCCGTGCATCGTCACCGTCAGGTCCGCGTTCACGCAGGCACCGGCGGCCTCGCCCGTGGACGCGTCCACGCCCGACGGCAGGTCGACGGCCACGACCGGCACGCCCGCAGAGTTGATCGCCTCGATCTTCCGGGCCGCGTCCTCGCGAGGCTCGCCGCGGAAGCCGGTCCCGAAGAGCGCGTCGACGATCACCTCCGCGCCGGAGACCTCGTCCGATACCTCCGCCTCCCGCCCGGCCGCCTTCAGCACGTCGACCGCGATCCGCCCGTCGCCGCCGTTCGCGCCGCCGCCACACACAGCGACGAAGCGCCGCGCGCCCGGGAAGCGGCTCATCGCCTCCTCGGCCACCGCGCGCCCGGCGCGGGCCATCAGCGTGTCGACGTCGTGCCCGGCCTCGGCCGCCTTCATCTCCTCGGCCGTGTAGAGCGGCTCAAGCATCGGAGACGATGCAGACCGCCTGCGCGAGCTCGCGCGAGTGCGTCATCGAGAGCTCGATCTTCCCAGCGCCGACCCGCTCTGCCCAGTCCTTCGTCCGCCCGGAGAGGCTCACGCCCGGCTTCGGCCGCCCCGCGATCTCGATCTCACGCCACGTGAAGAGGACTCCGGAGCCGAGCGCCTTGCCGATGGCCTCCTTGCCGGCGAAGCGCGCCGCGTAGTGCTGCGGCGGATTCGGCTTGCTGTCGCAGTACGCGCGCTCGGCGTCCGTGAAGCAGCGCTCGCGGAAGCCCGGATAGCGCTCGAGCGCCCGCGCGATCCGCGGGATCTCGATCAGGTCGACGCCGACGCGCACGGCCGGTGATGCTAGTGGACCCAGAGCTGGTCGAGGCACGCGCCCGTAAAGCCGGTCTGTGCGGACAGGAAGCAGTACGTGTAGTTGCCTGTCCGGCGCGAGACGAGGTCGGGCGCAACCTGCGTGCGCCGAGGGCTGCGCAACCGCGGACCATAGGTGGAAGCGTGGGTTTCGGACGAGCCGGATCACACCGCGCCTGGCGTCGAAGCTCGCAATCTTGTAGGGGCCGGTCGCCGGGAGCGGCAGTCGCGGCCTGATGGGCGTGCTCGCAGGCACCGCGTCGGCAAGCGGCAGCGCCAGCTTGTAGAGGAAGTCGGGGTCGGGAGCGGCGAGGTGGAATGTGACGGTGTTCGAGGCGGGATCCGTCACGATGCCCCTCGAGAGATCACAGCGCCTGGGCGTCGTCATGCAACCCGTCGCGCCGAGGATCCCGCCGAGGTAGGAGTTGGGGCCGTCGCCCCCGACGAGCAGTGCCCGCTCGATCCCCCGGCGGACGTCGGCCGCCCGCACGAGCGCCCCGTTCGAGTAGTGGATGCCCGAGCGCAGTCGAAACGTGTACGTCCGGTTCCCGTCGCTGACCGTGGGCATCGCCGATGCGAGGTCGGGCACGACTCTCAGGCTCTCGGCGCCACCCGAACGGCCGTAGCCCAGCAGCCCGTCGTTCGTGAGCGTCAACAGCTCCCAGGCCGTGTACCCGGCGGCCGGGTCGAGCGACTTGGGGAGGGACGCACCGTAGACGCCCGCAGAGTTCGCGACCGCCACTCTGAGCGTGCCACCGCGATGGGCGGCGCTGATGCCCCGAACCGCGACGAAGGCGTTGTCCGCGGTTGCTGCGACTCCCTGCGGAATGCCCCCGACTCTGACGACCTGGACGACCCGGCCGACCGCCGGATCGATCTTCGAGATCGTGCGGGCAAGCTCGCTCGCGACCCAGACGCTTCCCTCGGGACCGACCGCAACGCCGGTTGGCCCTTCGCCGACGGGGATCGGCGACTCGACCCTGTTCGTCCCCGGATCGATTCGCATGACGGTCGCGTCCTCACCGTTCGCAACCCACACGGCATGCGGGCCGACCGCGACCGCCGTCGGCCCATTGCCGACATTGGTCGCAGTCACGCTTCCGGTCCGGGGATCGACACTCGAGAGAATCCCAGCCGAGGTGCTCGTGACCCACAGGGCCCCGTCTCCCGCCGCGATCGCGTCAGCGCCGGCCTCGACCGTGATCGCCCTGCCCGCCTCTCCGGTGGCCGGGTCGATCCGCTGGACGGTCCGGTCGACCGAGTTCGCTACCCACACCCCGCCGAGCCCGTGGGCGACCCCGCTCGGGCCGTTGCCGACCTGGATGGTGTTGACCACCTGCCCGCCGTTCGTCCGCGGATCGATCTGAGAGACCGTCCCGTCGAGGCTGTTCGCAACCCACACGAAGCCACCCCCGACCGCGACTCCCGCCGGCCCTTTCCCGACTCCGATCGTCTGCTCGACGGTCTCGGTCTTTGGGTCGATCCTCGCCACCGCGCCCTGGTCGGGCATCGTCGCCCAGATCGAGTCCTGCCCGTACGCGATTGCCTTCGGGGACGCCGCGAGGGCGACCGAGCCAGTGGGGTGGTGACTGGAAAGCTCGACGACGTCCACCGCGTCCGCTCCGCCGCTCGCCGACGTAGGTGCGCCGCCGGACGAGAACGGCGACACGCCCGCGACAGCGAGCGTGAGAATCGCCACCCCGCCGAGCAACGCCGCCGCGGCGAGTGCCAGGAGCGCACCACGGCGCGGCGGGCGGTCGGCATCGCCGCCGGAGGCCACCGCACCCTCGAGCTCCGGTCGGGCCCGGACGGAGGGTGCGTCGAGCAGCTCCCGGTAGATCGCCTCGGTCTCGGGCGATGGATAGGTTCCGAGCTCCTCGGCGAGCAGCCGCCGGCACCGCTCGTACACCCTGAGCGCCTCGGCCCGGTTGCCGGCCGCGACGTGCGCCTCCATCAGCCGCCGGTAGCTCGTCTCGCTGTACGGAGCGAGCGCGATCGACTTCTCGGCCCACTTCGTCGCCGCCTGCGGATCGCCGAGGCGCAGGGATGCGTCGGCCAGGACGCTCAGCGCGCGAGCGCGGACGTCGCCGAGCTCTCGCCGCTTGCCCTCGACCCACTCGCCATCCTCACCGGGAAGGAAGGGCTCGCCCACCAGCGACAGCGCGAGCTCGGCCGCGGTCCTTCCCCTCTCGGGGTCGTCCGCCGCCAGCGCTTCCTCCGCCTCTCGCGCCGCTCTCGACGCGATAGCGACGTCGACCCAGGTTCCCTCGGGCAGCTCGAGCCGGTAGCAGCCGAACGCGCCGGTCAGCGCACTCGCGCCGTCGACGCCGTGCTCGTTCAGCAGCGTGCGCAGCTTGCTCACGATCACTGTGAGCGCCTTGTCCCAAGTCAGCGGGGGTCTGTCCCCCCAGAGCGCCTCGGCCAGCTCATCCCGAGGAACCGGCCTCCCCTGCTCGGCCACCAGGTGTGCGAACACGAGCCGGCCCTGTCGCCCAGGGAAGAGCTCCTCATCGACGACGACGCCGTTGGTCTCCAACGAGATGCGTCCGACGAGGAAAACCTTCAGCCCTAACCCCCTTGCAGCTCTCTTGCCTGCATTTTGCCTCGATTTAGGGGCTTCTACCTAGCGTGGGCCGGGATCGTGGACAAGGTGCTCCATTGCGATTGCGGGTTCGAGGCCCGCGCAGCCGACGAGGAAGAGCTCGTCGCAGAGGTCCGGCGACACGCCCGGGAGGCGCACGGCATGGAGCTCTCCCTCGACGAGGCCACGCTGCTCGCCTTTCGCGCCGGACTGGACGAGGAAGCACTCTCCGCGATCGCTCGCACGACGACAGCTCGCAATCCGAAGGAGGAGCAATGAAGAGAAAGTGGCTCATCGCGTTTCTCGTCGCCGTCCTGGGCGCCGGCCTCTACGTCGGGCACGTCCTCGCGACGGCGGCCTCGGGCCAGACGACCACGACCTATGCCAAGTCGCTCTTCGACCCGGTCAAGCTGCGGGGCTTCCAGCTCCTGCCCGAGACCGGGACGCAGAAGAACAGGTCGCACGAGCCGAAGTTCTGGAGCGCCCGGATCAGGACGCACAACGCTTCTGACCTCTACGTGGTCGACAACAAGTTCGCCCC
>Ga0335083_10009385_pt1 | contig 11872 bp, 13 predicted proteins | sample Lox_Sample_42_FD_206716 | JGI IMG/M metagenome (GOLD analysis project Ga0335083, IMG submission 206716) | Soil microbial communities from Loxahatchee National Wildlife Refuge, Florida, United States - Lox_Sample_4.2 | ecosystem: Environmental > Terrestrial > Soil > Wetlands | place: USA... | reverse complement strand
GCCTGTCAGTCGGTGGTGCCAGGGCGCGGCCCCGCGCCGATGGGCCAGGAGGCGCCATAGCGCAGGGTGGGCGCTCCAGTCGGGAATCCCGAGTACCACCACTCCACGATCCGGCCGTCCTTCACGCGCACCAGGTTCTGCGCGTACCACGCGCCCGGATCGCCGAGCATCGGCACCGGAAAGCCGATGTCCACCATGTCGCCGTCGGCGATCATGAACAACACCTGCTTCGGGTCCGGAGCGGTCACCTGTTCGGGGTGCTGGCGCGCATAGGCCGCAAAGGCCGCGCCCGAAGGCTGGTCCTTGAGATGATTCTTCAGGTCCGCGGCGAGGTAGCGGCCGGCCGAGGCCTTCTTCTGCACGAAGAATGACTGCCAGAATCGGGCCACCAGCCTGCGGTTGGCGTCGCGCTGCGCGCGCGATGCCGGGTGGATGGGCACCAGTACCTGCACGTTGGCGATCTGCGCAAACGGGGCAGGGTACCACTGCGTGTAATCCGGCGCGGGTGCGGGAGTGCCCGTGTTGGGCGGACTGGTGAAGGTCGGCCCGGAGTACCACTCCTGCGTGATCTTGCCATCGCGGGTTTCGAACAGGTTGGAGCCGAACACCGCGCCCGGATCGCCGCCGATGGATGTCGGATAGATCATCATCGTCAGGTTGCCGTCGGTGAGGACTGCGAGGCGCGTGACGGGCCCGTTGCGCGGCGGCGCGGCGCGCGGTGGCGCTTCGGGGAGCGGCTGGCCGGCGGCGCGGGCAGCATCGGCCGCCGCTTTCAGCGCCGCGTTGGCGGGCGTGCGTGAACCGCCGTTGGGTCCGGGCGGGCCGCCTGGCTGGCTGAAGAAGGCGAGGAATTCGACCGAACCCGACGGTTCCTCGACATCGTGCTGGATGAAGTTGCGGTCCATCAGGCTGCCACGCACTGCGCCATTGCCCGTCGCCCAGTTGAGGACCAGCACTTTGTTGGCGGCCTCGTTCTCGACACTGGTCGTGCCGTTCACCGGCAACGGCACTTGCGCGGTGGCGGCCAGGGCCGTGGAGCCGGCAGCTCCCAGCAGCAGGGCGGCGGCGGACAGCTGGACCACTGCGCGGGTCATGGAGTGCGTCACGATCGTTTCCCCCTCGCCGGAACCGCGCCTCGCGGGGGCGCGTTGCGGCATTAGATCACCCCGCGCGCTCCGCCTTCAACACGTTCGCCACGCCCTTGAGCCGCTTGAGCACGCGCTGCAGCTCCGCCATGTCGTGCACCGCCGTGCGCATGACGATGGTGGCAATGCCATCGCTGGGATCGGTGTTGGAGTTCACGCCGTCGATGCTCAGGTGTTCCAGCGCCATGGCATCCGACACATCGCGCAGCAGCCCGCGCCGGTCGTAGGCCTCGACGCGCACCTGCACCGGCAGCTCGGCGCCGTCGCCCTGGTTCCAGGTGACGCGCAGCACGCGCTCGGGCTTGAGCGCACGCATGCGTGCCAGGCTCGGGCAGTCGGCGCGGTGCACCGTGACGCCGCGCTCGATGGTGAGGTAGCACGCGATGGGTGTCGGCGGCACGGGCCCGCAGCAGCGCGCCATCGTGATCGGCAGGTCGCCCACGCCTTCGATGATCACCGGCGAATGCCGCACCTGCGGCTTCTTGCGCGGGCGGGCGAGGGTGATCGTGTCGAGCGGCGGCGCGGCGGCGGCAGTGACGCCGGCGGCCGGCGTCGACGCGTCCTTCGCGGGTTCGGCCGCGGCCGCCAGCTCCTGCTGCCGGAACCACGCCCGCACCTTGGAGCGGCTGCGTGAGGAGGCGAGGAACCCCGATTCGGGGTTGAGCCAGTCGCGGCTCGGGCCGCCGGCGCGGCCGGTGATGATCTCGACCACGTCACCGTTGTGCAGCGGCTGGTTCAGCGGCACGATGCGGCCGTTCACCTTGCCGCCGCGGCAGCGATGTCCCAGATCGGTGTGGACGTGGTAGGCGTAGTCCAGCGGCGTGGCGCCGCGCGGCAGGTCGATGACTTCGCCACGCGGCGTGAGCGCATAGACGCGATCCGAGAACAGGCCGGCGCGCACCCGTTCGATGAAGTCCGCATCCTCGCCGCCGCCCTGGGACGGATCCAGCAGCTTCCTCACCCACTCGATCTTGCGTTCGTAGTTCTGGTCGCGCGCGCCGCCTTCCTTGTAGCGCCAGTGCGCGGCCACGCCCAGTTCGGCGTGCTCGTGCATGTCGCGGGTGCGGATCTGGATCTCCAGCGCCTTGCCTTCGGGCCCGGTGAGCGCGGTGTGGATGGAGCGGTACTGGTTGTCCTTGGGGGTGGCGATGTAGTCGTCGAATTCCTCGGGCAGCATGGCCCACAGCCCGTGCACCAGGCCGAGCGCGGCGTAGCAGTCGGCGATGCTGTCGACCACGATGCGGAACGCGCGCACGTCGTACAGCTGCTCGAAGGCGATGTGCTTGCGCTGCATCTTCCGCCAGATGCTGTAGATGTGCTTGGCGCGGCCCTGGATCTCGGCCTTGATGCCGGCACGCTGGAATTCGGCGTCGAGCAGGGCGCACACGTCGCGGATGTAGCGCTCGCGGTCCACGCGCCGCTCCGACAGCGCGCTGGCGATGCGGCGGTAGTCGTCGGGCTGCAGGTAGCGGAAACCCAGGTCCTCCAGCTCCCACTTGAGGTTCCAGATGCCGAGGCGGTTGGCCAGCGGCGCGTAGATCTCGCGCGTTTCGAGCGCGCGCCGGCGCTGCTGCGCAGGCGGCAGATCGCGCGCATGGCGCATCCACACCACCTGCTCCGCCAGCCGCGCGATCACCATGCGCGGGTCGGACACCACCGCCAGCAGCATCTGGCGCAGCGTCTCGGCCTGGTGCGGATTGAGGCCCTGGTCGGCCGACCAGTCCACCGCCAGGCCGATTTCACCCAGTCGTGACAGCTCCGCGGCCAGCGCCGCCGTGGGCGCGCTCAGGCGGCGCGTCACGGTGGTGTCGCTGGCGGCCAGTCCGAGCTGGCGCGCAACGTCCAGCCAGACCGCGGAGGCGAGTTCGACGTCATCCGTGAGCTCGAAAACCTGCGCCGCGGCCTCCGCGCCCTGGTCGAGCAGCGCGGACGGGCCGCCCAGCTCGGCGAGCAGCGCCCGGGTGGGTTCCAGGACGGCGGGCAGGCTCAATTCGGTGCGGTGGGTGCTTTCCAAGCGGGTCCGTCTTCGGGTGTGTGGGGCACAGGTCTTTCCGGCTATCATTCAAGTTATGTCCGGACACAGCAAGAGCGTCGCTGCAATTCCTTATGGCCCGCAATTCCTCCCGTTCCTGGCGCAGCTACCGTCCTGAGGCGGTGCCCGCCGCGCCCGACGCGCCGGGCGGGTCCGTGTGCCGGGTGCTGGGCCTGGATCCGGGCTCGATCCGCACGGGGTACGGCCTCATCGAATGCGTCGCCGGCCGCGAGCGGCACCTGGCCAGCGGCGTGATCCGCACCAGCGGCGCCAGCTTCGCGCAGCGCCTGCGCAGCATCTACGACGCGCTCAGCGTGCTGGTGGCGGAGTTCCGCCCCGACGAGATCGCCATCGAGCGCGTCTTCGTGCATCGCAATCCGGACAGCGCCCTGAAGCTGGGGCAAGCGCGCGGCGCCGCGCTGTGCGCGGCGGTCTCGCTCGGTGCCGTGGTGCACGAATTCGCGCCGCGCGCGATCAAGCTGGCGGTCAGCGGCTATGGCGGCGCGGAGAAGGGCCAGGTGGCCAGCATGATCACCACTTTGCTCTCGCTCCCCAAAGCGCCGCCGGCCGACGCGGCGGACGCGCTGGCGGTCGCGCTGTGCCATGCCCAGGGCCGGCGCATGGCGTTGCTGCTCGCCGGCGCGACCCGCACCGCACCCCGCGCCGCGGCCCGGCGCGCGGTCGTGCGCGCGTGATCGGTTCGCTCAACGGCGTGCTGGCGCACAAGGCACCGCCGCAGCTCACCGTGGACGTGAACGGCGTGGGCTACGAACTCGAAGCCCCGATGTCCACTTTCTACGCCCTGCCGGCCGCCGGCGAGCGCGTGCGGCTGCTTACGCACCTCGTGGTGCGCGAGGACGCGCATGTCCTGTTCGGCTTCACCACCGAGGAGGAGCGCGGCCTGTTCCGCAACCTGCTCAAGGTGAGCGGCGTGGGCCCGCGCATGGCGCTCGCCATCCTCTCCGGCATGACGGCCAGCAGTTTCAGCGCGCATGTGCTGAAGGAGGATGTCGCCGCGCTGACGCGCATCCCCGGCGTGGGCCGCAAGACCGCCGAGCGGCTCATCGTCGAGATGCGCGACCGGCTCGCCAGGCCCGCGGGCGTCGAACTGGCGACGGCGCCGGGCGCCGCGCCCGCCGACAGCGCCGAATCGGAAGCCTTCAGCGCGCTCATCGCCCTGGGCTACAAGCCGGGCGAAGCCACGCGCATGCTGGCGGGTGCGGCCGCCGGCGCGAGCACCGAAGAGCGCATCCGGCACGCCCTGCAAAGCGCGGTGCGCGAATGAGCGAGCAGGGCGAACGGCTGATCAGCGCCACGCCCAGGCGTGAAGAGGAAGTCGTGGATCGCGCCATCCGCCCGCGTGCGCTGGCCGAATACGTCGGCCAGGAGCAGGTGAAGAGCCAGCTCGGCATCTTCATCGACGCCGCGCGCCAGCGCAGCGAGGCGCTCGACCACGTGCTGATCTTCGGCCCACCGGGTCTCGGCAAGACCACGCTGGCCAACATCATCGCCGCCGAACTCGGCGTGAACCTGCGCCAGACTTCCGGTCCGGTGCTGGAACGGCCCGGCGACCTGGCGGCCATCCTCACCAACCTGCAGCCACACGACGTGCTGTTCGTCGACGAGATCCATCGCCTGAGCCCGGTGGTCGAAGAGGTGCTCTATCCCGCGATGGAGGATTACCAGATCGACATCATGATCGGGGAAGGGCCGGCCGCGCGCTCCATCAAACTCAACATCCCGCCGTTCACGCTGGTGGGCGCCACCACGCGCGCCGGCCTGCTCACCTCGCCGTTGCGCGATCGCTTCGGCATCGTGCAGCGGCTCGAGTTCTACAGCCACGCGGAGCTGGAGCGCATCGTGCAGCGTTCGGCGGGCATCCTCGAAGTGCCGATCGTGGGCCGCGGCGCGGGCCGTATCGCCGAGCGTGCGCGCGGCACGCCGCGCATCGCCAACCGGCTGCTGCGCCGGGCGCGCGATTTCGCGCAGGTGCGCGGCAACGGCCAGATCGACGAGGCCACGGCGGTGGCGGCGCTCGACCTGCTGGAAGTGGATCCCAAGGGTTTTGACGCGCTGGATCGCAAGCTGCTGCTCACCGTCCTCGAGAAGTTCGATGGCGGGCCGGTGGGCATCGACAGCCTGGCGGCGGCCATCGGCGAAGAGCGCGGCACGCTCGAGGACGTCATCGAGCCGTACCTGATCCAGCAGGGCTACCTGATGCGCACCGCGCGCGGCCGCATGGCGACACGGACCGCCTGGCAGTACTTCGGCCTGAAGATCCCCGAACGCGCGGTGGCCGAGCTGCCGCTGTTCGACCATGAGTGAATTTCTCTGGCACGCGCGGGTCTACTGGGAGGATACCGACGCGGGCGGCGTGGTGTACTACGCCAATTACCTGCGGTTCCTCGAGCGGGCGCGCACCGAATGGCTGCGCGCCCGGGGTTACCACCAGAGTGCGCTGGTGGTCGATCCGGGAGTGGTGTTCGCGGTGACGGGCGTGGAGCTGCGCTACCGGCGGCCGGCGCGGCTCGACGACGAGCTGGCGATCAGCTGCCGGCTGGAGCCGGACGGCTCGGCGCGGCTGGCGTTCCACCAGCAGATCTGGCGCGACTCGCCGGCGGGCGAGTTGCTGTTGAAGGGAGTGGTGAGCGTGGCCTGCCTTGATTCGAAGACCTTCCGGCCGCGGCGCCTGCCCGATTTTCTGAACCAGGCATTGGCCTGAACCGAGGAATCCGTCCGCATGAATGGCGACCTGTCGATCCTGGCACTGGTGACCAAGGCCAGCACCGTGGTGCAGATCATCGTGGCGCTGCTGCTGCTCACGTCGCTGACCTCGTGGGCCATCATCTTCCAGAAGCGCGCGCTGGTGCGTCGCACGCGCCGCGACGCCGAGCGCTTCGGCAACAGCTTCTGGTCCGGCGGCGACCTGGCGGCGTTGTACCGCGGTATCGAATCGCGCGGCGGTGCCACCGGCATGGAAAGCATCTTCGAGTGGGGCTTCCGTGAATTCGCGCGGCTGCGGCAGCAGGCCGGCGTGTCGCCCGACATGCTGCTGGAAGGTTCGCGCCGTGCGATGCGCGTGGCGCAGCTCAAGGAGATCGACCGGCTGGAGTACAGCCTGGCGTCGCTCGCCACGGTGGGTTCCACCAGCCCGTACGTGGGCCTGTTCGGCACCGTGTGGGGCATCATGAGCGCGTTCACCTCGCTCGGGAACGTGCAGCAGGCCACGCTCGCCTCGGTGGCGCCCGGCATCGCCGAAGCGCTGGTGACCACCGCCATCGGCCTGTTCGCCGCCATCCCCGCGGTGATCGCCTACAACCGCTTCGCCGACGCCGTGAGCCGGCTCGAAATGCGCTACGACGCCTTCATCGAAGAGTTCTCCACCATCCTGCAACGCCACGCGGCGCGCGGCCCGGCGACGCCGACGGCGGCGCCGAGCGGGGTGGCGGGCGCGGGAGCGGCGGGCTGAGCCATGCCGGTCCCCCTCAACAAGCGGCGCGGGCTGATGGGCGAGATCAACGTCGTGCCCTACATCGACGTGATGCTGGTGCTGCTCATCATCTTCATGATCACCGCGCCGCTGCTCACGCAGGGCGTGAAGGTGGAGCTGCCCAAGGCCGCCGCGGTGCCGATCGCCGACCAGCAGGAAGCGCTGATCCTCTCCGTCGACGCGCGCGGCCGCATGTTCCTGAATGTCGGCGGCGCGCCCGACCAGCCGCTCGATCATGACACGCTGCTGGCGCGCGCCACGGCGGCGCTGCGTCGCGATCCGACGCGCGGGGTGCAGGTGAAAGGCGACCAGGCGGTGCCTTACGGTCGCGTGGTGGAAGCCATGGTGCTGCTGCAACAGGCGGGCGCCAGCAAGATCGGCTTCCTCACCGACCCCGTGAACGCGCCGCGCACCACGCCGGGGCCATGAGCGTATCCGGCCGCGACCGCGCCGTTTCGATCGTGCTCTCGGCGCTGGCGCATCTGGCGCTGGTGGGGCTGTTTGCCGTGAGCTGGTGGCAGTTCCGGCCACCGCGTCCGCAGCCACAGGCGCTCGCGATCGAAGGCACGCTCATCCCCGCGCCGGCGCCCAGGCCGCAGCCCGAACCGCAGCCGCAGCCCCAACCCGAGCCCCAGCCACAGCCCGAACTGCCGACGACGCCACCGCAGCCCGATCCCGCCGTCGCGGCGCAACGACAGCTTGAGGCGCAGCGCGCCGCGGAGCAACGTGCAGCGGACCAGAAGGCCGCGGAGGCCCGCGTTGCCGCCGAAGCCAAAGCGGCGGCCGACCGGCAGCAGCAGGCGAAGGAAGCGGCGGCGCTGAAGCAGAAGCAGCTCGAAGCCGCGAAGCGCAAACAGGAGGAGGCGCGCCAGCTCGCCGAGCAGCAGCGCGCCGAACGTGACAAAGCCCAGCGCGAAGCGGAACTTCGCAGCCAGATGGCGGCCGAAGAACACATGAACGCGGTCCAGGCCAGCGGCTTGCAGGCCAAGTACATCGCGATGATCGCAGCCAAGGTCCGGAGCAACTGGCACCAGCCGCCCAGCGCCCGCACCGGACTCGACTGCGTCGTGCGCATCACGCAGGTCCCGGGCGGCACGGTGACCGACGTCCGGTTGGGGAGCTGCAACGGCGACGACGCCGTGCGGCAATCGATCATCAACGCGGTGCAGGCCGCATCGCCGCTCCCCTTGCCGCCGGACCCGAGCTTGTTCGATCGCGATTTGACGTTTAACTTCAGGCCCAATGACTAGCACAGGCAATGGAAATGACTGAAAGAGTTCGCAGGATGCGCAGGACAGGTCTCGCCCTGGGTGTGCTGCTGGCCGGTTGCGTGGCGTGGTTTCCCGCCCGCGCGGAACTCTCCATCGACATCACCCAGGGCGTAGCCGACCCGGTGCCCATTGCCATCGTGCCGTTCCAGAAAGCCACGCTGGCGGATGGCGGATTCGACGTCGCCGCCGTCGTGCAGCGCGACCTCGAGGGCAGCGGCCGCTTCCGCGCCATGGCGCGCTCGAAGATGACGTCGCTGCCGACGCAGGCGGCCACCGTGCAGGCCGCGGAATGGAAGGCTGCCGGCAACGATTACGTCGCCGTGGGCCGCGTGCAGGCGGATGCCAACGGGCAGCTGGGCGTGGAATGCGATCTCGTGAACGTGATCACAGGGCAGCTGCTCGGTGGCCGGCACATCTCCGCCACGGCCACCAGCCTGCGCAACGCCGCGCACCAGATCGCCGATTTCATCTACGAGAAGATCACCGGCACGCGGGGCGCGTTCGCCACGCGCATCGCCTACGTGTCGGTGGAAGGCAAGGCGCCCGCCGAACGCTACCAGCTCATCGTCGCGGACGCCGACGGCGAGAACCCGCGCATCATCCTCGACTCGCGCCTGCCCATCATGTCGCCGGCCTGGTCGCCGGATGGCCAGTGGCTGGCGTATGTCTCGTTCGAGAACCGCGTCGCGGCCATCTACCTGCAGCGGCTGCGCACCGGCGAGCGACGGCAGATCTCCGCGCGCGCCGGGGTGAACGGCGCGCCTGCGTTCTCGCCGGATGGCACGCAGCTGGCGCTCACGCTGTCGGGCAGCGCCGGCAACCTCGACATCTACCTGCTGCAGCTCGCCACCCAGCAGCTCACCCGGCTCACCGACGATCCGGCCGTGGACACGGAACCCGCCTGGACCGCCGATGGCAAGAGCCTGTATTTCACCTCCGATCGCGCCGGCAGCCCGCAGATCTACCGGCTCGACATCGCCAGCCGCAAGATCCAGCGCATCACCTTTGGCAATCCTTACAATGCGCGCCCGCGACTCTCGCCCGATGGCCGCCAGCTGGCGTACATGACCCAGGACGGCAGCAATTACCGCATCGCCGTGCTCGACCTGGCCTCCGGCACGCAGCGCGTGCTGTCCAAGGGCAGCCAGGACGAGGCCCCCAGCTTCGCGCCCAACGGCGCGACGTTGATCTACGCCGGCCGCGAAGCGGGCAAGGGCACGCTCGCGACGATTTCGGTCGACGGGCTGGTCTCGCAGCGCCTGCATTCCGACCTCGGCGCGGTGCGCGAGCCGGTCTGGGGGCCGTTCCAGTAGGCCGGTTGCAGTAAGATAGGCCGGCGAGACAGACCAGCGAGACAGACCAGGGATTCTTTCCAGTCGGAGTTCAGGCAATGCAAAAACGATGGATGAAAGTGCTTTTCGTGGCCGGCGTGCTGGCCATCGCGGGCTGCAGCAAGCCGATCAAGGCGCCGCCGCCGGGCAGCACCGGCAGCACGGTGACCTCGGGTCCCAAGACCAGTGGCGTGGCTGACTCCGGCAACATCGAGCAGGCCACCGGGGGCGCCAGCGCCGCCGACGCCGCCGCCCAGACCGCCAGCAACATCATCTACTTCGATTTCGACAGCAGCGACATCCGCCCCGAGTTCAACCCCGTGCTGTCGGCGCTGGCCAAGCAGCTGGTGGCCAATGGCACCCGCAAGATCAGGCTCGAGGGCCATACCGATGAGCGCGGTTCCCCCGAGTACAACATCGGCCTCGGTGAGCGGCGCGCGCAGGCGGTGCGCCGCGCGCTGATGCTGCAGGGCGTGTCCGAATCGCAGCTCAGCACCGTGAGCTACGGCGAGGAGCGTCCCGCCGATCCGGGCCAGAATGAAATCGCCTGGGCGAAGAACCGCCGCGTCGAGATCGTGCCGGCCAACTAGGCCGGAGGAACTTCGAGGCAACCATGCGCACGCTTTCGGCACTCACGGTCACCGGCTTCATCGCGCTGGCCGCCGGCACGCTCACCCTCGGCGGTTGCGCGCTGAGCGACCCGAAAGAGGATCCGGTCCAGATCCGGCTCAACGACCTCGACACGCGCCTGACCAACGTGCAGCGCGTGATCGACAACCAGAGCCTGGTGCAGCTCTCGCAACGCATCGACACGCTGGAAACGCAGGTGCGCCAGCTGCGGGGCAGTTCCGAGGAGCAGCAGAACGCCAGTGAATCGCAGCGCAAGCAGCAACGCGACCTGTACGCCGACCTGAACCAGCGGCTGACCGCGCTGGAACAGCAGGTGAAGAGTGGCGCGGCGTCCGGCGCGGGCGCTGGTGGTGACCTCGCGGCGGGGGGCAACCCTGGCGCGGGGGCTGGCTCGGCAGGCAGCGCGATCGGCGCTGGCGGCGGCGCAGGTGGCGCCGCGGCCTCCGATGACCAGGCCGCCTACCAGCACGCCTTCAACACGCTCAAAGGCGGCGACACCGCGGGTGGCATCAACGAGTTCACCTCGTTCATGCAGAACTACCCCAGCAGCGCGCTGCTGGACAACGCGCAGTACTGGCTGGGCGAGGCGTACTACGTAAACCGGGACTTCGACCATGCCGCGACCGCGTTCCGCGCCGTCGGGCAGAAATGGCCCAATTCGCGCAAGGCGCCCGACGCGCTGCTCAAGCTCGGCTACACGCAGATCGAGCAGAAACGCTACGGCGAGGCGCGCCTGACGCTCGCGTCGGTCTCGCGCCAGTTCCCCGGAAGCGATGCGGCGAAGCTCGCGGCCGACAAGCTGCAGAAGATGTCCGCGGACCCGCATTGAGGCTCAAGCTCACCGAGATCTTCCACTCCTTGCAGGGCGAAGCGGATGCGGTGGGCTGGCCCACCGTGTTCGTGCGCCTGACGGGTTGCCCGCTGCGCTGCCAGTTCTGCGACACGGCGTACGCCTTCCACGGCGGCGAGTGGTGGGAGCTCGAAGCCATCCTCGCGCGCGTGGCGGAGTTCGGCGCGCAGCGTGTGTGCGTCACGGGCGGTGAACCGCTGGCGCAGAAGGCATGCATCGAATTGCTGGCGGCGCTGTGCGACGCGGGCTACGAAGTCTCGCTCGAAACCAGCGGCGCGCTGCCGGTGGCTGACGTGGACCCGCGCGTGCACCGCGTGGTGGACGTCAAGACGCCGGGGTCCGGCGAAGAGGCGCGCAATCTCTATCCGCAGCTCACGCAGCTTGGCGAGCGCGACCAGATCAAGTTCGTGATCTGCGATCGCGCCGACTACGACTGGGCGCGCGCCAAGCTGCGGGAACTCGCGCTGCCGCGGCGGGCGCAGGTGCTGTTCTCGCCCAGCCATGATCAGCTGCCGGCGCGCGAGCTGGCCGACTGGCTGCTGGCCGATCGCCTGCCGGTGCGCTTCCAGATCCAGCTCCACAAAGTGTTGTGGGGCAACGAGCCGGGACGATGAACACCCGCGAGCCGACCGGCAAGTCCGCGGTGATCCTGCTCTCCGGCGGGCTGGACTCCGCCACCGTGCTCGCGATGGCGCGGCAGCAGGGGTTCGAATGCCACGCGTTGTCGGTGGCCTATGGCCAGCGCCACGAGTCGGAACTCGCCGCCGCCGCGCGCGTGGCCAGCGCACTGGGCGCTGTCGAACACCGCATCATGCACGTCGACCTGGCCGGCATCGGTGGCTCGGCGTTGACGGATTCGAGCATCGCCGTGCCCGAGCAGGCCACGCCCGGCATTCCGGTCACCTACGTCCCGGCCCGCAACACGCTGTTCCTGTCGCTGGCGCTGGGCTGGGCCGAAGTGCTGGGCGCGCAGGACCTGTTCGTGGGCGTCAACGCCGTGGACTACTCGGGCTACCCGGATTGCCGCCCCGAGTTCATCCGGGCCTTCGAGCAGCTCGCCAACCTCGCCACGCGGGCGGGCGTGGAGGGCACTCGCTTCAGTGTACACGCGCCCCTGATCGAG
>Ga0335083_10009384_pt1 | contig 11875 bp, 7 predicted proteins | sample Lox_Sample_42_FD_206716 | JGI IMG/M metagenome (GOLD analysis project Ga0335083, IMG submission 206716) | Soil microbial communities from Loxahatchee National Wildlife Refuge, Florida, United States - Lox_Sample_4.2 | ecosystem: Environmental > Terrestrial > Soil > Wetlands | place: USA: Florida... | reverse complement strand
TCGCCGCCTACGCGCCGGCCCTTTACACGAACAGTGACGAGCCGGCGCTGCCGCTATCCCTGGGCATCGGGGCGCGCCTGCTCGACGAGGCCGGCTACGCCGGGCCGCGTTCGTTCCGCGGCATCGGCGTTTCCGCGCCGGCGGAGGCCTGCCTGCGCCTGGGCCGGCAGATCGCGGCGTCCGCCCCCAGCTGTCCGAACCAGCGGATCGCGCTGCTCGCGGTCGGTGACGGCAGCGCGCGGCGCTCGGTGACCGCACCCGGCTACCTGGACGAGCGGGCCGCGCCGTTCGACGAGTCGGTGGCGCGCGCGGTCCGCGACGGCGAGCCCGCCGCCCTCGCGGCGCTCGACCCGGAGCTGGCCGCGGAGCTGATGGCCGACGGCCGCGCCGCCTGGCAGGTGCTCGCCGGCGCTCTCACCGCCGAGGGCGCGACACCCGGCGGCCTGCGCGGCGACGTCCTGTACGAGCAGGCGCCGCTCGGCGTGGCCTACCTGGTAGCTGTGCTGACCCCGCGCTAGGGCTGACCCCGCGCTAGTGCCCGGGGCCCGCCACGAGGACCGTGAGCTGGACACGCGAGGAGATGCCCAGCTTGCCGAAGATGTGCTCCACGTGCGCGTCGACGGTCCGCTTGGAGATGAACAGCCGGTCGGCGACCTCGCGGTTGGACAGGCCGGTGGCCACCAGGTCGGCGATCTCCCGCTCTCGCCTGGTCAGCACCGCTGCCGGGCCGGCGGCCTGCGGCGCCGCCCCAGTGCCTGCGTTGCCGGGGCCGGGGTCGACCGGGACCGGGTCGCCGCCGCGCTGGACTCGCGGATCGAAGTCAGGGTCGGCGGCGCCCGCCACCACGGCGTCGAGGTCAAGCGCTCCGCCGTGCGAACGGGCGGCCGAATACCGCCGCTCGCCGAGCGCCTCGCGTGCCGCGCCGGCGGCGCGCTGCCGGCACTCCTCGGCCAGGACGCTGCCGCTGAGCCTGCAGCCGATTTCCGCCCACAGCCGGTCGGCGGCGCCGAGCAGCCACGCGGCCCGCTCGTGCCGTCCGCGCCGCGCCGCCTGCCAGCCGGTCGCCTCGATCGCGTACGCCATCCCCACGACGTCGCCGAGTTCGTGCGCGGCGGTCAGCGCCTGGCTCAGCGACGTGCCTGACGCCTGCTCCCGGCCGGGCAGCTGCGCCTCGGCGAGCCCGGCCACGAGGTGCAGGTAGCCGCTGACCCACCGCTCGGCGTCGTCACCGTCGAGCATCGCAAGCCCCCGGTCGCAGCAGGCGATGGCCTCCGCGGCCCGGCCGGCCAGCTGGTGCCTGAGGCCGAGCTGCGCCTCGAGCGCGATGAGCCCGGGCCGGGGAGAAGGCGCGCTCAGCAGCACCCGCGCCCTCTCCCCGGCCCGCAGCGCCTCGTCGAACTGGCCGTCCAAGGTGAGCGCCAGGTTCAGGTACAGGTAGCCGCGGCCGATGTCGAGTTCCGCGCCGTCATCCTGCCCGGCCAGCCGGATCGACTCGCCGATGTCGGCGATGGCGCCGGTCAGGTCGCCGCGGAAGGTGGCGAGGCGGCCGCGGGCGGCAAGGGCCCGCATCCGTTCTGGCGCTGTCTCGGGCAGGGCGTCCGCGGCGCACCCCAGCCAGCGGATGCCGTCCTCGAGCAGGCCGGAGATCAGCCAGTAGCCGGTCAGCCGCACCGCGAGCTCCGCGCCGAGCCGCCGTCGCACGAGGTCGGCAGGCGCGGCGGCCTCCGGCGGCTGCGCGGGCGCGCCGCGGGCACCGAGCGCGAAGTCGAGCGCGGCCGTGATGTTCGCGTGTTCCCTGTGCAGCCCGCGGACGGCCGCCGCCTGATCCCCGCCGAGCGCGCGCAGCGGTTCATCGTGCCGCCTGGCCGCGGCGAGGCAGTACCCGGTCAGCCGGCCGCGGAACCGCTCCTGCTCATCCGCCTCGGCGAGCCGTTCCGCGCCGAACACGCGCTGCGCGCCGGGAAGCAGGTAGCGGGCGGGCGCCGTGTCGTCCCTGCGCAGCACGGACTTGTCGACGAGGCCGATCAGCGTGTGGATCACCTGCTCGCGGGCCAGGGCGTCCCCCGCGCACACCTGCTCGGCGCCCGCCGCGTCGAAACTTCCGCCGAACACCGACAGGCGCTCCCAGAGCGCCTGCTCCGCCTCGGTGCACAGGTCGTAGCTCCACTGCACCGCGGCGCGCAGCGTCTGGTGCCGCGGGCTCGCGCCGCGGCGGCTGAGCGAGAGCGTTCCCATGCCGGACTCGAGCTGGCTGACCAGTTCAGGCAGCGGCAGCGCGCGCAGCCGCACCGCGGCGAGTTCGATCGCGAGCGGTATGCCGTCGAGCAGGCGGCAGAGCCGCACCACGTCCGCCCGGTTGCGCGGTGTCACGGCGAAGCCGGGCACCACCGCGGCCGCACGCTGGGCGAGCAGGTCCGCGGCGTCGGACTCGACGGCCAGCGGCTGAATGGGGAAGGCGTGCTCTCCCTGCGTGTCGAGCGGCTGGCGGCTTGTCGCGAGCAGGGTCGCGCCCGGGGCGGCGCGCAGCAGCGCCTCGGCGAACGCGGCGCAGTCGTCGACCAGGTGCTCGCAGGTATCAAGGATGAGCAGCAGGCGCCTGCCGCGCAGCTTGGCGAGCAGCGTCGTTTCGTCGGCCGGCGGCAGCCCGAGCGCGACGGCGACGGCGGGCGCCAGTTGCCCGGGTTCTGTGAGGGGTGCGAGGTCCACCAGCCAGGCGCCGTCGGGGAACTGGCCGGCGGCCGTCATCGCGGCGCGCAGGCTGACCCTGGTCTTGCCAACGCCTGGTGCCCCGGTGACCGTCACCATGCGCGCGTTGCCGAGCAGCGCGGCGATCCCGGTGAGCTCGGCGGCGCGGCCGACGAAGCTTGAGGCCTCCGCGGGCAGCTGGCCGAGCCGTCGCGGGCCCGTTACCGGGCCGCGGAGGACGACGTCCGCCATGGTTACCTCTCGGATAGGGACGCCGCCACCATAACACCGGGTCACCGTGCATGCACATACATCGCCCTGCATGGCTTGTCGCGCTGCGGCTAACCGAACCGCCCAGACATGGGCAAAATTCAGCGTGACATGGTAGGCAAGTAGAGTACGACGATGCTTAAAGGAGGCGGCGCGATGATGCGTGACGCGGTGATCGTGGCGGCAGTTCGGAGCCCTGTAGGAAAACGGAACGGCGCCCTCGCCACGGTCCACCCGGTGGACCTGTCGGCGCACGTGCTCAACGCCCTGGCCGAACGGGCCGGCCTCGCCGACCCGGCCGAGGTGGACGACGTGATCTGGGGCTGCGTCAGCCAGGTCGGCGAGCAGACCTTCGACATCGCCCGCAATACGGTGCTCACCGCCGGCTGGCCGCAGTCCGTGCCGGGCGTCACGGTCGACAGGCAGTGCGGTTCCAGCCAGCAGTCGGTGCACTTCGCCGCCGCCGGCCTGATCAGCGGCCAGTACGACCTGGTGGTCGCGGGCGGCGTCGAGTCGATGACCCGGGTGCCGATGGGCTCCTCACTCGGCGCGCTCGGGCCAGACCGGTCGACCTGGCCGAACCCGTCGGGGTCCAGCCTGCGGACCGTCTTCGGCGGTGTCGCGCCGAACCAGGGCGTCGGCGCCGAGATGATCGCCGAGCGCTGGGGCCAGTCCCGCGAGCAGCTCGACGAGTTCTCGCTCGGCTCGCACGCCAAGGCGGCCGCCGCGATCGACGAGGGCAGGTTCGCGGGCCAGATCGCCCCGGTGAAGCTGGAGGACGGCACCGTCGTCGACACCGACGAGGGCGTCCGCCGCGGCGGCACGCTTGAGGGCATGGCCAAGCTCAAGCCGGCCTTCCGTCCCGACGGCGTGATCCACGCGGGCAACAGCTCGCAGATCAGCGACGGCGCCGCCGCGCTGCTGATGACGACGAGCGAGAACGCGGCCAGGCTCGGCCTCACCCCGATCGCCCGCATCCACACCGCCGTGCTCGCCGCCAACGACCCGGTCATCATGCTGACCGCCCCGATCCCCGCGACCCGCAAGGCCCTGGACAAGAGCGGCCTCAGCCTCTCCGACATCGGCACCTTCGAGGTCAACGAGGCGTTCGCGCCCGTGCCGCTTGCCTGGCTGTCCGACATCGGCGCCGACCCGGCCAAGCTCAACCCCAACGGCGGCGCGATCGCCCTCGGCCATCCGCTCGGCGGCAGCGGCGCCCGGCTGATGACCACGATGGTCCACCACATGCGCGACAACGGCATCCGCTACGGCCTGCAGACCATGTGCGAGGGCGGCGGCCAGGCCAACGCCACCATCCTGGAACTCCTCTAACAGAGCGCGCGCCAGCTGTGTCACGCCATCGGCGATGGCGCGCTCGCTGACCGTCGCGTACCCGAAGATCAGGCCGCCTCTGCCGGGGTTGCTGATGCGATACGGCCCCTCCGTGTCCACGGCCACCCCGGCACGCAGCGCCGCGTCGGCGGCAGCCGTGACCCGCGCGGCAGCCGCCGGGCCCAAGCCCACCCCGCCCGTCCAGCCCCGCTCCCGGCTCCCGGCACCCGCCGAGCCCCGCTCCCGGCCCTCCGCCACGGCGGCGCCGGCAACATGTACTGAGTTTGGGGGCGACAAAAGGAACAAGCCAGGACAATTTTTGCCCAGAACGCGGTACATGTTGCTTCGAGAGGACTCGGGCCAAGAGCTCACGCCGCCAAGCGACGGATAACAGCAAGAAGCGCCGCCGGGTCGCGCCCCGCGGAGTGAACGTGGCTCCGCCGCAAGGCAATTCAGTCAGGTAGCCGCGACGCCGTGCTTGGCGAGAAGAGCGTGCAGGGCATCATGGCCGTCTGTCAGCACCCATTGCTCGGCGGCGAAGCCGACGTCGCGGGCGGCGGCGACGTTGCGGTCGCTGTCGTCGATGAACAAGATGGCCGCCGGGTCCACGCCGATCCTGTTGGCCGCCCCGGCGAAGAACGCGAGGTCGGGCTTGCGTGCGCCGAGCTCACACGAGTAGCAGCTGACGTCGAACAGCGCGTCGTAGCCAAGCACTTCGCGCATGTGGGCGGCGCGGTTGCGCTCCTGGTTCGTGCCGAGGTGGACGCCGTACCCGTTGCGGCGCAGGCCCCGCACGATGGCGAAGGACTGCTCGACGGGCTCCATCCGCAGCCAGATCGCCGAGTAAACCTCATCGAGTGGCGCGGTCACCCCGAAGTCGGTCAGCGCGGCCGCGAGGAGCGGCAGGAGCTCACCCTGCCCGGCGAGACTCGGCAGCTCCTCCTCGTAGAGCCGGTAGAGGAACTCCATCGTCCGCTCGCCCAGGTAGGGCTCGGCCCCGGCCTCCCAACCGCCCGGCATGTCCTGCAGCACCCCGTCGGCATCGAACAGCACGTGCCGGATCGGCGAGGCAGCCACATCTCGCTTCGAGCCGGCGGTTGTCGGCAGGAGCGCCACGTTTTCCGGCGGCGAATCCGGATTGCCGCGGACGTACGGGATCACCCCGACCTGGTACTCATCCTCGTACACCACTGTCCCGGGATCATCGGACCAGGCGGTGTCGAAGGCGACGTCGTGCGCACGCAAGATGCCGGTCAACTGCTCGACCCGCCAGCCCATCTCATCAGGGATCGGGTGCCGGAACCACGTCACCGCTCCGGCGGAGTTCCCGTCGGCGTAGAAACCGGGGTTGGGCAGATGTTCGTTGAACCAGTCATCGATGTCGAGGTACAGCGCCGCTTGTTCTGCGCTCAGCCGCCCGGCCCGCCGCAGGTGGTCAACCGCGACGAATACGCCCACCTGGACGCCCAGGCGCCCACGATACCCAGCCTGAACCCGTAGATAGCGCCGTTCGTCACCCACGCGACGATGATGACCGGCCGGCAATCGCGGCGTCCACCCTATTTGCGCCCGACTCCGCCCCACATCGCGGTGGGCAGGCTGTTGAGGTCGAGGTCCGATGTCGGCCGCCACTCCTGAATCGGCACCACGCCGGGAGCGGTGAGTTCCGTGTGCCCGGCGAAGAATGACTCGACCGCGTCGCGGGTTCTGAAGGTCACCTTCATGCCCATGGACCTGCTGAGAGACTCCTCGGCCTTGATCGCCTGGTCGAGTTGGTCCCGCGCGGGATGGGTGATCGCCAGGTAGCTGCCGGGAGGGCACGCGCCGAGCAGGTCCGCGACGATCCGCCCCGGCTCGTCGGCGTCCGGGATGCAGTGCAGCACCGCGATGAGCATGATCCCCACCGGCTTGCCGAAGTCGATGGTCGCCGCCGCCTCGGCCAGGATCCGCCCGGTGTCCCGCGCGTCCGCTTCGATGTAGTAGGTCGTCCCGGGCCTGCCGGTGAGCAGCGCGCGAGCGTGGGCGAGGACGATCGGGTCGTTGTCCACGTATACGACACGGGCGTCCGGGTCGATTTCCTGCGCGACCTCGTGCGTGTTGTGCGCGGTCGGGATGCCGGTGCCGATGTCGAGGAACTGCCTGACTCCGCCCTCGTCGGCCATGAACTGCACCGCCCGGCCGAGGAACCGCCGGTTCGCCGTCACCCCGGGAAGAATCGTCGGCGTTGCTGCCAGGGCCAGCTCTGCTGCCCTCCGGTCGGCTTCGAAGTTGTCCTTGCCGCCCAGCCAGTAGTCGTAAATCCGGGCGATATGGGGCCTAGTTACATCGAAGTGGGGCACCGGGCCATCGTAACCCGCCGTGGTGCGGTGAATGCGGGAACCGTCTGGCCCGATGCGGAGTCAAAGATGCGGAGTCAAATAGGAATGCGGCCCCCGGGGCCGTTCTGGAGGGCATTATGCACGGACCGTGTCGGCTGGTGACGACCTTCGTGCTGGCGGGGCTGGCGGCGGCGCTGGCGGGCGGCTGCGCGTCTGGACACGGGTCCGTGTCCGGGAGCGGATCCGTGTCCGCGACCGGTACGTCACCCGGGAGCGGTCCCATGACTGGGCCGACGGCGAGCACCAAGCCCGGCGGGAACGTCGCGGCGTTCGACGCACGGGCGAAGCTGGTCGCCGCGGCGTGGGACCGGGCGGGGCTGACGAAGGAATGGCTGACTGGCCTGGTGCTCATGGACCCGGGCGACCTGGTCTTCGTCGGCGGCAAGGGATTCGCCACCAGTGATCAGAAGCTGGCGTTCATCGACGGGCAGTTCACTCTTGCCGTCCAACTGCCGACGGCGCCGCTGACGGGCAAGGTCCGCTGGCCCGGCGGGGCGACGGCAACGGTGCGGCTGATCACCGCGGCGCAGGCCTACCGGGACATCGCGACGAAGCAGTCGTGTCAGGGCCGGCCCTGTCCGCCGCCGCTCGTCGTCACGGGTGCCAAGCCGGGCACCGTCACCGTCGCGACAAGCAGGGGCAACGCCACCGTCCCTGCATGGACGTTCACGGTGCGGTCGCTCACGTCCCCGATCACGGTGGCCGGACTCGCGCCCGGCAGCTACCACACCCAGCCCGCCAGCCTGCATGGCCTTCCGGCCGGCGGACTCGACGGCTTCACCGGGGCGGGCCTCGGGCCGGTCTCCGCCGACGGGCGCCAGATTCACGTGCTTGTCGGCAAGTCGCCGTGCGACACCCGAGCCGGTGCGCTGGTCTACGAGAACTCAAGCGTGGTCGTCGTCGGGTCGTGGACCTACAACCCGCACCCCAACGCGCCATGCGCGGCCATGCTGGAAATGGAATCCGTGCCGGTAGAACTGGCCCGGCCGCTCGGGCATCGCGTCGTGCTCAGCGTGTCCGACGGGCGGCCGCTGGCCCCGGGCAGCTTCCAGTCCTGACCCGTCGCCGGCGGCCGTGCGCCGCGATGATCCTCAGTGCCCGACGGCCAGCAGCACGATCTTGACGACCACCATCACCATCGCGATCGCGAGGTAGGCACGCAGCCCGATCAGGCCGATCCGGCGGGCGCCGGTGATGGCGGGCGCCGACAGTTCGCTCAGCGGCGGCATCCGCCACGACAGCTTGTCCACCGGGGCGAGCGCAGTGTTCGCCGCCGCCGCTACCTCCTGCGCGATCTCCGCCTCGATTACCGTCGTACGCCGTCCGCGGACCACCGCGAAGCCGCCGATCGCGACGGCGACCGCAGCGCACCCGCCCATGATCGTGAAGATCTGGACGGCCGTGATCGCGGGGAACATCACCGAGGCGGTGAGCACCACCGACAGCGTGATCAGCACCGCGATCACCCCGCCGGTGAACGCGTTGGTCTTCGCCGTGTTCACCCACGGGCCGAGCACGGCCTTGTCGTTGCACAGCATGAGCAGGAAGACCGTCGCGGCGGGCAGCAGCACGCCGGCCAGCACCTGGACGCCCTCGGTGATCAGGCCGAGCGGCGAGCCGGGGATCAGCACGATGGCCGCCGCACCGCCGACGAGCGCCGCGTACAGCGCGTAGAACCCCTTCGCCTGCCCGACGCCGCGGTGCAGCGAGTGCTTCATGCCGAGCACGTCGCCGATCGCGTACGCCGACGATAGCGAGACGGCGAACGCGCCGATGACGGCCGCGTCGAGCAGCGCCACCGCGAACAGCGCGCCCGCCACGTGCCCGGCGTACCCGGCGATACCCCGGGCGAGCCCGGCGGAGTCGGTGAAGGCGACACCGGAGTGCGCGAACGCGACCGCGGTGGTGCCCATCAGCGCGGCGGCGCCGACGACCACGATCACGATGCCGATCCACAGGTCGGCCTTCTCGTACTTCATGAAGCGGGGCGTGATCCGCTTGTCGATCACGTAGGACTGCTGGAAGAACAGCTGCCACGGCGCGATCGTGGTGCCGACGATCCCGATCACGAGCAGCATCACCGCCGCCATGCCGCCACTCGCGCCGGCCGGCAGGTCGGGCGTGGCGAAGCCGTCCGCCATCGCCGAGCCCGACGGGTGCGCCATCAGGAACAGCGGAATGAGCAGCAGCGATCCGACGCAGAAGAACATCGCGATCCGCTCGAACGCGCGGAACGAGCCGGTGAACGCGGTCGCGATGATGATGCCCGCGGCGAGGATCACGGCGAGCACCTTGGGCACGCCGAGATACCCGGCCGCCAGCGCGATCCCGATGAACTCGGTGACGATGGTCAGCCCGTTGAGCAGGAACAGGTCGATGACCTCGAACGTCCCCCAGAACTTGCCGAACCGCGACAGGATCAGCCGGGCGTGCCCGACCCCGGTCACCGCGCCGAGACGGAGCACCATCTCCTGGTTCACGTACAGCACGGGGATGAGCAGCAGCAGCGTCCAGAGCAGTTTCGTCCCGTAGACCTGGCCCGCCTGCCCGTAGGTGGAGAACGCGCCGGCGTCATTATCGCCCACCATCACGATCAGGCCGGGGCCGACGACCGCGAGCAGCGTCTTGAACTTCGCCGACAGGGTCGTGCGGGCGGCGTGGTCGTCAAGCCTGATCGTGCCGAGGGCGCCGCGGATGTCGCCGACATGCGCCTCGTCGAGCACGGCCGAATTAAGCACAGTCGAACGGCCGGCACCCGAAGCCTCGAACTCAACAGCAGTCACTGGGATCACCTCTTTCGCGCTTGCCACTCAAGCGGGACGAGGCACACGCCTGCGCAGGCCAGCGGAGACTACTGGCCTGGAAAAGAGAAAACGCTTACGTCAGCGTGTGCCTGGACGAACAGGAACAGCGGCGGGAAGGGGCCGACTTCGGCCCGGACTATCAGAGTCCATCGCACGCCTCCCTTCGTCCGCGGCGCTTGTGCGCGCCTTCACACACGACACCACCGCAGGGGCGTTGCCCGGTCGCGGCGTGAACCGCAGGGGGACAGAGCCACCTCTCTCGTAAGAGCTTTGGCACTCCACGGCGTAGCGATGCTGCGCAGCCACTTGGCCTCACCCCTTAGGCCGGGGAGAGGTGTCCTGATCCGGAGCGTCTCTCGACGGTTGGGATCAGTGGCCTGTGTCCGTGAAGACGCCTCACCGAACGAGGTGTCTAGCCTGACGAACCCAAGAATGCCCGTTTCGATTCCCTAATGTCAAACCGCCCCGTCTGGCTCGGGGAATAACGACGGCGTACTATTAGTTCGCATCAAGCAACTAACACGAACGCTTCCCGCGCCACGCCTGCCTCGCTACGGAGGAACCGCAGTGCCCGCCCAAGTCGGCTCCCGCTACAAGTGGATCGCCCTGTCCAACACCACGCTCGGCGTGCTGATGGTCACCGTCAACTCCTCCATCGTGCTGATCGCGCTGCCGAACATCTTCCGCGGGGTCGGCATCAACCCGCTTGAGCCAGGCAACACCACCATCCTGCTGTGGATGATGATGGGCTTCATGGTGGTCACGGCCGTGCTCGTGGTGAGCTTCGGCCGCCTTGGCGACATGTTCGGCCGCGTCCGCATGTTCAACATGGGCTTCGCGATCTTCTCGCTGTTCTCGATCCTGCTGTCGGTCAGCTGGCTGCAGGGCACCGGTGCCGGCTGGTACCTGATCATCATGCGGATCCTGCAGGGCATCGGCGGCGCGATGCTGTTCGCCAACTCAAGCGCGATCCTCACCGACGCGTTCCCCGCCAACCAGCGCGGCATGGCACTCGGGCTCAACCAGGTCGCCGGCATCGCCGGCAGCTTCATCGGCCTGGTGCTCGGCGGCGTGCTCGGCCCGGTCGACTGGCGCTGGGTATTCCTCGTCTCCGTGCCGTTCGGCATCCTCGGCACCGTCTGGTCCTACCTCAAGCTCAGGGAACTCGGAGTCCGCAAGCCGGCCAAGCTAGACCTGCCAGGCAACCTCACGTTCGCGGCCGGCCTGATCGCGGTCCTCGTCGGCATCACCTACGGCATTCAGCCCTACGGCGGCCACGTCATGGGCTGGACCAGCCCGCTCGTGCTTTCGCTGATCATCGGCGGACTCGTGGTCCTGGCGGTCTTCTGCGTCATCGAGACCAGGGTTCCCGAGCCGATGTTCCGGCTCAGCCTGTTCAAGATCCGCCCGTTCACCGCGGGCAACCTCGCGTCCCTGCTGTCCAGCCTCGGCCGCGGCGGCCTGATGTTCATCCTGATCATCTGGCTGCAGGGCATCTACCTGCCGATGCACGGCTACAGCTTCGAGGACACCCCGCTGTGGGCGGGCATCGCGATGCTCCCGCTGACCGTCGGCTTCCTGCTGGCGGGCCCGGTATCCGGCTACCTGTCCGACCGTTTCGGCGCCCGCCCGTTCGCCACCGGCGGCATGCTGCTCGCCGCGCTGTCGTTCGGCCTGCTCGAGATCCTGCCGGTCGACTTCACCTACTGGCAGTTCGCCGCGATCCTGCTGCTCAACGGCATCGGCATGGGCCTGTTCGCCTCGCCGAACCGGGCCGGCATCATGAACTCGCTCCCGGCCGACCAGCGCGGCGTCGGCGCCGGGATGTCCGCCACCTTCCAGAACTCGGCCATGGTGCTGTCGATCGGCATCTTCTTCAGCCTGATCATCCTCGGCCTGTCCTCGTCGCTGCCGTCCCACCTGTACAACGGCCTCACTGCGCAGGGCGTCCCCGTCGCCGACGCGACCCGGCTGTCGCACCTGCCACCCACGGCGGTCATGTTCGCCGCCCTGCTCGGCTACAACCCGATCCAGATGCTGCTCGGCTCGGCGCTCACCAAGCTCCCCGCGCACAGCGCCGCGTACCTCACCGGGCACTCGTTCTTCCCCAGCCTGATCAGCGGCCCGTTCCAGACCGGCCTGCAGATCGCGTTCGACTTCTCGATTGCGGCCTGCCTCATCGCGGCGGTCGCCTCGCTGCTGCGCGGCAAGCGGTACGTCCATGACGAGCTGCACGGCGGGGCCGTGCTCGAGACAGAGGCCGTGCTCGAGACAGGGGCCGTGCTCGAGACAGGGGCCGTGCTCGAGACAAGGCCGCGGGTCGCGGCGTCCTAATCCCTGCGACTGCACGACTGTCACGGCCGCGTTGTACGGCTCGACCTGGCCATCGGCGCGGGTCACGATGAG
>Ga0335083_10009383_pt1 | contig 11875 bp, 12 predicted proteins | sample Lox_Sample_42_FD_206716 | JGI IMG/M metagenome (GOLD analysis project Ga0335083, IMG submission 206716) | Soil microbial communities from Loxahatchee National Wildlife Refuge, Florida, United States - Lox_Sample_4.2 | ecosystem: Environmental > Terrestrial > Soil > Wetlands | place: USA... | reverse complement strand
CCGTCACCCTCCGGTACGGATTGAACGCCTGCCGGTATGTCGCGTTCGCATACTCGGCAGTCGGACATCCCGGCTGGGCTTAGCGTCACGCGAGCATAGCAGCTTTGCGCGACCGCGCAATAGAGACGTCGCCGGCGCCCCTGCGCGCCAGGCAATCCTCCCCTACCTAGGCACGCCTAGCGACGTGCCCGGGTTGGCTTCCATACGCGGTTCCCACTGCGGGAGCAAGCGCCCGCATGCGTGCCCGAGTACCCGTCCGACCAGCGCCTGAGCTGGTGCCACTGCGCAGCCTCTGTCGACGGGCTCGCCCAGCCGCTGCAGGCAGGCCGAAGGCGACGGCTTGTCGCCGCGGTCAGAACCGCGACGCCGTGAGCTCCAATCATCCTGTTTCAGCGCCGTGGCCGGTCCCGCCCCACGGCTCTCGACTGCGTTCGCAACGCGCGCCGGCCCGCTCGATCCCCCTTGGGCGTGCCCCGCCTCGTCGCGAGCCGGGCGAGAGTACACTCTCTCGCACGTCTTTCTTCTTGGTAAAGGAGGACCCGAAAGTGTCCGACGACGTTCTGTCCCTGCCGGCGGCTGAGTTGGTCGAGCACTATCGCGCCAAGCGGCTGTCGCCTGTGGAAGTGGTGCGCGCAGCGCTCGAGCGCATCCGCAAGCTGCAACCGATCTACAACGCTTTCGTGCTGGTAGACGAGGAGGCCGCGCTCCGCTGGGCGCGCGAGTCCGAGGCGCGCTGGCAGCGCGGCGCACCTTTGGGTCTCGTCGATGGCGTGCCCGCTACCGTCAAGGATCTCCTCCTCACCAAAGGCTGGCCTACGCGGCGCGGCTCGCGCACCATCGATCCCAACCAACCGTGGGAGGAAGACGGCGCTTCGGTAGCGCGCATGAAGGAGCACGGCGCGGTGTTTCTGGGCAAGACGACCACACCCGAGTTCGGCTGGAAAGGCGTGACCGACAGCCCGCTCACCGGCACGACCTGCAACCCGTGGAACACTCGCATGACACCTGGCGGGAGCAGCGGCGGCGCCGCGGTTGCCGCCGCGCTCGGCATGGGTACGCTGCATATCGCCACCGACGGCGGCGGCTCCATTCGCATTCCCGCTGGCTTCACGGGACTGTTCGGATTCAAAGCGACGTGGGGGATCGTCCCCGCGCACCCGCATCCGCCCCCGCTCACGCTGTGGCATCAGGGCCCGATCTCGCGCACGGTGTCCGACGCCGCGCTCATGCTCACCGTGATCGCGCGGCCGGATGCGCGCGACTGGTATCAAGCGCCGCCGCTCAACATCGACTACCGCCAGGGATTAGAAGATGGTGTAAAAGGGCTGCGCGTTGCCTACAGCCCGACCATGGGCTACGCCAAAGTGGACCCGGAGGTCGCAAAGCTGGTCGAGAAGGCCGTCCAGTCTTTCGCCGAGCTTGGCGCGCGCGTCGAGCAGATCGATCTCGCGCTGGAGGACCCGATCGCGATCATGCAGCCCCTGTGGGCTGTGGCGCTCGCAATGGCGGTCGCGCCGCTCACCGCGGCGCAGCGCGCGCTATGCGATCAGCCCATGCTGGAGCTGGCCGAGCCCGGGTTTCGCTTAAGCGCCCTGGAATACCGGCAGATCGAAAAGCAGCGGGAGAACTTCGCGCGGCGCATGCTCGCTCTGCACGCGGAGTACGATCTGCTGGTGACACCACAGCTCGCCACCACCGCGTTCGAGGTCAACCACGAAGTGCCGCCGAACACGGAGATGAAGCGCTGGTGGCAATGGTCGCCGTTCACCTACGCCTTCAATCTCACACAGCAGCCCGCCGCCACGGTGCCGTGCGGGTTCGCGTCGAACGGCCTGCCGGTGGCGATGCAATTGGTCGGCACCAAGTTCGCCGATGCGCTCGTGCTGCGCGCGGCGCGGGCGTACGAGCGGGCGCATCCGTTCGCGATGCCGAAAATCGCGTAACACGGATAGCCCGGTCCACCGGGAGCAGCAGAGGCCTCGCTGCCGAAAGGTGCCGCGCGCCGCCAGCGAGTTGCGTGCCGGCATGTGGCGCGATATGCTTGCCATATGGCGAACCTGCTAGTTTGACCCCGTGAAGGCCTATACCTCGACCCTGGAGATGATCGGCGTCCGCTTAGGCGAGAAGAAGACGCGGTATCGCGTCAAGCGGGCGTCTTCGGGAACCGCCAGTGGACCACTGATCGAATTGGGTGAGCGGACCGTGCCGTTCACGTCGATCGAAGCACTCTCGCAACGGATCCGGATCGATGCGACCGGGTTGCTGGCGGTCATCGGCATGCCCGAACGCACCGCTGCGCGCAGGCGGGAACAGGGTTACCTCAAGCCGGACGAAGCGGATCGTCTGCTGCGCGTCGCACGCGTGGTTGCGGAGGCGACGCGCGTTTTCGGATCCGAGGACAAGGCCGCGCGCTGGCTGAAAACGGCTCATCCCGTCTTGGACGAGGCGACACCCTTCTCGCTTCTCGACTCCGATGCTGGGGTGAAGGCGGTGACCGATGAGCTGACGCGCATCGACTACGGCGATTTCGCCTGATGCGGGCTTGGCGGCTGACTCGCGCCGTCTACCGCGCCGACCCGCTTTCCGGATACGGCGCCGCGCTCGCCGGCAACCGCTGGAATTCTCCAGGAGTGCGCATGGCTTACGCGTCGACGAGCCGGCCCCTCGCGGTGCTGGAAATGCTCGTCCACGTCACCCGGGATACTGTCCCGGCCGACCCGATCTTGGTTCCGATCGACGTGCCCGACAATCTGGTGGTCGAGGCCAGGGCGCTGCCCCCGGATTGGGCCGACCTTCCCTATGGTGAGCAGGCGCGAAGCTTCGGTGACAGGTGGGTTGCCGAGCACGCCTCCGTGGCTCTGCTGGTGCCCTCGATGATATTGCCGGCTGAGCGCAATCTGCTTGTCAATCCGCTGCATCCTGCGGTGCGGAGGATCCGCGTGAGGCCACCGGAGGCGTTCGCATTCGATCGGCGGTTGCTGAGATGAGCGGCAGACCGAGCAGCCGTGTACCATGAGAAAATTCAGACTTCTCGAGGTGCCTTACCGATGTCTGCAGTCACAGCGACCGCCAGTCCGGAGAGCCTGAGCAAGCAACAGCTCGCGAAGCGCTGGGCGCAGATCCTCCAAGATCCGGTCTTGCGAAATCTCCCGTACCGGATCGAGGTCAATAAGTGGGGGCACATCGAGATGATGCCACCGCCTAGCCCTATGCATATGCGAGTCGCCACGACGCTCGCAATTCTGTTACGTGAACAGCTTGGCGGGACAGCGTTCACCGAATCCGCAATCGCGACCGCCAGCGGAGTAAGGATCGCAGACGTAGTCTGCTGCTCCGACGCGTATATGACCCGACATAGCGCCGCTTTCAAGAGCTGGGAACCCTCGTTGGTAGAGGCGCCGGAGCTTTGCATCGAGGTCATGTCCCCTTCCAACCTCTATGCAGAGCTGAGAGAGAAGGTCATGCTCTATTTGGCGGCTGGCGCCAGGGAAGCATGGATCGTGTCGTCGGATTTGACTATCGATGTCTACGACGCAACCGGACGCCGTTCGACGTCCGCCCTCCAGCTGGACCTTGCTGTGCTGGTGGCGGCGCTCCGGGCCTTGTAGCGGTCCGCGGTGTCGAGCCTCAGTCGGCGCCCGAGAGTGTGTGCATGAGGCTGTAGATGTGAGGCCCGTCTACTTGGGCGGCCTCACGGACGCGCGACGCGATCGCATGTAGCTCGGTTGCGCAGCCGCGCGCTTGCTCGACCGAAGAAGCGTGCAGCACGACGATCTGATCCACCATTCGGTCGGCCCCGCCCCGCATTGCCTGTTCCGGCGTGCGTTGGTCGGAAATATTTCGATCCGTTCCCCAAAGCTGCGCGCGAAGCACGTCGCGACCGGGCGTGACCAGATCCGGCGAGACTTCCTGCGTGAGCCGGTCACGCAGCTCGTCGGCGCGGTCGCTCGCGGCGGTGAAACGCAGGACTGCGACTGCGCCACCGATCCCTCGACCGAGATCCACTTTCACCCGGCAAGCGCAGCGCGTCATGTTCTGGAACCACGGCATGATCCTGCGCGTCCACTCGGTCGGATTCGCGAGCCGCTCCAGATAAGCCGGTGAGCGCAACACCTCGACGTTGCGCACGGCATACCACGTGAAGTAGTTCGGCGCTCCCTCGACGACGCGATAGCGGCACACTCCGAGGAAGCCGGGCACGCCGAGCCGCTCCGGAAGGTGCTCTTCCCAGTACCATCGGTGGTACTCGGCCTCGTGCTCGGGATCTGCGTCGTTGAAGATGGCGAGCACGCCCTCGCTGCGAGATCTGGTAGAAGTCATCGGGCACCTCCGATCCAATCTAGGACAACGCCCTGGCGGCGGTGCCAGCGCATCGCTAAGGTCTCAGCCGGGCGTGATCAGAGGAATGACCTGTCGCCCGTTGCGCCGGTAGTGCTCGAAGTCCGCGTCCAGCGTGAAAAGTCTGCAGTCCGAGTATCGTTCCGTGAGGCGGACCAAGCATGCATCCGCAAGCGACATGGGCGTGTCCTCGTATCGCCTGAGCAAAGCCTCGATACTGGGAGCCTCCTCCTCGATGTCGATCGCCACCTCCAGGATCCCCTGGTCCAGCTTCCGGATCAGCTCCGCCGGCCGGCCGCCGGCCCGATGGATAAGGAAGCATGCTTCGGTCAGAACCGGCTCGCATGTGATCAATGGCGGATGCAGCGTCGCCATCTGGCCGACAACCCATCGATGCCAGCGATCCCGTGCGTTGAAATAAGCGACCACCGGACCCGCGTCGATGATGGTTCGAGTCATTCTCCAAAACCGGCCAAATGCTTCGGGTTGGTAGAGAGGTCCCGTGGGCCACGCAGCGTACCGCACACATCGGCCATCAGGTCGTGGCAGGAGACCATATCTTGGCCGGTGCGTGCGCGCTCCAGCGCTTCGCGTACGAGCTCTGATTGAGGGCGCCCCAGCTCTTTCGCGCGACGGGACAACCAGGCCGCGAGTGGCGCAGGAAGCTTAACTGTGATCGTTTTCACTGGGGTATGGTATTACCTATCTGCGTCACAGGCAATACCGCAAGAAGTCGGCCGGCGGACCGGCTATCTGGCGCAGAGCGTCGCTACGAGCTACCGACCCCGGCGGTGGGAGCACCTGGTCGGAGGAGGTCTCACGACGTGCCGGTGCCCCTCACTCCACCGGAAAATCCACCCGCTTGATGAACACGATCTTTCCCCCGTCGTTCTTGACGACGTTGTACCCGTGCAGGCCGTCGCCGCGGGCGTCGAACTCGTAGGTGCCCTCCAGCCCCTTGTAGCCCTTGATGCCGAGAATCGCCTTGCGGATGGCTTCGGGCTCGGTGCTCCTCGCGTTGTTCATGGCGAGCGCGAGGATCTGCAGCGCGTCGTACGACCAGCTCGCGAAGTTGTCCGGATAGATGCCATAGCGCTCGCGGTAGCGCTTGGTGAACTCGCGCGCCGCGTCGTTCGCTTCGGCATTGAAATCGGCGACCGCATAGGTCCCGTACAGCGCCTCTCCGGCGAGGTTTCGCGTCGTGACGGCTGCTGTGGTCGGCGATCCGACCCATTGAATGTTCACGCCGAGCTGGCGCAGTTGCTTCGCGAAGATGGCCTGGTCCGCCGGAACGGTCATGTAAGTCCCGAGCACGTCGGCTCCCGACTTCTTCACGGCGAGCACGATCGGAGTGAAGTCCTGAGCGTTGCTGGTATAGCCCTGATCGAGGATGGGAGTGACGCCCAGCTTCTCCAGCGCTTCGGTGAGCGCCTTCGCCCCGCCCTGGCCGAAGGCGTCGGTAGCGTGCACGATCGCCCACTTCTTCATCTTGAGCGTCTTGACGCCGAACTCCGCGATGACCTTCGACGAGTACAGATCGTTGGGCCGGGCGCGGAACACCCACGGATTGTTGACGCGCGTGAGGCTGGGGTCGGTGCCGCCGATCATCGTCGGGACACCGGCTTTGGCGATCGCCGGCGACGCCGCCTGGATCTGCGTGCTGGCGATCGGGCCTACGATGGCTTTGATGGCCGGATCCGTGAAGAGCTTGGAAAACGCCAGGACGGTGCCGGGGTTGGTGCTGGCGTTGTCTTCGGTGCGCAGTTCCACCGGGCGCCCGAGGACGCCGCCGGACTTGTTGATCTCCTCCAGCGCGAGCTGCAATCCGTTCACCTGAAAGCTCCCGCCCTCTGCGAACGGCCCGGTCAGCATGTTGACTACGCCGATCTTGATCGGCTCGGCGGCATATCCGGGCAGCGCGGCGCCGCCTACGGTTGCGGTCACCGCCAAGAGAACCGACGCGGCAAGCAGGTTCTTCACGCTTCCTCCCCTCGTGTGTTGTGCACCTCCGAGGGAACGATAGCGCCCTTGCAGCGCCGCCGTCAATCCGAACGGAATCCCGCGCTCAGAGGCCGTAGCCGCAAGACGTGCGGGACCCATTCGATGCTTGTCGCTGCTCCTATACTCAGAACAGTTGGCGAGCTACCCAGTCAGTCTGCGGCTACATTCCCTCCCCCGTGGAACGCCGGTCTTGCCACTTACGGCTTCTGCCACTGGCATTTCAGCGTGGCCACACCGCGATTTTCTGGAACGAACTGGACGGTATAGCTACAGCGCCCCGTTATTCCGATGTATTTGCCGGTTCCCGCGACGATTTCACTGGTACCGGGAGCGCTGCCCTGCGTAGCCTCACCGGCCCTGCGAATCCCATGCTGGAACAACTTGTCACCGGACGCGTCCGTCGCGGTGCACAGGGAATCCAGGTTGATGCCCGCCGAAGTCTTGCTTGCCAATATGGCGCACTCTTGTGCGCTGGATTGCCCCTTCACGAAAAGACCGCCTGTGCTGTCGATGACTGTCGAAGTTCCGCGGTTGGAACCCGAGGTGACCATTCCGTTGTTGTGCTCGAAGCTGACGTAATTGGTGACGAAGGCGTATACGGCCTCGTATGTTCCGCTCTCGGCGAGCGCGAGTTGGGGCATCGCGAGCGCCGTAACTGCCGCGATGAAGTAGGTCTCGATTCCGATCCGGTTGAACATTTTCTCCACCTCCTGAGTGATTGTTGTGAGCTGTGGGAGCCCGATATGCGCAGAGGACGCGCTCGAACGCCTACCGGGCCCGCAGCGACAGGCTCTATAGCCGCCGTGCACTACTCCTCGAACCAGTACTCGCCAGTCACGTCGGTCGCAACCGTCTTGGCGCCCGGAACGCGCACGGCGTTTTCACGCAGCTGTCCGCGGATGCCGCGAAACCGTCCGGTCCCTCCGATGAAAGTCTCTATGACCGAATACTTGAGCGCTTTTGACCCATCCGGGTTCGGCACGGCTTGCCCAACTACTGCATCCCTCGTCGCGATCTTGTTTCCGTCTTCGAGCACGAACAGGTGGTAGCTCGTGGCAGTTCCGCTTCCGTTCGTATAGTCCGACGTCCCCCGGATGAACGCCTCCTTGACTTTCAGCCCAGCGAACGACAAATCGATGCTCTGAAAATCGACATGGATCTCGAAGACGCGTACCTGGTGGCCCGGGACATCCTCCACATCGACCAGATGCTCCTGCACGAAGCGGGCGACACCCGGCGGAATGCTGTAGGACACCGATTGCTTTTGTTGCGCCCACGCTGCGGACCCCGCCATCAGCATCGCGCATGCGGCTAGGCCGAAACGCGATACCCGATGCATCGCGCTACGTTCAATGCTCATCGGTCCCTGCGTCAGTTAGACCACTTTACCCACGACCAGCGGGCGCAGGCCTGCGCCGCAAACCGGACGCGTTCTACCGAGCTTGACGCCCGGCTTGCGTATCCGCCGGCTCGCTCTTCTTGCTGAGACTCGCGGATGGCCGCTCGGGAGGCTCAGTCCTCGATCCAGTATTCGCCACGCTTGTCCTCCGTGACCGACTTCGCCACGGTGCCGCGTTCGCCACTTCCTGTCGTCTGGCCGCGGATGCCTTTGAACCTACCTGTGCCGCCGACAAAGTTCTCCACATAGGAATACTTCACCACGCGGCTGCCATCGGGCTTCGTCGTCGCCTGTGACGTTCCGCTGCTGCGGCTGAACACCTTGCTCCCGTCCTCGAGCGTATACACCTGGTAGTTCCAGAACGGACCGCTGAAGTTGGTGTAGTCGCTGAAACCGTATACCTCGCTCTCTTTGACGAGCACGCCGGCAAAGGCCAGGTCGCGGTTCGGATATTCGAAGTGCAGCTGATACACGCGCACCTGATGTCCTGACACATCGCCGACATCCATCGCGAGTTGTTGCGGGTAGGAGCTGGTCGTCGCAGGGGGTCGCGAAATGCTGTACTTCGTCTGCGCGCACGCATCGGTCGTCAAGAATAGCGAAGTTGCGCCGGCAACGGCCACAGCGAAGGCGATGAAACGGGTCATGCTCATGGCTTCGTCCTCCTCATTTTGGTTGGATCACGATGAACTACGCCGTACTCTCCCCCGGGCTCGAATGGGACTAGGGAACCCAAGCCGCCGGAAGCTGGGCGAGCTCGGCCTTGGAGGTCGCGACCATCTCAAGGTAGCTCTGGAACAGCGCCCGCGCCTGTTCCACCCCGCCTTCCTGCTGCGCGAACGCCTTCCACCAATCGGCGCCGGGCGGAATGGTATCCATGCGGCTGGGATCGAATGGAAAGTACACGACGTGGTCCCAATCGCCGGTCTGATAGTCGAAGGGGAACACTCTTCGGCCGATTGTCTTGTCCACCTTGTGAAAGTGCTCGTGGATGATTTTCAACGCATCGCCCGTCTTGCCCGGCTTGAACTTCACGGAGACCACTTGATACCAGGCGGGCTTGTCGGTGTCCGCGGCCTGGGCTGGCTGGACCAGTACCGCCGTGAGGAGCGCTACAGCCACCGCTCCGACCGCGGCGCGAAGCGCAGAGCCAATCGAGATCTTTTGCGAGTTCATTGTTTCCTCCCCATTCAGACGAGTGGGCCGCACACCAAACGAGCGCATCCGCCAGGCGGCACCGGCACCGGCGGATGAGCCGAACGATATCCAGACGGGAGATGAAGTAGCCACCACGTTCGCCTGCCCCTCCGTCGTCGCGCCGGCTCCGCTTCACGCCGGGGAGGCGTGGGCCGACAGCAAGCGCCGCGCGAGCCAGTATGCGACCCGGTCAATTACAGATCGCTAACAGCTCGCGCGATTCGACCAAGCTGCTGTGTAGCTTCAGTGTGTTCTCACCGGTACGTATAGTTCTCTATACTTACACTACCCTTACGCAAGCCTCCGGCATTGCGCAGCTCCAAGCCGACCGCCAACAAGCACTACACCACCAGGCCGGCATCTCGGCGTGCATCCCGACCCCGGGAGACTAGTGAGTCGCTGCTTAACCGGCATTTCGGTCCCGCCTTCCCGGCAACTCAGGTCGCATAGCGCGCTGGGCCCAATCGGCGAGGCGGCTTCGCGCAGGCGGCTGTTGGCCCTTTTTGCTTTCCGGCCGAGTAGAGGGCGAACATCTACCCGAGCTGCAGTCGCGACCCGCGCACGCGCTTCCATGCACCGAGAGATTTCGCCAAAGCCTACGCGATCGCTCGGGAAGCCGGTCATCGCGCGCAGAATCTGCTTCATCTCTCCGAGCGCGTGCGAGCGGCCCGGCAACGAGCATCGGAGCCAGACGCCAACGCGCTGCCTGTGCGCGTCGAGCTCCAGGCCGATCGCCTCGCTCGCGCATGGGCCGACCGTGCCTATCCAGTGCGGCACATCTTCGGCTCGGACAGCGGCAGCGCTTGCTCGCTCGGTAGACCGTGAGTCATTTCGCAAAGAACGATCGTTGCCCCGGGGCAGGCTGCGGGGGAGCAATCGGCACGGTTTGGGGTCTTATTCAGCAAGTCCACTGTGATGGTTCGAACTCGAGCGATCTCACCGCGACAGGGCGCTTTGTGAACCGATCTTCGACGCGCGCGTTAATCAGCGTGGCATATGCGATGAGGCCGAGATGGGAAGCAGGGTCTTGCTGGATCTGATGGGCGGTGTCGCTCTGCTGCTGTGGGGCTTACACATGGTCCACAGTGGGATCGTGCGCGCCTTCGGGTCCGATGTTCGCCGGGTCTTGAGCGGGGCTTTGCGAAACCGTTTCCGCGCATTTCTCGCGGGGGTTGGCATTACGGCGCTCCTGCAGAGCAGTACGGCGACCGCGTTGATGGTGAGCTCTTTCGCCGCTGACGGCTTGGTCAATCTGGTGCCGGCTCTGGCCATGATGCTGGGAGCCAACGTCGGCACCAGCCTGATCGTTCAGCTGCTGTCCTTCAACATCTCGGCTGCGGCCCCGGTATTGCTCGCCATCGGCGTCCTGGCGTTCAGGCGGGGGGCGCGTACGTTGATCCGCGATCTGGGGCGCGTCGCCATCGGCCTCGGGCTCATGCTGCTGTCCTTGCACATCCTCATCGACGGCCTGGCTCCCGCCGAGAGCGCACCCGTGTTGCACACTCTCCTGGCCTCGGTGACCGGCGAGCCATTAGTCAATGTCCTGATCGGGGCGATACTCACTTGGGCGGCCCATTCGAGTGTCGCCATGGTCCTGCTGGTGATGTCGCTCGCCTATTCGAATTTCGTCACCCCGGTCGCGGCCCTGGCTCTGGTGCTCGGGGCCAACCTTGGGAGCGCGCTCAACCCGGTGCTCGAAGCCCGTTCGTCCGACAATCCGGCTGCCTGGCGTCTCCCCGTCGGAAACCTGCTGACGCGCGTCGTGGGCTGCGTCCTGTTCCTGCCTTTCCTGCATCCGGCGGAACGTTTGCTGTCCGGTATCGATCCCAATCCAGTGCGTCTTGCCGCTGACTTCCACATCGCGTTCAATGTCGTGCTCGCCGCGCTCTTCCTTCCGTTCTTGGATGGAGTCTCTTGGTGCTTGCAGCGGGTGTTACCGGAGAAGAAGAGATCCGCCGATTTGGGGTCTCCTCGTTATCTCGACGAGGCCGTCATCGACGTCCCGCCGGTGGCCCTGAGCTGTGCCGCCCGCGAGACGTTGCACATGGGTGACGTCGTCGAGATGATGCTGCGGCAGGGCATGACGGCGCTCATGACCGACGACCGAAAGCTGGTCGCGGAAGTCTCTCGTCTGGACAACGCGATCGATCGCCTGCACGAAGCGATCAAGCTCTACGTCATCAAAGTCACGCGCGGCAGCTTGGGGGACCCCGAAGCGCGGCGCGCCATGGAGATCATCTCATTTTCGATCAACCTGGAGCACATCGGCGACATCATCGACAGGAATCTCATGGAGCTCGCCGCAAAGAAGCTCAAACGGAAGCTCGCGTTCTCCAAGGAGGGTGCGGCAGAGCTGAGCGCCATGTATGGGCGGGTGCTCGATAGCTTGCGGCTCGCCTTCGGCATCTTCCTTTCGGGGGACGTCGGGGTCGCGCGGCAACTGCTCGAGCAGAAGACGCAGTTTCGCGAGGCCGAGCTTGCGGCTGCGGACAGTCACCTCGCTCGGCTGCGCGAGGGCCGACCGGAGAGCATCGAGACGAGCTCGCTGCATCTGGACGTTCTGCGCGATCTCAAGCGCATCCACTCCCATGTCTGCTCGGCCGCCTACCCTGTCCTCGAGACCGCCGGCGAGCTGCAATCCAGCCGGCTGAAGTCCGCGGTGTCCGAAGCACCTCGAACCTCGAGCGAGGAGCGAACCGAGGGCGGTCCGCAGGTCCCGGCGTCCTGACGGACCGGGTGTGGGCAGCTCGCTCATCGAGAGCGGACTGCCACGCGGCCGCTAGTCTTCGTTTTCGTCGTCGCTCTCCTCGACCTTGGCGGAAATCAACTCGCCGGTCCGGGCGTCGTATTTCAGTTCCTTCTTCACCCCGTCGTCGCCCACGACATCGATTTCGTACACATAGCGGCCACGCTTGTACTCCAGCTCCGTCTCCGTGACCC
>Ga0335083_10009382_pt1 | contig 11875 bp, 1 predicted proteins | sample Lox_Sample_42_FD_206716 | JGI IMG/M metagenome (GOLD analysis project Ga0335083, IMG submission 206716) | Soil microbial communities from Loxahatchee National Wildlife Refuge, Florida, United States - Lox_Sample_4.2 | ecosystem: Environmental > Terrestrial > Soil > Wetlands | place: USA: Florida... | reverse complement strand
GACGACCAGCTTCTGGCGGCAGGCGTGGACGCCGCATTGCTGAAGAACCCGCGTTACGTGAAGGCGGGCAGCGTGCTGGCGCAGGACATTGCGCTGTTTGACGCAGGGTTTTTCGGATTCAATCCGCGTGAAGCGGAGGTGATGGACCCGCAGCATCGTCTCTTCCTCGAGATCGCCTACCAGGCGCTGGAGTCGGCGGGATACGCCTCGGAGAATTTCAAGGGCCGCATCGGCGTGTTCGCCGGGCAGAGCCTGCCGATGTATCTGCTGGCCAACGTGATTCCCAACTCGAACGTCATCGAATCGCTCGGTGCACTGCAGGTCATCAGCAGCAACGACAAGGACTTCCTTCCCACGCGCGTTTCCTACAAGCTCAATCTGAAAGGACCCAGCGTCAACGTCCAGACGGCGTGCTCGACTTCTCTGGTGGCGGTTCATATCGCATGCCAGAGCCTGGTGACCGGCGAGTGCGACCTGGCCCTGGCGGGCGCGGCCAGCCTGAATATCCATCCTATTTCGGGCTATCTCCACCAAGATGGGGGAATCAATTCTCCCGACGGGCACTGCCGCGCGTTCGACGCAAAAGGCGCCGGGACGGTTTTCGGCAGTGGCGTCGCGGCGGTTGTGCTGAAGCGGCTCGCCGACGCGATTGCAGACGGCGATGCGATCGACGCCATCATTCTGGGATCGGCCGTAAATAATGATGGCTCACTCAAGGTGGGCTACACGGCGCCGAGCGTGGAAGGTCAGGCAGAGGCGATCGCAGAAGCGCAGGCGGTTGCGGGCGTCAGCGCCGACGAAATCTCCTACGTCGAAACGCACGGCACTGGCACCAACCTCGGCGATCCGGTTGAAGTATCCGCACTGACGCAGGCGTTCCGCACCAGCAGCGAGCGCAACCAGTACTGCGCGATCGGGTCGGTGAAGTCGAACATGGGGCATTTGGACACCGTCGCTGGCCTCGCGGGGCTGATGAAAACGGCGCTGCAGCTGAAGCACAAGCAGATCGTGCCGAGCATCAGCTTCGACGAACCCAATCCGAAAATCGATTTCGCGAATTCTCCGTTCTACGTAAACACGAAGCTGCAGGATTGGAAGCGCAACGGTAAGCCGTTGCGCGCCGGAGTGAGCTCCTTCGGCATCGGCGGCACGAATGCCCACCTCGTGCTGCAAGAGCCGCCGGACGCGCCTTCGCTGCAATCCTCGCGCTCATCGCATGTTCTTCTGCTCTCCGCCAAGACCGCGACCTCGCTCGAAGCCGCCACCAACAAACTGGCATCTTTCTTGAGCGAGCATTCCGACGTGAATCTGGCCGACGCGGCCTACACGCTGCAAGCCGGCCGCAACTCACATCGCATCCGCCGGGCGATTCTGTGCAGCACGCGCGAAGAAGCCATCGAGGCGCTTTCGGGCAGGGATCCGCAGCGCGCATGGACCGGGACGGCATCGGAGCGCCGCTCCGTCTTTTTCATGTTCCCGGGACAGGGTTCGCAATATCCGGACATGGGCCGCGGACTGTATGAATCGGAGCCAATCTTTCGCGCGCAGGTGGATCGTTGCGCGGAGTTGCTGCGGCCTCATCTCGACCGCGATCTGAGGGAGATTCTGTATCCGGCGCAAGTCACCGAGGATGCCGAGGCGCTGCTCACTCAGACGGCCATTGCCCAGCCGGCGATCTTCACGATCGAGTACGCGCTTGCGAAGCTGTGGATGGAATACGGACTGGAGCCCGATGCGATGATCGGCCACAGCATCGGCGAATACGTCGCCGCTTGTCTGGCGGACGTGATGACTCTCGAGGATGCCCTGGCGCTGGTTGCGGTGCGGGGGCGATCGATGCAAAGGATGCCAGCCGGCGCGATGACCAGTGTGAGCGTCAGCGAGACCGAAGCACGAAAGTTGCTTTCCGGCGACCTGTGCCTGGCTGCCGTCAATGCTCCGAATCTGTGCGTTATTTCCGGCCCCGCATCGCAGGTGGACCAGCTCGAAGCCCGCTTGCGAGCCGGCCAGATCGGTTTCCGCCGCCTGCATACCTCGCATGCGTTTCACTCAACGATGATGGATCCCATCCTGAAGAGCTTCGAGAATGAATTCGCCAAGATCACGCTCCGGGCTCCGAAGATCCGGTTTCTCTCGAATCTGACCGGCACGTGGATTCGAGAATCCGAAGCGATGAGCGCTGAATACTGGGCGAAGCACCTGCGGCATGCAGTTCGTTTCAGCGACGGTCTGGGCGAACTCTTGAAAACGCAGGACGCTCTATTGCTGGAGGTTGGGCCGGGCCAAGCCCTGAGCACGTTTGCGAAGCAGCACGCAGGCAAAGGCGCCGGGCATCTCACGCTGGCGTCGATGAAGCACGCTCAGGAAAAGCGCAGCGATGTGGACGTCATGCTCGGCGCTCTGGCGCGGACCTGGGTCGCCGGGCGCGCTGTCCAGTGGACGAACTTCTACGAGGCCGAGCGCCGTCGCCGAATTCCACTGCCGACCTACTGCTTCGACCACCAGCGGTATTGGCTCGACCCGCCCACTGCGGCGAAGGAGCCGCAGCGTCAGGCCCCGGAGTCGCGAATCGCAAAGAAAGGGGATACCGCGGACTGGTTCTGGCTGCCATCGTGGAGGCGCGTCGCACCGGCAAGCTTGCTCGAGCCATCGAGTGGCGATATCAAACTGCGCTGGTGCATCTTTCTCGATCGCCTCGGCGTGGGCGAATCGCTCGCCCGTGGGCTGCGTGATCGGGGTCACGACGTGACGACCGTGGAGGCGGGCGGAGGCTATCAAGCCACGCCGGACCATTTCGTGATTGATCCCGCTCGGGCCGACCACTACCAACAGATGTGGAGCGAGTTGTCGAAGACCGGCCCCCTGCCCGCGCGGATCGTTCACATGTGGAGTCTCGGCGAGGCAGCCCGCTTCGTCATAGCGGCTGACCGTGTCAAACGCAGCCAGACTTTGGGATTTTACAGCTTGATGTATCTGGCACGCGCGGCGCAGCGTTCGGGGCCGGCCGAGATCACCGTGATTTCCGAGGGTGCGCAAGAAGTGACCGGCAGCGAAGATCTGATTCCGGAAAGTGCGACGATGCTGGCTGCTTGCAACGTGCTGCCTCAGGAATATCCGCAGTTTTCCGCGCGGGGCATTGATGTGGAGATGACCGCGTATCTCCCGGAGAAAATAGCCGAAGAGCTGCTGAGGGAAATCTCTGCGCCTCCGACGCACCGTTATGTCGCGCACCGTCATGGGAGTCGCTGGGCGCTCGAGTTCGAGCCTGTGCGTGTCGATTTGGGTCAGCGGCCAGGTGGTTTGCGCGACAGGGGCGTGTACCTAATCACGGGAGGGCTCGGCAATATCGGGTTGGCCCTCGCGGAGTGGCTGGCCAAGTCCGTGCGCGCCCGTGTTGTGCTGATTGGCCGCACGGCGCTGCCAGCCCGGCCCGAGTGGGACAGCTGGCTCCAAAATCATCCCGAAACGGACATCAGCAGCGCCAGGATTCGGCGAATTCGGCGCATTGAATCGGCAGGCGGCGAGGTTCTGGCAATCGCCGCGGATGTGAGCCGGGCGGACAGCATGGGCGCGGCCGTGCAGGAGACGCTTCGCCATTTCGGCGCGCTGCACGGCGTGTTTCACGGAGCCGGCGCGTTGACGGAACAAGCGTTCGGGTTGATCGAGCAGCTCACGCCCGAGCAGTGCGAGATGCACTTTGCGGCCAAGGTTCAAGGGCTCTACGCGATCGAGCAGGCGCTGCGAAATTGCCAGCCCGACTTTTGCCTGCTGATGTCTTCGATTTCGGTGATGCTGGGAGGCATCGGCTACTATCCATACTCCGCCTCGAACTTTTTCATGGATGCTTTCGCGCGCTCGCGAAATCGGGAGGGCCGCGCGGCATGGTCCAGCATCAATTTCGATAGCTGGGATTTCCAGCAGGGCGGCGCAGCCATTGACGATCCTCTTGCTCCGCTCGCACTGACCGCTCAAGAGGGCATGGATGTCTTCGCGCGCTTGCTCGCTCATCCCGGCGTCGTGCAGGCGGTTGTGTCCGTTGGAGATCTCAACGCGCGAATGAATCGCTGGGCGCCGATCAAACCTTCCGTGCTGCCTGGCCCGAGCCAAAGCAAAGAGTCGGAGGGGGCGCCCGTCCCGACCAGTTCACATGCGCGGCCCGAGCTTCAAAACGCATATGTCGCGCCGCGCAACGATCTGGAAGAAGCGCTGGTCAACATCTGGCAAGGACTGCTGGGCATCAACGGCATCGGCATCCACGACAATTTCTTCGATCTCGGCGGCCATTCGCTGCTGGCCACGCAGGTTCTTTCCCGAGTCCAGGACACGTTCAAGGTGAATCCGCCTCTGCGGTCGATTTTCGAGTCGCCAACAGTGGCGACATTCTGCGATGTGGTGATCGCGGCGGATGCCAACCGCGGACGCGTGCAGAAGATCGCGGCCCTTCTGAAGAAGGTCGAGAACATGTCCGCCGAAGACGTCGCTCAGGCTTTGCAGAAGTCGGCCGAGCAGCGCGAATTGGCCGTCTGACGCATTTCGGATCCGAAACTCCTCCAGAAGACTCAGGATCGTCATGAATCGCAACAAAACGGCGAATTCGAGCCCGGTCCTTGCGGCCGAAAAGCGCGAACTGTTGGCGCAGTTGCTCGGTGAAGAAAACGCTCCGACCGTCAAGCCGATCTCGCGCCGGGGCACGACACCCGCTCCTTTGTCTTTCGCGCAGCAGCGCCTCTGGTTTCTGAACGAGATGACGCCGGAGACCGGGGCCGCCTACAACAACAGCCTGGGCACCCGCATCGCCGGCAAACTTGACGCCGGGGCTCTTGAGCGTGCTCTGAATGAAATCGTCGCGCGCCACGAGGCTTTGCGGACCACGTTCCGTGTGGTCGGAGACGTTCCGATGCAGGTTGTGTCTCCCACATTGAATATCAAACTCAAAGTCATCGACGTCACGGCCCTGCCCGAGGCGGATCGTGACAGCGAACTCCGCCGCATCCACGATGCAGAAGAGCGCACGCCCTTCGATCTGTCTCAGGGACCGCTGCTGCGTGCGTTGCTTGTGAGGCTCGGCCCTGAGGAACACGCCTTCATCCTGTACATCCATCACATTGTTAGCGACGGATGGACTACCGGCGTCATCCAGAATGAGCTGTTCACTTTGTACGAAGCGTTCTGCGCAGGCCGATCGTCGCCCTTGGCGGAGCTGCCGATTCAGTATGCGGACTACTGCTGGTGGCAGCGCGACTTTCTGCAGGGCGAAGCATTGCAGCAGCAGCTCGAATACTGGCGCAAGAACATGCAAGGGGCTCCGGCTGCACTTGATTTGCCGACCGACCGGCCCCGTCTTGCCGTTCAGGGTGTCCAGGGCGGATTTCTGACAAGCATCTGGCCGGCCGAATTCTCTTCGGCGCTCAAGGCATTCAGCCGGCGCGAGGGCGTGACGCTGTTCATGACTCTACTGAGCGCGTTCGAAGTGTTGCTGGCACGATACAGTGGCCAGCGCGACCTCGCGATCGGCACGCCGATCGCCGGCCGGACACGAGTCGAAACCGAACCGCTGGTCGGACTCTTCCTAAACACTCTGCCGCTGCGCGCCAATCTTTCCGGCGATCCCACGGTGCGGCAGGTATTGCAGGGAGCGCGCGAGACTTCTCTCCAGGCGTATGCGAATCAGGACGTGCCGTTCGAAAAGCTTGTGGAGGAATTGCAGCCGGAACGCGACCTCAGCCGGAGTCCTTTGTTTCAGGTGATGTTCATCTTGCATAACGCCCCCTTCCGCATTCAGACGGCTTCGGGTCTTACGTTCGGTCCGCTGGAACTGACCACTCATTTCTCGAAGTTCGATCTGACCATGATCGGGCTTGAATACGGAGATGAGCTGCGGATCGGTCTCGAGTTCAACACCGAACTTTTCGACTCCTCCACGATTGAACGGATGGGCCAGCATCTCAGGAATCTGCTGGCCGCGATGATGGAGAATCCGGAGGCGAAGGTTTTCGAGCTTCCGCTCATGCAGGAAAGTGAGCGGCGGACGATCCTGACCGACTGGAACGATTCCGCGCGGTCATGGAGCGTGCCGCAGTGCTTCCCGAAATTGTTTGAAGCACGGGCGGAGCGCGCGCCGGAGCGTACCGCCGTTCGATTCAATGGCGCCAGCCTCAGCTACGCAGATCTGAACGCGCGGGCGAACAAGCTGGCGGATTTCCTGCTCGCAGCCGGCGTCGGGCCAAACGTGCTGGTTGCGGTTTCGCTGGAACGCTCGATTGAGATGCTGGTGGCGACTCTCGCGGTGATGAAGGCCGGGGGAGCATACGTGCCGCTCGATCCCGAATACCCGCTCGGCCGGATCGCATTCATGCTGGAAGATTTCGGCGCGAAGATCCTGCTGACGCAGGAGAGCCTGCTGGGCCGTTCACCGGCGCACGGAAAAACGATTTGCATCGACCGCGATTGGGCGGCGATCGCCGAGCGGCCTTCCGCAAATCCGGCGCGCGAGGTGAAGCCCTCCGATTTGGCGTATGTGATCTACACCTCGGGTTCGACGGGCAAGCCCAAGGGCGTCATGATTCCTCACAGCGCGCTCGCGAACTTCCTCCTTTCGATGCGCGAGGCGCCGGGAATCACGGAGTCCGATGTGCTTCTGGCGGTCACGACGCTCTCGTTTGACATCGCGGGTTTGGAGCTGTACCTCCCGCTGATCGCGGGAGCGGCTGTCGAGATCGCGAGCCGGGAAACGGCGGGCGATCCGATTCGCCTGGGTGAACTTATCGTGCAAGGCGGCGCGACGATGATGCAGGCCACGCCGGCGACGTGGCGAATGCTGATCGAGTCCGGCTGGAAGGGCCATGCGGGGCTAAAGGCGTTGTGCGGAGGCGAAGGATTTCCGCGCGATCTGGCGAATCATCTTCTCGCGCGATGCGGCTCCGTCTGGAACATGTACGGCCCCACGGAGACCACGATCTGGTCCTCCATTTCCAAAGTGGAGGCGGGAGACGCCGTCGTCCCGATTGGAAGGCCGATCGCGAATACGCAGCTGTACGTACTCGACGAACGGCTGCAACCCGTGCCACCCGGCTTGACCGGGGAGCTTTACATCGGGGGCGCGGGATTGGCTGTGGGATATCTCAACCGCCCGGAACTTACGGCGGAAAGATTCGTTACCGATCCATTCGCCGGGAGTGACGCGCGGATGTATCGCACCGGCGACCAGGCGCGGTACCGCGCGGACGGCGCCGTTGAGTGCCTCGGCCGGGCGGACAGTCAGGTCAAGGTTCGCGGGTATCGCATCGAGCTAGAGGAAATCGAAAACAACCTGGCCGAATATCCTGGCGTTCGGCAAGCTGTCGTCGCGGCCCGGGAAGACGGGCCGGGCGACAAGCGCCTGGTTGCCTATGTGATCCCCGCTCAGCAACCCGCTCCTCAGGCGGCGGAGTTGCGGGCGCATCTGGGCAATCGGCTGCCTCAGTACATGGTCCCTTCCGCCTTCGTTGTGCTGGAGAAATTTCCGCTTACTCCCAATGGGAAGGTGGACCGTCGCGCTCTGCCTGCTCCGGACCGTTCGCGCGCCGACGCGGAAACCGCCTACGTCGCTCCTCGGACAATATTTGAGCAGAACCTGGCTGCGATCTGGGCTGAGGCCCTGAATCTGACCACTATCGGCGTGAATGACAACTTCTTCGATCTGGGAGGGCATTCGTTGCTCTTGACGCGGGTGCGCAACGAAATCGAGCGGCGGATGGGCGTTTCGGTTCCGATCATCGAGCTTTTCCGCTATCCGACGATCGAGGCGCTCTCGAAGTTCATGGGAAACGCGCAATCGGAAGCGCCTGCTTTGCCACAGGTGCAGGATCGGGCAGAGCTCCGTCGCCGATCGATCCAGCGGCGCATCGGCGCGCGGCCGGGCTCCAGCCAAACGGCGGCCGGCGACGACTGACCCGCACGACGCTTCGAATTGACCCACTGAGTCTTCATGGCCACCCACATGGATTCGCGCATTCCCTCTCCTTCAGAGTCCGCCGACTTGGCGGCACGCAGACGTGAATTGCTCGAGCAGATGCTCGAGGAAGAGGGATTTGCCGGAGACAATTCGATACCTCGCCGCCGTTCCACCGGACCTGCTCCGCTGTCCTACGGGCAGCAGCGCATCTGGTTCCTGGATCGGCTCAGCAAGGGCAATTCCGCGTATCGAGTGCTGGGAGGCGTGCCTCTGATTGGTCCGCTGAACGTGGACGCTCTGCGTCAGACTATTGAAATGATTGTGGAGCGGCACGAAGCGTTGCGGACGACATTCCCGGCGAATGAAAACGGTCCCATGCAGGTGGTGCGCGATTCGCTGCCCCTGGACTTCCAGTTTCTCGATGTCAGCGGGCTTCCGGAGGCCGAGCGAAGCGGGGCGGCCAATCGCGCGGTGCGCCACATGGCGGAGCAGCCGTTCGACCTCGAGCGCGGCCCCGTTTTTCGCACGCTTCTGACTCGCGTTACCCCGGAAGGACACCTGCTCGCCGTCGTGATGCATCACATCGTCAGCGACGGCTGGTCGCTTCAAATTTTCCTGCGGGAGCTGGGCCAGATCTACGGCGCGCTCGCGCAGGGCATCCGCCCGGAGTTGCCGCCGCTGCGCGTGCAGTATGCGGATTTCTCGTGCTGGCAGCGCGAATGGCTCCAAGGCGAGACGATGGAGCGTCAGCTCGCCTACTGGCGCCGGCAGTTGGGCGGGAACCTGGCGAGCCTGGAGCTTCCGCGCGACCACGCGCGCCCTCAGATACAGGGATTCCGCGGCGCAGCGAAAACGCTGACGCTTTCGAACGCGCTGGTCGAACGCCTGAATGAACTCAGCCGGAATCATCGCGCCACTTTGTTCATGACGATGCTGGCCGCGTTTCAAGTGCTGATGGCCCGCCTAAGCGGCAACGAGGATGTGCTCGTGGGGACACCGGTATCGGGCCGCAATCGGCTGGAAACTGAGGATCTGATCGGCTTCTTCATTCAGACAATCGTCATACGCGGCGATCTTTCCGGCAACCCCACATTCAGCCAGTTCCTTGACCAAGTCCGGGAAACTTCGCTGGGTGCGCAAGCGCATCAGGATGTTCCCTTTGAAAAGCTCGTCGAAGAACTGCATCCGCAGCGGGATTTGAGCCGCACTCCAATCTTTCAGGTGTTCTTCAATATGGTCAACATTCCGCCTCAGGAGCCCGTGGCTTCGGCCGGCCTGCAGATGGGCAAGATGGCGGGAAACGACGAGGAGTCCAAGTTCGACCTGACGATCTATGTGGTCGAGTCGGGCGACAAGATCATCGCGGATTTTCTCTACAACCCGGAACTTTTCGACGCGCCGCGAATTGAGGAGATGACCCGCCAGTACCACCGGATACTGCAACAGATTTGCGAGTCTCCCGATAAACCGGTCTGGTCGCTGTCGCTGGTGACCGACGAGGCACGCAAATTGCTGCCGGATACGTCGCTTGCGATTTCACGCGCCTGGCACGGCGCCGTACACGAGAAGTTCTCCGAGCAGGCCTCGCGGACTCCGTCCAGGCTGGCGGTCGCGGACGCGAATGAGCGCTGGACCTACGAACAACTGGAACAGTGGAGCAACCGCCTGGCTCATCACCTGAGAGGCGCAGGGATCGGCGCGGGTGATGTTGTCGCCATCTTTGTGCCGCGGTCGGCGACGCTGATCTGGGCGATGCTGGGCGTGCTCAAGGCAGGAGCGGCTTTCCTGATTCTCGACCGGGCATATCCCGAAGCGTATCTTCTCGAGTGTTTGCGTTCCGCCGCGCCGAAGGCGTGGATCGGGACAGATGAGGTGGCGGCGCCTGGTGGCCTCGCTGACTTCGCCGCAGAGTTGCGAGAAGACCGGCGGCTGCAGCTGCCTCGACTCAGCTCGGCGAATTCTTGCAAATGGCTGCGGAACCATCCGGCGGCGGCGCCGGCGCTCCGCCTCGAGCCCGACGCGCGCGCGTATGTCGCGTTCACTTCCGGTTCAACCGGAAGACCGAAAGGCATTGAGGGAACCCATCGACCGATATCGCATTTCATTGATTGGCACGCCGAGACCTTCCGGTTCTCTCCCAGCGACCGCTTCAGCATGCTTTCGGGATTGTCCCACGATCCGCTCCTGCGAGATATCTTCACGCCGCTGTCGGTGGGGGCTTCGCTGCACGTGCCGCCGCAGGCGGAGGATCGTTTGGGCGCTTGGCTGCGCGATGAAAAAATCACCGTCATGCATTGCACGCCCCCGCTGGCCGATCTTCTCGCGGCGAGCGAACGGGAGTCCTCGCAGCCGCCGATTTTCTCCGCGCTGCGCTACACGTTCTTCGGCGGCGAGAGCCTGATGCCCCGCCATGTGACGTTTCTTCGCAGGGTCGCGCCCGCCGTGACTTGCGTCAACTTCTACGGAGCCACCGAGACGCCTCAAGCGATGGCCTACTCGGTCGTGCCGCTCGTCGACTCAGGGACGGAGCATCTGCCGATCGGCAGCGGAATCGACGGTGTGCAGTTGTTGGTGTTGACGCGATCGCGCGAGCTTGCCGGCATCGGCGAACTGGGTGAAATCTACGTCCGCACGCCCTATCTTGCGAGCGGATACCTCGAGCAAGAGGCGAGTGCGACGCGATTCGTGCCCGATCCTTTCAGTTCCGGCGCGGACGACCGGATGTTTCGCACGGGCGATCTGGGTCGGTACCTTCCAGACGGAAATGTGGTGTGTCACGGTCGGGGCGACGATCAGGTCAAGGTCCGCGGCCATCGCATCGAGCTCCAGCATGTGCAGACGGTGGTCGCGCAGCATCCCGGAGTCTCTCGCTGCGCGGTTCTGGCCACGCTGGACGCGTCTGGTGAGAAGAGATTGGTGGCGTATTACGTGCGCGCGACGAGCGCCGGAGTCGACGACCGCGACTTGCGTGAATTCCTGCGCGCGAAGCTGCCCGCGCACATGGTGCCGTCCGTGATTGTGGCTGTGGGCGCCATTCCGCTCACGCCTAATGGCAAGATTGATCGCGCCGCGCTGCCGGTTCCCGAGGTGCAGGCGGCCAAATCTTCGTATGTTGGGCCGAGAACCGAAATCGAGCGCCGGCTGGTCAAGATCTGGGAGCAGGTGCTGAACGTGAGCTCGGTCGGGATACACGACAACTTCTTCGATCTCGGCGGCCACTCGCTTCTCGCAGTTCGACTGTTTTCGGCTGTGGAGAAGACATTCAATCGCTCACTCCCCGTCGCGACGATCTTTCAAGCGCCGACGATCGAGCGTTTCGCCGGCGTGCTAGAGCAAGAAGGTTGGCTGAGCGCATACTCCGCGCTCGTGCCGATCAAGCCGGAAGGATCGGCTCCGCCGTTCTTTTGCGTGCACTCGCTTGGCGCCAACCTGGTGAGCTACGGGGCGCTGGCGCAGCGAGTGGGTGAAGATCAGCCGTTCTACGGACTTCAGCCGCAAGGCCTCGACGGCAAGAAGCCTCCCCACACGCGCATCGAAGACATGGCCGCTCACTACGTTGAAGCACTTCGCGCGGTCCAGCGTCACGGTCCGTACTATCTCGGCGGCGTCTGCCTCGGCGGCGTGATCGCATTCGAGATGGCGCAGCAGCTCCTGGCCGCCGGAGAAAACGTCGGTGCGCTCCTGCTAATGGATTCCTACTGTCCCGGAACGCCTCAGCATCTGCCAACGCGCACCCTGGACTACGGCGTGGTTGAACAACTGGATTGGTATCTCGGCGACCTCATGTTGTTGTCGGCCCGCGAGAAGGTGAAGTTTGTCATGACGAGAATGAAGAACGTCATGACCCGGATCGGTCACGGCGCGCGCAGCCTGGCGGGACGTGCCGTCCCGTCGTTTGCTCCAACCGAGGCGGAGGTGGAGCGCGTCATGGCGCACGTGAAG
>Ga0335083_10009379_pt1 | contig 11878 bp, 8 predicted proteins | sample Lox_Sample_42_FD_206716 | JGI IMG/M metagenome (GOLD analysis project Ga0335083, IMG submission 206716) | Soil microbial communities from Loxahatchee National Wildlife Refuge, Florida, United States - Lox_Sample_4.2 | ecosystem: Environmental > Terrestrial > Soil > Wetlands | place: USA: Florida... | reverse complement strand
GACCGGGATACTGTAGGCCGTGGTCAAAAGCTCCTTGATTTCCGCTCTCACCACTCTCGGCACGACAAGTCGGTCGAGCACATCGGTGACCGCGACGGCCGCGGCGCTTGAGGCGACTATCATGATCAGGGTCGTGACGCGGCGAAGCCCGGCCCATGACAGGATCGCCGCCTTGATTTTATCGTCAAAATATTTCGTCGGAAGCCGCTGCAGCGCCAACTCAAGGACGAAGAAAACTCCAAGCGGCAACAAAACCAGCACGTCTTCGACGAACAGCTTGGCGAGCGGATTTAACGAGCCGCCGGCCGCAAGCCAGAACTCCGACTTCAACAGGCCGTATTCAGCGAAAAACGCAATCAGCATGATGAAAACGGAAGCAGCCGATTTCAAAAACATCTTGAGGGCGAAAAGGAAAACGACAACGATCATGCCGGCGAGCATATTGAGCGTATAGATGTATGTTGAGTTGTTGAACAAAAGCACGATGACCATCGCAACGGCGATGAAGATCCAGAACGTGCGGCTTCGGCTGAGATTAAAGCGGGACGAAAGCCAGGGCAGAACCTGACTCTTGGTCATCAAATTCGGGTCGATTCCCCTGGACGACAAGGACATTGCAACCCCCCGAGACCGCCCTGCTCCCCCCGCCATTATCAATACGGCAATGCCGTTCCGCAACCGAGTTCGCGCACTACGTCAAAAGGCCGACGGCGGCTTCGCCAGTCCGCCGACGCCGGAAATGCCGGTATTTCCGGGGGAGGCTTCCCTGCAAGGATGGATTTGGGCTTTTGGCTAAGCCTTGTCGCCGCGCCGAGCGGCGATGATCAGGCTGATATCGTCTCCGCTTCCGGCCTGGCTGACCAGACCCAGCCATTCTTCCAGCTCACGCGACATGGTCTCGGAAGAGTCCCAATTCAGCCGTTCGCTCATCGTCTTGATTTGCGCCGCCGCCAGAGTGTCGTCACGGAACGACTTGTTGTAGCCATCGGTTGAAATGACGATGGCCGCGAGCCTGCCAAGGTCATCGGCGGTGAATGAGCGCGCCTCGACGAACTCGATGGCGTCCGGCATGCACAGAGAATAGGTGGATTCGCCGGGAAGATCAGGCAACGTCAATGCCGGAGCGACTTCGCCATCCGTTCCCACCAGATAAATAGTGCCGTCGCCGATTTGAACCGCAAAGCCGTATGACTGGGACACGAATGCCGCAAGGAGCGTCGCGCCATAAGCGGAATTCGGTTCGAGCTCTTCGGCGGCGAGCGCTTCCGCCTCTTCGCCCGTGAGTGGGGATTTCGCGAGATCCGTCTGCACGGCTTCGAGCCAGCGGCTCAGGATTCTTTCTTCCAACTTTGGCAGATCCGAACCAGCTCCACCCTCTTTTGATCCGTCCGCGAAGCCCTGCAGTTCGTCGACGGCAATCGAAACGGCGAATTTTGAGCCGCGATCGCTCCGCACGTAAGCGGGTGAGCCGTGACCGTCAGCAACCGCAAGCACGAAGGAGCGTTGTTCGGGTCCGACAAACCACTTCGCGGCATCCTGGTTCGGCAAGCCAAATTGAATGTGGCTCATCCCTCGCACCGATGCACCGGCGATCTGCCACATTCCACCAGGTTCATCCTCGAAGATCATGGCATTTTCCGTCAGTCTAAAATCGTACCTGTCACGCGGCCAAAATTGATTTGAACGCCGGGCGTCAGCGTCACCGCTCGCCCGGGCGGAACGGCCGCGGATTGCCCGGACTTGTCGTTAACGCGCCATTCCGCATCGCCGACATTGCGCAAGCCGTCGCGGCCCGCCGGGCTTTTGGCCATTTCACCAATCGTGCGATCGGAGCCGTTGATCGCCCCGCCGACTTGCGAGGCGAGCAGCTTGGCATTCGATGTCAGCACAATCCGCGCGCCGGCGATCTCCAACCGATGCACCGGCGGCAGGTCGGCGCCGCACAGGCTGCATGCGCAGTTTACGTCCGCCGTGGCCTCGTCGCCGCTGACAACAGTATCGAATTGCGTCGGGCAACCGCAGGTTATCGCGGTGTCGCGGACGATGGCGAGCATCGAATGCCACTCGGACGGCAAGGTTCGCCGGCGCGGCGAGGCGAGCCCCTCCCCGAACGTGCGCACGAAGAGCTCACGCAGACCGAACGGCAACGTATTCCAGATCGCAATCTGGCGGTCGTGCACACCCGGAACGGCAGCGTTTCGCGCATCGTGCGGATCGAACATGAAGCATGGCTCGAGACCCAGCAATCGCTGCCAGTCGGATGCGTCCGGGTACTCGATCGCGCATTCAGCCTGACCCATGAGAGGATGACCGTCGGTCAGAAGATAAAACAGCAGTACGGCGAGCGAAAACAGGTCCGTGTCGGTCGAGGGCGCCGCTTCGCCGCGCACCAGTTCCGGCGCCATGAACATCATCGTCCCGACCGAAGGCGAGGACGTCCCGTTTACGTCGATATTGTCGTTGTCACAGACGCGAATTGCGCGCGACACAGGGTCAATCAGAAAGGAGCCGAGATTGATGTCGCGATAGCAGAATCCGCTGGCGTGCAGCTTGAGAAAGCAGTCGACGATATCGATCGCGAGCTGCGCCCTGCCGCGCAGGTCAAATCGACTGCTGGCACCCGCGCCGAGCGGCGTAAACAGCGTGAACAGTTCGCGGAAGCCCTGCGGCGCGAGCGGCATGAGATAACCGAATCCCAGCCCCGCCTCATCGGTGATCTGCTCGATCGGCCACAGAAAACGCGGGTCCGGGCTGCCCCGGTCGATCAGGATGGGAATGCGCCGGCGCAAGTCGGCGTCCGCCATGCCGGGGCGATACCATTTCAGCGCGTAGGTCGATGTGCCGACCGTCGCGGCATAGACGGTTCCCTGACCCCCTTCCCCGATGACGCGGTCGATGACACAGCTAACATTGGTGCCAGCCACTCGCAATTGGGTGCCCGCCTCAAATTGCGGTTCTGCCATAGTCGTCCCTGGTCCCGGGTTGGTCCGGCACGCTCCGTCGATTAGGATAGCATCGAAATCCGGTTTGCAAACGACGGATGGTAATCCGCAGACCAACGCAAGCGGGGTCACAATGGGGCGGAAATTATTTATTGCGGTGCTGGCCATCGCCGGGGTGGCGTGCGTCTGGATCTATCTCGTTGCGCCGATGCCTTTGCCCTGCGCGACCAATCCGATGACCGCGTTATTCAGCAGGTTCCTTAATTATCAATCCTGCGCGCAACCGATAAACCCCAGGCTGATGCACCCCCAATAGCCAAGGTCCCCCGGCTGCCGGCACCGAGCGCTTTGTGCCCCTGTTGGAAAAGTCGACAAATGTTTGCCCCGACCGTCCCCCGAACAGGCTTATGGTCGGCGGCCGAGAGATGCCGGGCGCGACGAGGATGCGGCCTTCGGTGGACGCGGGGGTGAAGGAAAGTTGTCCTCGCTTTACGGTCTTCGCAAACGATGATTAGTCTCATCGAGCCATGATCTGAGGGCGGACTAAGGCGACCGAAAAGGCGTGCAGACCGGCAATGGACCAGCCACTTGTTGAAAGCATAGCCGCAAGCCTGAAGGACCTCGCCACGCGCGGCGGCGAAGCGGCGCTGCTGGACGAGCGTCGGGTGCGCGGCAAGCTTGCCGACAGCCACGCGGAAGAGGTTGCTGCCCGCAATATTGTCGTCGAAGCCCTCAAATCCGGAGTTCCCGGCCGGCTCAAGGAAACGGACCCGGCGCTTGTCGCGTCCGCGGTGAAGCGCGAATCCGACAAGCTGCGCAAGATGTTTGGCGCCGACAGCGCCATTGCCCAGGGCGCGGTGACGGCCTGGGCGCTAGCGCTCGGGCTGCCGGCCGAAAGCTCGGTGCCGACCGCTCCGTCTCCTGAAACTGCCCGTACCGGCCGTATGATCCGCTGCACGGAAGGCCATGTCTTCGACAGCAGCCTGAGCAAGTGTCCGACCTGCGGCTGGCAGGCTCCCACGGCGGACAAAGTCCGCGCGTCGTGGGAGCAGAACCTTGTGTTCAGCGACCAGGCTACGCCGGCGCCGCAACCTTCGAACGTAAAGACCTATGCGATCGGCGGCGGCATCGCCGCCGCGATCCTGGGCATCGTGATCTATTTTGTCATGCCGTCGCCGCCACCTCCGAAGCCCGACGATAACGGCGGCAAGACCGTCGATCTGGATAACAAGGACAAACCGGCAAAGGTCAAACCTGAATCCAAACCGGAAGAGCGCAAGATCGCGGAAACGCCGGAGGAAAAGCGTAACGCGGACGCTTTCGCCGCGCTCAGGGACAAAGATTACGCCAAGGTGATGGACGTCGCATTGCCCCGAGCGAAATCCGGCGACAAGGTCGCACAATACATTGTTGCGACGCTTTACGACGATGGATTGGGGGTAACGAAAGACCTCGTCACGGCAATTCAGTGGTACGAGAAATCCGCGGGCCAACGCTATCCGCGCGCGCAGGCGAAGCTCGGCGTTTACCAGATCAACGGCAATGGCGTCAGCAAAGACGTCAACGGCGGTCTTGCGCTCCTGACCAAGGCCGCCGAGGCGGGATGGGCCGAGGCGCAATTCCAGCTCGGCGAAGTCCTGACGCAGTCAGCCGACGTCCCCCACGATCTCGCGCGCGCGATCTCCTGGTATCGCAAGTCGGCCGACCAAGGTTTCGCGATGGCCGAATGGAAACTTGGCAATTTATATTTCGACGGCAATGGGGTCGAGCAGAGCGATACGGAAGCGATCGGCTGGTACCGGAAAGCAGCCGAGCAAGGCCTTGCGGGCGGTCAGTATGGTCTCGGATGGATGCTTGAGTATGGCCGCGGCGGACCGGCGAATTACCAGGAAGCGTATCGATGGCTTGATCTCGCGGCCAAGCAAGGCAGCGTCAACAGCATTTTCGAGCTTGGATATTTGACCGACTACGGTCTGGGTGTGCAGGAAAATCCGCAAGCGGCATACTCCCTCTACCTCAAGGCCGCGAACGCGGGCCATCGTATCGCGCAGTTCAATCTTTATCGCTTCTACAGGTACGGGAGAGGCGTGAAAGCCGACATGAACGAGGCGTATCGTTGGCTTCAGACGTCGTCCAAGGCCGGTTATGTCGACGCCACAAATGAAATCGGCTTGTTGAACGAAAATGGAGTCTTTGTTCCGAAAAACATTCCGGCCGCCGTGGAAATATATAAAAAACTTGCCGAGCAGGGTCATGCCATTGGCGAATTCAACTATGGCCGTGTTCTCCGTTACGGGATAGGCGTCGAGCGCAATCCCACCGAGGCGGTTGCCTGGTATCGCAAAGCCGCCGCAAGGGGATATACCGACGCCGAACTCGACCTGGCCCTTGCATTTTTTCGCGGCGACGGGGTCGAGCAGAACGACAAGGAATCGATTTCCTGGTACCGCAAGGCAGCCGAGCAAGGCGATAACAGAGGCGAATACGGCTACGGCTGGATGCTCGAATATGGCCGAGGTGCGCCGCAGGACTACAATCAGGCCATCGGATGGTTCGAGCGCGCCGCCAAGCACGGAAATGTCGAAGCCGTCAACGAGCTTGGATACATGACCGAGAATGGTCGAGGCGTGCAGGCAAACATTCAGGCCGCCGCTGCATATTATCTGAAAGCCGCGCAACAGGGCCTGCCGGTGGCCCAATACAATATCGGCCAATCCTACCGGGACGGGACCGGAGTGCCGCGCGATTATGACGAGGCGTTCCGCTGGCTGCAAAAAGCCGCGAACAACAATTTTGTCAGAGCGGTGAGCGCAATCGGATCGCTCTACGAGAATGGATATGGCGTGCAGAGAAGCGTCAGGAACGCCGTGAAGCTCTACGAAAAAGCGGCGGAACAAGGCGACGCCGACGGCCAATTCAATCTCGGCCGCGTTTACGCCAACGGCATCGGCGTGAGGCGCAACCCCGCCGAGGCGGTCGGCTGGTACCACAAATCGGCGGAACAGGGCTATACCCTCGGCGAAACCTATCTCGGCATCGCGCTCATGGAAGGCTTCGGCACCGAGCGCAACAACGTGGAAGGCATTTCGTGGTTACGAAAAGCCGCGAGCCAGGGCGACAAGACGGCGCACGACTATCTCGAGGACCACGGACTCGGAACGATGCGTTAGACCGCGCAAGCCGTCGCAACTACTGCTCCTTGTCCGCATGCTCGATCTGGTCATTCAGCCATGCGGCAATCTGAGGTGAAGCATCGACCGAATCGGCGCCTTTGTCCGACAACAGGATATCCCACAACACGATTGCGTAATTGTTCTTTGCAAATCTGATTTCGTGATAAAAATTGCCGCCGATGACCCCGCGTTCCTTGGTCAGCACCTGCGTAGTCACGTACAGCGTGCAATCCGCCGCGGGTTTTTTGAGTTGATAGAGACCATCTTTGCCCGGCGGACTTGTACTGCGCGCCGTTGCAACAACGGCATAAGTGCCATTCGGGGCGCCGTGAAAATTGAAAGTCGCGCTATTGAATCGCGCGCCCCGGCCGGGCGGAACGGCGCCGTTGATCGGGTTCGCCTTGATGACGTCCGCGTCCGAGTAGGTCGTGGCCGTGCCCAGGCTTGGAAGGTTCAGGACATATTTGGACTGCCCGTTATTGGGAAGTTTGCGATAAGAATCATCGCTCCAAAGACCCAACATGAAACCGACATCATGGCAGTCTGAATTCACGAGCAACCCGTTTATTTCCGGAGCGAGATCGTTGGCGAGCCGTTTTCTCAGCTCCGCATTCTCTTTTTCCAGAGGGTTGACGCGCGCGGCCAACGCATCGACCCGTTGCTGCAGCTGGGCGGCCTGCGCCGCGAGCTGCTTCTTGTCCTCCTCGAGCCGGGCGACTTGCGCGTTGAGTGCATCGTTGGCGCGCTGAACTTCCACTAGCAGCTTGCGCGCCTCCTCAAGTTGCTTGAGCGCCTCCTCCAGTTTCTTGCGCAGGTCCTCGGCGCTCGCGGTCGCCAGCTCCTGCATCGCCGCTTTGATGTTCTTGTCGACCTCCTGGACCTTCTTGGCCAGATCTTCGGCGGCTTTTTGTCCGATGGGTCCGGAGGAATAATACGGCATCAACAGCAGCATGAGCACCAGAAAGGCGCCCATCGCCTTTGTCACCACAGCCATCAGCGAGATGTCGAATACCTCGATCGAGCGGTGCGGCCGGCGCATGAGGCGTCACTTTTCGGTATAGATTCGATTGATAAGGTTCTTGAGACAATATTGCGCGGCACGATTGAGCGCCGTCTCTTCGCGCCGCTGCACGATGTTCTGCAACAGCACGAGAACCGCACTGAGCAGGAGCGAGAGGATCGTCGTGTAGAAGGCGACCGCGAGGCCAGACGTGACCTTGTCAAACTCGATGTGCTTGGGATCCTGCATGCCTTCGAGCGCGATGGATATTCCGACCACCGTGCCGATGAACCCGGTCGTCGGCACCACCCAGATCAGAAATCGCATGGTCTGATACGCGAGATCGAGCCGATGGCTCATTAATTCCAGCGTGCTGGTATAGATTTCGACGGTCTGCTCGAGCGAATGGCTGGTTAGAAGCTGAAGAATAGAGAGATCGAGCAGCTGCGGCAGAAATGAATTCTCCCCGGCCTTGAGCAACGCGACCTTGCGGCGAATGGGGCCGAGGTCGTCGATTTGCAGGATCGCCTCGTCTTCCTCCGGCAAAAGCTTGAGCGCCAGATAGCCCTCTTCGCGCCGCGTGGCCCGGTGCCTGATCCAGAGATCGGACAGGCCGAACGCAATCATCAGATACATCGCGTTCTGAATCGTGAAGGGGTAGACGGGCGAGAAGAAAGATTTGGTCGAATGATCCAGCAGGAAGATCGCCAGCACCGAATCCTTCGGCAGCACGAAGGTCCCCACGATTATCAGCACAATGGTGATGGAAAATCCGGCCAAGTAGGTCATCAAAGGCGCTTGCGACAGCGCATTCACCGAACTCAAATTTGTCGCCGTCGTCATAAATGAATCCCCGCATCCCTGGCATTGCCAGCGCCCCGCCGGCGGAAATGTTAGATCAGGGCCCCCCGCCGCGCTAGGGGAGAGGCCTGACCGGCTCGGACTTCGATGTGAAGGGCGAACGGCGATTGGCCGCCCTCAACATATCTTGCCGCAGCGATGGCGCGCCGGCGTTGCGGCCGCGCTCACTGAAATACCGGCTCCGTATTCAGGGCGCACCTCGCCGCGGTCGTGAAGCCAGAATCGCGGGCGACATCGCAAATAATGCAACGATTCTGCCTCGCGATGCGCGTGGGCAATCCGCATACCGCAGTCGGACAAAATTCAAATCGCCCGGCGCGGAACAGCCAAGCGTCCGAGGCGTTGCCAACGAGGCGTATTGACGCCGGTTATCGGTATTTGTTGCCGAGGCTCGGCCCTGATGGCTCCATTCGGAATTCCTCGGCCGCCCTATGGCGAAGACGGCTGCAAGCCCGCGCCAATCAATTGCGACGCGGATTTATCCGTGTTTGGCTGCTGATTTCCATTGCGTGGATCATGGGATGGGCAGTTTACCTGATCATGTATGGAATTCGCGGCGACTTTAGCGAACCCAATGATCTTAAAGCTCTGCCCGTCTTGTTGTCCGGCCCGCCAAACGCTTTGTTTCTATTCGGAGCGGTTGCGAAATGGGCCCTGCAGGGTTTCACGTCCGACCGTGAATAATGTCTGCATATCGGTGGTGCGATCTGCCCGGGATTGGCACTGGGAAAATACGACCAACGGCTTCGATGACGCGCCTTACAGGCGAAACCTTATTCAATGAGAAGTGCGTTCGGGCCGGATTGTAGTAATTTGTGTACATTCGAAGCAAATGCTGAAGCTGCCGCTCGCCAAATGCAACGACATGGTCAAGGCAGTCCCGTCGGATCGACCCGATAAGTCTTTCACGATAGCGGCATGGGGGACCGGCTTTAGCGACCTTCCCGCCGAATAGTTTCGCCGATTCTGCGTGCTCGGCTTGTCCCAGCCAAATACGACGCATTCGAACCGGGGCTCGCAACGCGCAGTGTCCGATTCCAGCGGATCGTGCATCGCTGCCTCACGGTGCAAACCATCATATTTTGCGACAATGCGTCACGGACAACAAATTTGACAGAAGAATTTTGGGATGTGCTACGTTGGACGCGAAGCGTGATGTCATAATCTGAAAGCGCCTCTCAGGCTTCATAGGTATCAATCGAGCGAATTTGCTTCGGTGTTCCTTTGCTTTTTTCTCCATTGCTCACAACGCAACCTGAAAGACGTCGGATACACGCGTTATGGCGATAGAAGTGCGGTCTTTTGAGGGTGACGCAACAGAACTCGCGGCTTTCGTCAGCCGTAATTGGCAAATTCAATATAGGGACGACGGCTACGCCCCGGTGCTTAACCCGCGTTATTTCGAATGGATGATGCCGACTTTTGCTTCGGGCGATGCGTCCAACATCATTGCCGCATATGAGGGACGAACACTTGTTGGTGTTATGCCGTCCGATCCGCTTCCGATGACGCTCATGGGCCAACCCATAATGACACTTGGGCGCGAATACCTGACCGTGGATAGCGGACGGCTGCGTGGCGGAATTGGCCGCCTGCTACGCGAAGGTCTCGGCGCCCGTTGCCGAGAGATCGGCGCACGATTTGCCGTCGGATTTGTCAACGCTCGCGGCATGGCGGGAAAAGGTCGGAGCTTTTGGAATTCTATGGCGGCTGAGCGCGTCGTCATAAATCGACCAAGTCAATGGATCCGCATACTCGACGGGGTAAAAGCATCGGCGGCAATTCACGATCGCTTTGAGCGCGTCTCTGCATGGGCCTGCGGCGTTTACGGCTCACCTCTCGCGAAAGGCATCCGGACCGGACACGTGCGTCCTTACAAAGATAGCGATCTTCCAGCCTGCCACAATTTATTTTTAACCCACATGCGTGACTATGACTTGGCTTATCGGTGGGACGATAAGCGCTTGCAGCATCATCTTGGATTCCCCGGATTGCCGACAACGTTAGTCTGCGAAGAGTCCGATGGTGGGCTTGCTGGCTTTGCAGTGTGCTACGTATTTGACTTGGTCGGCCGCCACTCGATGCGCAATGCGATTATTGATATTTTTATCCCAAAAACCAAGAAATTATCGCAGAAGATCGGTCTCCTTCTCGCGGCCGTTGACGCGGCGCGCGCGCAAGATGCGCATCTCGTCGTCGCTCTCGGACCACCGGTGAATTCTGCCGCCGCACTCTTTGCAGGGCGGTTCGTTCCGGTACCGATGTCGTACCGTCTGCTGTTGGCCGTATTTGAAGCCGCCCCTGCGCTCAAAGACGTTCGACGGTCTTTTGCGATCTTTCGGTAGCCGCTTCCGCTCAAACTATTAATGGTGCCCAATCCGGACGTAAACAATCACAGCCGCCCGCAATAGTTTGACTTCATCACGTCATGCGCGAACGATTTCGGGACACTATGGCTACGAATGCTAAAGTGACGACGGGCGTGTTGTGGTGGGCTGGGGCGCTCGTCTCTTTCGCCGCTTTGGCGTTTGCTGCCCGCAAGGCTTCAGCCGAACTGAATACATTCGAACTGATGATGCATCGCGCATTTGTCAGCGTCGGCATCGTCCTGATTGTTGGTCTTTCAACCAGGACCCTGGGTGAAATACCAACGCGCCGCCTTGGATTGCATTTTGTTCGTAATTTCGCCCATTTTGTCGCCCTTTGCCTTTGGTTCTACGCGGTCACGCAAATTCCTCTAGCGCGGCTGTATTCGCTTGAGTTCACGACTCCGCTCTGGGTGTCGATATTCGCCCCGTGGATGCTTCGCGAGAAAATGACAGTCACCAAAATCGGAAGCGCCGTTGCCGGCTTCGTCGGAATTCTCATTATTGTGCGGCCCGGCATGATCGCAATCAGCCCCGGGGTCGTCGCGGGGACGCTTAGCGCGATCGCTATCGGCGGCTCGTTAATCTTTACGACTTTGCTCGTCCGAACGGAGACGACGACGTGCATTCTATTTTGGCTGGCGATGATCCAGGCCGCGCTAGGAGTACTTTCCGTCAGCGTCGGCGGGTCCTTCAAACTTCCTTCAATGCAAGCTATCCCGTGGGTTTTCGTGGTGAGTGTTGCTGGCCTCTTTGGTAATTATTGTATGATAAAGGCTCTGCGGCATGCGCCGGCAACGATCCTCGCGCCGCTCGATTTCGTGAGCTTACCGCTCATCGCTATATTCGGCATGATGTTTTATTCAGAACCACTCGAACTTTCGGTTTTCGCCGGCGCAGCCGTAATACTCGGCGCAAACTATTTCAATGTCCGAGCAGAAAGGCGCGCCGCTCCGCCAATCAACGCATCAAAAAAAACGTCTTGTGACAGCTAATCTAATCGGCATTTTTAGTAGGAATTAGTAGGAGCTTTCTCAAAAGCGCCTGAAGGGGGTGATGACGCAAGCGAGTTGCACGAAGCCAAGGTAGTTCTTCGGATAGAACTCCCGGCGCACGAGAAGACGGCGCTACCATTGAATCTAGGCGAAGAACCGCCCGACCTACCAGCGCCTCGCATATCGTCGAAGCCGACGTTCATCTTGCGTAGCGGCATTCCAACGGTTGGATCGATGCGGCGAGATCTATGCAAAAGAATGCGTGGTAGCCCCAGCAGGGATTCACGCCTGACCGAGAATAGTGTCTGCGTCGTATCGACGTGAGCACGGATTGCATTGGTGGACCAACCGGGGCCAAACTGGGCACAGGATTTTGCGCTTCCCTTTCATATGGGAAGACCGGTTGAGGCGACGTCGCTTGTAGCCGGGTTGGCAACTCTGCAATATCCGCACCCCCCAGGCGTGTCCGCATGCCCGCCCCCGAAGACGTCAACGCCGACATGCTTGCCTTCTGGAACGGTAAGGGCGGCCACACCTGGGT